>OOCZ01000366.1_pt1 | contig 37281 bp, 34 predicted proteins | sample 1671631 | NCBI WGS metagenome assembly OOCZ01 (sample SAMN06348176, study PRJEB24527) | human gut metagenome | reverse complement strand
GACCGCACGATCAGCTCCATGCGGTTTCGTGCCGCTTCGTCAATCTCGGCGCAATACTGTCTTACGTACACCCAGCTATCGCGCGGAATGCCTTTTCTTTTGTTTTACAGCGCAGTCCCCTTTTTCGGCACGAAAAAGGACTTCATATCCGCCCTTTCAAGCTCGAGCAGCTTGATCTTTTTGTCGACGCCACCTGCGTAGCCGGTCAGGCTGCCGCTCGCGCCGACCACGCGGTGGCAGGGAATGATGAGCGAAATATCGTTGTGCCCCACCGCGCCGCCGACGGCCTGCGCAGACATGTGCGTTAGGCCCTGCTTCTCCGCCAGCTTTCGCGCAAGCGTGCCGTAGGTCGTTGTTTCGCCGTAGGGAATTTCCAGCAGCAGCGCCCATACTGCCTGCTGGAATGCCGAACCCACGGGGTGGAGCGGCGGCGTGAAGTCCGGCTCGCGGCCCGAAAAGTAGATATCGAGCCAGCGCTTGGCCTCGCGCAAAACAGGCGTCTCGCTCTCGGCATACTCTTTTGGCAGCGTGCGGGCAAAATATTTCTGCCCGTCGAACCACAGGCCCGTCAAGCCTTCTTCGTCCGCCGCAAGCAGGATGCCGCCGAGCGGCGAATCATAATGCTGGGTGTAAGTCATCGTCCTCGCCTCATTTCTTCTCTTTCGGCGCGTAATCGTGCAGCTCGGGGATCGCACCGCCGGACACCGCCCAGAGGTACAGGCTCGCCACGCTGCCATAGGGTGAAAAGCGGCGGCGGTACTTTTCAAAGAGCCCTCGGTCGATCTTTCGGTGGTGGTACACCATGCGCAGCCCCCGCTGGATGGCAAGGTCGTCGCAGCTCAACACGTCCTGCCGCTGCATGCAGAAGAGCAAAATCATCTCCGCCGTCCACACGCCGATGCCCTTGAGGGACGAAAGCTCCCGGATAGCCTCCTCGTCGCTTTTTTGCCAGATACCTTCTAAATCGAATGCGCCGGTGTGGACCTTTTCGGCAAAATCCGTGATGTACTCCGCCTTTCTGAACGTCATGCCGAGTGATTGGAGCTTGGAAACACCCGCGGCGAGGACCGTCTCGGCGTTGACCTCGCCGAGTGCCGACAGCATCCGCTGCCAGATCGTCTCCTGTGCCTTGGTCGAGATCTGCTGGCCGATGATGTGGTGCACGACGGCGGAAAAGAGGTCAGTATCCACTTTTCTCTCGACATGGCCGATGCGGTCGATGACCTCGGCCATGCGCTTATCCTTCTTTTTAAGATAGTCGATCTCCTCTTCCCCGTAGGCAAAATACATTGAGCTTCCTCCCCGCCGCGTCATCTAAAACGTATGTTCTATATATTATATGGTGCCATTTTCTTTCTGTCAAGCGTGCAAGCTTTTGTAACGGACTCTCGAAAAAATTTTCGAAACCCTCTTGACTGAAAGTGTACTTTAAGTTGTAGAGTATCAGCGAACTTTAAGAACAACAGTTTTTAGAGGAGGAATATCCCATGAACAAGCCTTATATCGTATGCCACATGATGACCTCGGTCGACGGACGTATCGACTGCGCCATGACCGAGCACCTACCCGGCGTGCAGGAATATTACGACACGCTCGACGCGCTGGACGCGCCCACACGTATCAGCGGCCGCGTGACCGCGGAGCTCGAAATGGCGCTGCCCGGAAAGTTTGAGGCCAAGACCGCCGAAGCACTTGGCAAGGAGGCCTTTTCCAAGGCCGCCGACGCCGAGGGCTACGAGATCGTCGTTGACACCCACGGCACGCTCCTCTGGGGTGAGAGCGCCGAAGACGAGCGTCCGCTGCTCATCCTGACGAGCGAGCAGGTCAGCAAGGAGTACCTTGCGTATCTCAACGGCAAGCACATCTCGTGGATCGCCTGCGGCAAGGAACACGTCGACTTGAAGCGCGCGTGCGAAATTCTCGCCGCGGAGCTTGACATCAAGAGAGCCGCCGTGGTCGGCGGCGGACACATCAACGCAGGCTTCCTCGCCGCGGGGCTACTCGACGAGGTCAGCATTCTGATCGGCGCCGGCATCGACGGCCGCGGCGGCATGCAGAGTGTGTTCGACGGCCTGCCGATGGAGCGCGGCGTCACGCCGCTCAAGCTCACGAGCGTGCGGCAGTACGGCAGCGGCGCGGTCTGGCTGCGCTACAATGTGGAAAAGTAAAGCAGAGGAGGCTTTTTAACATGAAGTACGAAAATAAAGAAGCATTTGAACAGGTCAACATGTTCGGCACCGGCGCGCCGAACACCGCTTACGCCAAGTTTTTCATCGGCGATTCGTTCTTAAATCCTCTGACTGACCCGAAAGGCAGCCTCTTCGCCGCGAACGTGACCTTCGAGCCCGCCTGCCGCAACAACTGGCACATCCATCACGCGACTTCCGGCGGCGGACAGCTCCTTCTCTGCACCGCGGGCGAGGGCTGGTATCAGGAAGAGGGCAAGGATGCCGTCAGCCTGCACGAGGGCAGCGTCATCATGATCCCCGCGAACGTGAAGCACTGGCATGGCGCGAAAAAGGACAGCTGGTTCAGCCACATCGCCGTTGAAGTCCCCGGCGAAAACTGCCGGAACGAGTGGTGCGAGCCGGTCTCGGACGAAGAGTACAATAAGCTGTAATCGGAGGCAATTTCCATGATCTTAAATGAAACTTATACGCTCGAAAATGGCCTGAGCATCCCCAAGCTCGGCCTTGGCACCTGGTTCATCGACGACGATCAGGCCGCCGAGGCCGTCCGCACCGCCGTGAAGCTTAGCTACCGCCTCATCGATACCGCGCAGGCCTACGGCAACGAGCGCGGCGTGGGCGAGGGCGTGCGCACCTGCGGCGTTCCGCGCGAGGAGCTTTTTGTCGCCAGCAAGGTGGCCGCGGAGCTCAAGACCTATGACGAGGCCAAAAAGTCCATCGACGAAACGCTCGAGAAGATGGGCCTTGACTACCTTGACCAGATGATCATCCACTCTCCCCAGCCGTGGAACCAGTTTCGCGTGGAAAAGCGCTATTCTGAAGAAAACAAAGCCGTCTGGCGCGCGCTCGAGGATGCGCAAAGCGAGGGCAAGGTCAGAGTCATCGGCGTGTCGAACTTTCTGCGCGACGACCTTGAAAATCTGCTCTCCGACTGCCGCGTAAAGCCGATGGTCAACCAGATCCTGCTGCACATCAGCAACACCGACCTCGCGCTGCTCGACTACTGCCGCGAGCAGGGCATTCAGGTGGAGGCCTACTCCCCCATCGCCCATGGCGAGGCGCTCAAGAACCCCGCCATCGCGGAGATGGCGAAAAAGTACGGCGTCACCGCCGCGCAGCTGTGCATCCGCTATGTCATCGAGCTCGGCACGGTCGCGCTGCCGAAGACGGCCAACCCCGACCACATGGCGAGCAACGCCGCCGTGGACTTCACCATCTTGAGTGAGGACATGGAGACGCTCAAGCACACGGACCGCATCGCCGACTACGGCGAGTTCAACATCTTCCCCGTCTTCAGCGGCAAGCCGCTCGCGTAACGAACGCAAAAGGAAAAGGAGAGAACGCAGCAGCGTCCTCTCCTTTTTTTACAAAAGCGTGCAGAAACCGATCTGCATACAGAGCCATCTTTCAAAAAGCCTCTTATTTCTTCTCTTCCTCGCGCACAAACATCATCAAAAAGCTGACTGCGAGCAGCAGGCAGGACACCCAGATGCCCTTTTCGGCAAAGCGCGCCGTCAGGACGCTGCCAAGCCCCGCGCCGACGGCAAAAATACCGATGACGCCAAAATACGTCAGTGCCTTTTTCAGCACCTCGCGGTCGTGCGTGTGGAAGTAGGCGCACAGCGCCTCGGTGCCGCTGCGCATGTTGCCGATGCACATGGTGCTCGCATAGGCGTGGCCGCGCACCTTGCGGAAGGTCTGCACCTGCATCGCGCAGACGAACGAGACGAGCGCGTTTGCAAAGGTGTTGACCTCCTGCGGCAGGAAGCCGACAAAAAACAGCAGCACGATCTCGGCCAGAATGATGAGCTGGCGCCAGTGCACCTTTTCCATGCACTTATAGCGGCGGTGGACGCATTCCGCCACAAAAATGCCCGCCATAAACGAGATCACCGGCACAAAATAGCGGAAAACATCTGCCCAGTCGCCTGCAAAAAGGTGTGTGCTCATCAGCACGATGTTGCCCGTCTGCGCGTTGGCAAACACCTTGTCGCGGCAGCAATAGGTATAGGCGTCCTGCAATCCGCCGGATAAAATGATAAACGCGGACATCAGGAACGAATCGGACATCTGCCCGCGCGGTCGATCAAGCTGCATGGTTACATTTTGGCTCCTGTTCGTTAAAATTCCGACATGATTATACGGCGGTGGCCGCGCTTCGTCAAGCGGCTTTTGCGTCGAGCCGCGCGGTGTATCTGCGGATGCACGCCGCAGCGTAAACGGCGGTGACAAGCTCCGTGATGGGCATGGCGAACCAGAGCGAATCCGCGCCCGCAAGAAGCGGCAGCATCAGGATCAGTGCACCGCTGATGACGAGTCCGCGCGCGGCCGACACGATAAACGCCGCCTTCGGCTGTAAGATGGCCTGGAAATAATACGTCGAGAAGATGTTGAACGGCAGCAGCAGGAATGAGATCGCATACGTGCGGATGATGGCCGGGGCCATCGCCAAGATCGTCTCCGTCGGGCTCATAAAAATGCGGATGTAGAGATTTGGGCACGCCACGCTCGGCGCCGTCCAGAAAACGCCGAAAAATACGACCGTCCACAGCGCATATCGCAGCGTCCCGCGGATGCGAGCCTCTTTCCCCGCGCCGAAATTCGTCGAAATGATGGGCTGGGATGCCTGTCCGACGCTGTACGCGCAGCACTGGACGAATGTGCTGACGTTGATGATGGGGCCGTAGATCGCGAGCGCGTCCGAGCCGAGGTATTGCATGATCTGGCGGTTGAAGAGCACAGTCAGAATACCCATCGCCATGTCGATAAAGAAGCTCGAAAAGCCCGTGACGGCGATCTTCCACAGCTTGCGCGCAAGCCTCTTTGGTTTCACGAGGCGCAGCGTGTTCTTCCTGCTCGCAAAGTGTGTCAGCATCACGAGGAACGACACCGCCGAGCCCAGCGCCGTGGCAAGACCCGCGCCGTAAACGCCCATATCGCATGGGAAGACGAAGAACCAGTCGCCGAGCACATTGAAGATGCCGCCCGACAGCACACCAAGCGCCGCAAGTGCGGGCGCGCCGTCGTTGCGCAGAAATGCCGCGAGCATCTGATTGAAGAGGAACAGCGGGAATACAACTTTAACGGGGATCATGTACCGCTGCGCGAGGGCGAGCAGCGTCTCATCCGTGCCGAAAAACATCAGAAGCGGACGCTCGAAGAGGATGAGCCCGACCCACGCGAGCGCCGCCAGAATGACCGAGCCGATGACCGCTGCGGTGAAATACTGCTCGTCCTCGCCGTCAGCGCTCATGCCGCTGCCGCGCTTCGTGCTGAAGATCACACTGCCGCCGATGCCCATGAGAAGGCCAATGCTGTAAATGACGTTCCACACCGGCGCGACCACAGCCAGCGCCGCCGTGCCATCAGGCCCCTGATACTGCCCCACCATCGCCATGTCGACGATGCCGTAGATGCTGGAGATCAGCGCACTGCCGAACGCCGCCGACAAGTATTTGAAGTAAAGCGTTTTGATATTTCCACGCAAAAGGTCCATTGTCGTTTCCTCCTGTCAACAAAAAAGCCGGATAAGGAACAGGCATTTCAGCCTGCGCCTTATCCGGCTGCCGTTTCTTTCGAACAGCGCGCCCTCCGAGCGAGCAAGAGGGACTAGAGCACAAGAAAACGGCAATGTCAAGCCGCGGCGATTTCCCTCTTTTTCCCTTTCTGAATTTTCCGTGGACAATTTCTTCCCGATGGGGTAACATCATAGAAAAACAGGAAACGGAACACTTTTTCATGGACAAGTACAGCATCTTAAAGCAATATTACGGCCACAGCGCGTTTCGCGCGGGGCAGGAGGCGCTGATCGACGCGATCCTCTCCGGGCGCGATGCGCTGTGCGTCATGCCGACGGGCGGGGGCAAGTCGCTCTGCTATCAGATCCCCGCGCTGCTCCTGCCGAGCATCACGCTCGTCGTCTCGCCGCTCATCTCGCTGATGAAGGATCAGGTCGCAGCGCTCAAGAGCGCGGGCGTTCCCGCGGCGTACATCAACAGCTCACTGACAGGTGAGCAGATCCGCACGGTCTACGCCCGCACGCGCAAGGGTGCCTACAAGCTTATCTACGTCGCGCCCGAGCGGTTGGAAACGAACAGCTTTTTATCGCTGATGCAGGAGATGGACGTGTCGTTTCTCGCTGTGGACGAGGCACACTGCATTTCGCAGTGGGGACAGGACTTCCGCCCGAGTTACCTCGGCATTGTCGATTTCATCAATGCCCTGCCGCACAGGCCCATTGTCGCGGCCTACACCGCGACGGCGACAAAGCAGGTGCAGTCCGACATTCTGCGGCTCTTGCAGCTGCAAAGCCCGTACCGCATCGTGACGGGCTTCGACCGTCCGAACCTCTATTTCGACGTGCGCCGCCCGAAAAACAAGTTTTCCGCCCTCGCCGCACTCATCGACGAGCGGCGGGGCAGGAGCGGCATCGTCTACTGTGCAACGCGCGCGGCGGTCGAGCGCGTGTGCGACAGCCTGTGTGACCGCGGCATCGCCGCCACGCGCTACCACGCGGGCCTCACAGATGAGGAGCGGCAGCAGAATCAGGACGATTTTCAGTTTGACCGCAAGACCGTCATGGTCGCGACGAACGCCTTCGGCATGGGCATCGACAAGTCAAACGTCAGCTTTGTCATCCATTACAACATGCCGAAAAGCCTCGAGGCCTACTATCAGGAGGCGGGCCGCGCCGGACGCGACGGCGAGAATGCCGACTGCGTCCTGCTCTTCGCGCCCGCTGATGTGGAGACCGCACGCTTTCTCATCGAAAACGGCGGAGCCGACCAGCTCTCGGAGGAGGACGCTGCGCTCGTGCGCAAACGCGACTATGAGCGCCTGCAGGCGATGACGGGGTACTGCAAATCCGTCGACTGTCTGCGCGGGCGGCTGCTTGACTACTTTGGCCAGATACACCCCGCAAGCTGCGGAAACTGCTCCAACTGTAAAGCGACCTACCAGACCGAGGACATCACGCTCTCGGCGCAGATGATCTTATCGTGCGTCATGCGCATCCGCGAGCGGCTGGGGTACTACGTCGGCAAAACGCTCGTCATTCAGGTCCTGCGAGGAAGCCGCGACCAGCGGCTTTTGTCGCTCGGCCTTGCGAGCCTGTCGACCTATGGTCTCATGGACAAAACGTCGCCAAGCGTCATCGAGCGGTACATCGAATACCTCGAATCTGCGGGATATCTCGAGGTCGACCAGCGCTATTCGACGCTCCGGCCCACAAAAAAAGCATCCGCCGTGCTCTTTGACGGCGAATGCGTGCTGATGCAGAAGCGGGTGGAACCGAAGACAGAGAAAAAGCGCCCGCGCGGCGCGTTTTCGGACGAATTCGAGGAAAACAGCCTTTACGAGGCGCTGCGCGCCCAGCGCGCGGAGCTTGCCAAGCGCGAGAGCGTTCCCGCCTACGTCATCTTTTCGAACGCGACGCTCGCCGACATGGCGGAGAAAGCGCCGCGCTCGCTCTCAGAGCTTCTCGAGGTCTCGGGTGTCGGCGAGCGGAAGGTCTCCCGCTACGGAGAGGCCTTCCTGCGCACCATTGAGGAGTATATACAGCAGCAGGGGTAAAGCGGGCTCACTTCAGCACCGTGCCGTCTGCCAGCGTGATGATATAGCCGTTGAAGTTGATGGTGCCGTTGTTGGTGAGGCTCGTAAGCGTGCAGTTGCCGGTCAGGTTCCACGTGCAGCCGTTCTCGATCGCGACAATCGCGTTGTCGCTGACGGCGGTGCCGCCCTCGGCATTGTCGATGATGTTGATGGTGCCGGTGAAGGTGCTGCCGTTTTTCATCGTCATCGTGAGCGTCGAGATGGTATCGACGATGATGTCGCCTGCAAGCGTCTGACCGTCTGCGGCGAATTCGACCTGTGCGCCGTTGCTGCCGGCGGTTCCCCAGCCGCGGCTGGCGGAGTAGCCGACCACGCGCAGCAGCGCGCCGTCCGCATCATTGTTGACGATATTCACGCCGGAAAGCGTCAGCAGGCAGTGGGTGTTCGTGATGTAGAACATGTCACCGCTGCTGCCAACGAGGCTGCCGCCGGTCATCGAGAAGACGGACGTGCCGACGTCCGCGTCGCCGCTCATGGACTGATAGATCATCACGTTGTGGACGTTTTCCGAAGAGCTCGTACCCTTGGTGTCGCTCATGTTGCCGGTGGCATAGCAGTCTTCGAGCGTGATGGAGTTCTTACCCTCGATGACAAGGGCTTCGGAGTTGTTCGCCGTCAGGTTCGCATTCTTCACGGTGATGTCCGCCGTGGAGTAGACCGCGGGGGAGTTGTAGCCGTTCGAGGTGTACGCGCCGCCGCTCACGTTGACCGTACCGCCGCCGCGGTCGGAGCGGATGGCCGCGGACGAGTTGCCGGAGGTCTCGACAACTAAGTTGCTCGCGCTCGTCGTGCCGCCGCGGTGTTGTTGCTGCCGACCTCAACGGTCAGGATATCGCCCTCGGCGAGGTCGCTGAGCTCGATGCTCTCGTCATTTTTTGTAATTTCCGCATTCGCGAAGTCGAGCGTCACACTCTCCTCGCCCGCGGTAAAGCTGCTGCCGCCCATGCCGCCGGGGCGCTGCCGCTCGGGGCCTCGCCATCAGGTTTCTCTGGAGGCTGGCTGCCGGAATCACCGCTCTGGCTGTTGGAAGAACTGTTCTGGCCGCTCGGCATCTCGGGCGGCTGGCTGTCGGTGCTGCCGCTCTGGCTGTCGGGCTTTGCGGGCGGCTGACTGCTGTCGGACGATGCATGATCCTCACTGCTGCTGTTGCCGCTCTGCGTTTCGCCGTCCAGCTTGTCGGGCGGCGTCTGGCCGGAATCGGAACTGTCAGACACGTCATGGGACGGCATACCGCCCGCACTCAGCTCGCCGAGCTGCATCGTCACGGCAGTGCCGTCAATATCGGTGATCTCGCCGGTGATCGTCTGGCCGGAGCAGTCCGATGTTTTGCTGCCGCACGCGGCGAGCGACAGTGTCAGCGCCGCCGCACAGAAAAGAGAACGAATCTTTTTGCTTTTCATCAAAAATGACCTCCTTCGTCATTGTGTATCCCAAATGCTTCCGCGGGGCTGTTGTTTTTCGCTTTTTCCCTTGGAACGAGGTCATGATTGCCCGCCAACCTAAAAAAACTAAAGGAAAGTTTGAACATTTTGTTTTTCACGAAAACGCAAAAAGCAGTGCCGCCTGAAATCAGGCGGCACTGTTCCTATTGATATGATGTTCCCACCGGCGCGGCGCAGGCGGTTAGTTCGCTCTAACTTGCAGTCTTTTGAAAAGCCGCCGCAGGGCAGCTTTCCAATATATCCTGCTTTCCCGCTTGCCTTCGGGAAGGTGATCGACCTTGCGTATTGTAGCACAGCGATTTTCGCATTGCAAGAGCGGTTTTCAAATTTTTCGCGATATTTTCTTTGCTACATACGCTTTCTCGCCCCGTCCGCTGCGACAGACTGTTCCCATTCTGTGTCCCGCGGCACTTGCATCCCGCGGCTTTCGCTGGTATACTATGTCCAGAAGTTAGATGCATTTAACAGAATTGATATTTCACACAGAAAAGACGGTGAACGATATGGAAGCATTTTACGGCATTTTAATCCCATTTCTCGGCACGTCGCTCGGCGCGGCGTGCGTGTTCTTCATGAAAAAGTCGCTCAGCGACGCTGTGCAGCGCTCGCTGACGGGCTTTGCCGCGGGCGTGATGGTCGCGGCCTCGGTCTGGAGCCTGCTGATCCCCGCCATCGAGCAGTCGTCGGCGATGGGAAAACTCTCGTTTCTGCCGGCGTTTCTCGGCTTTTGGGTCGGCATTCTCTTTTTGCTGCTGCTCGACCACGTCGTCCCGCACCTGCACGCCAAGAGCGGGCAGGTCGAGGGGCCGAAGAGCCAACTCCAGCGCACGACGATGATGGTGCTGGCCGTCACACTGCACAACATCCCCGAGGGCATGGCCGTCGGCGTGGTGTATGCGGGCTATCTCTCCGGCAGCGCACAGATCACGGCGGCGGGCGCGCTGGCGCTCTCACTCGGCATCGCGATCCAGAATTTTCCCGAGGGGGCGATCATTTCGCTCCCCCTGCGCGCCGAGGGGATGGGCAAAGCAAGAGCTTTCTGGGGCGGCGTGCTCTCGGGCATCGTCGAGCCCATCGGCGCGGTGCTGACGATACTCGCCGCGTCGCTCATCGTTCCGGCGCTGCCGTATCTTCTGAGCTTTGCCGCGGGCGCGATGCTCTATGTCGTCGTGGAAGAGCTGATCCCCGAAATGTCGCAGGGCGCGCACTCCAACATCGGCACGGTGTTCTTCGCCGTGGGCTTCAGCCTGATGATGGTGCTCGACGTGGCGCTGGGATGAAATACGGCAGGAATGCAGGCAGGAGGCGATACCGAGCGGTACGCCTCCTGCTTTTTATGCTGACGCCAGCCTTGCGCCTATTTTTCCACCCGAATAAGATTGCTCTCATACGGCCGCTTGCCGGAGAGCACTTCGTCGTAAAAATTCTGCTTCCAGCCGATGTAGGCGACGCTGTCCTGCAATTCCCGAATGCCTGCGCGCAGTGCCTCCTGCTTCTGCGCCAGCAGAATTTTGCGCTGCGGGATGGTGCGCTCGCCTTGCAGGCAGAGGGCGAGGTAGTCCTTCATCTCCTGAATGCCCATGCCGCATTTTTTCAGGCGCGTCAGGCTGCTGATCCACGCGACGTCCCGCTCGTCAAACACGCGGCGGTTGTTTTTGTCGCGCTTGACGTTGGGGACAAGCCCCTCGTTGCAGTAAAATTTTAAGGCCTGATAGGTCATGCCCGTTTCCTTGCAGACCTGCATCATGGTGTAGCGCATGGTAATCTCTCTCTGCTGCGTAAAAATTGTGTTTTTTCCTCAAAATCTCTTGACCGGTTGTTACAACCGGTATTTATAATCGGCAGTATCAACCGGAAGCTGCCATCGGCAATGATAGCAAACAGCGGCGAATACCGCAAGAAAAACGGTCAGAGAGGATGCGTTATGATGAATAACTTTATTTTTGAAAACAAGACCAAGGTATATTTCGGCAAAGGCGGCGTGAAGGAGTGCCTCGGCGGCCTGCTCGCAAACTTTGGCGAAACTGTCATGCTGGCCTACGGCGGCGGCTCCATCAAGTGCAACGGCGTGTACGATGAGATCATGGGTATCCTGAACGCGCAGGGTAAGTGCGTTGTGGAGTTCTCCGGCATCATGTCCAACCCCACCTATGCCAAGGTGCAGGATGGCGCAAAGCTGGCACGTGGAAACCATGTTGACCTGATCCTCGCCGTGGGCGGCGGCAGCGTGTCCGACTGCTGCAAGGTCACCTCCGGCGCGTTCGACACGCTGAGCCACGCGATGGAAACCTACTTCGGCAAGCCGGATGAAAACAACCTCTCCGATGATATCAATGAGGCCGTCATGCGCAGCGTCATCCGCAACATCCGCATTTTGCTGACCGATCCTGAAAATTACGACGCCAGAAGCGAGCTGGCGCAGGCGTCCGCCATGGCAGAGAACGGCGTGCTGAAGATCGGCAAGGTCACGGATTTTCAGGCGCATCAGATCGAACACCAGCTGGGCGCTTACACCAATTGCAACCATGGAGCGGGCCTGGCGGTGATCCATCCCGTTCTGTACCGCCACATCTACAAGTCTGGTGCGGCGCGGTTTGCGCGGTTTGCTCAGAATGTCTGGGGCATCGCACCCAAGGGCAGCGACGAGGAGACCGCGGTTGCCGGTATCGACGCGCTGGCCGCGTTTATTAAGGAAATCGGTCTGCCGACCAGCTTTGCAGAGCTTGGCATTCCCGCCGACACCGACTTCCGAGCCATCGCGGATTCCACCAACGTCACCGCCGGCTGCTGCAAAAAGTTGACGCACGACGAGATCTACGAAATTTTGCAGGAATGCCTGTGAGTATCCGCGCTTTTCGCAGCAAAACAAAGCATTCTTTGCGCTGTGCTCCATTTTTGGCTTTTCTGCCTCTTGCATTTGGGCCAAAGCGTGATATCATGGGCCAGACAAATTGCGGAAAGGGGCGGTAGAGTTGAAAGCTGCATCGCAGAAAAAATCATTGGATATGCTCCACGGGACGCTCTGGGATAAGATCCCGCGCTTTGCCGTTCCGGTGGCGGCCACGGCGATTTTGAGCCAGCTGTTCAACGCCGCGGACATCGCCGTCATCGGCAACTTTACCGGCGAGCTCCGCACTGTGGCGGTCGCGGCCGTCGGCACAAACAGCTCGATCATCAGCCTGATCGTCAACCTGTTCATCGGCATCGCGCTGGGCGCGAACGTGACGATCGCGCACGCCATCGGCGAAAAGAACGACACGATGGTGCACCACGCGGTGCACACCTCCATCGTTGTGGCGGTGCTGGGCGGTTTGATCGCGGCGGTCATCGGTGAGCTGTTCGCCGTTCCGCTGCTGAATCAGCTGAATGTGCCGGACGATGTGTTCCCGCTGGCGCTGCTATACCTGCGCATCTATCTTGCGGGCCTGCCGGTGATCCTGCTCTACAACTTTGAGGCGGCGGTCTTCCGCAGCGTGGGCGAGACGAAAATTCCGCTGATCGCGCTGACGGCCTCCGGCGTTCTGAACGTGATCCTGAACCTCTTTTTCGTGGCCGCGCTCCACATGAGCGTGGACGGCGTCGCGATCGCAACGGTGCTGTCGAACGCGGTCAGCGCGGCGATCTTGTGGGGTTTCCTGCTTAAAACGGACAAGGTCATCCGCCTTGAGCCGAAAAAGCTGCGCATCGACGGGCTGTGCCTCAGGCAAATTCTGCGCATCGGCGTTCCTGCGGGTGTGCAGAGCGCGATGTTCTCCATCGCGAATATTGTCATTCAGGGCGCGATCAACAGCCTCGGCACGGTCGTCATGGCGGCGTCGAGCGCGGCCTACAACATTGAGGTCATCACCTACGATATCCTCAACTCCTTCTCGCAGGCCTGCACGACATTCGTCGGACAGAACTTCGGCGCGGGCAAGATCAAGCGCTGCAAGAAAACGCTGCTGCTGTGTCTTCTCGAGGGCATCATCAGCCTCGGCGTCGCCATCGCTCTGATCCTCTTTTTCGGAAAGTCGCTGCTCACCATCTTCAACGGCGACCCGCAGGTGGTAGAGACGGGCTATATTCGCCTCATGCTGATCATGCCGTCGCACCTGTTCAGCCTTTGCTACGAGGTGCTTTCCGGCTACCTGCGCGGCTTTGAAATTTCACTGCCGCCCGCCGTTTTGACGATGCTGGGCGTCTGCGGCGTCCGCCTGAGCTGGCTGCGCTGGGTCTTCCCGCAGTACAAGACATTTATGAACATCATGCTGGTCTTCCCCATCAGCCTTGCGGCCACGGCGCTTCTAATGCTGGCAGCGGTGCTGTACTTCCGCCCCTCGCGCCGCTATGCGCATCTGCAAAAGAGTGATGGCGCGGCTTCGGCAAAAATCGAAGGATAAGACCATTCCCAAAATCGACAAAGCAGGGCGCTTGCCTAAAAGGCAAGCGCCCTGCTTTACTTTTTTGATGGGGCAGCCGTTTCTAAATCGCGGATGGGAAATTTTCACATCAGCTCGCGCGTGAAATCAAGCACGCACTCGCGCAGACGCAGAATTTCCTCTGGCGTGTTCTTGCTCAGGTGCATACCGATGCCGAGCTCCCGTCCCGTTTTCGGGCTGACCGGCAGCGTCTTTACGCCGTGCGTCCGCCCGCGCATCATGATCTCCGTCATCATTGTGATGCCAAGGCCCTTGCTGACCATGCGGATGACCGTTTCATCGTCCACATGGCAGGGGCGGATATTCGGCTTCACCTTTTTGGGACTCAGCGCAGCGTTCACGTCGATGTCGAAGCGCCCGTAGGGCATCAGGAATTCTTTTCCGTCGAATTCCTCGATGGGGAAGGTCTCTTCGCTGCCGGTGGGATAGTCCTCCGGCAGGATGGCGTACATCGCGTCGTAGTAGAGCGGTGTCCAGTCGCAGTTGATGTGGCTCTGCCGCGCGGCAAAGATGACGTCCGTGCGCCCCTCCTCGAGCAGCTCAAAGGGTTCGAGCTCGTGGTCCACCATGCGAAGATCCACGTCGGTCTCCGGACACACGCGGCGGAAGCGGTACAGAATTTCCGGCATCCAGTGCATGGCAAGGCTCGCATAAGCGGCGATTCGGATCGTCGCCGTCCGCTTTTGCGTGATGGTCTCGATCTGGTTTTCGAGCTTCGCCGTCGCGCTGAGGTATTCGCGGATCGCGGGCAGCAGCGCCTCCCCGTCCTCTGTCAGCGAAATACCGCTGTGGTCGCGCCGGATGAGCTTCATGCCGATCTCGCGCTCCAGACCGTTGATGAGGTGCGTCAGCCCCGACTGTGTGTAGCCCACGACCTCAGACGCTTTGGAAAAGCTGCCGAGGTTGACGGCGGTCATCAGAATTTCAAATTTTTTGCTGTCCATATTCCCACTCCTATAAAGGGTATTTTGATTTGTAATATACCTATTATAACCGAGCGTTTCTCTTTTTCAAGTGCAGGGTGTAATATTTTCAACACAAAGGAGTTGATTATCCCATGACTACTAAAAAATTGACCTTCCGGCAGAAGATTCTCGTCGCCGGAACGCTGTTTGGAATGTTCTTCGGCGCGGGCAACCTAATCTTCCCCGTACATCTCGGCCAGATGGCCGGCCGCAACGCGGTCGTCGCCATGATCGGCTTTATCATCACGGCGGTTGGCATCCCCATCTTCGGCGTCGCCGCCATCGGCATCACGCATTCCGACGGCCTGCAGACGCTCTCGGGCAAGGTCGGCAAGGGCTACGGCATTTTCTTTACCTGCCTTCTGTACCTGACCATCGGCCCGCTCTTCGCCATCCCGAGATGCGCAACAGTTTCCTTTACCACCGGCATCACTCCCCTGCTGGGCGCGGATTCGCCGGAGTGGCTGTATCTGCTTGTCTTTTCGGCGGCGTTCTTCGCCTTCGTGCTGTTCTTCTCGCTGCGCCCCGGTAAGATCACCCTCTGGATCGGCAAGATCATCAATCCGCTCTTCCTGTTCTTCTTTGCAGTGCTGATCATCGCGGCGCTGCTCTCCCCCGGCGCAGCGATCTCCTCAGTCGAGCCGACGGAGGCCTATCAGAACGGTTCCTTCTTTCCCGCGCTCATTGAGGGCTACGGCACGATGGACGCCATCGCCGGTCTCGCCTTCGGCATCGTGGTCATCGACGTCATTCGCCGCATGGGTGTCAACAATGACGACATCATCGCCGAGGACGTGCTCTCCTCCGGTCTTCTTGCCGGTGCGCTGATGGCGCTGATCTACGTGCTGTCCATTCTGGTCGGCGCGCAGTCGAGAGGCATTTTCGAGCTGTCCGAAAATGGCGGCATCGCCCTCACGCAGATCGCGGGTCATTACCTTGGCGGCGTGGGCCAGTTTATCCTCGCCTTCACCATCACCTTTGCTTGCCTCAAGACCTCCATCGGCCTTGTCACGGCCTGCTCGGAAACGTTTGTCAAGATGACGAACGGCAAAATTTCCTACCGCACCTGGGCGATCCTCTTCACGGTGTTTTCGTTTGCCGTTTCCAACATTGGACTGAGTGCCATCATCGAGTATTCCGTCCCGATGCTCATGCTCATCTATCCCCCGGCCATTGCGCTTATCCTGCTGGCCTTTATCGGCAAGTTCTTCGCTCATGACCGTGCCGTGTATGTCGCAACGATGATCGGTACATGGGCAGCCGCTATTTTCGACTGCATGAAGACGCTGCCCGCGTCGGTGCAGACTTCGCTCCGCCTCGATGTGCCTATCGCCTTTGCGGAAAAATATCTGCCGTTGTTCGACAAGAACCTCAGCTGGCTGCTGCCTGCACTCGTCGGCTTTGTGATCGGCATGCTCATCCGCTCGAGCCGGAAGGGCGCGCTCGTCCCCCATGCCTGACGAACCAAATTAAAGTAAAAACGCACCGCACGGCAGAGTTATTTCTGCCGTGCGGTGTCATTTTTTCAGCGGCTCCGAAAACGGAGAATCAGCAAGCTGCCGAGGTTCACCAGCAAAATCGTCGCGGCCCATGAAAGAGGGAACGCATGGTACAGCATCGGGAGCGTTGGATGCGCACAGCATGGGAGATAGATTATGTGCAGTCCTCCATCAAAGATGCTCGCCGATCTGGAGCAAAAATGGGGCATGACGCTGCTGGAGCGCAGTAAAAGCGGCGTCTGCCTGACCTCCGCTGGGGAGCCGGTCAGGCCGTTTTTGCTGCTGGAGCGCAGCGGAAAAGCCGAGGTCTCCGACTTGCTGGAGCGCGCTCATGTGCAGTCGGACATCCACTTCACCGCCTGGGAGGATTTTGCCATCACGGCGATGGTGGAAAGGAGTCTCGGCGTCAGCATCCTGCCAGGCCTGATCTTGCAGCGCATCCCGTACAAAATCGAAATCCGCTCCTGCAGCAGCCCTATTACCACCCAATCGGCCTTGCTATGAAGAAGCAGGCCCACCCAACACCCGCCGTGCAGAAGTTCATCGAATACTTCCATCGCAGGAAGTATCGAAGTAGGCTACAACAGCGGCGCTGGCGGTCGAAAGCTGGCAAAATCACCGTTTCCGTATTTTGACAACAAAAAAGCACCGAAAGCCGAAGCTTTCGATGCTTTTTGGAGTGTGTTGACAAAAAAGATGCAGGAGCAAAGCCTTGCGCCGCAAGGGTTTGCGGGCTTTTGAGGCTCGATTTGCCGTTTTGCAATTCGAACCCCCAGCATCTTGTGATGACAGATGAATGATCTGCAAATGTGTGCGTGAATCTGTAGATTAAGTATACGTGAAAATACATAAAACGTCAATTCCAATAGACCAATTTTACGAGCCTTTTTTCTGCTTTTTTACCGGATGTTAATTTCCCCGTAAGTGGCTCAACACCCGCTCAAATCCCCGTGTGGGGGTGGTTACATTGGGGTGCCTGTAAAAAGCGCACACGGCGGCTATGTTATAGGGAGCGCTCAGTTTGTCGGCTCCATCCATGCCTGCTTTTCCTTCGGCGCCTGCTCGATCCAGTCCAGAAGGTTTTGGCTCTCCTCCAGCCACTTTGCCATTTCGAACATCTTTGTTCTGGCCTGCGTGCTGTCCATCGTCATGTTTGTTTTCTCCTGTTTTTTGTTTTGGGCGTAGCCCGCGTCAACACAATGGCTTAACGTAGTCGGGAAAGATATTCGTGAACCCGGACAAAAATTTATGCCTGAGCTTGTGAAAAACTGACTTAAATAAAAAGTGGAGACACATTGGCCAATCGCCAGTGTGCCTCCACTCATCATTTCAGTCGGATAATCTGCTTATAGAGCATTACGAACTTTTTCTCTACCACCATGTTTTCGTGGTAGTGTCCGAAAAACCAGTATTGGAATCGGCATCGCTCACGAACCTCATCGAGAAAGTCTGTCAGGGCATCCCGCCGGAATAGGCCACCGCTGAATGTGTCCTGAATGCTGCTGGGGCAGCAGTGGGTGATGATGTAGTCCACATCCCAGCCTGCTTTGTCCAGTGCTTCTCTTGCGGCCCGATATTCGTCCTCGCTGGGCAGTTCCTCTTTCCACCAGGAGCGGTGATTGACTCGGTAGAGAGCGCCTGCGGCGTTGAGCTGCCGGAGCATTCGCTCGTAGTTCGGATCATCTGGTTCCAGAATGCCGTCCCGAATGTCGTGACTGCTGGCCCCGCCCATGGTAAAGATTTTCTTTCCGCAGATCTCGTAGAGCTGCCCTCGCATCAGGTGCAGAACGCTGGGACGGATCGGCTGCACCAGCCCGCCATGCCACACACTTGTCGGGTAGCTGCGGAGCAGATCATAGTTTTCGTGATTCCCACTGACGAACAGGGTGGTGAATGACCTGTCTTCCAGCCAGTCGAGCCATTGTTGTTCAATCTCACTGCCATCCCAGACGCCGCCAAAGTCGCCACAGATGATGAGGTAATCGTCTTTGGTCAGGCCCCCTTGCTCGCGGAATGCCGCAGGGCGTAGCCTACCAAAATCACCGTGGGTGTCACCGGTCATAAAAATTGCCATCTTTTTTCGCCTTTCCTTCTTATTGTAATCCTTGCTCGAGCACCACATCGGAGTCTCTAAATTGGATGCGGATCGTGTCGACGTCCTCGACCGTGATCTTCTGAATGATCTGCCGGATGAACTCATCGTCGAACTCCGTGTAGCCCTCGCTGCATTCGATCAGGCTGTCCCACATTTGCTGGCGCTTGGCAACTTGTTCTTCCAGACCGACTTCTTCCTGCTGGGCCTCTAAAATTTGTTCCTTGAGAGACGCTTTCTCATCCGTCAGGGCTTTCATTCTGGCGTTCAGATCAGCGTCGGCCATGTTGGCCAGCAGCGAGTCCAGCAGATCAGCCTGCTCATGGCTGACTTCGTCGAGGCGGCGCTTCAGCGTCAGCAGTTTTGTACCGGCCTGAGTCAGCGCCTGCTTGGCTTCCTCCACCATCGCCAGCACATCGGGGCAAACCTCCTGCCGGATGGCCGCATACTCGTTCATGGCATCGAGGATGGCGTGGTGGAGCTTGCCCTCATCCAACGTAGGTGAGACATGGCAGTATTTTGTGCCAAACTCCAACCGCGAAACGCACCGCCAGACGATACGCTTTTTCCCATCTCTGGCCCAGGTCACCCGCTTGTATGGGGAGCCACACTCACCGCAAACCAGCAGCTCCGTCAGGGCATATTTGCCGGAGTATTTTCCAAGCTCCGTTTTTCCGCTTTTCTGCAGCACCTTTCGCTTGCTGGAGCGACGTGTCATTTCTTTCCGTACCAGGTCGAACGTCTCTCTTGAGACGATGGCGGGGTGGTTGTTCTCAACGTAATACATGACACGCTCACCACGGTTTTTTCGAACTTTTTGAGAGATGCAGTCAGTGACATAGGTTTTCAGCAGCAGGGCATCCCCGATGTATTTTTCATTAGTCAGAATGTTATGGATGATGGCAGGGGACCAGCACTCCACGCCCTGGGCCGTGGGAATGCCGTCCTCGTCCAGCTCTCGCTTGATCTTGCCTAACGTGCAGCCGTCCAGATACCTGCGATAGATGCGGCGGACGATTGCGGCTTCCTCCGGCATGATCTCCGGCTGGCCGTCCTCGCCCTTGCGGTAGCCCAGCATTTTCTTATATTGAAAGTGGACATTGCCTGCCTTTGCGCTTTTCTCTTTGCCCCATGCAACATTTTTGCTGAGTGACTCAGACTCTGCCTGGGCAAAGCCGCTGAACAGGGTGACCAGAAACTCGCTGGATTCTGTAAGAGTATTGATATTCTCCTTTTCAAAGTACACGCCGATGCCATTGGCTTTCAGAAGTCGGACCGTATCCAGACAATCCACCGTGTTTCGGGCAAAGCGGGAGAGGGACTTCGTGATGATGAAGTCGATGCGGCCACGCTTGCAGGCGGTGATCATCTTATTGAACTCGGCCCTCTTTTTGAGGCTTGTGCCGGAGATGCCCTCGTCGGCGTAAATACCGGCCATCTCCCAATCAGGGTTGTCCTGAATCTTCTGGGTGTAGTAGGTCTTTTGGGCTTCATAGCTGTTGAGCTGTTCCTCACTGTCGGTGGATACGCGGCAGTAGGCCGCCACACGCATCTTGCCATCGTAGTTTCTAAGTAATTCTTCCGGCTTCCTGGTCGGTGGGATCTCCCGCACACGCCGTTCTAAAGTGGTTGTTGCTGCTTCCATGGTTATTTGTCCTTTCCAGTGAAGTTATTATCCGTAAATGTGAGACTCACCGTAGCGTCCGACGCGACGGTGATATAAGAGACCACCCGGCGAAAGCGGTGCCAATCCACGTCCACTGGGCGGTCTGAGGGTTCATATTCAGAAATAGGCTGGGGGCAGCAGTCATATCGTGCGGCTGCCCCCTGTAAAATGAGAGCCATGACTGCTTCGGGTGAGTCAGGCTGTTCGAGCCCTCGGTTGATGGCGTTGTTCAGCCGAATGACCTCCGCAGAGGGAACATAAGCGTCCGCCTCCTGGCATTCATGCGTCTGCATTTGGTGGGCAACTTCTTGGAACGTCTCATCCGTATCCAGAGAAACGGAAATGCCGCAGTGTTCGCATTTGAGATACACCTTGCTGCGATCCTGCCAGCGTCCACCCAGACGAACCATCTTTCCACCGCAGGTACATCGAAAGTAGGGCTTTAACCGGTCAACGACCGTCACCTCTTCGGACACCTGCCGCCTGTCATTCTTTTCTGAGATCTTGTCCTGCACAGCTTGGAAATCGGTTTCCGCGATCATCACAGGATAACCATCTTTTCCGGTGTAACGGGCATTTTCCAACATGCGCTTTATCTTATGCTTGTTCCAAAGCGGTATTTCGGAGCTGTATGGAACTCCCTGCCGATTCAACGCATCGGAGATGTCCTGGTAAGATGCTCTGGCACTGTAGAGGGCGAACAGCATCTGAACGACCCGCTGCTCTTCCGGAACGATCTCCAATGCGCCGCCACAGATCTGGTATCCATATAAAATCTTGCGTTTTGTCATCTTACCGCCACCTCCAATCGCTCCCTCAGTTCCAGCCCGCCATAGAGTCGGAAACGAATCTCTGTTTGAGATTCCGCGATGATCTTTTCCACGAGACTTTCGAAGAGATCATCGTCGAAGTCATCCATCTGTTCCGGCCCGTCAAGAATCGTCTGCCGCACCTTCCGAAGCGCGTCCATGACCTCGTCCAATGCTTCATTCTCCGCCAGCCTGCGCCGTTCCCTGCGGAGCTGCGCCAGCTTGGCGCTGATCACATTCATGCGAGCCGTGCAGGTATCGGCGTCCAGCAGGCCATTGACACGCAGGGTGCTGATTTTATGGCTTTCCTCTGTGGCTTCCGCGATGGCCCGGTTGATGGTCAGGGTTTTCGGGTTATTCTGCTGCAGGATGGCGTCAAGGGCGTTCATCTGCTCCATAGCGGGCTTTAGGATCATGTCGGCATTGCACTTGAGCTTGCGGTACATCCGTAGGAATGCAGCGCGGATCTCGCTCTCCGGAATGCGTCCTACGTGGCAGGCATCGGCACTTCGGTCATGGGTTCGGCAGACCCATGTTACATATCCGTTTTTGCTGGTTCGGCGCAGAAACATCGTCCCACAGTTCCCGCATAGGATTTTCAGGGCGAATGGACTTCTCTCTCGACGCCTTTTCTCTTTTTGTGCTTTCTTGCGCAGCAGCTCCTGCACTTTTTCAAAGGTATCGCGGTCAATGATGGCCGGATGACTGTTTTCGACATAGTATTGCATCCGCTCCCCCCGATTGCGCTTTTGCACGAACGGGAAGCCGCAGCTATAGGATTTCTGGCAGAGCGTGTCTCCAATATACTTCTCGTTGGTCAGCAGATATCGGATGCTTGTCTCCTGCCATTTCTCGGCGCCATTCTGCGTCGGAATGCCTTTTGCCGTCAGTTGCTCCGCGATCCATTTGGAGCTGTTTCCTTTGAGATATGCATCAAAGGCCCAGCGTACCGCAGCCGCTTCTTCCGGCAGGATCTCAAGGTTTTTCTTGTCTTTAATCCGGTATCCGTAGGGAGCGCTGCAGGTGATGAATTCTCCGCATTCCATGCGGTGCTGATAGCTCAGACGCTGGTTTGCCGAGATGGATAGGGACTCCTGCTGGGCCAGAGAACCGGAAACGCTCACCATCAGTTCTGTGGTGAGCGTTCCAGTGTCGATATTTTCTTTTTCAAATCGGACGGTGACGCCCATACCGGAGAGTTCTCGCAGGGAGGCGAGACATTCTTTGGTGTTGCGGGCGAAACGGGCTACTGACTTCACCAGAATGCGGTCGATCTTGCCTTTTCGGCAGTCCCGCATCATCCGGTTAAAGTCATCACGCTTGTCCATGCGCGTGCCGGTGAGGCCCTCGTCGGCGTACACATCCACCAGCTCCCAGCCGTCGTGCTGAGCGATCACCTCGGTGTAGTTGCGGATCTGGGCTGCGTAGGAATGCAGCTGATCCTCAGAGTCTGAGCTGACACGGCAGTAGGCGGCGACACGCAGGTGTTCCGGTTGGAGTGCGTGTGGCGCAATCTCTTTTACCGTACTGCTGGTATGCACTTTTCAAGGAACAGCGAGGGATCTTTGGGGTCTCTCACTGTCCTCCCGAAAAAGGCTGCGGGTGAATACCCTTAATTTGAAAAATTCTCAAAATATTTTTTCAGATCCCGCAGAATACGGTCCCGGCGTTTGATGACCGCCCTCTGGGTAATTCCGATCCGCGCCGCGTAGTCTCTGGTGGACACGCCATCGAAGAACAGCGCGTTGATCAACTCCCGATCCGCGTTATTCAGAGACAGCATGGCCAGCAGCAACATCTCCTTTCGTTCCGCAAGGCTCTGTGCCTGCTCTCGTTCCAGCGCTTCTTCCTCCGCGCTTGGGGCTGCTTCCGCGCCGACATAGTCCGAAAGCAGGTCGTCCTCCGCCATCTGCTCCAGCGAGAGGATCTTCCCAGAAAACTGTTCCTCCCGCACATACCGCTCCCGGCGGTCCGCCTGGGAGTAGGCCAGATACACATCCTCCGCCACTTCCACATCCACACCATCCACGGTGATGATATTGGCGATTGCTTCACCAGCTTCGTTATAAATGCGTCTATAATTGCGTTCTTCCTGCCATTTTTTCATTTTTCGTGACTCCAATCTCAGATTTTTTTGAAAGTTCTGAGATCGGGTCACGGGTATTTGGCGACATAGGTCTGCCAACGCTGGAGCATACAAGTCCTTTCCGCCACTCAACAATGCGAAAAGGGCGCAAAAAAAGAGCCTTACGCATAGCTGAAAAGCTACTTGTAAGGCTCCTAACTCAATACTTCCCGCTTACGTCTGATTCGACGCTGGGTGGTTGGTGCGCTTGACGAAGTTATATATTGTTTTGTCTTAATTCAGGCCCATGCCGTATCCCTACAGAGAGTGGGCACGATGATCGGCGGCTCAGTCCTGTGCCGCACGGTGATCCCCACCTGCATACCGCACCTTGGACACTTTGCGATAATATCAGCTGGTTCATTTCCTACCATGGCAAACAGCCGATATTGGGAGAGAGCCGCTCCTGCAGGAGCATCCGCGATCCGTCCCTTCTCGCAGATAGGACAGCGAAGGATCTTGCGTATTTCTTGTTCCATGGCGCCTCGCTTTCTCTGTTCTCTTTTTTGAGAACAGCTTCCTAAAATTTTTTCACAGCAGATGATGATTCTCCAGCCGGATACGCATGGCTTGCTTGGAGACTTGAAAAATGCCGGCCATATCCGCGACTAATTGCTGACGGTCCCTGCCAGACTGGATCTGGTAAAAGCATCGTTTTACTTGAGGCAGCGGCATCAGAAGGATGGACCCCAGCAGATTCGCCTGCATTTCCAATGCGCTGTTCTGCGTTCTGACGATGTTTGTTTCTGTCATCATGGCTGCACTCTCGCCGGTTCCGCTGTACAGTCTCTTATGCAGCAGCCAGTGTGCCAGCTCATGAGCGCAGGTAAAGCGCAGTCGGCCTGTGGAGGCATCCTCTCTGCAGAGGGAGCTATCGATGAGTATGGTGCCGCTCTTGACCGCAATGACGGTATATCCTGGGATATCGTAATCATAGATAATGGCGCCGCCATCATCAAAAATCGTTTCGCCCAAGACACACCCGGTTTTCCGCAGGCACTGATATTCCAGCGTGATCCCCTGTGCTTCGATGATATCCTCGATAGGGATCATTCTGGGAACGCCATAATAGAGATTCGGATCATAGGCGGTGATGACTTCGCGGGCGATCCCCTCCAGAGCCTGTTCCCTGTAATATGGTGTTCTCATGCCTTGGTATCACTGTCCTCTCCTGATGATCTCATGCGCCGGTTGATTCGGTCGATAAAATCCTGCCACTCCTGGTCGGTGGCGTCTGCCTCCCTGGCTGTGCGCAATGCAGCCCGGACGATCTCTCGATCCATGATGTAGTCCGGAAGGTCTGCGGATACCCGATTTTGCTTGGATTTTGCCGCAAGGTCAAGCATCCATTCCCGTTCTGGCTTGTCCAACTGCAGCAGCAGGGCCATCCGTTCCAGATATTCCTGCGAAGGAGCCGCGCGGCGGTCATTCTCAATGTTGCTCATATAGACCGGCGACAAGTCCAGCTTTGCCGCCATGCCGCGGAGCGTCAGGCCGCGCGCCATACGCTTCTCCCGAAGGAAGCTGCCAAAGGTCTGTTCCACGCATTTCACCTCCTCGTGCGTTCTCTCGATTGGGAACAGTGCCAGTATAGCAAACATCTGTTCGATTAGCAAGATGAGAAAGCAGAGGTGTTCCCCGCAAGGAACACCTCTGCTGGATCATTGCAGCCATGCGGCCATGCCGCGCATTTCGTCCAGCACCTCTGCGGGGCCGAGGATTTGGATCTTGCCGCAGAAGGTGAACACCCATGCAAAAAACGGTGGACTGGGTGCTACCTCCACGATGGCCTTGAAGTGGCCGTCATCTGCTGTCACCGTTGAGACTTCTTCGCCAAAGCGGTCTATTACGCTGCGCATGACCTCGTTCTCGCACAGCAGCTCCACCGTACACAGATCGTCCGGGTACATTCCGAATATTTTCCGCACATACTCAGCCGGGTCGAAGTCCGGCATACAAACAGCCGCCTGGTCGGATGATTTCACAGCCACCATTCGATCCACTCGGAACTGTGCCAGCTTCCCGTGCTTTTCCGACCAGCCCACTGCGTAATAACAATCCCGGCTCCAGATAAGGGCATACGGGCTGAACTGATAGCGGTAACCGTTATGCTTGAGTATCTTTTCTTTCTGCGGGGTGTATTCGTAATACTGAAAGGTGATCTGCCGTTTATCCTGAATGGCGTTATGGATCTCATCCACGCTGTAATAAATACACTCATTCTCCGGTTTGGCGGTACCTTCCATATAGATATGCCGATCCAACTGGCGGGCATGAGATTCACTGGTGAGCTTACCCAGCTTTCCAATAAGCCGCTCGCTCTTTTTGGCCGTAATGAAGCGGGAGGATTCTACCGCGTCCACCAGCAGCTTCAGCTCCGGCAGTTCGAACAGCCTCTCACCCACGAAGTATTGATTCTGGGTGCTTTTGACACAGACGATGTCCATACCGCTACTTTGCAAGACTTCAATAGCGGAATATACGCTCTTGCGCCCTGCCTGAATGCCATGCTCCTGCCAGAAAGCAAGAATATCCGCCACAGAGGCCGGATGCCGGTCATCCGTATGCTCATACAGATACTGCTGTAAGAGCAGCAGACCGTATTGGGATTCATTTTTCATACCGATTTCCTTTTCTGTTTCCACATTTTTAGGAACAATTCGTTACAGTACTTCTTTATAGCTATCCCTTTCGGGTGATATACAAGCCCTCGCGGTGATTAAGTCATGACTTTTTGCTGCTCACATTTTCGCGGCAAATCTCCAAGGCTGGGAGCGGCAATCATAATCGTACAACCGGAGCGCCGCGCTGATTTTCTCAAATTGTGTGACGCCGTCACAGTAAAACCGCTTGTCACGCGGTATACTACGCATAAAAGCACAGCCGCAGAGTACATCTGTGGCTGTGTTTTGTGTTCAGTTGCTCACTGTTGCGTGGACTGGATATGGAGAGACAACATATCTCCCGATCTTACATGGGTTATCTTATCTGCCATCACTCTGGCAGTTTGCCTTGCAGATATGTCGGCATCCCCACTGCGGTCGTATCCGGCCTGACCTTAAACATGGCTTTTTCAATCTACCTCCCTTATCGGTTTTCCGCGATATATTTCTCCGCCATGTGGACTGCCACCGCGCCGTCCGCCACGGCGGTGACCACCTGACGGAGGGGCTTCGTCCGCACGTCGCCCACGGCGTAAACGCCGGGAATACTGGTTTCCGTGGTCTCTCCGGCCACGATATAGCCGCCGCCGTCCAGCGCCAGTTGACCCACCGCCAGCGCCGTGGCGGGCTGTCGGCCCACGCTGACAAATACGCCGTCGCAGTCCACCACGCTTTCCTCACCGGTGACGGTGTCCCGCAGGCGGACGCCGGTCAGCCTGTCCCCGGAAAGCAGCGCGGAAACGACGCTGTTCCAACGGAATTCCACGTTTTCGGCCTGTGCCAGCGGCTCGTGATAGATCTTGGTGGCCCGCAGGGTGTCTCTGCGGTGGACGAGGATCACTTTTTTCGCCACGCGGCTGAGAAGGAGGGCATCTGCCGCGGCGGAATTGCCGCCGCCCACCACGACCACCGTTTTGCCCTTGTAAAACATCCCGTCGCAGGCGGCGCAGTAGGCCACGCCCCGGCCCAACAGCTCCGTCTCTCCGGCAACGCCCAGCGTTCTGGGGTCTGCGCCGGTGGCCAGCACCACGGTTTTCCCCCGGAAGATCCCCTCGCTGGTCTCCACGAGCTTGGGAACCGCCGTCAGATCCATGCGGAGGACTTCTGCGTATTCGCTGCGTGCCCCAAAACGCTCCGCCTGCTTTTGCATCTTCTCCGCCAGAGAGAAGCCGTCGATCCCGTTCTCAAAGCCGGGGTAGTTGTCGATCTGCTCGGTCAGGGCCATCTGCCCACCGGCGGACAGTTTTTCCAGCACGATGGTGTCCAGCCCCGCCCGTGCCGCGTACAGGGCGGCGGTGTAGCCGCCCGGGCCGCCGCCCACCACGAGCATATCATAAACATGATTGTTGTTCATATCTGAACCCTCCGTTATTTCGCCAAGGCTTCCTGAATGAAACGGTCGATTTCTGCCTTTGAGCCGGGCGCGATGATGGAATCCACGGCCTTTCCGTTCCGGTACAGCACCAGAGTTGGGATGTCCTCGATCCCCTCGGCCCCCGCCAGCCGCGGCTCCTCGTCAATGTTGATTTTGCCGACGGCAAGGCTGTCCGCGTATTCCTCTCCAATCTTCTCATACGCAGGGCCGATCCTCCGGCAATAGCTGCACCAGGGCGCCCAGAAATCCACCAAAACAGGCTTTTCCTCCCGGATCAACTGCTTAAACTGCTCCTGATTCATATTCATAGCTGCCATATCTGTCAGCTCCTTTCCTTTGTTTGGGTATTCTCAAGACTCCGGTCTCGCCCCACACCACATCGTGACCTCAACCTGAGATGACGGTACTCTGCCCTTGGGACATAAAGCAGATGAGTAAGACCATCATCTGTACGAGAATAGCTGCGGTTTGTTGCAGCTTATTCCGCGCAGAGCTCCGCCACAAGAGCGTCCATCTGCGCTTCGCTGGTTTGGTTCAGTGCGCCGCGCAGCGATACCTCCGTTTCACACAGTCGGAGTTCCTTCATCTTTTCCAACTCGGCGCGCATCAGCCGCGCGGCAGCAGGGGCCCATGAGCCGTTTTCCATGAGGCCGATCCGGCGGTTTCGGAATCCCTTTGTCTGTAAATGTTCCAAAAACTCCTTCATGGGCGGGAACAGTCCTCCGTCATAAGTGGAGCAGGCCAACACCAGTTTCCCACAGTAGAATGCGCTGGTCACGGCATAGGAAAGGTCTGTTGCCGTCAGATCGCACATGGTGACTTGCGCACCTTTTCCCTCCAGCTTGCTCTTGAGGGCCTCCGATGCATATGCGGTATTTCCATGGATGGATGCGTGAGCGATCAGGATGCCCTCCGGTTCTTCCGGTTTCCATTGTGACCAGAGATCATAGAGCCGCAGATACTCCCCCAAGTCTTCTGTGAGCATGGGGCCATGGAGCGGGCAGATCGTTTTGATCTCCAGCGCGGAGATTTTTTTCAGCAGCGCCTGCACCTGTGCGCCATACTTTCCGACGATGTTGTAATAATACCGCCGGGCCTGCGGCGCCCAGGGGGCACGGGCAGTCCGTTCCAGTGAACCGAAGCGGCCGAAGGCATCCGCCGAGAACAGGATCTTTTCCGTTTCCTCATACGCCGTCATCACCTCCGGCCAGTGTACCATCGGCGCCAGCAGAAAGCGCAGCCGGTGCAAACCCAAGGAAAGCGTATCTCTTTCGCCAACCTCCAGCATACGGTCTTCCGACAATGCACCTGTGCCGAAGAACTGCTTGATCAGGGTAAATGTTTTCGCGTTTCCCACGATCTTCATCTCCGGGTACTTTTGTGCCAGCCGCATGAGGCTGCCGGAATGATCCGGCTCCATGTGTGTGACCACAAGATAGTCGGGGCTGCGCCCCTCCAACACCCGCGCCACATTGGAAAGCCATTCTTCCGCCGCCCGTGCGTCCACGCTGTCCATCACGGCGATCTTCTCATCCAGAATGACATAGGAGTTGTAGCTCACTCCCATAGGCTGGACGGGGTACTGGTTTTCAAAGAGTGCCAATGTGTTATCATCCACCCCTACATAGCGGATGGCATCTGTTACCGTTTGGATAGCCATATAAAAAATACCTCCTATTTTCCTTACTCAGACTCTGACTGATAGGTTCTTCTTTTCTAACGAAACATACGCTCAACCGCGGATCGACGGTCGCGCATTTTACCGTTGCCTTGCTTCCCCCAGAGTCGTTACATGTGGTACACCGCAGCGGAGCGAAGTCCTTCCGGCAGGCCGTCGGGCGCAGCAGGTGAAAGTTCCCAGCGTACCTGCCCCGCCCACTGGGAGGCGACGGCGGAGAAGTGGAGCATGACAATACCGAGATCCAATGCGGCATCCAAATTATCGGTGTAGGCATCCTCCTGCTGCACCAAATAGATGCTGTGATCCTGCACAAGGAAGCCATAGGGCTGACGGTTGAGATAGCTGGGGGAGAGCGAAGCGGCGTAGAAGGACTGCCAGAGCATATCGTCGTAGAAGTCCATCATCTCGTCAAGCCCAGACTTGTTGCTCCAGCTCCCCATGTGAACCAAATCGTTCACGCCCTTTTTGGGCGCGTAGTACTGCTGCTCGGCCCGCACATCGATCTGAGACATACTTAGGATATTCAGCCGCAGCTTTTTTGCGGTCTTTTCCCCGTAGCCAAAGGCAACGATTGCCGCCACCTCTAACGGGGTGGCGAGAGACAGTGCCTTTTTGATTTTGTCGCTGTCGGTGAAGGTCATCCAGCAGGTGTCAATGTCCAACTCAGTCAGCTTGAGGACGAGATCTTCCATCATGTAGCCGGCGTTGATGGCCGCATAGGAATGCGGGGCAGACATAAGGAGCAGGTAGTGCGGTGCTCCGATGAGAAATTGATTATAGCCCGCTGAGCTCTCCAGCGCCGGCTGTGCATCCTTGTCCAAGACGATCAACTCCGTTGCAATCTCCGGGACAAGACGGGGGCAGGTCTTTTCATAGTAGGATCGGAGCTGGCCGATAGCCTCGCTCGGAACTTCCTTTTCGCGGAATGCGTGAACGGATCTGCGATTTTGGATCATAGCGCTGTAATTCATAGTAGTATCTCCTATTCTGATGTCTTTGGTTTTCTTATAAATCGTCTATCAGTGCGGTGCTCTTGGCGTAGGCGGTACTGCGTGCCTCAAAGAAATCGGTCTTGACCATGTTGGCGTCGGCGTACTGGCTGACCCATTCCATGCTCTCCGGTTCGCTCTCAAAGCCTGGATACAATGCGGGATAGCCAAGGCTCGTCCAGCGGAGGTTGCCGAGATAGCGGATGTAATCGCTGATCATCTGCCGGTTCAGCCCCGGGATGTCGTCGCCGATCACATAATGCCCCCATGCGATCTCCTGCTCCACGCCCTCACGCATCATCTCGCGCAGCGCTTGTACGCTCTCGGCGGTGAACAACTCCGGCTGCTCCTTTTGCAGCTCCGTGATGATATTGCGGAACAGCCACAAGTGCGTGTTCTCATCGCGGTTTATGTAGCGAATCTCCTGCGCCGAGCCGGGCATCTTCCCGTTTCGGGAGAGATTGTAGAAGAACATAAAGCCGCTGTAAAAATAGATGCCCTCCAAAATATAGTTTGCCATCATCACGCGCAGCAGCGTGGGAGCGTCCTTCCGCTCCTGAAACTCGTTGTAGCAGTCCCCAATGAAGGTGTTGCGGCGCAGCAGATGCTCGTCCGTTTTCCATTGGTAGAGGATGTCATTGCGCTCCACGGGGGAACAGATGGTGTCGAGCATATAGCTGTAGCTCTGTGAGTGGACACACTCCTGAAACGCCTGAATGGACAGGCAGAGATTGACCTCGTTGGCGGTAATGTAGGCGCCGATATTAGGCAGGTTCGCTGTCTGAATGGAATCCAAAAAGACAAGAAAACTCAGAATTTTATCGTAGGCGCTGCGCTCGGCTGACAGCAGGCGGGGATAGTCCTTCACATCCTGCGAGAGATTGATCTCCTCAGGGATCCAAAAGTTGTTCATGGCCTGCCGGTACCAGTCGCTGACCCAAGCGTACTTCATATTGTTGAAGTCGTTGAGGTTGGTGGTATTGCCGCCGATCATGCGCCGCAGGCGCACATCAGGGTCGCCCTCCGGGTTAAAGAGGGGCTTTTTCTTCAGTTCCGTCATGCTATCCTCCTTATGACGAGCAGCTTTCGCAGGTCTCGACCTCAAGGGCCTTGCTGCGGACATAGTAAATGGTCTTGACGCCGGCCCTCCACGCCTCCAAATACAGTCTGAGCACCTGACGCATGGAATAGTCGTTGGTGATATAGAGATTCATGCTCTGCGCCTGGTCAATATGTCTCTGGCGAAGGCCCGCGGCGCGTACCGACCAGCTTTGGTCGATCAGATGCGCTGCCTTATAGTACCACCATGTGTCCATAGAAAGCTCCGGAGCAACGCGGGGCAGCATGCTGCCCTTTTTTTCCTCTAAAAAGAATTTCTTCATAATTGGATCTATGCCCGCCGACGTGCCGGAGAGGATAGATGTGCTGGAGGTCGGTGCGACCGCCAGCAGATAGGCGTTGCGCATTCCCTGCACCGCCACCGTTTTCGCAAGCGCCCGCCACTTTTCGGAGGTATAACCCCGCTTTTCAAAATACGCGCCCGTCTGCCAGTCGCTGCCCTCAAAGAGCGCGTAACGACCCTTTTCCCGTGCCAGAGCTGTGTCCGCCTTGACAGCGGCGTAGTTGATGAGCTCGAACACTGCGTCGGTGAAGGCAAGGTGCTCATCGCTCTCCCAGTGGATGCCGCGCTTTGCCAGCATGTGGTGGTAGCCGCTGACGCCCAGGCCGATGCTGCGGTACTTCTGATTGGTAAGCCGCGCGTATTCCAACGGGTAGAAGTTGAGGTCGATCACATTATCCAGTGCGCGGATGGCCGTTTCCACCGTGCGTTCCATATAGGCCTCGTCCTCCACCGGCAGATTACCGAGAGACAGACTCGCCAGGTTGCAGACCACAAACTCACCTGGGCGTGTGGCCGTCACCACAATTGTGTCGCCGTTCTCCGTGTGCACCTCAGTGCTGATGTGCTCGATGGGTGCCATGTTCTGCGCGATCTCCGTACAGAGATTGGAGCAATAGATCATTCCCGTGTGGCCGTTTGGGTTCATATGATTTACACTGTCGCGATTGAAAGCGAAGGGTGTGCCGGTCTCCACTGCCGAGCGAAGCACCAGCCGCACGATGTCCTTGACGGTGACGCTGCGCTTTTCGATGCGCGGGTCATTGACGCAGTCCAGATACCGCTTCTCCCATTCTGTACCCCAGTAATCCTCCAGTGCGTAGCCCTTGACCGTGAGGATCTCATGCGGACACATGAGATGCCACGGCGCGTCTATGTTCTCCTCCGCCAGTCGCCAGAAGAGATCCGGATAGCACACGGCGGGAAACACATCATGTGCCTTCATGCGGTCGTCGCCGTTGTTGGTGCGCAGTTGAAGGAATTCCGGCAGATCCCGGTGCCATGCGTCTAAGTAAACCGCCACAGCGCCCTGCCGCATCCCCAACTGATCCACCGCCACGGCGGTGTCGTTGACCAGCCGGATCCAGCGGATAACACCGCCCGCCGCCCCTTGAAAGCCGCGGATGGTGCTGCCTGCAGCGCGCACCTTACCGAAGTACATCCCCATTCCACCGCCGAATTTAGAGACCTTTGCGAAGTTGTCCAGCGAGCGGTAGATGCCGTCCAGACTGTCCGGCACAGTGTCCACAAAGCAGCTTGAAAGCTGATGGTAGGGCTTTCGTGCGTTGGACATGGTAGGTGTCGCCATCGTGACCTCCATACGGCTGAGCATATCGTAAAAGCGTTTTACCCACCCCATGCGGTCAGAGCCTTCGTTCATAGCAAGATGCAGCGCGATACCCAAAAACATCTCCTGCGGTGTTTCCAGCGGCACGCGGCTGCGTGACTGGATCACATAGCGTTTGAGCAGCAGGTCAAGGCCGGAGTAGGTGAACAGCTCGTCCCGTTCCGGGCAGAGAAAGTCCTCCGCCATGGCAATCTCCTCGTGGGTATAGTGGGCAAGGATATAGTCACCGTAGAGTCCCTTATCCGTCAGATAGCGAAGCTTGCCATAGAGGTCGCAGACGCCGCGCCCCTCCCATTCCTGTGCGTTGCGACAGCGAAAGGAGTGGTTCAGAAGCCGCGCCGCGATGAACTCCCACTTGGGTGCCTCTGCCGTAGTCAGCTCTACCGCCGCCTTGGTCAGTGCCTCAGCCCGCTCATCCTCCGTCATGCCCAGGCGACAGAAACTCTCAAACTTCATTTGAAGCGCCGCGAGGGAGTAGACTTCCTCGGTAAAATCCATCTGGATGCGGCGCAGCACCTCGTCAAGCGAGTCATCCCCCACCGTCCGCGCGATGGTATGCCGGACACGGCGCAGCGCAGACCGCTTTTCGCGGTAGAGGATGTACGCCTTGGCCACCTCATAGTGTCCGCGCTCCATGAGCGTTCGCTCCACCTCGTCCTGCACACGTTCTACGGTGAGCGGCACTGTGACGGAGAGATTGTTGAGAACGGTGGCGAGGATCTCATCCATCTCTCTGCTCCCGATCTCCTTGCCCTGTCCGTCAAACGCCTTTTTCATGGCGTTGAAAATTTTCTCCTGTTGAAAGGGAACAGACTCCCCGTTTCGTTTTCTGATCTCCATTTCGATCCTCTCATCTTCTCCGGTCACTTCTCATGTCCTTTTGGGCAAAGAGCGGGCAAGCGCAGTATCACGCTTGCCCGCTCTGTTTTTGAAAGCCGGTTTTTCTGCAGCCGACGCGGTGGGGCTGTTTGTTGTCTGTTGTCTTGGTTTTGGCTTTCCTGCCAGTTACTTCATAGATTCCAGAATGGCGTCCGCCAGTGCTTCCAGCTCAGTGCGCTTGTCCGTGCCCATGGACGAGGCGAGGCTGAGCCGCTCGTTGAGCACCGTCATGTTCTTAAGCTCATTGTTGACGAATTTCTGCATGAGGTCACCGGACTTCACCGCCCATGAGCCGTTTTCAATGATGGCAAAGGTGCGGTTTTGCAGATTCAGTGCCTTCATATCCATGAGGAAGTCATGCATGGCAGGGTAGATGCCGAGGTTGTAGGTCACAGAGGCCAGGACAATGTGACTGTACTTAAACGCCTCGGAGATCAGCTGGGAGACATGAGTGGAGGACACATCGTACATCGCCACCTTGCTCATGCCCTTATCGCAGAGCGACGTCGCCAGCGCCTGCGCCGCGTTCTCCGTGTTGCCGTACATAGAGGCGTAGACGATGAGCACGCCCTGGGTCTCAGGGGCATAGCGGCTCCATGTGTCGTACTTTTCAATGAACCAGCCCAGATCCTTGCGCCACACGGGGCCGTGGAGCGGGCAGATGTACTTGATCTGATCCAAAACGCCGCCGGCCTTTTTCAGCAGGAGCTGGATGTGGGGGCCGTACTTGCCCACGATGTTGGTAAGGTAGCGACGGGCGTCGTCCAGCCAGTCCCGCTCGAAGTCCACCTCGTCGGCGAACAGCTTGCCGTCCAGCGCGCCGAAGGTGCCGAAGGCGTCGGCGGAAAAGAGGACGCCGTCGGTGACGTCGAGGGTCACCATGGCCTCCGGCCAGTGAACCATAGGCGCGCCCACAAAGGTGACGGTGTGCTTGCCGAAGGAGAAGGTGTCGCCCTCCTTCACCTCGATGCACTCATGTCCGTCCACATGGAAGCCGAACTGCCGCATGAGCATGAATGCCTTCTCGTTGGAGATCAGTTTCACCTTGGGATGGCGCAGCAGGATCTCCTCGATGCAGGCGGCGTGATCCGGCTCCAGATGGTTGACCAGCAGGTAGTCCAGCTCGCGGCCATCCAGCACATACGCCAGATTTTCCAAAAGCTGGCGGCAGGCAGACCAGTCCACCGTGTCAAAGAGCACCGTCTTTTCATCCAGCAGGCAGTAGGCGTTGTAGCTTACGCCCCGGGGAATGGGAAAGCAGTTTTCAAACAGGGCCAGGCGATGGTCGTTGGCGCCCACCCAGTAGAGGTCGTTCGTTACTTTACGCACGCAATACATCTTATCTTGCCTCCTTCACGGCCTCAAGCCTTTACAAATTGATCCTTCGTCTCCGCGCACTCGGGACACACCCACTCGGCGGGAAGCTGCTCAAAGAGCGTACCGGGCGCGATCTCGCCGTCCTCGTCGCCCAACTCCGGCACATACTCGTAGCCGCAGCCGCTGCAGACGTAGCGGTCGCCGATGGGGGCGGGCTTCGGCGGCGTGGGCCGCTTCATCTTTACCATGGGCGGCGCGGGCAGCTTTTCGCCGCTATCCAGCGCGGCAGTGAGCAGGGGCAGGATCTCCTCCACATCGCCCACGATGCCGTAGTCGCAGTTCTTGAAGATAGGCGCGTTACCGTTCTTATTGATGGCCACGATGGTGGAGGCGTCCTTGATGCCCTTAAGGTGCTGGGATGCGCCGGAGATGCCGCAGGCGATGTACAGATTGCCGGTGAACTTCTGACCGGACATACCCACATAGCGGTTCAGCGGCAGATATTTGAGAGTCTCCGCCACAGGGCGGGAAGAACCGATGGCCGCGCCGGCGGCCTTGGCCAGCGACTCTACCAGTTTCATGTTCTTTTTCTCCCCGATGCCCTTGCCCGCGGAGACCACCCGCTCCGCCTGCGGGATGGGCGTATCCATAGGGATGCCCACGGAGAAGTCGTGACCATCCTTCTTCAGCGCCGCCACAAGGTCGGCCACCTGCTGGGCAGCATCCCCCTCCCGGAAGATGGTCTTTTTGCGAATGCCGGTGATGGGCGCGGGTTTCTTGGCCGCCGAACGGCTCTCGCCGCCGGAGCTCTTGCCCAGCCTGCCCAACAGATGAGAGGCGATGACCACCCGCTGGATCTCGTTAGTGCCCTCGTAGAGGGTGGTGATCTTGGCGTCGCGGTAGGCCCGTTCCACCTCCATGCCCTTGAGGTAGCCGCTGCCGCCGTGGATCTGCAAGGCATCGTTGGTGACCTCCAGCGCGATGTCCGAGGCGTACATCTTCGCCATGGCGGACTCCATGCCGTAAGGCGCGTGCTGCTCCTTCAGCTCCGCCGCGGAGTAGATGAGGAACCGGGCGCAGCGCAGCTTGGTTGCCATATCCGCCAGCTTGAAGGCGATGCTCTGCTGGGCCGCGATGGGCTTGCCGAACTGGACGCGCTCCTTGGAATAGCTCAACGCGTGCTCAAACGCGCCCTGGGCGATGCCCAGCGCCTGCGCGGCGATGCCGATGCGTCCGCCGTCCAGCGTGGACATGGCAATCTTGAAGCCCTCGCCCTCCTTGCCCAATAGGTTTTCCTTGGGAACCTTCACGTTGTTGAAGATCAGCTCCGCCGTGGAGGAGGAGCGAATACCCATCTTGTCATAGTGGTCGCCGAACTCAAAGCCCTTCCAGCCCTTCTCCACGATGAAAGCGGAGATGCCCCGGGTGCCGATGTCCGGCGTGGTGACGGCGAAAACCACATAGGTGTCCGCCTTAGGGGCGTTGGTAATGAAGATCTTGCCGCCGTTGAGGAGGTAGTAGTCCCCCTTATCCAGCGCCGTGGTCTCCGTGCCGCCGGCGTCGGATCCGGCGTTGGTCTCCGTAAGGCCGAAGGCGCCGATCTTCTCGCCCTTGGCCAGCGGAACCAGATATTTCTTCTTCTGCTCCTCGGTGCCATAGGCGAAAATGGGCCATGAGCCGAGGGAGACGTGGGCGGAGAGGATTACGCCCGTGCCGCCGTCCACACGGGCCAGCTCCTCCACCGCGATGGCGTAGCTCAGGGCATCAAGACCGGCACCGCCGTACTCCTTGGGGTAGGGAATGCCCATCCAGCCCAGCTTACCCAGCTTCTTGACAGCCTCCTCGGGAAACTCGTTGTTCTGATCCATTAAAAATGCGAGGGGCTTGATCTCCTCCTCCGCAAAACTCCGGATCTTCGCGCGCAGCTCTTCGTGCGCCGCCGTGGTTTGAAACAGCATACGGGTACCTCCTTTTAAAATTTTACAGCTTGCTTGTATCTTGGGGATCGGATCCGCCGGTCAGCAGCCTGCGCAGGCTCACGGCACGGAACGCCTCGTCCTGCTTTTGCTGCAAGGCCGCCAGCTGACAGTGGATGGTGCACCGCCCATGCTTGTCCTGCCAGCGGCATTCATATCCCGGCTCCATGCAGGCGCACAGGATGCCCCGCTCCCCCACGACCCCCATGAGATCGTAGAGGGAGGTCGCGTCCAGATCGCAGGACAGCTCGCAGCCGCCGAGAGCGCCGCGGCTCACCCGCACCAAATTGCCGGCGGAGAGCTTGCGCAGAATCTGGTAGGCAAACTGATTGGGGATCAATTCCGTTTCCGACATCTCGGCCACCGAATGCTTCTCCCCGTCCAGCAGCACCCGCAAAATGCGCAGCGCGTAGTCCGTCTCTTTGGTGATGATCATGCTCCACATCCTCTTTTCGCTTGCTTGTTAATACCATAATATCAATCTTGATAAATTTTGTCAAGATAGTTTCAAAAAAAAATATCGCTTTATTACAGACCGCCCCAGCCCGGGTCAGCTTCGCTTTCCATTCAGCGAAAAGCCATGTTCCTTACAATTATAGAAGCCGAAAAAGCTGTGCCGTGGCAGTCCGCCGAAAGCAGAAAAGACTATGCCTGAAAACCAGAAAGCGGAGAAATTGGTTGGGGCTCGCAGGGGTCGCCCATCCAAGGCGGATGAGGCGATCCCTGACAAGCCTAAGCCATCCAACCGAAACAAGCAATAAAGTGCGTGCTTTTCATTTTATTTATGCCGATCATTCTTGGGAGACAGTAGAAAAATTTCCATTGTTATTGACATGATG
>OOCZ01000325.1_pt1 | contig 39796 bp, 39 predicted proteins | sample 1671631 | NCBI WGS metagenome assembly OOCZ01 (sample SAMN06348176, study PRJEB24527) | human gut metagenome | reverse complement strand
TTTGAAAAAATTGAGTAAACTTTTTTGCTTTTGGGAGGATAATTTAGCGTTAGCTAAATTTCAATGCCCGACCGACACTCTGCTAAACCATAATTTACCCCGACTTTTGAAAGAACTGTTTTAATAAAAAAATTAACTAAAAAGGCAATACCACAATTAATGTGATATTGCCTCAATTTTTAAAGAAATTCCATAGGGTCAAGGCGGTCTGTTTCACTTCTTCTGATTTCAAAGTGTAAATGTTCGCCAGTGGAGTCGCCTGTAGAGCCTACATAGGCTACAGTCTGTCCCTTATATACCTTGTCACCCTGACTCACTGCAAGTGAACTGCAGTGACCGTACAATGAATAATATCCATTTCCGTGGTCGATTATAACATAGTTGCCATAGCCTGAATCATCATATCCTGCCCATGTTACTGTGCCGCCGTCAGCCGCAACAATGTCCTGACCGCCGACTCCGTCATCTGAAATATCTATGCCTGAATGAAGTCTGCCCCAACGATAGCCGTAGTAGCTTACAATGTTGTGGGTGTAGGGAAGAGGCCACATAAACGAACCTGTTGCCTCGTATGACGGAGCTTCGCTTGTGCCCTGAACAATTATCTCGTTCTTAGGCTCTTTTGTAACATTTCTTGCTGTTTCAACAGAATCTGTCTGTTCTCCGTTTATATATGTTACCTTGTAGGTTACTTCAGCCTCGCCGTTTTCACCTTCTTGCTTGGTTTCGCTGTAGGTGTTGCTCTTTGAATCGTCATAATCGTATTGAGTATCGTAATTAAGGCTGATTGTATCGGTAACATCAGTAGTAACAGCCACATAAAGATAATCTTTAGCAAGCTCAAGAACTTCATCTGCCGTAAGTACGGTTTCATTCGGGAATTTACCGTTGATAATTTTTACTGTATTTGCAAAATCAGCGGTAGTATTTTCGTCATAACCCTCTTTAGCGTCAGATAAAATTTTATTTAACGCATTGCCGAGAGCAGATGTTTCTCCTGTAACACCGATTTTTTTGCCGTTAATATAAAGTGCAGAAAGTTGAGCGCCGATATTGTTGCTCAAAACTGCATTTGTAACAGCTTTTTCCGCAGTATCGGTTGCCTCATCTGCTGTAGCTATGCTTGAAAATTCATTTGAAGTATAGTCAACATAAGAGTATCCCGAAGACTTGGCACTTTGTACAGTCGCTTTCTTTTCTGTCGGCGGTACGGAAAGTGCACTTGCGCCCGATGCAAAACCTATCATAGCGGCAGTGAGGCAGGCAACAGATGCAAGCATAGCTTTCTTCTTGATTGCCTTATGCACACTTGCTTTTGAAACAGGTGCGGCGTGAGCGTATTTTCTGTCATTTTTATAGCGTGTTGCGGTAACAAGCTTTAGTGTTGGATTATCTGTATCATTAAAGCTTATACCCTGTCTTGCAGCGCTGTATCGTCTGTCAAAATAACAGATTTCAGCTCGTTTGGAGCTTGTCTGCATAACAGGCTTTGGCTGTACGACAGGTTTGTTTTGCCTTTTTGCAACAGGTTTTGTAACATTTCTTTTTACGGTTACTTTTCTTGTTGATTTTATTTTAAACTTTTTTGCTGCAAGCGCAGCTGCTCTCTTTATAAAGCGAACAGTTTTCTGAGCGGTATTAAGCTCTTGAGGTTTGCGCCTTGTAAAAGGAAGACTCTCGATTTCTTGGTAGCCGTCCTTGCCAATGAACTTTGTACTCAAAATAATTTCTCCTATCTCATTAACTGTTACATTCTTGTAACAAACTTAACACTATTATTATAACAAATAGTAACAAAATTGCAATAGAAGAATTAAAAACCGTAACCTTATCCAGTAATTAGTACAAATCTAACAGCGTATATTATGCAACAGATACAATAATTCTCAAAATTAATTATACTTTAAGTTATCAACTGTTAAATCTTTTAACTTATTGTAATATTTATTTAATGCCTCAATAGCACCGTTAAAGTCGTGTTCCTTGTAATTTCCGCACTCTGCGGCAGTATTTCCTGGAATTTCGCCTGTGTGATTCTTACATTTAAAAACAGTATCTTTAATGAGCTCAAGGGCATCTTCCTGCGACATATCTCTTACAAGAAAATAAAATCCCGTTCTGCAGCCCATAGGGCCAAAATAAATTACCTTATCCGCATATTTGCTGTTGCGTGAATATGTTGCAAAAAGATGTTCAATAGTGTGCATAACAGGGTTAGGCAGAAACGGCGGAGTATTCGGCTTAATAAATCTCATATCGTATGTTGTAATGTCACCGTCAATTCTCGATACATAAACACCCGGTTCAAGTGTATCGTGATTTACCTGAAAGCTTGCAATTCTTTCCATTATAAAAAACCTCTTTCTTATTTAATAGTTTTAAGCGTAGTCTGCAATACCGGTAAAGCAAATGTTAAGGTCAACTTCGCCTTCAATACCGTCAACCTTACCTGCGGTTGTATATTGCCACATCGAAAATTGATAGTAAAATTCAGGCGTGTCGCTGTATTCGCAGTACCAAATGTCATAGTCCTTTAATCTTGAAAGGTCATATTTAAAATAAAGTTCACGGCTCGGAGAGTAAATAGATGCGGTATAGCCGTTTGATTCTACGGTCTGGCAGAATGCTCTTGCACATTCGGTTGCCTCGTAAGCAGAAACATTGTCGGTTCTTGCATCATCATCTTTTACAATTTCCCAGTCATAAGCAACGGGATAATCAAGTTTGATGTCGCCGAGAATGTCTTTTACATAGTTTGCCTCCTCAATAGCCTCATCGGTATTAATTGCTTGGGAGAAGAAGTAAACACCGACTTTGATGCCGTTGTCTTTTGCCTCTGTAATATTTTTTATTGCATTTTCGTCTTGATACAGAGTTCCCTCTGTGCCGTAGCCTCTGCCGCCGATTCTTATCATAGCAAAGTCAATGCCCGAATCCTTAACTTTTTTCCAGTCGATAGTTCCGTTGTAATCGGAAACATCAACACCCTCTGTTGATGCCGCTTTACCGTTTACATTGTAATACTTAAAGTTAGCGTCGGCAGAAAAATTATTTTTATCGAGGGTATTTTTGGGAACATTGGCAAGTTCTGTTATCCAGATTTCTCCGAGAGTGGAATCGTTTATTAAAATTTTTTCTCCTGTGGTTTTTACTGTTGTATCTGTAGGAGTGGGGGTGTAGGAACTTTGTTCGGCAGCGCTTTCGCTCTTGCCTCCGCAGCCTGACAGTGCAACTGTGCTTACGAGGAGTGCCGAAATAAGTATGTATTTAATTTTTTTCATCATATTAACTCCTATTTTGTATTTATTAATGACAGGATAACACAAAAATAAATTTCTGTAAATAAAATAAGTCAAAATTTATATTGAAAATATTGTGAAAATTAAGTATAATAGAACAGTATAATGCAACAATATGGCTCACATTAAGGAAAGGAGTAGGGATTATGAATGCTGCAAAGGTTACAGGTTATGCCAAAAAGCCTAAAAAAGAGCTTATCAAAGCCATTGATGACTGTGTGTCGTTAAGTCAGCTTTTTGCGCTTATCCAGCATGAGAATATAACTATGCAAATGCATTCACAACCCGGCGCATCAAACCTTGCTCCAAAGGTTCTTTCAGCACAAGAGATTATAGATAAAAAAGACACTCCGCTTGAGCGTCTTAAAACTGAAATAAAAAAATCCGTTTTAAAAAGCAAATAGCAGTTGTATCGAATTTTGTCGGTACAACTGCTGTTTTTTGTTTTAAATATTTTGTTAAAAAGAATTGCTGAAGCCTGATAAATTTAGTGGTTTGCAGAATACTTTGCCGGTCAATTACAATTGTAAAATTAACCGCCGCTTTCCGCTAAACATAATTTTATCCAAAAACCTAAAATCAAAAAACAACCACAAGTAGCATTTTAAAGCGTTCTTCACCGAAAACTGCGTGAGGGTGTTTTGCAGGCATAACGATTGATTCACCTTCTTTTAATATATACTCAATGCCGTCAACAGTAATTTTTCCGACACCGTCAAGGCAGGTTACAAATGCGTCGCCACCCGATTCGTGAGTGCTGATTTCCTCGCCTTTATCAAAAGAAAAAAGAGTTACGCTTACTGCATCGTTTTGTACAAGGGTTTTGCTCACTACCATTCCGTCCTGATAAGCAACTTCGTCTTTTAATGTAAGCACCTGTGATTTGCTTATATTTTTCATTTTACCGTTTTTAAATAACATTTCCGTTGTAAGTACCTCCTTTGTTGAAAACATAATTATTTTTTACAATATTATCACATAAATACCCGATAAACTCAATAAAGTGATGCACAATGTATTGATGAATTTTTGAAAAGTGATATTTTCAATTGCGAATATTGATATATGAATTTTTTTGATGTAAAATAATAATGTTATACTGTTAAAAGGTTAAATTTAAGAAAGGCAAATTGAGAGGAAAATATGATTAAACTCAGAAGATTTTTGAAGGACTACAAAAAAGAATGTATTATCGGCCCTTTATGTAAGCTTTTTGAGGCAATACTTGAGCTTATTGTTCCGCTTGTAATGGCGGATATAATTGACAACGGTGTCACCAACGGCGACAAAGGCTATGTACTGCGTATGGGTCTTGTAATGGTTGCGCTTGCGGCAACGGGATTGCTTAGTGCGCTTGTGTGTCAGTATTTTGCTTCAAAAGCCTCACAAGGTTTTGGTACAAAGGTGAGAAGAGCGTTGTTTTCTCACATCAACTCACTTTCTCACGCAGAACTTGACAAACTCGGTACACCGTCACTCATTACAAGAATTACAAATGATGTAAACCAGTCACAACAGATGGTTGCAATGACTATACGATTGCTCACAAGAGCACCGTTTATTGTTATCGGCTCAATTATTATGGCAATGACAATCAGCGTGAGAATGTCAATTATTTTTATAATTGCCGCCGTTATTATCGGTCTTATACTTTATTTTGTAATGACAAAGAGTATTCCGATTTTCAGCCTTATACAGAAAAAACTTGATAAAATCGGACTTGTTTCAAGAGAAAACCTTTCAGGTAACCGTGTTATCAGAGCTTTTTCAAAGCAGAAAAGCGAAAAAGAGAGAATTGATAATTCTACGGAGGATCTTGCAGCTACTTCAATTCGTATTAGTAGACTTTCCGCTCTGCTTAATCCCGCAACTTATGTTGTAACGGATGTAGCGATTATTGCAATTATCTGGTTCGGCGGTATTAATGTAGATGCCGGTAATATGCAGACGGGTGATATTATTGCGCTTGTAAGCTATATGACGCAGATTTTGCTTGCGATGATAGTTGTTGCAAACCTTGTGCTTTTAATGACAAAGGGCAGTGCGTCGGCAGCAAGAATCAACGAAGTCCTTGAAACGGAGCCAAGCGTAAAAGAAACCACAAAAGAGATTATTTCTGTAAATACAGACGAAAACACACCGAAGATTGCTTTTGACAATGTTTCTTTCAGTTATGGCGGCGGTGATGATGAGCTTAGTAAAATCAGCTTTGAAATCAAGCGTGGCTCAACTGTAGGTATAATCGGCGGTACAGGCTCGGGTAAGAGTACGCTTATCAACCTTATTCCTCGTTTTTATGATGTAACACAGGGAAGCGTGGAGGTTGACGGCAGAAATGTTAAAGATTATTCTTTCAAACAGTTAAGAAAACAGATTGGCATAGTTCCGCAGCAGTCAATACTTTTTAAAGGAACTATCCGTGACAATATGAAATGGGAAAATCCTGACCTTTCGGATGAAGATATTATTACTGCGCTTAAAAACGCACAGGCTTATGAATTTGTTTCAAAGCTGCCTATGGGACTTGACAGCCATGTTGAGCAGGGCGGTAAAAACTTCAGCGGCGGTCAAAGACAGCGACTTTGCATTGCAAGGGCAATTGCGGCACAGCCAAAGGTACTTATTCTTGACGACAGCTTTTCCGCACTTGACTTTGCAACAGATGCGGCACTCAGAAAAGCGCTTAGTCAGTACACTCATGAGATGACGGTTATAATTGTAACACAGCGTTGTTCAACAATTATGAATTCTGATTTAATACTTGTGCTTGACGACGGTATGCTCGTAGGTAAGGGCACTCACAAAGAATTGCTTAAAAACTGCGAAACCTACAAGGAAATCTGCCTTTCACAGCTTAGCAAATCGGAGGTGGAAGTTTGAAAAAATCAGTAGTAAGAAGAGTTTTAAAATATATAAAACCATACAAAGGATTGCTTGCACTTGCTATTTTAAGTGCGATTATAAGCGTTTCGCTTACCCTTTATATTCCTGTACTTACAGGTAATGCCATTGATAATATTATAGATAAAGGCAATGTTAATTTTGAAAATGTACTTCAAATAATTATTTATATAGCCGTCGGTGTTGCCGGTGTTGCGATTTTCCAGTGGACTATGACTTATTTTACAAATGTAATTTCATACAAAACAGTAAGAGATTTAAGAAGAGATGTTTTCTGTAAATTTAACGATGTGCCGCTATCGTACATTGACACACACTCGCACGGTGACCTTATCAGCCGAGTAATCAATGATGTTGATGCCGTAGGCGACGGCCTTTCACAGATGTTTTTGCAGTTGTTCTCGGGTATTGTTACAATTCTCGGAACAATGGTATTTATGTTTATAATTGACTGGAGAATTGCTCTTGCGGTAATTATCCTTACTCCGCTTTCGTTATTTGTGGCTGCTTTTATAGGTAAAATGACACATAACCGTTTTGCAAGACAACAGCAGCTGCAGGGCGATATTTCCTCATATGTTGAGGAATATGTGGGCAATCAGCGAATTGTAAAGGCTTTTTCATATGAAGACAGAGCTTTTGAAAATTTTGAAAAATACAACCAAGAACTTTACACGGTAGGCTTTAAAGCACAGTTTGCAGGTGCTCTTGCTAACCCGAGCACACGATTTGTAAATGCAATGGTGTATGCGGCTGTCGGTATATTCGGTGCAATTACAGCAATTGCAGGCACACTTTCGGTCGGACAGCTTTCGTGTTTTTTAACCTATGCAAACCAATATACAAAGCCGTTCAACGAAGTAACGGGCGTGCTTACGCAATTGCAGACAGCTATTGCGGCGGCGGGAAGAGTATTTGATGTGCTTGACGCCGAAGACGAACCAAAAGATAAGCCTGATTCAATTAAAGTTGAAAATTGCAAAGGCAATGTTAAAATTGAGAATGTCAACTTCTCTTATGTAAAAGACAAGCCTCTTATTACAAACTTTTCTCTTGATGTAAAGAGCGGAAGTCACATTGCAATTGTAGGACCTACAGGCTGCGGTAAAACAACATTTATAAATCTTCTTATGAGATTCTACGATACCGACAGCGGTAAAATATCGGTTGACGGTGTAGATATAAAAGATATGGAGCGTGACGAGCTAAGAAAGCTGTACGGAATGGTTTTGCAGGACAGTTGGTTGTTCTGCGGCACTATTATGGAAAATCTTAAGTACGGCAATCCGAACGCTACAGACGAAGAAGTTATTGAGGCTGCAAAGGCGGCATATGCGCACAGCTTTATAAGAAGAATGCCGGATGGTTATGACGCTATGATTTCAGAGGGCGGCGGTAACCTTTCGCAGGGACAAAAGCAGCTGCTCTGTATAGCAAGAGCAATGCTTTCCAATCCGACAATGCTTATTCTCGACGAGGCTACTTCGTCTATTGATACACTTACGGAAATTCGTGTTCAAAAAGCCTTTGCAAAGATTATGCAGGGCAGAACAAGCTTTGTTGTTGCACACAGGCTTTCTACTATTAAGGAAAGCGATGCTATTCTTGTTATGCGTGACGGTAATATCATTGAGCAGGGTACTCACGATGAACTTCTCGCAAAGGGCGGTTTCTATAAGAATCTGTACGAAAGTCAGTTTGCCAAGTAATCGGTGTCACATAGTGACACAATTATAAAAAACTATATATTATCAGGTTAAAATACTTGGAACAAATGTTTTGAATTTGTAACCTTTTTGCTTATAAAGGTTACAACAAAGCTCTTAAGAGTCGCAAAACCCCAGATTTTATGGAGGTTTTGCGGCTCTTTTTTGTATTATAATTTCGCTTGAGAATTATAAATTAAAATAAGGTAAAAATAATTTCAAATCTGAAAAATATTACTTAGGTTTGTAAATTTTATTTCATTTTGTGCTATATTTATCTTGATTTTTATCAGCTGATGGGGTATAATGATAGCAAACGGTGGCATAAGGTGTCATTTAGTGACTGAATGATACTCAAAAAACCGAAATTCAGTTCTAAACGGAGGTGGGCAAAATGTTTTCCGGAATGTCTAATAATTCAATCGATGCAAAAGGACGAGTTGTTTTGCCTGCTAAGTTTAGAGATGAACTTGGAGATACCTTTTATGTTGCACAGGGCTTTGGCACTCCTTGTATTCAGGTTATGTCTAAGGAAGTTTTTGAGCATTTCTGTTCACAGATTATGCAGCTGCCCGCTAACAAAGCTATGATTCTCCAATATACTTTTACGGCAACCGCTGTTGAAGTATCGTCTAATTCACAGGGCAGAGTTCAGCTTCCGCAAACTTTAAGGGAGAACGCAAAGCTTGACAGCGATGCTCTTGTAATCGGTCTTAATAATCGTATTGAGATTTGGAGCAAGTCAGTGTTTGAGGATTATGTAAATTCACAGAAGGAACAGCTTGCCGACGCAGTTGGCAGCCTTTCATTCGGATAAGGAGCAAGCTATGGAATTTAATCATATTCCCGTTCTGCTCAATGAAACCATCGAAGGGCTTAATATTAAAGAAAACGGCATTTATGCCGATGGTACTGCAGGCGGTGGGGGACACAGCAGTGAGATTCTAAAACACCTTACTACAGGTAAACTTATCTCAATTGACCGTGATCCCGATGCTATCCAAACGCTTACAAAGCGTTTTTGCAAAAATGAAAATTCAATAATCATAAAGGGCAACTTTGCAGACATTGCCGAGCTTTTAAAGCAAAGAGGCGTTGGCAGACTTGACGGGGTTATGCTTGACATCGGTGTTTCTTCTCATCAGCTTGACACAGCCGAACGGGGATTTTCTTTTCACGAGGATGCTCCTCTTGATATGAGAATGAGCCAAAGCGGTACAACAGCCGCAGATTTGGTAAATTCGCTTCCTTTTGAAGAATTACGCAGAATTATTTACACCTACGGTGAAGAAAAATTTGCGGATTCCATTGCAAAGGGTATTGTGAAAGCGAGAGAAGAAAAGAAAATTGAAACTACCTTACAGCTTGCCGAGATTATCAAACAGAATGTTCCACAGAAAGTGCGAAGAGAAGGACATCCTGCAAGAAAAACATTTCAGGCTATAAGAATAGCGGTAAATGACGAACTCGGAGCACTTAACAAAGGTCTTGACGGAGCGTTTGAAATGCTCGGTTCGGGCGGAAGGCTTGCGGTTATTACATTCCATTCGCTTGAGGACAGAATTGTTAAGCAAAAAATGGCATCATGGTGTAAGGGATGTACTTGCCCGAAAGATTTTCCGGTGTGCGTATGTGGCAATAAGCCCAAGGCAAAACTCATTACCAGAAAACCGATTTGTGCAAATGGGACAGAATTGGAATTAAATCCCAGGGCGAGAAGTGCAAAGTTGAGAATATGCGAAAAAATATAGTTTTTTCTTTGGTAGCTATGGACAAATGAGCTAAATTGTAGTAAAATATAACAAAGCTGTAAATAAGGTTACAGATACTATTAGTAGTAGCTCTTTTATACTGCAATTACTATATGTACGCATAATATAGGACTTTAAAGAAGATTTATCGTGCTTTAAATACGTATAATTCTTTTAAAATGTTAAATTTGTGAAATATTTTGCTCGTTTTGAAAAATGAGTATATTGTGTGTTTTATTATAAATGATATCGGAAAGGCACAGGGTGCAGAATATGGCATATGAAAACAGAAACGCAGCTTATGATTTGAGTCTTTTTGACCAGGCTTCAGCAGCTCCTTTGCCAAAGCGTGACGAAGAAGTAGAAAAGGTAAAAGAACCTAAGAAAAAGACCGGTAAAAAAGTAATTTCTCTGCCGGAAGAGGAATTACATAAAATCAGAAAGCGCAGACACAATCCGCTTAAGGTTGCACTCGGTACAATCGGCGGTGCGGCAGTTGCAATGATTATTGCAACAATTATTATAGGACAGGTAAGAATCACAGAGTTAAATCAGCAGATTATTACCGCAAAAGAAACACTCTCAAATGCACAGAGTGTTTACACACAGACAGAAATGAGCTTGCAGGCAAAGCTTAGCTCATCAGACATTGAAAAATATGCCGAAAACCAGCTTGGTTTGACCAAAGCATCAAGTTCTCAGCAAGAATTTGTTTCACTATCGGGTGGAGATAAGGCAGAGGTTACTTCTCCGGAAAGTGAAAACCTCTTTACTCAGTTTATCAGCTCAATAGCAAATCTTTGGTCATAACATAACGGCAAACTTAATACAAATGTTATGGAGGAATAAGAGTTAAGACTGTGTCTTGGCTCTTTTTTCGGTATAGAACAGTTATTGTAAAATATTTACATTTTTATAAGGCTATTGCGGTTGAAAGGAGAAATTTTGTTGGAGAAAAACGATTTTACTAAAAAAGAAAAGAAAAAGAAGGCCGCAAAGGGTCCTAATCAGCGCCTAAGACACAGAACGGCAGTTCTTATTGTACTTATTCTTGTTATCGGTTTTGGCGCAATTGTTGCAAGACTCGGTTATCTTACCACTATACAGAGCGGAGAATTGCAGCAGGCTGCGGTTGAACAACAGCTTATGGACAGAAAACTCCCCGCAAAGCGTGGTACGATTTATGATTCAAACGGCAAGGTGCTTGCGGAAAGTGCATCTGTATGGCAGGTAGTTATGTCGCCTGCGAATATAGATACCGATAAGCAGAGAGAAGCTGTTGCTTCCGGTCTTTCTGAAATTCTCGGACTTGATAAGGCAGATTTGCTTGAAAAGACAAAGCAGAACAGCTACTATGTAGTTGTAAAGCGTAAGATTGAATCTGATACAAGAACAAAAATTCTTGAACTTATCGATAAACTTAAGAAAGACTACGACTGCAGCGATTATGCGGTACAGCTGCAGGATGACTACAAAAGATATTACCCGAATAACGACCTTGCGTCTAATGTAATTGGATTTACAGGCAGCGATGAACAGGGCCTTGAGGGTATTGAGTATGAGTACGATACTTATCTTAAAGGTACAGCGGGCAGAATCGTAACCGCCAAAAACTCAATAGGTACTGAAATGCCTTTTCAATATGAGCAGAATGTTGCAGCTAAGGACGGTAATAACCTTTATCTTACAATCGACTCAACAATTCAGTCTATTTGTGAAAAATATATGGCACAGGGTATCATTGATAATGATGTTCTTAACAAAGGCGTATGTATATTGATGGATGTAAATACAGGCGCTATTCTGGCTATGGTTACGGCAAACGGTTATGACCTTAACAATCCTTATCAGCTTTCGGACGAAGAACAGAAAAAAATAGACGCTCTTCCCGAAAATGAACAGGATGCAGCGGAAAGTGCGGCTTTGTCAGCAATGTGGCGTAATAAGGCTGTTGCCGATACTTACGAGCCGGGTTCTGTATTTAAAATGTGTACAGCGTCAATGGTTCTTGAAGAAGGTCTTGTAAATCCGGACACAAGTACATTTTATTGTGCGGGTTCAATGACAATCGCTGATGCCGATCCTATTCATTGTCATAACCTTGCAGGCCACGGTACACAAAGCTTTACAGAGGCTATTGTAAATTCATGTAACCCTGCTTTTATGCAGATGGGACAGTTGCTTGGCATTAACAAATATACACAGTATTATAAAGCATTCGGTTTTGCGGACAAAACAGGAATTGACCTTCCCGGTGAGGCTGATGACCAGTTCTTTACAGATATGGATGAAGTTGACCTTGCGGTAGGTTCATTCGGTCAGAACTTTAAAATCACTCCTATTCAGATGATTACAGCTTGTGCCGCTGTTGCAAACGGCGGTTATGTACTACAGCCTTATGTGGTTTCAAAAATCACAGATTCAGACGGCAATGTGGTAAAAACCGTTGAAAAAACAGTTAAGCGCCAGGCTGTTTCAAAAGAAACATCTGATAAGATGAATGAAATTCTTGAATATAACACATCAACAGCAGGTTCGACTTCGGGTTATGTTGCCGGTTATCGTGTAGCAGGTAAGACAGGTACTTCCGAGAAAAAAGGTGGGGAAATAATCAGTAACTATAAGGAAGACTATATTGCATCTTTCTGCGGATACGCTCCTGCCGATGACCCTCAGGTTGCTATGCTTGTATTCTTTGATACACCGAACGGTGCTTCATACTACGGTTCTCAGGTAGCATCTCCTGTATTTATCAATATTATGACAGAGGTTCTTCCTTATCTTGATATTAAAACAAGTTACTCGGATGACGAACTTGAGTATGTTGATGTATATGCAGGTTCTTATGTTGGACTTTCTGTTTCGGAAGCTACTGCAAATGCAGAGAATGACGGCTTTACAGTAACTGTAAAGGGTGACGGAGATAATGTAATTTCACAAATTCCTGCACCGTCATCACAGATACCGAGCGGAGGCAACATTGTACTTTATACGGATGAGGCAAGTACGGCAGAAAAGGTGACTGTACCGTATCTTGTCGGTTACTCGGTTTCGGAGGTAAATGCAGTTGCAAGTGCATACGGACTTAATGTAAGCCTTGTGGGTGCGGCTTCCGGCAGTGTAGTAAGTACATCACAGGATATAGCAGAGGGTACTATGGTTAGTGAAGGATCGTTGATTACAGTAACCTTTAGTTCTTCGGTGAGTGTGAACGATTAAAATTTGCGGTTCAGAGGGGACTGCAATGTTAAATAACCATTGGGCAGGGCTTTGATTATTCAAGCCCTTTGCCCGTATGAAAGGAACGATAATTAATGGTATATGGAATCTGGACTTTTGTGGCGGCTCTCGTTGCATTTATTATTTCTGCGGTTGCGGGTGCATTTTTAATTCCAATGCTTCGCAAACTTCACTTTGGTCAGACTATTCTTGAAGACGGCCCTAAGTGGCATAAGAAAAAACAGGGTACTCCGATTATGGGCGGCTTTATGTTTATTATAGCTATTACAGCCGTTACATTAATAAGCACAATTGTATATATGTGCATCGGTAAGAATTTCATAAACCTTTATTTTGCGGATATTCATAAAGAAACCGTAATGATATTTGCGGGACTTTTCCTTGCCCTTGCAAACGGTGCTATCGGTTTCATTGATGACTACACCAAGGTAGTAAAAAAGCGTAATTTAGGTTTGACAGCAAAGCAAAAACTTATTTTACAGTTTGCCGCCGCTATTGTTTATATTATTATTCTTGCAGTTGCAGGCTGCGGCACTGCAACAACAATTCCTTTTGTTGGCAGAGTTGACCTCGGATTTTTCTACTACATTATTTCGGCAATTGTAATTGTCGGCATTGTCAATGCGGTAAATCTTACCGACGGCGTAGACGGTCTTGACGGTTCAATTACATTTTTTGTATGTATAAGCTTTATGGTAATAGCATGTATGATGAGTGCTCTCGGTGTAACAGCGTGGAGTGCAGCATCGGCAGGTGCTTGCCTTGGTTTCCTTGTTTGGAACTTCCACCCTGCAAAGGTATTTATGGGCGATACAGGTTCACTTTTCCTCGGCGGACTTGTATGTGCAATAGCTTTTGCTGTTGATATGCCTATACTTCTTCTTCCGATAGGTATTGTTTACCTTTGTGAGATGTTCTCTGTTATTTTACAGGTTAGCTACTTTAAGGCTACCCACGGCAAAAGATTATTTAAGATGAGCCCTATTCACCATCATTTTGAGATGTGTGGCTGGAGCGAGGTTAAGATAGTAAGCGTATTCAGCATAGTAACAGCAATATTCGGCGTGATTTCTGCGTTGATTGTTTACTTTGGTGTAGTTGCTTAATTTATTTTTTCAGACTGACGGGAGGTTTTGCGAATGGCTCCGTATCTGAATATGATACTCAAGGCTGATATAAACAGAATATATGACGAGAAATATCTTGAAGCAGAGCAGGCTAAGAAAGAGAAATTCTTTAACGCTCCTAAAAAGAATTTCGCAAATTCTACAGGTAAAAAGCGAAGAAAAAAGCCGGGTTGGATTACAACGGGTATGGGTATAGATTTGCCGTTCTGCATTATTATTCTTGTGTTGCTTACAATAGGCTTGATTATGATGTTTTCGGCAAGTTACCCGGTTGCATACTATAGCCTTGGCAACAGTTACTACTACCTTGTAAGACAGTTGATTTTTGCCGCTATCGGCGTAGCGTGTATGTTTGGTATTTCGTTTTTTAACTATAATAAGCTGCACAGAGTTGTTCCTCTTATTATGGGTATTTCATACCTTGCTTTGATAATTGTACTTATCGTGCCGTCAGGCGAAGCAAACGTACACCGATGGATTCCTTTAGGTCCTTTTAATATTCAGCCGTCAGAGATTGCAAAGTTTTCTACCATACTTTTCTTTGCTCATTGGTGCAGTAAGCATTATGATAAAATGCAGTTGCCGAAATTCAGCATACTCCCCGGTATTATAGTATTCGGTACGACTGCAATGTTACTTATCCTTGAGCCTCACTACTCGGGTATCGTTATTATTGCAATGCTTACCATCCTTATGCTTTACATTGGCGGTATGAAAACAAGATACCTTGCAATAGGCGGTATTATTCTTGGCGCAGTGGTAGTTGTGCTTGCTATGACAGGCGGACTTACATATGCTATGAGCCGTATGGACGGTTGGGGACAGTCGCTTGAATACACAACCGAAGATATGTGGCAGAAAACATGGCAGACAAGAAACTCACTTTACGCAATCGGTTCCGGCGGACTTTGGGGTCTCGGACTCGGTCAGTCAAGACAGAAATTCCTTTATTTGCCTGAACCGCAGAACGACTTTATTTTTGCTATTGTAGTTGAGGAACTCGGACTTGTGGGTGCAGTCCTCATACTTCTTATATTTGCACTTCTTGTATGGAGAGGAATTACACTTTCACTTCGTTCAAAAGATAATTTCGGAAAACTTTTGGGTATAGGTCTTACTTCACAGATCGGTTTGCAGGTAATACTTAATATTCTTGTAATTACCGACTGGTTGCCTAATACAGGTATCAGCTTGCCGTTCTTCAGTTACGGCGGCAGTTCGCTTATAATGCTGCTTGCGCAGATGGGACTTGTGCTTTCGGTTTCAAGAACGGCAAACATCGAAAAGCAGTAAGTGTTTGGAGGTATATAAATGAGAGTTTTACTTGCAGGAGGAGGCACGGCAGGACATATAAACCCTGCTCTTGCCATCGCAGGATTTATAAAGCAGAAGAAACCCGATACGGAATTTCTTTTTGTGGGCAACAAGGGCGGTATGGAAGAAACCCTTGTTCCGCAGGCAGGATATAATATGAAATTCATTGTTATCAGCGGTTTTAACCGTAAGCTTTCACCGAAAGGCTTGGTTGACAATGTAAAAACTGTAAAAAGAACAATCACTTCTTCTATTGACGCAAAGAAAATTATAAAAGAATTTAAACCTGATATTTGCATCGGTACAGGCGGATATGTTTCAGGCCCGGTTATCAGAGCTGCCGCAAAGCTCGGTGTAAAAACCGTTATTCACGAGCAGAATGCTTATCCGGGAATTACAAACAAAATGCTCGCAAAAGAAGTTGACAAGGTAATGCTTGCAGTGCCCGACGCTAAAAAGCATTTTGATAAAAAGGCGGATTTTGCCGTTACGGGTAACCCTGTAAGAAGTAAAATCCTTACTGCAAACAGGGAAGAGGCACGGGCAAAGCTTGGTGTTGACGAAAGACCTGTAGTGCTTTCATTCGGCGGCAGTCTTGGTGCAAGAAAAATTAACGAGGGTGTAGCCGATTTAATTGCAAGGAGCGGAATAGACGGAAGATATCAACATATTCACGCTTACGGCAAATACGGAAAATGGTTCCCCGACCTTTTGAAAGAAAAGGGCTGTGACCTTGAAAAAGCTGATAATCTCGATATAAGAGAGTTTATTAATGATATGGATGTTTGTATGGCGGCTGCGGATTTGGTAATCTGCCGTGCAGGTGCTATTACACTTAGCGAAATTCAGGCACTCGGCAAACCCGCAATTCTTATTCCGTCACCGAATGTTGCGGAAAATCATCAGTATCACAATGCTATGGCGCTTGTTAATGCAGGTGCTGCCGATATTATTGAAGAAAAGGATCTTACAGGCAGATTGCTTATGCAAAAGGCAGACAATATGCTTTCAAATCCCGAAAAACTTGCCGAATATGCAAAAAATGCAAGAAAAACCGCTATAACAGACGCTAACGAGAGAATTTACTCCGTTATAAAAGGTGTGCTTGGTCTTGTGTAACACATTTTGCATCTGATACATAGAATGTAAAGGTATTTTATGTAGGAGGGTGTTATTGTGTCAAGACTTCTTGTTACGGGACGGGAAAAGCTCAGCGGTGAAGTTAATGTTCAGGGTGCAAAAAACAGCGCCTTGCCGATTATTGCGGCTTCGGTTCTGACAAAGGGCGAGAATGTGCTTTTCAATTGTCCCGCTCTCTCGGATATTGAGGCATCCTCGCAGATTCTTCGCTATCTCGGCTGTAATGTAAAGCGATTTCATACTACTATGCTCATTACCGCTGACGGATTGTGCAGAAATGACATTCCTGATGTTCTGATGAGAAAAACAAGAAGTTCAATTATTTTTTTAGGTGCTGTTCTTGCACGGACGGGTGCGGTCAAACTTTCGTTCCCCGGCGGATGCGAGCTTGGACCTCGTCCTATAGATATGCACCTGAATGCACTCATACAAATGGGTGCGGAAATTGTAGAAAAACATGGCGTAATAGATTGTACTGCACCAAAGGGGCTGAAAGGCACAAAAATAGCTCTTTCGTTTCCGAGCGTAGGTGCAACCGAAGATATTATGATAGCCGCAAGTACCGCTGACGGTACAACTACAATTATAAATGCCGCTTGCGAACCTGAAATTTGCGACCTTGCAGATTATCTCAACAGTTGCGGAGCAAAAATCAGCGGTGCAGGCGAGGGAGTTGTTGTGATAGACGGTGTTTCGTCGCTTAACGGCACTCAACACACAATTATTCCCGACAGAATAGTTGCGGCAACTCTTATGTCTGCTGCGGCTGTTACTCAATCAAAAATTACGCTGAAAGGAATTGTGCAGAGTCACCTCGGAACAGTTATTCCCGTTCTTGAGGAGGCAGGCTGCAAGATACGCTCAAGCGGCGGAAATCTTACGATATCCGCACCGCAAAAACTTTCGGCTATCAGAACTATTCGTACAATGCCGTATCCCGGTTTTCCTACCGATGCTCAAGCACCTCTTATGGCAGTTGCAAGCGTAGCGGAAGGAACTACCGTGTTTGTCGAAAATATTTTTGAAAACAGATACCGACATACAGGCGAACTTTCCAGAATGGGTGCAAAGATAAAAACAGAAGGAAAGGTTGCCGTTGTAGAGGGTGTGCGGTCACTGTATGGAGCAAAAGTTGATGCGCCCGATTTGCGTGGAGGAGCGGCACTGGTAATTGCCGCACTTTCGGCAGACGGTGTTACCGATATAGGTAATTCGGAGTATTTGGAAAGAGGATATGAAAATATAGAGCTTATGCTCGGTTCTTTGGGTGCGAGTATATCAAAGCTTTAGGATGGGTATATTTGTAAGGAGGATAATATGGCAGAAGATAAGAGGAAGGAGCTTTCGGCGGAAGAACGCAGAAAAATCGGAAAGCAGCGAAAGCAGGCTGCCAAAGAGGCACAAAAGTACCGAAAAAACAGGGAAAAGGCAGTAAAATCCTCCGCTAAACAGGAAAATAAAGACAGTGCCAAAAAGCAGAATGAGCCTAAAAAACAAGGCGAAAACAAAAAGCCGAAAACCGCACCGTCAAAGAAAAATTACAATGCACAAAAGGCAAAAGCAACAAAAAATAATACAAAATCAGAAAAAAAGACAGAGAACAAATCTCACAGCAAAATTGAGCAAAAACTCAATGAACAGATGAAAAAGCAGAGAGATGATCTCAGTCAGGAAGAACGCTTTATAAGAAAAAGTGAAAAGAAAATCAAAAATCTAAAGCCAAGGGCTTATGATGACGGTTTTTATATAGATGAATTCGGTGAGCGCCAAAAGCAGCAAAGAGTTGCCCAAAGTATTCACGAGCAGGAAAATGAAAAAGTTAAGCGCCTTAAAAAGCCTATGACTTCAAATCAAATTAAAAAACGCCGAATTATGGCGTCGGCAATTACCTGCGGCGTGGTGCTTTTAATCGGCGTAATTTTGTCGCTTACAGTTCTTTTTAAAACCGAAAAAATTGAGGTAGAGGGAAACAGCTTTTACAGCGAAGATCAAATACTTTCGTATGCAAATGTAGCTTTGCAGAGTAATATTTTTGTAGGTAAAATGACTGCAACACCCGATAAAATTGCAGAGAAATTGCCTTATGTCGAATCTGCAAAAGTTGATTTTGTAGTGCCTGATACAATAAAAATAACCATAACAGACGCTGTTCCATCTTATGTTATTATAAATGACGGAAAATTCCTGCTTATCAGTTCAAAAGGCAGAATACTTGATGTTATGGCTGACAATTCGTCAAACTACCCCGTACTTTCAAGCAGTTCACTTAAAAATACAACAGTCGGCGAATATGTATCATACAGCGATGAAAATGTGCCTGTAATTCTTGAAGAAATTTCCGACTCGTTAAGCAAAAACGAATTTAAAGGAATAACGGGTATTGATGTTACAAATACAGCGAATATACAGCTTGTTTATGACAACAGAATAGCTGTTATTATCGGTTTGCCGGAAGATATTGATTACAAAATCAGAACGGCAATGGCGATAATAACCGAAAAGCTTGACCCTAACAAAACAGGTGCAATTTACGGTACTCTTGATGTTTCTTCTTGCAGTACGACAAAGACATCAAGATTTAATCCTAACGAAACAATAGCGGTTACTACTGCGCCTGTCGGTACTACAATTGCATCACAGGCTGCTGACAATACTTCTCCTGCTGTAACAACACCGCCTGCTACACTTGCCACTAACAGCAACGGCAATTATGTAGGCAGTATTCCCGCAACCGGCACAGATATAGGAAACGGTATTGTTGCTTTTGATACTGACGGCGACGGTATTGCAGAATGTTTTGATACCGACGGTGACGGATATGCCGATGTATATGGCTCGCTTAATTCGTCAGGCTCGAACGGTTCAGACAACAGCTCCGACAGCTATTCTGACGGCAGTGACGGATACAACAGCGGCGAACCGTCAGAAGATTATTCGACGCAGTATGATAACCCGAATAATTCGTATTTATAATTCTTATATGTAAATATTTGACATAATAAAAAGCATTTTAGAGAAAAATATATTTGTGTAAACAAATAGGCATAAAATGGAATCAGCAAATTAAAAAAAACACGCAAAAGCATTGATATTTTTACAAAAGTGTGTTAATATATGAATTATAATCGCCTTAAATGTGATATTATGATTTATAGACGGGATGAACATAGATAACAAGGAGGATGTTTAAATGGCTTTTGAACTTGAATTGGAAAATGAGTATATGCCTAAAATTAAAGTAATCGGTGTTGGCGGCGGCGGCGGTAACGCTGTAAACCGCATGGTTGATATGGGAGTTAAGAATGTTGAATTTATCGCTGTAAATACAGATGAGCACGTTCTCAGACTTTCAAAGGCTTCACAGAAGGTACAGATCGGTGAGAAACTTACAAAGGGTAAGGGTGCCGGTTCTAAGCCTGACATTGGTAAGAGCGCAGCTGAAGAAAGCAATGACGAAATTGCAGCTCTCCTTAAGGATACAGATATGGTATTTGTTACTGCCGGTATGGGCGGCGGCACAGGTACAGGTGCAGCTCCTGTTGTAGCTAAGATTGCCAAGGATATGGGTATTCTTACAGTAGGCGTTGTTACAAAGCCGTTCGCTTTTGAGGGCAAGAGAAGAATGACACAGGCTGAGCAGGGCATTGCAGAGCTTTCTGCTTGCGTTGATTCACTTATCATTGTTCCAAACGAGAGATTAAAGTATGTTTCAGAAACAAGCATCACACTTCAGAACGCATTTGCTATTGCAGATGATGTTTTAAGACAGGGTGTTCAGAGTATTTCTGACCTTATTCTCCTTCCAGGTCTTGTAAACCTTGACTTTGCCGATGTTACATCTGTAATGAAAGATGCAGGCTATGCTCATATGGGTATGGGCAGCGCTACAGGCAAGGATAAAGCTACTGTTGCTGCTGATATGGCTATTTCAAGCCCACTTCTCGAAACTTCAATTGACGGTGCTAAGGGTCTTATCATTAATATTACAGCTTCTGCAGATGTAAGCCTTGATGATATTGACGCTGCATCCACAATGATTAAAGATAAGGTATCTGAAGACGCTAACATCATTTGGGGTGCTGTTATTGACGATAAGATGGAAGATGCTATCAGCGTAACTGTTATTGCTACAGGTTTTAATGCCGACAGTCAGGTTGCTAAGAAAAAAGTTGAGGACAGTTTCCTTACAGAGGAGAAAAAACCAACTTCCGCACCTGCTGAAAAGTCAAAGAAAGATGTTACAGACGATGATGACGATACTTTCTATGACATTATGTCAATCTTCAATAAATAATTATACTTAAACTTTATGGAGCTGTAAAAAAACAGCTCCAATTTTTTAAAATTGTTTATGCAGAAACTGCATAACATAATGCAAAAATATTGCAATTCGCATTATGCGGAGTGTTGTATTTATTGGGGGAATTGTTTATAATAAAAACATAATCAAAATATTCTTGCAGGTTGGTGACGATTGACCTGTTGTATGTACTGATTAGTAATAGTTGAAAATTTAATTTTATTAATTATGGCAATTTATTGCTGTAATTATTATCTTAGTATTAATATTTAGGAGATAATTATGCAGTTATTTAAGAATTTTTGTGACTATACACTTGATAAAAACGGTGTGCTTGAAAAATTTGAATTAAAGTATCCCAATAATTACAATTTCGGTTATGATGTTGTAGATGAAATGGCAAAGTGCGCACCAAACGATATTGCTGTTCAGTGGACAAATGTTCATAATGAAAGAAAGACATTTACTTTTTCTGATATTGCAACTTTGAGTAATAAAGCGGCTAACGCATTAAGAAATAACGGAGTAAAAAAAGGTGATAAGGTACTTGTGATTTTAAAGAGAAATTACGAGTATTGGTACATTGTGCCTGCTTTGCATAAACTCGGTGCGGTTGTTATTCCCGCAACAAATATGCTTACCCTTGATGATATTACCTACCGTATTGAAACTGCTAATATTAAATTCGCAGTTTCAACTCCTGATGATGTTACAGCCGAAACTTTGGTGCAGGCAAAGACAGTAAAATCTCAACTTGAAAAAGTATTTGTGGTTCGCAGAGATGTTGAGGGCAGCATTAACCTTACAAAGGAAATTGAAAATGCTGACGAAAACCTTGAAAGAGTACAGACGAAAGCAAAAGAGCCGATGCTGATTTATTTTACATCAGGCACAACGGGTTATCCAAAAGCGGTAATGCACAATCATACCTATACTTTAGCGCATATTGTGACCGCAAAATTTTGGCAGAATGTCAAGGAAAACGGGCTTCACCTTACGGTAGCGGAAACAGGCTGGGGTAAAGCATCATGGGGTAAAATTTACGGTCAGTGGCTCTGCGGTTGCGGAGTTATGGTGTATGACTTTGATATTTTTTCACCTGAAAAACTTTTAAAGGTGATTGAAGATTTTAAGGTAACTTCTTTTTGTGCACCTCCTACGGTTTACAGATATTTTATCAAAAAAGATATGAAGAAATTCGATTTGTCACACCTTGAGCACATTACAACAGCAGGTGAGGCACTTAATCCGGAAGTGTTTGAGCAGGTACATAAGCAAACAGGATTGCAGATTATGGAGGGATTCGGACAGACCGAATCTGTATTAATGCTCGGTAATTTGGTCGGAAGTACGGCTAAAATTGGTTCACTCGGCAAGCCCACACCCCTTTATAATATTATGATTGCCGACAATGAGGGTAACAGACTGCCTGCAAATGAAGTCGGAGAAATCGTTGTAATTCCGTCAGAAAATCAACACGGCATATTTATGGGTTATTGCGGAAATGAAGATTTGTACGCAAATGTGTGGAAATACGGCATATATCATACAGGTGATACTGCTTATATGGATGATGACGGCTATTATTGGTATGTGGGCAGAATTGACGACCTTATTAAAACAAGAGGTTACAGAGTAGGTCCGTTTGAAATAGAGAATGTGCTTATGGAGCATCCTGCCGTTATGGAATGTGCGGTAACGGGCATTCCCGATAAAGCAAGAGGTCAGGCGATTAAGGCGACAATCCACCTTGCCAAAGGATTTGATAAAAGCAAAGAGCTTATGCAGGATATAAAGCACTTTGTAAATTCAAAGGTTGCATCATATAAGCATATTCAGCATATTGAATTTATTGACGAAATGCCAAAGACTATCAGCGGTAAAATAAAGAGAATAGATATTAGAGATATTGACAGAACAAAACTCTGTTGATGATTGTGATAAGTAATCTCTATAAGCAAAAAAGCCTTGCTTTCAATCTGAGAAAGCAAGGCTTTGTCTGTGTAACTGTTAAGTTTTGGCTTAGAAAAATACTTTGCAGATATATTCTGATAAACTATAATTCTCCCAACTTTTTAATTGATAACCTAAAACTAAGCATAAGACAACGAAAAATGCCGTTCTGATTGCAGAACGGCATTGGTTTTCGACTTGTCTGTATTAGTTTGCTCTGGTAACCTTACCTGAACGTAAGCAACGGGTGCAAGCATATACACGCTTTGGAGAGCCATCAACAATAGCCTTTACACGCTGTACATTAGGCTTCCAAGTTCTGTTGGAACGTCTGTGTGAGTGAGATACCTTGATGCCGAACTTTACATCCTTACCGCAGAAATCACATTTTGCCATGCGTCTGCACCTCCTTAAAAATCATTTTTCACATCTAACTTTGTTATAATAACAGAAAACGAACAAAAATGCAAGTGTTTTTTTAAAATTTCTTTTCTTGTTTTTTTATTTGCACTACCTTTCTTTCTCTTCACTTGTTCGTACTTTGAGTATTTTTCCAAGTCATTTCACACGATTTTCATCCTCTCGCCAAGAGTGATTGTTGCAGTCATCTATGGATGAATAACCACAGCCAAAAGAAAAAAGGACAAATCTCTGTTTCTTTCAAGGAACATTGTTTTTTGCAAAGGTAACCATTTCCCTCAAAACACCTATACAGGCAGTCCAATATATCTGCCTATATTTAGTTTACTTTAGTTTAGCATATATATAAGCTAATAGACTAAACTAAACCTTTACCGAAGTTCTCCCCCTTACTTTTATATTCACAGTCAAAAGAGAAGATAATCGCACCGATATTTTCTTTTTTCGCTGCATCCCAATTTTACGGAAGTTCCTTTTATCGTAACTTCTGCCATAGGCATTTTATCCTCGCATCCCAACTTTCGGTCTGCCTGATGAGAATTGTGTCGCAAAGGTACTTGTCATGTCTTTCTTGTATTCAAGGTCACAGCCTGACGGTTCCCGACAAAATCTCCACGCTCCGCTTTGCAGAGGTCGTATTTGGTCGTGAAACCCTGCATAAAGAGCCATAACACCTTTTGAGGCGACATAATTTTCAATCAAGCCCGAAAGTAGCTGAAATGCTAAAAGAGGGAAAATAAAAAACTTAAAACTTAGGATTATGGCAAACTATGCAACAAACATTTTCTACGCAAGGACGGAAAACAAAGCAGACCTCGACAAGATAGAGGCATTCTTGGATGACACTTTTGACGGCTTTGTCAATAGACACAGCGATAGCGTGGATGCGGAGTTTACCTCTCGTTGGGTTTATCCGGAAGAAGAAATCGACAGGCTGATAGCTTCGTTGGAAGCCAAAGACAAAACTTATATCAAAATTCTGTCCTACGAATTTGCAGACGAATACGTGAGCTTCAGAATCTTCTCACAGGGTAAATGGGATATCAAGTTGTAACCCTAAAATGACAAGACTATGTACGAATACGAAAAAGATAGCGAAATTATAGGTGCGCACTGCACCCTGCTTACCCCCTATAAAGGCTACTCCGAGGGAACAGTTGTCGGCGACTTCGGCAATAAAATAGTGGTACGTCTTAGCAGTGGCAAAGAGGTGGTCGAGTACCGTGATGAAGTGATTATTTACGATTAAATCCAAGAGCGATGCAACAGGTAGCAATGAAATTCGTCCAATGGGACGTACCCGAATTAGAAAAGCTGAAAGGCTGCAGGGTTTACCAGTTACGGGAACAACTTGATAACGGAGACAAGTTGAGCCGTGAAGACAAGAACTGGATTACCCGAAACGTGAAAGAGTGCATCCATTTCAAAAGAGGTATCGCATTGATGGGCTACTTCTTTGATTTCTCCGATGTTCTCAAACGATATTTCGTGAAACAGCACGGACATATCACCGAGTATTGCGCCATTGACAAGACTGCGTTGCGCTCTGTCTTGTATGGTCGAATAGAAGACGTAGTAGAAGTATAATTAAAATCAAAGAAACATGAAAGCAACGATTGAGCATAGCTTTTGTCCTTATTGTGACGAGGTAACAGAACTCTACTTCCGTATCATCAACACGATTCTTTTCTCAACCGATGAAACGGAACTGCGTACCGGCATGGAACGCCTACAAGAAAAAACACGTCTTGATGATTATTTCGTCTTCGGCTATGGCAAGCATCACCTATGGGTCTGCCAAAGACGTCCCAGTAATCAAAAAAAGATTTTCGAGCATCGGGTAATCATGGCAGAATTTTGATGATACAGGCAGGAACGGGATAATCTTCCATTCCTGCCACGCCGCATTCCCTTTTTTACATCTATCTCTCTCTTTTGGCTGCGCCATATCCTTTTGTAAAAACCAGCCATTCGTGAAAAGCTGCCGTCCGCTTTTCCGAAAAGCAGGGTTCTTTCCTTTTTCCCTTTTGTCCCCTATTCTTTCTGCCGGACGGGAACATGGCAGCACCCCGATACCCCGTTCCGCCTTTTGTCGCCACTTCGTTGATATTCCCTTCTGCGGTATCGCCACCTGTTGTCAGTTCAGTGTTCTGTTTGTAGCCACCTCTATTCAGTCCGACCGAATTACACGAAAATCCCTGCCGATTCTGCGGACTTACAGCCGAAACGCGCACCATTGTGCCGGTGGACGGATTGCTCTTTCACTTCCCCTGCAACTACGGCTTTCCGCTCATTTTCAGAATAGTTTTCCGCCGAAGTCATCATCATTTTCCGATGCAAAGATAGTATGCAGACGGGAACGACTTTGGAAGTCTTGACCAATGGCACAGCCGTACAATCTTCCTTTATCGAGCCTTCTGGTTTTGCCTACGGACAAAAATAAAGAGTATTGATGCGTCCGGCCTTGGTGCATTCCCTTAACTGCACCTACTTTTTGAGGCAGCGTAAAATTGATTTAATAACTTCTAAAAACAATTCATTATGAAAAAGATTGAAAACAATTTCGTAGTAACCGGTTTCGTAGGAAAGGATGCAGAAATCCGTCAGTTCACCAACGCAAGTGTAGCACGTTTCCCTCTGGCAGTAAGCCGACTGGAGAATAATGGCGAGGAATCCAAACGCGTTTCCGCCTTTATGAATTTTGAGGCGTGGCGTAAAAACGAGAACACCGGGTCGTTCGACCAACTGACCAAGGGTACGATGCTGACCGTCGAGGGGTATTTCAAGCCCGAAGAATGGAGCGACCAAAGCGGTGTGAAACACAACCGTATCGTGATAGTCGCCGTCAAGTTCTATCCGCCCGTCGAGAAGGAGGAGACTCCTGAAAAGCCGGCCAAACCAGCGAAAAAAGGCAAGAAATAATCCTTGCCTTATCACGACAAAAGCGGCCTTTGGGTCGCTTTTGTTTTACTCATTACGGTGTTGTTGCACCATCTGTACTTTTATACTCTACTTGTTCTCTTTTACCGCATTCAGAAATGCTTTGGCAGGTTTGAATGCAGGGATGTTGTGAGCGGGAATTTTAATTGTCGTATTCTTCGAAATGTTCCGGGCCGTCTTTTCAGCTCTCCGTTTTATAACAAAGCTGCCGAAGCCGCGCAAGAACACCTCGTTTCCCGCAACCATCGACTCTTTTACATTTTCCATGAATGATTCCACCACAGTCATCACAACCGTTTTCTCAATTCCGCTCTGCCGTGAGATCTGAGCGACAATTTCCGCTTTTGTCATATTGTTCTTGATTTTAATGAATACGGTGCAAAATTAACAAATATCCGCCTGTTATAACAATCCAAACTTATTTGTCATCCCGAAAACTGCTTTTACTGAATCCGCCGAAGACGCCCCTCAAGAGCCTGCCCACTACCAAAAATACCAACAATAAAATTATAATATCTCCCATAGGTCTTATTTTTTATAGTTATATCCAACTTAAAGATACGAAAAAATAATGAATTACGCAAGTAATCTACTGATTTTCAATATCCATATTTGATTTATAAGTTCTATTTCCGGATGCCCGGCACGCGTCCCGGTGTTCGGTTAAGCTGAACCTTGTATTTATTGAGAATGCTGTACACGGTGCTTTTACTCCGGACACCGCTCTCTTTCCAAATATCACGGATTGAATACCCATTGTTATACATATCCACGATTTTTTTGTCCCGTTCAGTTTTACTCATACTTTTTTTGGTAATCGGAATACTGATACTCTGCTGCAGGCGTATAATCTTATCTGACGACTTCCGCAAAACAGCCACTTCCTCCGGTAATGCCCCGAACATGGCCAATACTTCCGCCGGTGTCGTGTCCGGAAACAATTTGTTGTCGGTGTCAATTTTATCGTGAATGGAGATAATACGCACGACCTTGATGCGGCATAGCTCGATCAATGCCGATAGTTCCCGTAAACCACGCACGGCATTGCTGAATTTTGACACCACCAATTCGTCGCCTCTTTCAAGATTCGACATCAGTTGTTTCCATCTCGGTCTGAGCGTCTCGTGTCCGACCGATTCTTCAACCACTTGTACACACCCGTACTGGCGCATCCATTCCTTATCCGCATCAAACGCATCGTAGGAATTCGCCTCGAATATATAACCGACTTTTGCCATATCAATATACAATATTCATGATAACAAGTGCAAATATACAAGTTTTATTCGAGTATCTGAATCATACTATATTAAAAAACGAAAATCGTACATTTTTCATGTTTTTATCTTCACTTGTTTTCATTGGTAATCATACTATTAAGTACGATATTAAAAAATGCGCAAAATACGGTTTTTCGGATGCGAAGTATCAAAAATAATATATAGTTTTGCACTAAATAGTACGAAATAATATAGTATGAAAACATCAAAATCGAACTTAAAACAGCCGATAATCTTTGCCAAAATAATTGCCGTTTCGATTGCCGTATTCCTATGCGCGTCATGCGACAACGGCAATGGCAAACGATTGGCGAAAGCCAAGAATGACCCTGCCGGAACATACAGGGAATACCTGTCTGACATACGCAGGCAGAAAAGACTCTCCATTAAAGAATTGACCGGACACCTCAAGCAATGGCAAACATTGAGGGATTCCGTATTCCTGTATCTCGAATGTGATACGCTTGGCCGGCTTCATTCCACTGTAAGAGAAGAGTGTGAACAGATACATGATTCCATCCGCATGGAATTTTCACGGATGGTGCTGTCTCAAACACGCACTTATAAGGATATACTGTGGGTAAAAGAACAAATCTCGCCGCATCTTGAAGACAAAGAGTTGCATCGTGTGGCTGAAACAATCCGGCCGTTCTTTGCCTCATTGGATAACCAGCCCGTCAGTCAGAGAAACCGACAACATATTCTTGCCACTTATCGAGCTACCCTTGCTGAAACGATTGATTACGGTATTCATTGTATGGCAGACCTGACGACCTTTATCGAAAAGGAGGATGCTGTGTACCGGGCATTCCTTTCACGTCTGCCTGATTTCGACGGCGAGAATCTTTCCGACATCACGCATGACACGGAACGATGCTGCGCACAGGTATTTCTTGCCGCCGAACGGAACGACATCACCTATCGCAATGCCATGATTTATTTGGCCATGCGCACCAACCGCAGGCTGATTCAGAATGTCCGAACCTGTATCGACGACATCTGCAATCAAAAAGTCAAGACACCGGCACAGGCACAAGCCTACATCTGGATGCTTCTCCAGCCTTATTCGTCGTTGGACGGTTTCTGCTTGGCGTTGCTTTCAGCCGAAGAAAGAGAGCAACTCGATATGCTTGCCTCGCAGACACCCGACGCTTTCAGAGAGTTGGGCAGGATGCTGCACCCAGGAGACAACCGCTTGGACGAGCTGCCCGGAATGCTGATGGAAGCATTCATACACACGCTGTAAAATATGACAACAGAAAAATATATGAATATGTTACGACATTTTTATAATGACTTCATGGCATTCGTCCCCCTGCAACTTCCGCAGTTGCTCGATGTGACGACGATGGAAGAACCGCAGTTCTACGGCGACTATGTGCTGCTTACGTTTCCGTTGCGCACCCCTTACGAACTGGACGAAGTAATGGATATGTTCGAGGACGACATGGAGTTGATCACGCTTTACCACCATATCCCGATGCGGACGGAAAAATTCGGTCATAGCACTTGTGCATACTCGAATCCCGCTTTCGGACAGATGTTCAAGATGAACGCCAAGACTGATACGGAGGGTAATGTAAACAGCATCCTTGTTACCATCTATGATTCTTTGGAGCAGATGTACGGGGACCTATGCCTCGATTTGGAACTTCACTCCAAAAGCGGGTTCCTGAAATACAAGAAAGACAAGTCCGACGTGCTGATGAATTTCATATGAGAGAAAGTTTATACCGACAGATGGTCTATTGCATCAACACCTACCGGACGTGGATAGAGGTTGCCGATGACAATCTCTACAAGGAGCATATCATCTCAAGAACCGACCGCACCGATTACCTCGTTTCCCGTACATTGGTGCTGCGTGCCTTCAAGACGAACGGCATACACGCCGAGGGTACGACATGGACTATTCCCGAACACGAACTGGACAAGGCTTTGGCCATCTACCGAAAGCAAGACAGTACATTCAAGCAGCGCATCAAGAAAGCGGCCATGTACTTTTCGCCCAAGGATGCCGAAACCCTTATCCGACTGGCGACATACGGTATTGTCCAGTTGGAACTCATTGTGCGCCCCACTCCCATACCCGAAAAGCCCTATTACTTATGTTACTGAATATCCTGCTACTCATTTTCTGCGCGATACCTTTCGGGGTATCAATGTCATTGTACAAGAACAACAAGCGGTTCATGACACCCTTTTACATGGCAATGGCACGAAGCGGCAACGCCCGTAAACTGTATGTGCAAGTATGGCTGATATGCCTGCTTCTTTTCCATTATGTATATGCCTGTGGACATATGGGTGAGTTTGGAATCCTACTCTCTACCGGTGTCTGTGCCGCAATGTTCTCGTTCCGATGGACGGACAACTGGTTACGCAGGTTGCTTGACCGCCCCGGTGCATTTGTCACACTCGCATCGGTCGCACTGGTCATCGGCTTTGTGCCGCATCTGTACACCTTGGCGATAACCATTACCTATCTTCTTCTGGCAGCCCTGTTCTATCCCTCCGTTCGGGTCATGTCCGAATGCAAGGACACGGGGACACTTTCCGGATGGGCAAAGCATCCCGGAATGCTGTCAGAATCCTATCACGACAATCATCACGCAAATCTGCCGCATGAAGCGGACAGCGGCAACACTGACATATCCGCACAATATGAATCATTAAAACCGAATGAAAATGAAAAATAACCAAAAGATACCTGTTTCCATATTGGCAGACAGGGAGGTATTCGAATATCTCAAGGAGAAAGGGGATGAACGCAAGACACGCACCGAAGCGTACTGTGACCTGTTGGACAAATCACTGGCAGGTTTCGTTTCCCCGTTTTTAAGAAAGAAGGACTACGTGCTGCAACCCAACCAGTGCTACCTGACCGTTTCCGACCTCGCATCGGAGTGGCATTGGCACAGGGCTACCGTCCGTTCTTTTTTGAGTGCAATGGAGGCATTCGGCTTGCTGACCCGCATCCAGCTTCCCAAAAGCGTGGTCATTACCATGACCGTACAATCCGGTCAGGCAGCACAGCCCCGCGATGCACAGGAGCAGCCGGACTTTGCCGGACAGCTCCGTGAGGTATTGTCCGATTGGGTAATCGGCAAAACGACCGCTGCCGAAACTGGCGTAATGTGTGGACAACTCGTAAGTCTGGCAAAGGCTGAAATTGCCGACCGTGACGCCGGACACTGTTCGGACACCCATTCCATCACGACCTCCGCACATTCCGGCACTTTGGTCACGGAACATCGTGAAACAGCCCTGTGCTGCATCGCCCACGCCGCCCTGCAAAAAATCCTGCACAAGTCGAGATTCGATGACAGTTCGCCGCTTGTGGATTTCTTCCGGCTTGACCTCGGCGAAGAATGGGCAGCTTTCATCGAGTCCGCCAAAGACCTCGCCGGGCTGATTCTCGACACCGAGGCATCAGTGACGGACTTCGACATGGACGAAGACCAAGAACGCCTCAAATCGCTTCGCAAACCCTTTTTATCGCTTCTGGCGAAGGCACAGGCGATGGTGGATTGAACCGGGAGTCGAAAACAGATTGTATAACGCGAACAATCCGCCTCCATCCCTTAACGGTCATCCTGCCGGTTATAGGAGGCACACGGGCTTGCCCGTCTGCCACGAAACAAAGGGAAGGGGGAGCCTAATACCCCGACCGTCTATCGACCGTCGGGAGGCTGTCCGGGCAAGCAGCAAGCTGGGACAGGACGGATTGTCCGAAACAACACGAAAAGAGTATGGCAGATCAAAAACAGGTACTTGATGTGAAGGTGTCGAAAGGCATCACCACAGCCCAAAGTAACGAACACTTGCGTGATCGCAGTGAAAGGGCGGAAAAGTACGCTATGAATAAGGGGAATTACGACCCCACACGCAAACACCTGAACTTCGAGATTGCACCCGGAGGCAAGGTACGTCCCATCGACACGAGCCGCAACATTCCCGAACGGATGGCGGACATATTGGAGAGGCGTGGAATCAAAGACCCCAACGAAGGACTGGCAGAACCGAAGTACCGCACGGTGGTGAACTTCATTTTCGGCGGTTCCCGTAAGCGGATGCACGAACTCGCATTCGGCACGCAGAAAGTGGATTTCGAGAAAGATGCGGACAATATCCATATCAAAAGAGAAAGCGATATTGAACGCTGGGCGAAAGACGTCTATTCATTCGTGAGTGGCAAATATGGCGAGCAGAACATCGCCGCATTCATCGTACACCTTGACGAATTGAATCCGCACGTCCACTGTACGCTCCTGCCAATCAAAGACGGTCGCTTTGCGTACAAGGAAATATTCGCCGGTAAGGACAAGTTTGAATACAGCGCAAGGATGAAACAGCTTCATACCGACTTTTTCACCGAAGTCAATACAAGGTGGGGAATGTCGAGAGGAACAAGCATATCCGAAACAGGCGCACGGCACAGGACTACCGAAGAATACCGCCGTATGCTATCGGAAGAATGTACGACCATCGAGGAAAATATCAGCCGTCATCAAAAAGTTCTGGCTGACCTCCAATCGGACATCCGTCTGGCAGAGCGCAGGGTCAAGGGGCTTACGACAATGGTCGATAACCTTGAGAAGTCGAAAGCCGAAAAAGAGGCCCTGCTATCGGCAGCCGAACAGGATTTGAAAGCGAACAAGGGTGATGCTGAACAATTAGCCGCACAAGTGAAAAGTCTGGAAAAAGAACTGGCCGGAATCAACAGGCAACTGGCAGATAAGCAGGAGAAGTTACAGACGGCTGACCGGCAGCTTGCCGAGCTGAAAGAGAACATGGATGCCATTGAGGAACGTACCGGGGAACTCAAGGAGGAAGCCTACAAATACTCCCATGATGTACATTCCAAAGTGGACACGTTGCTCAAGGATGTCCTGCTGGAAAATGTGGTCGGCGAGTATAGGAACGTATCGGCACAGATGGACGTGGCGGAACGGCAACTGTTCGACGGCTCGCTCGTCCAGTCCATAGCGGAACAAGGTACAGACGTGATGCACTGCGCGACGATGCTGTTTCTCGGTATGGTCGATGATGCCACCACTTTTGCCGAAACTCGTGGCGGCGGAGGTGGCGGCAGCGACCTGAAATGGGGACGCGACGAGGACGAGGACAACCGTGCATGGGCACTCCGCTGCATGAGGATGGCGAGCCGCATGATGCGCCCGGCCATTGGCAAGAAACCCAAACGGTAAGTGGCGTACGCCTTATTACAAATCAAAAAGTATAACGAATAATATCATTGGAATATGACGAAACAGATCTTTTTTATATTGGCCGTGCTTTGCACGTTGCAGGCGCAGGCAAGTGTACAACCCGTACAGGTGGATACTGTACAACATACACCGTACTATAATGTCTCGGAGGAACGGCAACCGATACAGCCCGTCTATCTTGACGGAGTGGTACTTCCGGCATCCCGGACTGGCAACTGGTTTGTCAGCATTGCCGGGGGTACGTCCGCCTTTCTCGGCACACCTCTCGGCTGCGAAGACCTCTTCGGACGCTTGAAACCCTCGTACAGTTTCGCAGTCGGAAAATGGTTCACTCCGTCCGTCGGTGCACGTATCAATTACAGCGGTGTGCAGTTCAAAGATGGAACATTGTCCAATCAGGAATACCACCATATCCATGCGGATCTGCTGTGGAATGTCCTTGGCCGCAGATATGCCCGGCAAGAACAGGTACGCTGGAATCTTGCTCCCTTTGCCGGTGTCGGCCTGTTGCACAATGCTTCTAACGGGAATAATCCCTTTGCTGTTTCGTATGGCGTACAGGGAGAATATCGGATTTCCAAACGAGTAAGTGCCATGTTGGAACTCTCCGGCACGACCACCTTTCAGGACTTCGATGGTTACGGACGCCCGAACCGCCTCGGCGACCACATGGTATCGCTGACCGCCGGTTTCACGTTTCATCTCGGAAAGGTCGGTTGGAAACGCGCGGTTGATGCAACACCTTACATTCGTCAGAATGAGTGGCTCGTGGATTATGCCAATGTCTTGTCCGGAGAAAACAAGCGTTATAAAGACTGGTACGACCGCAACCGACGGACGCTCGCAGAATTGTTGAAAATTCTGGAAATAGAAGGCTTGCTTGACAAGTACGGTCATCTGGTTAATGACGATGAGACCGACCGCCGTCAAGGTTATCCCAGAAATAATTACAGCGGATTGAACTCACTTCGGGCAAGATTGAAAAACCGGCATTGGGATGGAATCTCGCCACTTGATTCTGCAAGTATTATATATGGCAACAACGGAGATGATTCCGAACAACCGGGCATAATCGTTTCTGAAAAGACGGAACTCATACAAGCCGGAAATTGCATCGGGTCGCCTGTCTATTTCTTTTTTAACCTCAATACGGCGCACCTGACGGATGCTTCCCAAATGCTTAACCTTGATGAACTGGCTCGCGTGGCCAAGAAATACGGATTATCCGTGAAAGTGACCGGCGCGGCCGACAGTTCGACTGGAACTCCCGTGCTTAATGGTTCATTAAGCACATTGAGAGCGGATCATATCGTTGCAGAATTAGAAAAGCGTGGCATACCGATCGAACGCATCGTCAAGGTAAGCAGGGGCGGCATAGCTGACCATGTGCCGGTCGAAGCCAACAGGCATACGAAAGTGGAGTTATTCTTTTAGTTTTTACATTAACTTTCATCAAGTCCCTCAATCTATAATCCGGATTGCAGGGACTTTTTTGTGAATGGCTATCATAACGTTATCAATGAGAGTAATAAGATTATAGGTTTCCTGAATCCGGATTACGCTTCGTATGACTGATAATATTTTCTGTCGAGTTATGAAATAATCCGCTTACGAGCACAAGATATTCTGGTAAAATATCATTCTTTCCCCAAAGCAGTTCTATCCCGAAAAGTTCCGAGAGGGTACGTGCTATATCGAATCCGAATGCTTCAAGCGAGGGACGTACTTTGTCCGGATGCAGGCAAGGACGGTTGCATTTGCGGGCGCATTCGGAATCTGGACAGTATAGGCATTTTCCTACATAGGCGAATGCCCTGCCTCCGTATCTGTGCTCCAGTTCCAGCAACTCTTTTTCTATCCTGATTCGTTCTGGTCTGATTAACTCTTGTGATTTGTCTATCGGGATGCCTTTTTCGATAGGAATAATTTTGGTAGCCATAAGATAGGCATACTTGTACTGGCGCAGAAATTCTCCGGTATCGAAATCAAACGGCGGACATCCCCAACTGTTACCGTAATTAGGGCATTGCCTGCAAAACTCGACAAACCGTTTCTCATCCCGGAAACGTGAAATATATTCATCCACGCCGATGCCTGCCGTGAAATTCTCTATGATATATTTTTCAGTCATTGCTTCACTTTAATGAATCCTATTGTAGTGTCGAACTTCACGCAATTATTTCGGAACAGCCGTTCTATACAGCCGCTCAGGCGCATCTCCTTCGTCAGCAGAACCGGTAAATCGAGAAAAGGGCTATAAAGGTAATATCGAGTTATGTGCCGGTTTATCGGCTCGAGTCCATTGCAATGGTAAAATATTTGTTTGAGCATGCGCGTATAAATCAGATGATTTGGGTGAATAGGTCGAGTTGGTGCAGGAGCGTGACGGTAAAGAAGATGCCGACGACCAGACTCAGCGCAATGAGCAGTGCATCGAGTACGTGGGCCGAGGGTTTCGTCGGCCGGTCGGCGTTGCTTCGGACATACTCCCGAAAGAAGATGTAGAGTGCAGGTACGGTACTGCACGCCAGCAGGTAGTCTTCGGGTATGCCGAAGAAGTAGACTTTCGACAGTCCGATCAGCGCCCAGTGGCAGAGGAACATGGCCAGCACGATATTGACCTGCTCCGAGAAGGCGAGCATCAGTCCAATGGTGAAAACCGCCACCGAACAGGGCATGACGGGCGAGGTCATCATGGGGAATTCGTGGCCCAGCGCCAGCGAGCAGAGGGGATATATCAACGGCATGGCAAGGAGCAGGACAGCGAATGCGTTGTGCTGGCCGGTGCGTTCGAGCGAGGCGTGTTTCACCAGCAGGTCATAAATCCAGATTCCACCCATGATGGCCCAGAAGAGTGCTAACATGCCGTGATATTCGCGCGGTCGGCAATAGATCATGTAATAGACTCCGGCAATCCAAAAGTTGAGCATCGCCATGAAACTCTTCATGGCGATGCGCACAGTGTTTGTCGGCCGCAGGCAGAGCAACAGAAGCAGCAGGGTTGCAATGCCCGTAAAGACAATCTGCGCAGGCCAGGTTGCGGCATTGTAGGCCGCGATCGTGTTCCAAAAAATTTCCATAACCTAACTATTTTTTCGTGTGCGTCGGGTCATAGAGAAGGCCCGGCGCTTGAAGATGAATATCGGCAGCGTGGCACCGGCGGCAAGCAGCGCAATGACACTCAGCGATACGGTGGCATTGAGAAAAAACTGCTGCATGTAGCGCATCCCTTCGTCAGCCCGATCGAGCGACTGGAGGAACATGATGAGCGAGAAAACCGTCTTGTAGGCGTAGATGCCCGGCACCATCGGCAGCAGAGCCGGGATGTAGAGACAGGTCATCGGGCAGCGGACACCGCGGCCGAGCCATAGGCTGCCCATACCGATTGCAAAGGCCGCGAAAAGCGATGCGGTGGCGATATCCAGTGCGGAACAGTGCATCAGCGTGAAACGCAAGGCGTGGCCTATGGCGGCAAGCAGGGCGATGCGTGGAAAGGCTCGCATCGGCGGATCGGAGATGGCCCCGAATCCGATGGCGGCGACAGCGGCGAAGAGTCCGTCGAGCAGAATATCCGTCACGATCATAGCAGCGAATCTTTAACCATTAACAAAGTGGCCGACAAACCGACGGCGATGCAGACGATCAGCAGCATGGCGTTGACCAGCCGGCTGACACCCATAAGGACGTGTCCTTCCATGATGTCGATGACCCCGTTGATGAGCGGCACGCCCGGCACGAGAAACAGCGGACTGGTGGCCAAAGTGATCTCGGCTGTGCAGTCGAAACGCAAGGCGGCCGTGGCGCAGAGTGACGCGACGAAAGCCGAGCAGGCGAAGACGAGAAAGTGATTGACTGCGTGAGCCTGCATGCGCTGTTTGACGGCGAAGCCCACGAGTGTCGCCGTGAAGACGATGCCCACGGCCGTCCAGTCGCCGCCGAAGAGCTTGCAGAACGAGGCGTTGGCCAGTCCGACGAACACGAGCGTGAAGATCGGGTCCATGCGCGGTTTGTCAACCAGCGTCCGGTAACGGCTGCGGATTTCGTCGAGCGAGAGGCCCTCGTCCAATGCGTCCCAGCTCAAGGCACTCAAATCAGAGTTCCGCTCGAAACTGATGGGGAGCGACGGGATTGCCACCACACGGGTTGCGGACTCGCCGCTCCCGAGGTCGAGCACAGTCAGTATCGTACTCTTTTGGAAACTCGACAACTGAACGTCCACGCCCAGCGCTTCGCCGATCCGGCGTGAATTGCGGACCGCCCGCGAGGTGTGAACTCCCGAGCCGAGCTGATAGGTGGCGTATTCGGCGATGAAACCGAGTATATCGCAAAGTTCCTGCTGCGTTTTCATATGCGGATCATTGTTTATCGGACTTTTACCACACCTGTCGCAGTATCGAACGTCACGCATTTATTGCGGAACAGCCGTTCGATGCAGCCGCTCCGGCGCATCTCTTCGGTGGGCAAGCATACCAGTCGGGGCGGGTCGATAAGGGCTATCGCATCGGCGAGCGACATGGCGATATCGAGTTCGTGGGTCGAAAACAGGATACATTTCCCTTCGTCGTGTGCCAGCTGTGCCAGCAGCGTACACAATTCATAGCGGTTGGGCATATCGAGGAACGAGGTGGGTTCGTCGAGCAGAATAATCGGTGTATCCTGCGCCAACGCCCGCGCGATCATGATGCGCTGGCACTCGCCGTCCGACATCCTGTCCATCGTGCGTTCCGCATAGTCCTCCATGCCTACCGAGGCGAGCGACCGCATAACGATTTCCGTGTCGGCCTTCTGCATCCTTCCTATCCAATTGGTATAGGGTGCGCGGCCGATAGCCACGACGTCCTCGCATTTGAGGTTGGCGATGCGTGTGCGCTCGGTCGTGACGAACGCCAGCGTTCGGGCCATCTCTGCGGTTCGCGTATCGGCGGCGGGGCGTCCGTCGAGCAGGATTCGACCGGAATAACGGCGGTTCAGCCCGGCAATAGCCCGGAGCAGCGTCGATTTGCCCGTACCGTTGCGGCCGATTAGGGCTGTCAGTTTGCCCTTTTCGATTGTGGCTTCTACCTCGCTGAGCAAGGTTCGATCCCCGTAGCCTATGGATAAATCGTGTAATTCTATCATGCCGTAACGGATTTATTGCGCAAGACCACCCACACCACGATGGGGATTCCCAGCAGCGCGGTGATGGCGTTGATCGGCAGGGTGAACAGTTTGGAAACGAGGTCGCAAAGCAGCAGCACGGAAGCACCCGAAAGAACGGTGCCCGGCACGAGCACCCGATGGTCACTGTTGCGGAACAGCATCCGCGTGACGTGGGGCATGGCCAGCCCGATGAAACCTATCGGACCGCAAAAGGCGGTCACCGTGCCGGCCAGCAACGTCGTGGAGAGGAACAGCAGTCCGCGTGAGCGACGGACGTTCAGCCCCATCGTCACGGCATACTCCTCGCCGAACAGCAGCAGGTTGAGCGGCTTGATGGTGATTACGGCCAACAACAATCCGGCGATAATCGACGGGATGAGTACCGCAAGCTGATTGAAGGTCACGTCGCCGAGCGATCCCATCGTCCAGATGACGAACATTTTCAAGGATTCATCGTTGGCAACATACTGCAATATTTGGACGACCGCACCGATTCCCGACGAGAACATCATGCCGAGAATCAGAATTACCATGATATCTTTGATGCGGTGTCCGACGGCGGCGATGACAACCAACACGATTGCCGCTCCGAGCCATGCCGCCCCAGCGATGCCTATCGACGAGCCGACACCGGCAAGTACGACGAGTGCCACGCCGAGGCTCGCGCCCGAACTGATACCGAGCACGTAAGGCCCGGCAAGGGGATTGCGGAAGAGGGTCTGCATCTGAAGACCGCTGACCGACAGGGCGGCTCCGGCCAGCAACGCGACCACCGCCTTAATCAGTCGGATATTCAGTATGATTTTCGCCGTCGCTCGCGGACAATCGCCACCCGTCAGGGCCGCCCAAACATCGCCGAGCGGCACGGCGACAGCCCCCACCGCCAAATCCAGCAGAAACAGGAAGAGGGTGAGGGCAGCCAGTGCGGTAAATAATAGGACGGAACGGGAGCGCATTTATTTCAATTGCTTGTAATAGACGAAATCTTCTGCGACCAGTTCGGGGTGGAATATCTTTACGAGGTCTCGTAGCACGAGGTCGGGATTCACCACGGCCGACTCGTAGTAGTCGTTGCCGCCGGCGGCATTCGTGCGGGCGTTGTTGTTATAGACGTATCCGTTGCGGAAGCACCGGGTGTCGGTGAACTTCGGGCAGGCGGCTCGCAGTTCGTCGAGCGTGTTCGCCATACCCACATGCAGCCACATATCGACTTGCGAGGCCAGCAGATACGCCTCTTCGAGGTCGATGGGCGCGGAAGCGTTTCCCGTGTTCTTCTTGTAGATGTAATCGCCTCCGGCATCTTTGATCAACCGGGCGACATAGCTTTCGGTCGAGGGCATGAACCAATTGTCGCCGTAAGGCGTGTTGAGCATCACTGAAGGGGCATCGATGGCTGCATCGGTTACTCGCTTTTTCAAAGCGTTATAGCGAACCGGAATCTCGGCAAACACTTTCTCTCCCTCTGTCCGTTTTCCTGCAACCTCCGCCAATGCCACCAGCCATTCGGCTTTGCCCAGCGGCGACTCTTCCAGGTAATCGCCGACATACATGAACGGGATGTTCAGTTCTTTCAGTTTCCCTTCCATCGAGCTGGCCCCGTTCACGCCGTAAAGCAGTACGAGGTCGGGATCGAGCGAGAGCAGCAGCTCATAGTTAATGTTCCCCTCATAGCCCACGTCGCCGACGCTGTCGCGTCGTGCCTGAATATCGGGATTGGAAATGTAGTCGATACCCGATACCCCGACCACGCGCCCCGTTTCGCCGATCGCGTCAAGCATGGCGATATGGGTCGAAGACATGCAGACGATGCGTCCGGCATTCCCGTTGAGTACCTGACCGGTGAAATCTTCGGGAGCGGCTTCGCCGTCACGGGCGATGAACAGGCACGTGGTAATGCTGTCGGCTCCCTGCCAAGGGTTCGTGACGGTAACCAATACGCTCTTTCTGCTGTCAGCACCTTTTATGTTAAACCCCGAAGCGTATTCAGGTGTATAGGCCGTTCGGTTGAAATCGGCAAGTTTGGAACTCTTATCATGGCAGCCTGTGAATGTCAGT
>OOCZ01000313.1_pt1 | contig 41170 bp, 36 predicted proteins | sample 1671631 | NCBI WGS metagenome assembly OOCZ01 (sample SAMN06348176, study PRJEB24527) | human gut metagenome | reverse complement strand
ACTCATATCGTCGGAACCGGAATCCGGTATTCTATCCATTGAACTACGGGTGCGTCTGAAACTTGGACGTGCAAAAGTACAAAATATATTGTCTTTATCCTAATAATTTGGGATATTTATCTATCAAAATAATATTTTGCTCATTAATTTAAGCATAAAACAATCAATTTGATTATATTTTCGGCTAAACATATAACAATATCACAAATAATTTCTATATTTGCAAGCAATTAAAACAACTAGATCTATTTTACAATGAGTTACCTAATTAAACCAGCTAACTATAAAGCCTTGCTTGATTTAAAACAAACAGAGTTAGGCATTAAGCAAATAAAAGAGTTCTTTCAACAGAACCTGTCGTCAGAATTACGTCTGCGCCGTGTCACCGCCCCGCTATTTGTATTGAAGGGAATGGGTATCAATGATGACTTGAGCGGAACCGAACGGGCGGTATCTTTCCCTATCAAAGACTTGGGAGACGCACAGGCCGAAGTTGTCCATTCACTGGCAAAATGGAAAAGGCTGACTTTGGCCGATTACAATATAGAGCCGGGTTATGGTATCTATACAGACATGAACGCCATCCGGGCTGACGAGGAATTAGGTAATCTCCACTCGCTATATGTAGACCAGTGGGACTGGGAGCGTGTAATTACCAAAGAACAACGCACGGTTGATTTCCTGAAACAAATAGTAACCCGTATTTATGCAGCCATGCGCCGCACAGAATATATGGTATGTGAAATGTACCCGCAGATCAAACCCTTCCTGCCACATGACATTCATTTCATCCACTCGGAAGAGCTTTGCCAAATGTATCCCGACAAGAGTCCGAAAGAACGTGAACATGCCATCTCACAAAAATACGGTGCGGTATTTATTATAGGTATAGGCTGCAAACTGAGTGACGGTAAAGAACATGACTTGCGCGCACCTGACTATGACGACTATACCACAATCAACCCGGAAACCGGACTTCCCGGTCTGAATGGCGACCTGTTAGTTTGGGACAAAGTACTGGACCGTTCCGTCGAACTTTCCTCTATGGGTATCCGTGTAGACAAAGAAGCGCTGCTCCGCCAACTGACACTCAGTGGACAGGAAAAACGTAAAGAACTGTATTTCCACAAACGCCTGCTAAATGAAACTCTTCCTTTGTGTATCGGCGGTGGTATAGGACAGTCACGACTCTGTATGCTTTATTTACAGAAAGCCCACATAGGTGAAATCCAAGCCAGTATATGGCCCGAAGATATGAGAAAAGAATGCGCTCAACTGGGTATGCAACTTATTTGATTATAATCTATCAGCAATGAAAGAAGAGGATGATTATAAAAAGTCATCCTCTTTTTATTTGTCATTTTTACAAATTACCCCTATCTTTAACGCACATTTTATAATAAAAGAAATGCCATGAACGTACAAATAGAAGAAAGCTGGAAACAACATCTGGCACCCGAATTTGAAAAAGATTACTTTATCAGACTCACTGAGTTTGTAAGAAGCGAATACCAGACTGCCACTATTTACCCACCGGGCAGATTTATATTCAACGCCTTCAATCTGTGCCCGTTTGACAAAGTGAAAGTCGTCATTATCGGCCAAGATCCCTACCATGGTCCCGGCCAGGCGCACGGACTCTGCTTCTCTGTTAATGACGGAGTACCTTTTCCTCCTTCCCTACAAAATATTTTCAAAGAAATACAAAGCGATTTGGGTGCTCCCATCCCTACTTCAGGCAACCTGACCCGCTGGGCGAATCAAGGAGTTTTATTACTCAATGCCACACTGACGGTCCGTGCCCACCAGGCAGGCTCTCATCAACGACGGGGCTGGGAGGAATTTACAGATGCCGCCATCCGTGTACTGGCAGAACAACGTGAAAATATTGTATTCATCTTATGGGGATCTTATGCACAGAAAAAAGGCGCCTTCATAGACCGCAACAAGCACCTGGTACTGGCTTCCGCACATCCGTCCCCCCTGTCAGCCTATAACGGTTTCTTTGGCAACAAGCACTTCAGCCGTACCAACGAATATTTGCAAGCGCACGGGCAAACACCGATTGAGTGGTAGACATAAATAAAAAAATGAGAAATGGTTTCTGATAACAACACGCAACCATTTCTCATTTTTTATTCCCAACTTCTTCCTAGTACCAATTCACCGCACTACCCGTATTGCTTCGCTGATCCCATTTCAAAGCATCGGTCAGCATACTGGAGTTAGCACGAATACTGAAGTTATAGGAAGTAAAGGGACCGAATACCAAGCCACAGCTCATATTGAAACAGTGCAGGTCACGGCTGATATTGACCGTTGTCATTGACATCTCTTTCGTATTAAAATCATACCCCGAAGAATAATTCACATTCCAGCGGCTACCCAACTTCACATTACCGGAAACATTCAATGAATGAGTCACCGAATAAGGATATCTCATCGTCTTGATATTAATCTGCTTGCTTCTGTCCTCACGAATACTATAACTATAACTCAAGCTCAATGACCATGGCATCTTGAAAGCCATATAGCCATCCGGATCTATAGCCGCCTTCTCTGTTTTTCTCAAACCGGAGTTATCTTCTTCCTCCGTGTTTTCATTGCCATCATCACTGTACTCATCCAGATTTTCATTCTTCTTGTCTTTATCCCCCTTACTGTCCTTTTCATCTTTCGGCCCAAACCACTTTTTCCACGAATCATTATTCAATGTATACGAGAAAGAACCGCTATACCCCTGAAAACGACCAAAACGTCCGTATGACCATTCTGTACGGTTGCCTTCCACTACCTTGCCGTCTTTATCAAACTCATAAGCATACGTAGCAAACTGGGCGTTCATATTAAAAGTATAACTCTTGGTCAGTTTCAAGCGCAGATTCATACTCAAATTTCCCCAAGGTTTCTCTTTAGCCGCCGCATTATAGGAAATACTGGCTCCCAACTGGTCAATCAAGCTGATTTTCTTCACTCCGGTAGTATCCGCATCGGATTTCACTTTCATTTCCACATTATTATCTATAGAGAAAGTGAAATTCTCGGATTTACCACTGGGCGAGAAAGAGTAAGGCAAACCTTCATATGGATTATAAGTCTGAGTACGTACTTCTCCATCCGTATCAGTATAAGTATACGTTCCCACATATCCATACCTAGACGTACTGAAGTCCGGTGCATAACTCATGCTCACCGAAGGAGTAAAGACGTGACGGATCATTTCAATCTTGTCGCCAAACAATTTCTTCCACGGTTTGTAGAAACCATACATCTTGGTATTCACCTGCAAGCTCAAATCATAGTTATACACACGGTTGAAACCGTTGATTGTATCTCTCCGCACATTATTAGGTGCCGACGGATCATAACTCTGCTCCACCTTGCGCATATACCAGCGCTCGGTATAGTTGAAAGAAGGCACAACGTTGATATATTTAAACAAAGTGAATGTAGCGCTGATAGGAATCTTATGCTGCATACCATTAGTCCATTTATTCAAGCCCTGCTTCAGAATCAGATTATCCTTGGTATTAATCGAGTTCGTCATCTGGCCGGTATATTGGAGTGAGATTTTCTCATACCAACGTTCATCACCTACCGCTTTCTTACGCTTGAACGGATAAATACGGTTCAATGAAATATTCAAATCCGGCAACGTCACACTGATAGAAGAGTCACGCGTATTCTGAGAGATATTGAATGTACTGGACAGATTCAATCCTATTTCGGGGAAATTGCGCGAATAACTCACACTAGACGTCTTGGTGTTATTTGAATACTGCTGCGGGTTGTACAAACTACTCAGGTTACGCTGGTCATAACTACTGGTCGCAAAGTTCACATTCGCCGAAAAAGAGCTGTTAGGGTTAGCCTTGGCATCCTGTCTGTGACTCCATGCAATTCTGAAATCTTTTGTAACCATATAGTCCGGCATATTCTTCTCACCGGTTTTCGTTACCAGATAACTGGCATTGAAATTACCGCTATATTTATATCTCTTGTTATAATTAGACTGCACGGACAGTCCCCATGAACCTTTCGTAAAGATCTCACCCAACACTTTCAAATCCATACGGTCACTGATGGCGAAATAATATCCCCCATCACGCAAATAAAAACCACGATTCATTTCATCACCGTATGTAGGCATAATGAATCCTGACGAATAACTGCTGTTAAACGGAAAAAATCCGAAAGGAATAGCGATAGGCAACGGCACATCCTCCACCACCAGCTGGGCAGGACCGAAAACCACATTTTTCTTAGGACGCACTTTCGCCATGGAAAGTTTCAGATAGAAGTGAGGATGTTCGTGATTATCACACGTAGTATATCGTCCGTGACGCAAATAAAGTTCATCATTAGCACCTTTCTTCGACTCCTCACTGGTAACGTATCCTTCCCCCTGCTGAGTAACGATATTATTAATGAACCCCTTCTTCGACTTGAAGTTATAACGCATGATTTTTGACTCATACGGAGTCTCGCCATCCTTAAAGACAGGAGTACCTTTTTCCACGCCAGCCGAGTCGGGAACACCACGGGCATACACCGTACTGCTATCCATGTTCATTGTAATCACGGCAGAGGTCAACTCTATTTTCTCATAGTTCACCTTACCGTCACCATACAGATGGGCATATCCGCCCTCAGTGAATACGATAGAGTCATTTGCTTCATAAATAACAGGCGCATCCAACGGCTGTTTCTTTTTAGGTGCAACCGTATCGATAGACAACGTATCTACCAAAGCACTATCTACTTTCAGGGAATCATTACCGGATGCAGAATTCCGCTTTCTGCGTTGAGCACCTGTACTTAAAGAAAGTGACAGGCATGCAAATAGTAGTAGGAATGTTATAAATCTATGTCGTTTTAGTGGCGTCATTCACAAATCATTTACGCTTTTGAGGGGCAAAATTAAGCATTATCCGCCAATAATGAACTATTTAGCGGATATTTAATTTATTTTTAAGGCTTACAAGAAACATTCGCACCAATGGTTAAAACGGATTATCCCATCTTCCCCATAACGTGAAATACTCTTTAACGCCTTCTCCACGCTCTTTTCCCTGTCCAGATGCGTCTTTGAGAAAAACTTGTCGGCAAAGCAAATAACCTGTTCTTCCAGCGAAACCGGAACCATATTCCGATGAGGAACAGGCAACTGCTGGTCAATAATACTTTGCAAAGACATACCCGCTCCCGTATGTCTCTCACAGACCAATGCATGACGCGGAAATCCTTCTTTCCGCATCAGATCAGCCCCCAAATATCCATGACAAATATAAAGATAAGATCCGAAACAACAAATGCCCTCAGCATCCGTCATAAAAATACCAATATCGTGCAGCATCGCCGCCTCTTCCAGAAACTGCTTGTCCAGATTCAATTCCGGATGCTTTCCGGCAATCCATAACGCCTTATCGGCCACCGAACGGCTATGCGCCAGCAGGATATGTTTCAGTTCATTATCTTCAGGATAATATTTATTAATGATAGCAAGTGCGTCCATTCTCAATTAAATTCTTATTTTTGTGCAATATTACAAAATAATCGCCACATATCATGAAAACAAAATACATTTTCCTATACTGCCTCTTGTTTATCTGCAACGCCGTGACCGCGCAAAAGGTTATCACCGGAGCCGAACAGATGGACCGTCTCTTACCTATATTAAAAGGGAAGCGTGTGGCATTGGTTGTAAACCAAACCTCCAAAGTAGGAGAAACCCATCTGTTGGACACCCTGCTTGCAGCGCATATACAAATAAAAAAGGTATTCGCTCCCGAACACGGATTCCGGGGTGACGCCGATGCCGGAGAAACCATCAGGAACGGAAAAGATACCCGCACGGGAATACCCATCCTGTCCCTTTACGGTAAAAATAAGAAACCTACAGCCACACAGCTACAGGACATAGACCTGATTGTGTTCGACATTCAGGATGTAGGCGCCCGTTTCTATACCTATATCAGCACCATGCAGTATGTAATGGAAGCTTGTGCCGAGAACCGGAAACAACTGGTCATCACAGACCGGCCCAATCCTTGTGATTACGTGGACGGCCCTGTGCGACAGAAAAACCAGAAAAGTTTTGTGGGTATGCACGCCATCCCCATTTTACACGGTTGCACTGTAGGCGAGCTGGCTCAAATGATCAATGGCGAAGGCTGGCTACCCAACGGCAAAAAATGCGCGTTGACCGTCATCCCCGTGGAAGGCTGGAAACACGGACAACCCTATTCGCTTCCGGTAAAACCCTCTCCCAACCTGCCCAACGACCAGGCAATTGCCTTATATCCTTCACTCTGCCCGTTTGAAGGTACAGCCATCAGTGTGGGCAGAGGTACTCTTTATCCTTTTCAAGTAATCGGTTCACCGGATATCCGCATCTCCTCCTTTTCTTTCAGACCGGAAGCCTTGGAAGGCTTTGACAAGAATCCGATGTATAAAAACCAATACTGCTATGGCAATAATCTCCGCCATATCACCGCCCCGAAAGGATTCTCTTTAAAATACATCATCACCTATTATCAAGCTTATCAAGACCTTGGGAAAGCGGACAAGTTCTTTACCCGCCCGCAATGGTTCGACCTGCTGATAGGGAACCGTACCGTAAGGGAACAAATCATGAAAGGAGCCAGTGAAGAAGAAATCCGTGCAGGATGGCAGAACGAACTGGAAGCCTACAAAAAGATGAGAGAAAAATACCTGCTTTATGAATAATATTTCCTTCCAAGCTGACAGATTTCGTCAAAAAAGGAGACAACAACCCAATCTATTCAGGACACGCAGCACCATTCCTCTGCATCCACCAAGCCCCAACCACAAACGGCTTTCCAACCGCCAACACATGGAATCCGTTTCAATCTTCTTTCCGGAAGGCCTGCATACCTTTCTCACCACCCCGATGATATCCGTGTCCTCACATTCCTCATAAAAACGGCAGACGCCATCCCCCTGCATCAGATAACGACTGCCTCTTTTTTGAATAATCCGATGCAATACATACCGGTCTGTCTGCCGGAACAGAATGACATCAAAAAGTTTCAACTCCTCCTTATCATACGGCCCCACCACCACTTCATCCTTCCCATTTCTCAGTAAAGGCATCATGGAATTGCCTTTCACCCGGAACTTCACACTCCTGCCACTTTTGATTTCCGACTCCACCCACGCAAAGAAACATTCATTCGCTATCCGCTTCATACCCATCTCCATATAAAGTACGACATACTAATTTCACCGCCTCCGCATCGGGCAAACACTCCAGATGATAAACAGGAATGGATGAAACCATCTTTTCCAACAGACTACAAACCCCACAGTATAATTCCTCCTCGTATGCAAATGCAGGAGGAGCAGACGGATGCAAAGCTGCATAAGCCTGCAAAGTGTTCAATCTCCGTATCTTGTTATACGGTGCTTGTGACAAACGTACACATCCGGCCAACGGATAACGCTCCGCCTTATAACAAGGAGTCTTCCCACTCCACGGACTGCCATATACCCACACGCCCCCCTCTTCATAACGCACAATGGGACTGTCATCATTCAGCAACTTACTTCCTGCTATATTTTCCCTCCACAAACGGGTATGGGTACTTTTGCCGGTTCCGCTTTCACCTAAAAAAAGAACCGCTTTCCCCTTATAAACAATACAACTGCCATGCAAGGCAACCGTATCTTTCCGTACCGTCATCAGGCCATACCCCATCCATAAGGCAAACCTTAAAAGACGGGGAGAATAATTACCATATAAACAGATACCTCTCCCGGTTCCACCCATCGTCCGGAGATAAAGCGACGGTTCTCCCTGCGGAGCCAGTTCCAACAAAAAGCTATCCCCACTCACACCGAAAGTACCGGTTACATCTTCATATCCGAACCCATAGGACTTTCTCTGAAAAGCCGGAAAACCCCAACCGTTTCCTTCCCAAACAGTAAAATCCGGCAACCAAGCACCCTCATATACATCTTTTGCCGAAACCAGATCCGGTTGCCAAACAAAAGGCTTGAAACCGCTGATACCATCCACCGCCTCCATCAACCTTTCGTCCGGCAGCGCGAAGCAGTGGCCACCTATTTTATAAATTCGATCCATTGTCTTTTCCATTTAATCTGATTACACGATGACAATACGCCAACGAACTTTCCCGATGGGCTATCGTAAGAACAGTCAGCCCCCTACACTCCTTCATCAGACCGAGAAGCATTTCATTGACAGCCCGTTCAGTCTCATTATCCAATGCAGAAGTAGCCTCATCCAGTAGAAGCACCTCCGCTTTCTTATACAAAGCACGGGCTATGCCTACCCGTTGTTTCTGACCTCCCGAAAGCCTTCCTCCCCCTTCACCCAAAGGAGTATCCATTCCTTGCGGCAATTCATCCACCCAAGCATCCAATCTCACCAGCCTCACTATCTCCGCTACCCGTTCCTTATCTATAGACCGGCATCCCAAAGCAATGTTTTCCGCCAAGGTCCCATCCAGCACAAACACTTCCTGTTGCACATATCCCACCCTGCGATGCCATTCCTGCCTCGGCACATCGGCAAGCGACCTGCCATCTATCCGAATAGCGCCTTTATCCGGAGTGATAAATCCCAAAAGCAGATTAAACAAGGTAGATTTACCCACGCCACTCTCACCACAGATACCTACATATTCCCCCTTACGAATAGTACAACAAAAGTCCTTTAGAACCTCTTTACTTTCAGGATAAGCATAGGTGAGGTGTTCTATCCGTATCTCTTTTTGAAAAGAAAACGCTTCCTGCCCCCATGATGGAGAAACTGCTTCCATCCCCTTATCCCCCAATCCTTCCTCTATAATCCGCAGAGAATAGACCGCATTCTGTACTTGTGTCCAACCACCTAAGATGCCGCGCAAAGCGGGTAACAGCCGGAAAGCCGCCACAGCAAAGACACCTACCAGCGCTTTGATATCCCCTGTTCCGAAAACGGTGAGCAAGGTCAGCCCCGATATGACCGCCATTTCGGAAAGGCAAAGAGGAAGATGCTGTATCGTTTCCAGTTTCAAACGGCTCTCACTGATTTTCCTCACCCTTTGGGCGAATGCCTGCTGAAGAAAAGGAAACGCCGCATTCAGTTCCAATTCGGCATACCCTTTCATCGTTTCCGTGACCAGCCGGGATTGCTCACGACGAGCCTGCTGCTCCTGCTCACCATAACGGCGCATCGGTTTCCTGATCCCCCATCCGTAAATCAGCATGAAAGGCAGAAAGGCAATATACAGCATCAGTACCGTCAACGGAGCGTAAACCAACAAAGCTGCCGTCACCCAAAAAACAAGCAGCAGTTCTCCTGTCATGCGAAGCAAGGGGGAAAGAAGGTTTAAAGAAAAAGCATAACAGATATAGTTCACCTCATATCCCAGCCGGATACTCCCCCTGCTGCGTATAAACAATAATCCCCGTTGATAGTAAGAAGTAAAGAGAGAAAAGCTGAGCCGACGGTAAAGAGACATCAGAAAATGGTTTTGAAAACGTGAAAGCCCCGCTGCCAAAGCGTTTTTCACCAAAATAAAGACTATTGCCACCAGACAAAATAACAGGGCGGCATCTTTATCCCTCCCGTCATCCAACAGAAAAAACAAGACAGGCAACAGGGCAGCGAGTCCGGCAAAGTCAAGTAATGCGCAAAGAAATACGGCACAAACCACCCTTATCCCCATTTTCCTTTCATCAGGCAACAACAAACGGCAGATTCTTTTCAACATAAACCGCTTATTTTCGTTCCGTCTGGAAGATGGTATGGGGAGAGCGCAGATGCAACAGAATAGAATTTCCAACCCATTTGCACAGTGAAATGCGCAACACGCTGTTGCACGCACGATGAGTATGCAGCATACGTTTGGTTTTATAAACCAGAATGCCCCATTTATTCTTCGCCGGAACTGACATCGTATAGGGTGGCCGGATGATTTCCCGTAAGATTTCCTCCGCCAACTCTTCTCCTCCATATACAGGAACGGAAGTTCCCAAATAATCATTACAGAGGCGGGTCATTGCCAATATCATATTTCTAAAACGAATATCCGTCACTTCCTCAGGAATATGCAGGCCGTATCTATTCAGCAGGCAAGCCCAGTCGCAAAGATGATGAAGTGCCAGGCCGCGTGCATAATGCTGGGCGGCATGAAAAGCGAGAAATACGGTATTAAAGGTGGAAGATGGGATTAAAATGGAGCATTTTCCGTCCAATTCCGCCGATACGGGTTGTAGCAGTTTTTGAAGGAGCTTATCCATCTTCACCGCTATACGGTATGTTTCCGAATTAATAAAGGTTTTATGATTCTCTATCGGAATACCTTTATAGTAAAACATACTATGCTTTTCGGAGTGTTCAAAGTCTACCTCTATTCCTTTTTCTTCCATTAACCGGTCTGCCAGCCGGTTGGCCTCGGCATCACTTTTCCGGGAATGGTCTGCCGAATAAGTGAAGATGTCTATATCTCCCCCTTCCCTGTGCGAAGGAATGGGATAATAGGTGGAGAGACCCACTCCTTTCAACTGGACCGTGGTAATGCCATGCGTTTTATAAAAAGCTGAAAGTTCGGCTATGGTATGGCAGTACCGCAGGTAGCGTTTTTCATAGTTCTCTACCGCCATCGCCCAGTTTAACTTCAAAGCCTTCGGGGGTTGCAAACAGGCCGGCAGGGTTTGTATTCCGTCCCATGCCAAGGCCATCACTCCCTGAGTGCAAGCTAGTCTGTAACACGCCTGCCAAAGGGCAGGAGATATATCGGTAAAAAGGATTTCACTAACCGGCTTTGTGCTGTTCAACGCGGATCGGAGCAAGGCAAATAGCATTTGCTCCGGTTGATCGAGTATTATATCCATTGTTATATCAATCAAGTAAGGCTGAACATTTTTTTAGTGCATCTGCCCAAATCACCACATCTCTTTCGGCCTGCTCTTGAGAAATATGATAAGATTCCACCAACACCAAGGCTGCCTCTTGTAAAGTGAAATCCTTTCCCGAAAGTCGTTTCCAAAGTAAGCAAGCGGAAAAATTAAAGGAAATAATACGGGTCAAATCAGTATCGGGAACACCTTGGTTCACAATTATTGTTTCTCCGGCTATGGAGCGGAGTTTGAAATGGGGATTAAGTTTCATAATCTTCTAATCTTAAAAAAAGAAAGCCGCCCGACCTTTCGAGACAGGACGACCTTCTTTTATTACAAATCACTTTCTGCCATGACTAATAACATGATAGCAAATAATTCTCTTATTTTTTATAACTATCCCAACCGGTTCCTGTAAAAGAAGGAGTACCTGTCACATTAATGATAGAGGAAGCATCTGTTATCGATGAATCAACAACCAAATTGCCGTTAAAAGTACCACCCTCAATATTTAATTCCATAGGTTCGGTGTTTCCGGTACTTTTTGATAATTCCACGTTACCATTAATAATACTAGTACCTTTAACAGTTACTTTAACTCCGTCAGTGTAGGTTGAAAAGCCGCAAACATCAAATGCATATGCACCAGTTCCGGCATTAATCGTAGTATTGTTAATTAAAATATTACCACAATTGTTACTCAATACATATAAGGCATTTAGCCCCCTCACTGTCATAGCATCCAACGTCAAATTACAGTAGTTCTGAATCATAATTTTATCATTATCACTTGCCAGTGTTCCGTTTTTCATAGTAACGGTAGAACCTTTCAACAATTGACAACTGTTCGTTTCTGTGCCAGCCGAGCCAACGGTCGGTTTAGCAAGTGTAAGCACATGGTTGTTCAAGTCCAATTCTACAGATTGTCCACTTTGCGTTTTAAAGCCATTACAAGTAGCGTCTCCATTCAAACGTATCTTCACGTTAGCATTACCGCTTAAGTATAAAAGTGCGGACGGATCGGAAAAAGTACCACCGGTAACAGCCAGCGATGCACCTGCACCAACCACATAGATCTTGCCATTCAGTGTTCCACCACTGATAGTCATCTGTCCCAAGTCATTGGCTGCACCATTATGGCCTTCATTATCCACCACATACTGAGCGGAACCAGTCGTATTGAATATACCTCCTTTGATTTCAGCCACATGATGATTCTGTACGGTTGCCTGAGACATATTGGTGAACGTACCGTCGTTGATGACAAGCCGGGCTCCATCATCATTTTTAATGGTATTAAGACCTCCGGCAAATGTACCACCGTTTATGATAAGTGAAGGATTCTGATGATTAGTACCGCTTACATATCCATTTCGCGGATTCGTATTGGTATAATCATAATACCCATTGGCTATCATCGAAGAATAATGCCCGTTTTGCGATATCTCCACATTTGGATTAATCGTCATCTCGCCATGATTCAGAATATTATAATAGCTGTTACCACCTGAACTTTCTGAGTCCTGACCGTTTTCCTTACTTCTAATATAGGTTCCGCCATTAAGAATTACTGTACCGTTATTATAGATACAAGCTTTCCCGTGACTTACATTATCCACTGTACCATTTCCGTTAATGGTCAGTTTACTATCCTTGTTTACGGTAAATGTATCACCAGATTTGTTGGTGATTTTATGACCGTTCAAATTGATGATAACTTCATTCGTTGCGGAAATAGTAAAATCTCCCGTCAAGTCTGTGGCAAGAGTATAAGTTCCACCATTTTTTGCGACATTTTGCAAGTCGGCTACGGCAGCATCAACTACTTCAAATGCATCATTACCGGACAGATTGGGTAATTCAGCACCCTCTTCTTTATAAATAATGACAGTTGAAGTGTTACTGCTTTCACGACTGATGGCTGTTACTTTGGCACCACTCTTCACTCTTACATTACCGGCTTTTACCTTCAATGTATTAACAGTAACTCCTTTACCAAGAACCAATGTGTTTGCAGCAGTAGTTGCCGTTACTTCATCATAAGTAGCTGTTTCGCCATTGGCAGCCAAAGTTACGGTAGAAGAAGGCAGATCTATCTCAAATTTAGGCGCAGTATCTAATTGCGGTACAGATACCAACACGTTTTCAGGTGCAGCTGTACCACCAGTACCAGTGCTCTCTTCTTTAATGGCAACAGCATTTGTTGTAGAAATATTTTCAAAGGATATGCTGACATTTTCTGCCGGTGTACTTTTTTTCGGTATTGAAACTGTAGGACTGGTTTCAGTTGAAGCCACATCAGCCACAGAAACAGAATTGGTTTTTTTTAAAGCATCGGCTACCTCTGATACACTTTCAACTGTTGTCGGCACACTTCCGGATACTTCGTCCAACGTTATAGTTGTGGTATAACGTTCGTTACGTTTAGCATCTAAAGCTTTTGTCTTTAAAACCTGGCTTGTAGCGCCATTACCAATGGAAAGTTCCAAGGCAGGATACTCGGCTACAGGCAACGGGAAATAGAATGTTTTACTGGTCACGTCATTGCCAGCAGTAAAGTTTATAGTTATGGATGAGGAATTTGACGTTTCTGTGGTTGTCAATGTAGGGATACCATCAGCGAATGCTATTTGTGCATTTCCAGCAATGGCTGGAACAGTAGTTTTTTCTTGAGCGGTCATAGAAGTCAATTTCGCCCAAGTATAGTCCTTCGGGATATTATTGACAGTTATGCTCATCAGGGCACCTGCATTTTTAAAAGCCAAGACATCCTGTGCGCTCTCATTTATTTGGCAAGCCATAAGAGCACTGCTGTTTTCTCCTTCCTTATAATTATAGGTATCCTTCAACGTTAATGATATTTTACTTCCATCATAAGAAGCATCGCTGCCATAAGGATAAAAAGCAGCTTTCTTTACAGGACTCTCACCTTCCAGTACTCCTGAGAACCCTGCGTTCTTGGTCCCGGCTCCACTGGATAATGAATAGTTAATGTTAGTGTAAGTAGAAGAACTTCCATTCATTACAAAAATGCCAATCTCGTCACCTATACTCCAAACGACAGAATTGCCATTCATAGCAGTACGCGATTCAGCATCTCCCATAGTGGCACATACTTCATCAACGCCACTTTTCGCCACGCCCAAATCTTCATTGGAACAACCGGTTATTCCTAATCCAAGAACAGCTAAAGATGTGAACAATATCTTTTTCATACGTGTATGTTTTTAAATTATTTATTTCAATTACCAAGGCTGCGGGTTATAGTCTTCTGTTCCACCACTTACTGCAAATCCTTTTTCCACTTCTACTTCGATAACCTCCACTTTAGGAGCCTCATACATTTCCATATTGTTTGTTTCCATAATTTCCGTACAATAAATTTAGATTATAATTTTTCAATGATTCTGTTCAGACATTATACGCCCCAATTATACCATAGAATATTTTTTTATGAAAGATGCTATAATTGCCGTCTGTGGGCAGAAGACTCCTGGCGGTCCGGTGACATATACTGTGTCTCCGCAACCTCGACTTGACAGATAACGGGAAATAAGGATTCGCATTCCCGCTTGCAGTGTTGTTTTCATACGTCTGTAAATGTTAGATCAGTCTATCTTGTCAAAAGACTTTGCCTAACTCCCCCTCCTCTGTTCGGCGGTTAATAAAAAAAAGCGTGAGGGCTGTATCTTGTTTATCTTATCGTCGGGCCTTCGCATTGCCTTGTACCTAGATAAACAACAGCCACCCACGCCATTAGGTATATAGATGCCACAGTAATGGCAGGTATATAACACAGACGTGAGCGTTGTTGTTATCATCTTCAGGTACAGTTCAAAGTTGCGAAGTTTGACGATAGAAGATAATTTCAATAACGCTTCTTAAAATATGTAACGTTCTACTACGCCATAGTATAATAGTCGGTACAAATATAATAATTTCTTAAATAGGAAAAACGTTTCTTAGCGATTATTTTTAATAATTGCTACCACAAGCATTAAAAACACTTCTGTATTTCACAATAAATCGACTCAACATAACGCCAATACCAATAGAAAGTTATAAGCAATTATACCCTCATGCTCTCATTATGCATATAATCCATTGATAATGAGTGTTGAATGAATGATGGCAGCATATTTCAAAAAGTATCTTTACCCTCATGCCCTCATTCTACAGAACAAATAAAAAGAGCATATCTATCTGATAACCAATAATATGAACACATACGAAGTCTTAATTCAAAAGTTTGTCAGCCATCGCATTTTGAGCTTTTTCATCACAGTATACTCTATTTTACAAACATCCGATTACATTTTCATGCTGACAAGTTCTACTCATCGTACTTTCCTATTTGTTCTTTCTATTATTCGCAATTGCTTACTCACTAATGTGACTAACTATAATCACAAACGTGACTAAAGTTAATCACAAGTGTGATTAAGTCTAACCACTAATGTGATTAAGCAATTTCCCATAGTAAAGAACTGCAATATGAATGACCGATTATCATATAATGATTTCTATATAAACTATCAAGAACTCCCTAAAATGCAGTAGTTACCGTTGTTTCTCCTAGCAAAATATGATAAGATTCGTGTATATAAAAGGGATCTTGTAGGCATTATGCCATTTTTTTTCACCTAAAACGGCAAAATAGACTCTTTTCTCACCTGAGTGATTTTGAAACGAATTCAGCTATATCACATTGAATATAAGAATATTAGATAATAATCAGTATAATTAAACAGTGAGAGCATGAGGGCAAATTGTTTCTTCAAAAATATGCTACCATCATTCATTTAACACTCATTATCAATGGATTATATACATAATGAGAGCATGAGGGCATATTTGCTTATAACTTTCTATTGGTTATCTCCTTTCTTTATTCCTTGATATTACGGATATGACTAACAGGCACACCGCCCACAACCGTATTTGCCGGAACCTCTCTTGTCACGATCAAACCTGCTGCAATGACAGCATTGTTTCCGATGGTTATTTATCGGATAAATGAAGAATAAGTGCTTTGTTTCTTATTCTATTTATCAAATGTTACTTGTACCATTAGAATGAAGAAGGCTGATTAGTATGAATGTGAATATGCTGCATATAAATTTTCAACCAAAACAATTATGGATTGCCGATGAAAAACTTAAATGTCTAATACATGGTTTAGATTAAGGAGAGGATTTTTCCTCTCCTTTTTTCCTTCCGATACGCCCCATTATGAGAATGTGCCGTTTGAGCTGCCGAATTCGTGGGTATGGTGTAGATTGGAAGATATAGCTTATGTTGCATCTGGAAGTACACCAGATAAAACATGCTTTGTAGAGAATGGTGTTCCTTACATTAAGATGTACAATCTCAGGAATCAAAAAATAGATTTTGCCTATCATCCACAATATATTACAGAAGAAGTGCATAATGGAAAGCTCCAGCGTTCGCGCACAGAAGTAGGAGACCTTATTATGAATATTGTTGGACCACCTCTTGGTAAACTTGCAATTATTCCTACAACATTGCCACAAGCAAATTTTAATCAGGCCGCTGTACTAATACGCCCTTACAAATTTAAAGAGGTGTTGGTATCATATCTAAAAGTCTACTTAGAGGAAATGTCAGAAATAAATTCTATTGCCACACGAGGTTCTGCCGGACAGGTTAATATATCACTGACACAATCTCAAAATATGCGAATACCAATACCGCCTTTAAATGAAGTTAGAAGGATAATTGAAGAGGTGTCTAAGTATGATATTTTGATTGATTCGCTCAAACAAAATATTACTGACATTCAAAATCTTATAGCCTATACCAAATCCAAAATCCTTGATCTTGCCATTCACGGTAAACTAGTACCGCAAGATCCGAATGACGAACCAGCCATTGAACTATTGAAGCGCATAAATCCCGACTTCACACCTTGTGATAACGGGCATTATACACAGTTGCCTGAAGGATGGGCTATTTGTAAAATGAAACAGATTACAAGTATAACGAATGGGAAGTCTCAAAAAAATGTTGAAACACTTAACGGTATATATCCAATTTATGGTAGTGGCGGTGTTATAGGCAGAGCTAATCAGTATCTTTGCATCGCAGGTTCTACAATAATTGGAAGAAAAGGTACAATTAATAATCCTATATTCGTAGAGGAACATTTTTGGAACGTTGATACAGCTTTTGGCTTGAAGGCTAATGATGCTATACTTGATAAATATCTGTATTATTTCTGCTTATCATTTGATTTTAGCAAATTAGATAAAAGTACGGCTATGCCCAGTTTAACAAAAACATCTATTGGTAATGTTTTAATACCCATACCGCCATATAAAGAGCAAGAACGAATTGTGGCTAAAATAGATATGGTGCTTGATACGATGAATGAAATATTACGGGCTGTATAAACAATCCGTTTTTGTTCTGCCTTCGGTGGTATAGGTATCTCTTATTTTGAGTATTCAGAAATCCAATATCGTTTATGAGTGTAACCAGATTGATATGTGACACTCATAAACATTGCCACATAATCAATCTCAATATCACTGTGCATTTTTAGAATCTTCATTACTGATGATTTTACCTTGAAAGGAAAAACAACTAGTTTTGAATCTGTTGTAAAATCATCAAAGATTATACAAGGAAGATTTGAGCATATCCCTGTCGCTTCATTGGTATAACCAATTATAAAAGACTTACCTGCTGTTAAGACTGGTATTGAGTAGGAATCATCATAAGCCGTTGAATTTATAATATAAGCAGTAGGTTGTTCATAATCTACAACTTATTCAAGCCTGCACATAGCCCATCCTTCAGGCAACTTCTTATCATGTTCGATATATTCTCTTATATTGTTACTGTATTCATTATAAATCAATGTAGTATGGTAACAAAATTCAAAAATCATTTGGCAAAGACTAATCTCGCCAAGAACACCGTTACATCGTATGTGTGGACGGTACAGTATTTCCTCAATCATTATGGAGAAGTAAACAAGAAGAACCTCTTGGCATATAAGGGGTACTTGGTGGAGAACTTTAAGCCACAGACGGTGAACCTTCGGCTGCAAGGTATCAATAAGTATCTGGAATTTACAAAACAAGAGAAACTGAAAGTGAAGTTCGTAAAGGTACAACAGAAGAACTTTTTGGAAAATGTAATAAGCGATGCCGATTACAAATTTCTCAAAGCCCAGCTCAAAGCAGATGGTTATGATGAGTGGTATTTCATCGTATGGTTTATGGCTGCTACAGGGGCACGTGTCAGCGAACTACTCCATATCAAAGCAGAACATATACAAATCGGGCATCTTGACCTATACAGCAAGGGAGGAAAGATACGCCGTTTGTATATCCCGAAGAACTTGCGCACGGAGGCTGCGAAATGGCTCAGAGAAATAGGACTTACTTCCGGCTACATCTTTCTGAATCGGTTTGGACAGCGCATTACTACTCGTGGAATAGCTTCTCAACTCAAACATTTTGCTGAAAAATACGGGATGAACAAAGAGGTGGTTTACCCTCATTCATTCCGTCACCGTTTCGCCAAAAACTTCCTTGACCGCTTTAACGACCTTGCTTTACTTGCCGACCTCATGGGGCATGAAAGCATAGAAACCACTCGTATCTATTTACGCCGTACTGCCAGCGAACAGCAAAGGATTGTGGATAAAGTGGTAAACTGGTAAAGCCACATTAACCCTTAGGAGTGTATTCACTTACACTTCTAAGGCCTTTTGGATATTATCAAGAACAGAGAATAGTTCTTCTATCTTTTGAACAATGCGCTGTTGCTCGGCAAGTGGGGGAAGTGGCAACTCAATTTTATGTAAAGCATTGGAAGATAGTCCAAGTAATCCTATTCCTTTCCCTCCTATTAGATTATTCTCCTTTAAATATGCAAATGTGTAGTAATAAAATGGCACACATAAATCTATCTTTGGACGAAGTCTATGAATATGATTTTGAATGCAAATATCGTAATCATAATTCCATATTGCAGAGCGTCCAATATCTCCACCTTCGCATACAAGTAAATCACCCTTCGTAATAGTACATTTATCCAATTCGCTTTCTTTGAATGGCATTTGTTTTACTACTGTAAAATCAAACTTATTCCAGTACACATTGGACGTAGTTAAATAATCCTTGAATATACCTTCTTTGTTTGACGAATTGAGTGCTTTGCCTGTATTGTGGCTAAAAAGTTCTCCCAGAATAGTTTCTATCCATCCAACGGGATAATGCCCGTTATCACAAGGTGTGAAGTCGGGATTTATGCGTTTCAAGAGTTCAATGGCAGGTTCGTCATTCGGGTCTTGCGGTACAAGTTTCCCATGAATAGCAAGGTCAAGAATCTTACTTTTGGTACGAATGATAAGAGTTTGTAAGTCTGTGGTATCGGATTCGAGAGCTTCAATGAGAATGTCATACTTAACAATTTCGTTTATTATCCGTTCTATTTCTTTTAAGGGAGGTAACGGTATTCGCATATTTTGAGATTGAGTCAAGGATATGTTAACTTGACCAGCAGACCCTCGTGTCGCGATAGAATTGATTTCGGACATTTCTTCTAAATATGCTTTTAGGTATGGCACTAGCACTTCTTTTAATTTATAAGGTCGTATTAGAACAGCGGCCTGATTAAAATTCGCTTGTGGTAATGTTGATGGAATAATCGCAAGTTTACCCAGAGGTGGCCCAACAATATTCATAATAAGGTCTCCAACTTCTGTACGCGAACGCTGAAGTTTGCCATTATGCACTTCTTCTGTAATATATTGCGGATGGTAGGCAAAATCTATTTTCTGATTTCTGAGATTATACATCTTAATGTAAGGGATTCCATTCTCAACAAAGCAAGTTTTATCAGGTGTACTTCCTGATGCCACATAAGCAATATCTTCCAACTTACACCAAACCCACGATTCCGGCACCTCAAACGGCACGTTCTCATAATGGGGCGTATCAGAATAGTAAAGCAGCAGTACTCTCTACAGGAAAGACTACCACTTTACCAATTTGATTTATCTCTATTACCACTTCATCCCACGCCCTCTTTCCACATCCTCCTCATTCTTCTTCTGCCCAACTTCCCATTCTCTATTGGCGCTTTGGCTGCCCACATTTGTATTTTTCAAAGCTGTAGCCAGTTTTTGCAGTTTGGGCGCTTTAGGAATAGAAGCAATACTAACAGGTGCTTTGGCTTTCGCCTTAGTCTGCTGTTTAGGAGGCTGCTGCTTCCGTGTCTGCCGTTTCACTCGTTCCAGATCAAAACCTTCGGCATTAAGATTGATGAGCATGTGGTGCTGGAAGTCGATGGCATAGTAGGTATCTCCATCGTGTAACACTTTGAACCCTTCCTCACGAAGGGCTGCTCGGACAGAGTGAAAGCTTTCGTTATTAAAAATTTCACGTAATCGCTTCACGACATCGGCATACGACTCCGAACGTTTTGACGAGAGGGAAATTAAGTCTTTCCGTTTGACCTTGTAAATCTTGCAGAGAAGGTCCCGTTCAGCTTCGGTGGTGGGATGGAACTGCTCAATGTGGCTGATTCGGTTGTTGCGGTCGATGGCAGCAGCCATGAACGGTGGCAACTTTCTGCTCTTTCCATCGAAATAGATGACACCTTTCTTGATGTAAGCATGGTGTTTTTTGAGTTTTCGGAAGATTTCGTCTTGGGTGATTTTCGGGTTGATGGTTAGCAAGTCATCAATGAAGCGTTCGATACGTTCGAAACGTTGTTCGGGCAAAACAAAATCCAAGAGTTCCTCGGTAGAAAGAATCCGTGCTCCGTGAATCACCTGCTTATGTGCGTGGTCTACCAGTATATAGCCGTAGGGAGCATCCTTCCGGCCAAAGAAAACCAAGTCGATACCCAACTTCGTTTTGAGCGTTTGCTTTAATTCCTCCCGATTGGCACTTACGTCACGATACGTTTTCAAAATTTCCCGTAGCTGGCGATTGCGTGCTCTGTCTGAAAGAGGCTGTTTATAGCACTGCTCCAAGACGGACAACGGAATCTCCTCCTGAATGATTCCCCCTTTCTTGACATAAACCTTTTCATCCTTCTTATAGACTTCATATCCCATAGAAACCAAGATGGCTTTGAACTGGGCAAAAGAAGAAAAGTGGTATTGCTTGGCAGCTGCTATCTCCTTCTGTGTTGTCTTCTCCCGATTAACACCCATGAGTTTATCTACTACTATCTGCGAACGTCGGCGCTCGTGGTTATGGTTAATCTTGTGCCCGTCCGGTGCCACGCGGGAGGTGACGACATGCAGATGCAGGTTGTCGGTATCGTGATGAGCGTAGATAAGCCAGGGCTGACCGGGAGAGGCATAACCCATTTCCTCAAGATACTGATGGGCAAACTCCAACAATTGTTTTTCCGTCATCTCATGCCCTTTGCAGGAGATGGCTACATGAAACTGTGTTTTTCGTACCCGGTCATTCCGTGCACTGTATCGTTGGAGAAATCTAATCTTTTCATTAGTGGTAGCTGGTTGTATCATCCCGACCGCTCCGAAGTTATGCATTTCGAGTAGTCGGGCTGTACCTTTCGCCACCTTGTGCTCATTGTAACCGACAGCGTGAAAGTTTTCGCTTCCGGGTAATATGGTTGCTATCATCTGGATTGTGTGTTTAGAAGTTTACGAGTTAATAAAACTGCCGAATCTGAGTAGCTTCATACGAAGTACCAAGGTTCAGCAGTTCAATAGATTTAGGGTTTGGTGGCTATGCGTGCCAATTTACCTAGTTGTTCCTGTATTTGGTGAATCGAGTCTCTTGTATCTACAATCACCGGAAACAATACTTTCTCCACAAAACTCGGTGTCAGCAGCTTGGCGGCAGCCAATTCATTAGTCCGTTTCATGGCTTGATTCAGATTGCCGCCTGCCCAGGACAATTCATTATGAACCTTCTGATAGAACTCACCGATTTGAGGAATCAGTTCATGTTGCAATTTGAGGTTGGGATTGGAGTATTCCTTCAATGCCGCACGCACATAATGGCTCATGCTCGTGTAGGAAGCCGCTTGCTGCTGGTAGTATGCCATTTCGTCTTCGGTCATACGCACCTTGATACTTTGGGTCTTTAGTTTCTTCATACTTTTATCTACCTTACTTTGACACGTTTAACTTTGATACATGTTATCGGAATCTTTTCTTACCCAAGTTCCTTGAACTTCTTTTTCGCTCGGCGAAACAGCGATGCCATCGCTCCGCAGCGCAGCAGTCGGCAAGTTACTTTTGTGCACCAAAAGTACAACTTGCTTCCAAAATCCTGCAAAGCCCAGGATATGCTGTGGATGGAGTCAACGAATGCCAGATAAACAGACATCTTGGAAGGAACTACGTTTCACCGGTTTTACCGACTGGCGGCTTGAGTGCTTCAAGCGCCAATAAACTACAGTCGCTTGAACACCTTATCTATAGCTCTCGTGTTTCGGAGCATGGAAGTTGGGTTGACTTTGGTATTCCGAACTGAGGTAATAAGCTACAAGGGTCTGCTGTTCACTTGACACTTGATTTACAGAACCTCTTTTCCTTCTGTCATTTATTCAAAACGACCAAGAGAGAAAGAAGCTACGTCCTAAGGTTGCATTGTACTGGAGAAAAATGAACTGCGTATCTTATAGTACAGCAAGCGATATTCGCTGCAACCTTCTGTCTGTTTACTTCACGTTCAGCGTTCGCTTATAAAGTTGTACTGAAATCGTTTGTATCTTTCATCCACGATACATCGGTTTCTGCGTATTAGTGTAACAGTTGCTTGGGTTATTCCGAACGAAGGTTGTGTGATGAGCAGACAGTCAGTTATTGAGACCAAGTACTTCATCTTCCCGGTAATCTTGATTACCAACAAGAGGGGAAAGAATGGGTTGTCCCTCTGTCCCTTTGTCCCTTGGAAAACGAGAACTTTCCTATCTGCTGAATCGGACACAGCCTTGGCTTTGCTTATTCTTCTTTTCCCTCCTGGTTAAGACTCTCCATAAATGGAGGGGACAAAAGGGTCGAAGGGGCAGTCTTTGGTTCTTCCACCTTTGGAGGAGTCGGACAACGTAACCAAGGATATTTGGCTCGTCCATCTGCTCCACAATAGAACAAGGGGAGTCCGGAAACCTTTTCCTGTTCCGACCGTTTCCAGTTGGGAAACTTAGCCATCAGTGCATTGATGTAGTTGGAACGGTAGCGATGACTCGTTCGGATGAGTTCATTGGGCAACTCCTCCTTAATCATCCGTGCTGATACCATGGTCAGCATGTGAGTGCCTGCTTGTCGGTACTCATCTCTCAACCAATCAATGCGTCCCGTTTTCCATAACTGCCACTGCAACCGAGCAGAAATAGACCAGTGGTCGTAAGCCGCAGGTACCAGACGTTCCAAGAAGGCTTCAATATCATCCAACAGCTCATCCGCTTGATTCTCGGTAAATTGTTCCTGTATACGACGTGCCTCCATTTCCAACTCCTTCGGTAAGAAAATCGGTTCACCGCTTTGATAGTAATGATAGGCTTCAGCCCAAAGTTGAGGTACTTCTCTTTTCAATGCTTCTTGCCAGTTCTCAGGTCCTCCGTCACCTTGGATGGGAATAATCCACCATCGGCGGTTGCCGTTGCAGTTCTGCAGGAAGTTGCTTTGGTTGGTAGAACCGGCAAAGACATTGCTCCTAGGAATTGTTTCACACTTGCGGGCATAGGCTGGGCGAATCTCATCTTTTTCACGGCTAAGAAAAGCCTTGATGAGCTGCGGATCCTGTTTGCTGTCCATACCGCTCAGTTCGGACAGTTCCACAATCCAGTGTCCCGTAATCTCTTCCACTTTGGCCTTGTCATCGTGCTTGAAAGAGAAAGAATCGCTAAACCACTCACCATTGGCCAAGATTTTGAAGAAGGTACTCTTGCCAGCTCCTTCCGGACCGGCCAAGGTAAGTACATGATCGAACTTGCAACCAGGCTCAAAGATGCGGGCTACAGCAGCTATCATCCATTTGCGCGTTTGGGCGCGGGTCAGCATGGAATCTTCTCCTTTCAGATAACGGATGATCAGTGTGTCCACACGCTCCACACCATCCCATACTTCGGACAAGATGAAATCTTTGATGGGATGGAAACTACGCTCAGTTGCCGTAGTTTTCAGCATTTCCAGAATGCGAATCTGCGGAATGTACAAGCCGTAAGTTTCTTCAATGTAGAGTGCCATTTTGCCAATGGATTCATCATCAATGAGGTTTCCACGTTCATTGCTAAATTCAGGACATTCGGTTTCGTCCTTCTTCGTAAAACGATTGTAACGTACTTGGCTGAGTTTCGGGTCGTTCAACAGAATCAACTTGAGGTTCTTGCCGGTAGATTCAATCGAGTTGGTCTTGGAATTTATGCTGAGTGCAGCTTCCCAATCGTCATAGGTAGAAGAAGTTTTCTGACTTTGCAGCTTCACGAAAGCAGTACGTACAGCCGCATCGTTGCGACAACATTTTATCATAGCTTGAAAGGAAGGCAATTGGCCGAGTGGGGTATTTGCTTCCACCTTCCTATCCAAGTGCCCGTATTGGTAAATTCTTACCAAATGGAATGCATTGTAAGGCTTCAAGATACCTGGGTAATGTATACTTTGTGAATCCTCGTCCACTACCAATTGGATGGTCGAATCTGTCTTTGATTGGTAGATACCGCTTTGGGGAGTAGCCTGAAAACGGTCTGATAAGAATTCTTCAATAGCTTTCGAACAGGAATAGACCTGGCAGAAAGCACGGATAAATCCTTCTTGTTTGTTGAGAGTTGTATTCTTCATAACCATTCCTTTCCTTTATTACGGTTTCGCATACCTTTAGATAATGCCTCCATCTGTTCAGCAAGAAACGGTTGCCCTTTGCGACGGCTGTCAGCCAACCATAGGTGTAGCTCGGATGGGCGGAAAAGCAGATTTCGTCCCGGTTTGTAACATGGAACACGACCTTCTTGTACGAGCGTGCGTACCCGTGATACAGATAGTTGAAGGATTTGCGCAGCCTGCTGAATAGTTACCATCTGTTCCGGTACAGCAGGAGGAGCAGGGATTTTGTTTAGCTCCTGATAAAGTTGACGGACTGTCTCAGTCAAAGCGTCAACTTTTTCATCTAGTTGAGCCATTAATTGCGGCATAGATTCGAAGTTTATTGTCTTCATGATTCATCGTTTTAAATTGTTTTGCCGCAAAGTTGAATGGGGATGGTTCAGTAACCAAGTTATTACACAGATAACCAACGAATAACTGAATTACCGATTACTTCTGTCGAATTGAATGGGTAGGTTGCTTTGTATCGGAGTAAAACGGAGGTACTGACGAATGAACTGCATTCTGAATTCAACTTCAGATTGAATTTTTGGCGAAAGTTCTGCAAATGTGAAACGTTTTGGTTATTTTTGAGGAGTCAAACAAAAAGGCATGAAAAAGTATCTTGGCGGCAGTCCAAAAGAATAGTAGCCGTCCGCTCCAAACGAATTTGGCAGGAACGATTGAAAAAGTTATGGCAGAAAATACCATTTTAAGAGCAAGAGCAAAAGACGCTGGTTTAATGGCAGATCCTTTCCAGCTGGCATTTTACGTCTTTCAAGAGCATGGAACTTATGTATCCTATTGTCCCTCATTGGATTTTTCTTCTTCAGGAAGAGACTTTAATGAGGCTGTTGAGAATTTTCACAAGTGCTTCCAACTTCATATTGACTGCTGCATAGAAGCTGGAACGTTACATGATGATTTATTGGTGCATGGCTGGAAATTCACCAAGAAAAGTATCGTGCCACCCTCATTTCCGGCCTTAATGAAAGGGACTGAAATGAAGAAACTTATGAATAGTGATTTAGGTTTTGAACGGGTAGTCACCTCTGTAAGATTACCCCTATTTGCATGAGGCTGTTAGTCACTTTGATTAAACGTTCTGTAATTATAAGGGAATGATGGAAGAAGAATACGATTGTAAAAAATGCATTCACTTTATTCACGGGGTGGATGAAGATGAAGTGGATGGAGTAGATGTGCTCAACTGCAAAAAGCATGGCATATCGTTTGGCGTGTGTAATGATTTTGACGATGGCTGTACCTCGCTGCATATGCCTCGTTTTGTGAAGGAATGGATGGATGACTGGGATGAGGAGGAAAAGGAGAAATGCCCCACGGCTCCTGACCGTTTGGTGTACACCCATGGCCGTTTCACTCCTTGTCCGTTCTGTGGCAGCAGTAGGGTAAAGACTTTCTGCGATGGTACTGCCAAATGTGTGAAATGCAAGGAATGGTGGCGGTATCAATAGATTTCGCTTAGGTTTTGCTGTGAGAAATATTGTACTTTTTTGTCATTTTTCAAGGAAATCCGCTCTCTGCAAGATTATCAGGATTTGCATGAGAATGTTAGTCACTTTGATTGAATGTTCTGTAATTTGCTGATTGTCTTTTAGTCAGCAACAAAACATTGAGTAGTCCCTAATCAATCAGTTTTGATGGGCAATTGTTCCGTCTTAGGAAAAACATAGGGTATCATCTCCTCCTTTCCGTTGATTAGCGGAAGTTTAGAGGTTTCGTTGGTCAGTTTGGTTTTAATGGAAGACTCTTCTTTCAATGCAAAAGAACATGGAAAACTGACTTTGAGAAAACGAGGGATGGTTTCGCCTTGATTCATTTTCTTGCACAGCATTCTAATTCGGGTGCTGACATTCCATCCGTAATGCTCCAGGTCATAATTATAATAGTAGGTGGAGATTTCCGTTTCAACCTCTTGGAAATGGCATACTTTCCCCTCTTCGGAAGGCTCTTTACATACGTGATATAGCTCTTGTATGTTATGAATCAGCGTTTCAATTTGGGTCGGAGTAAATACCTTTTGAAAAGTGTCCCGTGTGTAGGCAAAAATTTCTTCCAACACCTGTTTCTCCTTCAACAGATTATTTTCTGTCTGTTGTTGAAGGCTTTGAGCGTTTTTGTTTTCCACAGTCTGCTGATGTGCAACCAGCTTTTCAGCATCTGCTTTTGATAATTGGCTGGAAGAGGCAACATCTTGATGAATGGGCAGTAGATGCATGATTCCTTTGGTTGCAATCGGTGTAAGGATTCCCACCAATAGTAACATGATACTACCTGCTACAATGAAAATCACAAAGAACATTACCAGCATATAGAGGAGAGCTGGAGCTCCTTCTGCTCCGGCTTCAACAACCTCTACATATTTCAAATACGACCCCATGAGGGCTATTAAGAAAAGAAAGGTGGCTATGCATCCTTTCAATGCCTTTTCAAAGTTCCAATTCATAGGTGCTTGTCTTTAATGGTTTCTAATCAGTATTGCAAAAGTATGGTTCATTTGTGGTAAAAAAGAAATGCACAACATCAATTTTTACAGAAAGTGAAAAATAGGCTGAATTGGAGGCTAGAAAAGGCAAAAAGTCCGCTACCCGAAGGCAACGGACTAAGGAAGTGACCAAAAAAGATACAAAAGAACGTCCCACAAACCTATTTGGTGGAAGGCTCTTGTTCTGGCTGTTCTTTAGGCTTGATGGAAATCTTTCCAAGCGTGTCCATCAAAGCTGTTGGAATATCATGGGTGTAGCGTAAGGTCGTTTCCAGATTTTTATGGGTGAGCGCTTGACTTACGACATACGGATTGGTGCTCATAGCCATCTGCAGGGTAGCGTACGTGTGCCTAAAGCAATGAAAGGTGATGTGCTTGTGTATACCCGCTGCTTCAATCCAATCCCGTAATGGTTGGCTGGTCATGGTTTTCTTGAAGCCTTCGAAAACTTTGCCTGTTGCTGCTTCTCCCATCAATTCAATAGCCTCCTGGCAGAGCGGAAGGGTGGTTGGTGTTTTCGTTTTTTGTGTACGGAATACCAGACACAAACCGATGCCACTTACTTCGCGGACGTGTTCCCAAGTCAGATTGTACACATCACTGAAGCGGAGTCCGGTCAGGCACGAGAAGAGTGAAGCTCGTTTCAGCACCTCTATTTCACAAGGAGTCTGTGCCAGTTGAATCAGTTCCTCTTGAGTCAGAAATTCGCGTTCCACTTCTTCCCACTCGATGTAATCCAAAAAGTCGTTGATGTTTTCTCGCAGCAGTTTCTCCTTGTAGGCCATCTTCAAGAGAGCCCGGAAGGTGGAAAAGTAACCGGCTGCTGCATTCTGAGAGAGTCGTTTATTGGTACATTTCAGTTGATGGGCATTCAATAAGTATTCGCGGAACTTGGTGCAAAGTTCTACGGTTACTTCTCCGAAGGTGCATTTACCGGAGGTAAATACAAGGAAATGCTGATAAACGATGCTCCATTTCTGGTACTTTCTTCGAGTTATCTTTTCGAAGTAGCTAAGGAAGTTTTCCTGCAACTGATGATGGTCGAGGAAACCGAACTGGCGGTTAATCACGGTTTCCTGTCGGCGGCATCGGATGAGTTCCGCTTTCTCCAGCATCGATTGATTGAAGTTTCGTTCTACGGCATTTTTCGGCATTCCATAAAGGTAAATGCCTAAATACTCGTGTCGTTGTGAACGGTTAGTATGAGGGTTACGGATGGCTGGATAATAGTCTAAATATAAAGTTACTTTACCCGATTTGAGTAAGCGTTGACGTATCTTCCGCTTGGTACATACATGCATAATCGTAATCTTTAAGTTGTTAGTCAATAATTGTTTTGCTTGCAAAAATGAAGGGTAATGGTTCAGTAATCAAGTAATGGAGTTGATTACTTCCCAATAACCGGTTACTACTTCATTTGAGCGTTGGAGGTTTTAGAATTGCATCGATTTCCGACCGTAATACATAGGTGTATTTGCCGACCTTCTTCTTGCGGAGTCCATGGTACTTTACATAGCTGTAGATTTGATCGTGTGTCAAATGATAAGCAGCTCTTACTTCTGTATAAGAAATCCATTCTTCCTTTTGAGGTGTTTCCTGCTTGACTGCAAATACTCGGTCACAATGCGTCTTGCTCCAAAGCGTTTTGCCTCTATGGAAAACTTTGGGAATGTTGTGCGCCTTGCCTTGTGCAAAGACCCAAGAGTTGCTGACTCCGAACTTTTCAATAATCTCTTGCGTGGTGTAGAATTCTGTCACGTTCTGACCTGCGGTTTGGATAATAGCCGTAGCTCGTGGCTTGCGCTCGTACGGACGCGCTTCAATCATCACTTCAATATCAATCCGTCTGATAATAGTAAGCCGGGAAGATAAACGATAAGCTCTGAGCACTCCCCGATAAATGAGTTTGTACACGGCATCTCTTGTCAAATTGAGAAGTTGGGACACTTCTTTTACGGATAGGTACGCTTGGTCATTGAGCGGCAAAATCGTTTTCAGATGTGCGGCTGTAATAGAAGCAACCTCAGTAGTCTTTTTTTTCTCTTGGCGCTTTTGCTCTTTGTAAGCGTGGTCAGTGCATGCCTTAGAACAGAAGCGGGTGGAGCATCGTTGGGCTTCAAATTCTTTTCCGCACCATTCACACACTTTTTTGATTCTAATGGTTGTCGTTGCCATTTTTGATTGGATTAAATGGGCCACTCATTTCGCTTGCTATGTATAACTTCGTATACCATCGTATATCCTTGTATACCATTGTATACACCATCCACTCTCTCCGTAGAGTGACATGACGAAGAAGGTGGACGTGCAGCAAATGTGGTTCAAAAAAGGGGCAAAAAACAGGTAGAAACGGGTTCTACCGATGAAGAAGGGAACGGCTGGATACAATAAAAGGCACTCAAAATGAGCGCCTTTACTGCTTGTTGATACTTGTTGTAACTTGTCTTTAACTGCTTATCATTTGCCGATGCAAAAATGTTCGAAAATATTCCCAAGTACCATATCGTTCGTAACTTCCCCTGCAATATCGCTTAGATGGAAAATGCATTCGCGGATATCTTGTGAAACAAAATCTCCGGATAGATTTTCTGCTAATCCTTGTTGGACCCGGTGGATGGCTTCCAAGGCATGGGTCAAAGCCTCGTAGTGGCGTATATTCGTGACAATGACATCGTTTTGGGTAACCGTGGGCAGGTTAGCGGCAGAGATTAGCATTTGCTGAAGCTTGTCGAGGTTGGTACGTCCTTTGGCAGAGATGGAGATGCATTGCACATTAGTAGCGGCCACGGTGAAACTGGAGTTGGGGATGGTTGAGGCATCTTGCACCAGATCGGTCTTGTTGAATACGAGAATGAGCCGTTTCCCTTCGCAACGGGGAAGTATCTGGGTAGTTAGTTGTGGTATCCGTGAGACGGCATTCGTGGCATCAACTATCCAGAGCACGATTTCCGCCTGCTCCAATTTCTGGAAGGTTCGCTCAATTCCTAGGTTCTCGATGGTGTCGTTCGTTTCGCGTATGCCTGCCGTATCAATAAATCGGAAAGTTATCCCACCAAGATTGACTGTGTCTTCTATCACATCGCGGGTTGTCCCGTGTATGTCGCTTACAATGGCTCGTTCCTCGTTTAGTAGTGCATTCAACAGGGTGGATTTACCAGCGTTCGTTTCGCCGATGATGGCTACGGGCACGCCGTTCTTGATGGCATTGCCTACACTGAAGGATTGTACTAAACGGGAAATTACCTGCTCTATGCCGTCTGCTAGGAGACATAGCTCGGAGCGGTCGGCAAATTCCAGTTCTTCGTGGTCGCTGAAGTCCAGCTCCAGTTCTATGAGTGATGTGAAGTGCAGCAATTGGTCGCGTAGTGAGGCCAGCTCTTTACTGAACCCACCGCGCATTTGGCTCATGGCGAGGCGGTGAGTGGCGGCAGAGGTGGAGGCGATGAGGTCGGCCACGGCTTCGGCCTGGCTTAGGTCCATTTTGCCGCCCAAGAAGGCCCGTTGCGTGTACTCACCGGGAGCGGCCAGGCGGCAACCATTACCGATGAGCAGTTGCAACACCTTCTGAAGAATATAGCTCGAACCGTGGCACATGATTTCCGTGCTATCCTCGCCCGTGTACGAGTGGGGGGCACGGAATAAGCTTACAAGTACTTCGTCTATGATGTTTTCTTCTTCATGGATATGACCGAAGGTCAGTGTGTATGGCTTGGCATCCTTCAGCTTCTTCCCCTTCCGGGCAGGGGTAAATATGCGGGATGTTATCTCTATGGCATCCGGTCCGGAGACACGGATGCATCCTATGGCTCCCCCTTGGGCGGTGGCTATGGCACAAATGGTATCTTGGTTCATTTTATCCAGCTTATTTTTATTCAGCAAAGATAATGGTTTCTTTACAAAAAAGAGAGATGGTGATTCAACTTATGGGCTTTTATCGTAACTTTGTGCAAATCGATAATGGATAGATGCTTATAAAGCCTAATCCGCCTCTGTGCCCATTGTGGGTATAGCAGGCATTGCTACACTATACAGACCAGCAACGGGCACGTCAGGCAGGATGTGATGAAGTCATTACTAAACCCTACTCCTAGGATTGGCTGAAGGAAAGGGAGGAGCATTTCTTGAAGGATACTTAGATACGGTCGAGTACTGTTTTGATAAGAGTATCTATCGTATTCTTGTATCCCGTGTTAGCTTCTTTTATCAGGCGGTTGGCAATGACCATGCATACCGTCATGGCCTTGTGCCCCATCAGACGGCTCAAGCCTGCCAGGGCAGAACTTTCCATCTCGAAGTTGGTAATACGGTAGCCGTTGTATTCAAATTTTTCAATCTTCTCATTCTGATGTGGGTCGGCAAGCGGCACGCGTAACTCGCGTCCTTGAGGTCCGAAGAAGCCCCCGGCGGCAATCGTTACGCCACGTACCATGTCGTTTTGTGCGATGCGGTCTATCAGTTCAGTGCTTGCATCAATGACGTAGGGGGCAGGGGCACACATGTTGCCGGACCATCCCATATGGTTGAGGAAGGCACGCTCCATGGGCAGGTCGCACACGGAGTTGCGTCCGGCATAGAAGTTGAGCAGCCCATCGAAACCAATGGACTTTTCAGAACATACGAATGTGCCTACCGGAGTGTAGGGTTGCAAGCCGCCGCAGGTGCCGATACGTACCAGCTCAAGGCTACGCAGACGGGGCTTTTCTTCGCGCGTCTCGAAATCGATGTTTGCCAGGGCATCCAGTTCGTTCATCACGATATCGATGTTGTCACATCCGATACCGGTGGAAACCACCGTAATACGTTTCTCCTGGTAAGTACCGGTGATAGTCTTGAACTCGCGGCTTTCCACTTCACATTCCTTGTTCTCGAAATGGGAGGCAACCAGTGCCACCCGTCCGGGGTCGCCTACCAAGATGACTTTGTCTGCCAGCCATTCGGGCTTTACGTGAAGATGAAATACAGAACCGTCTTCATTGATGATCAGTTCGGAAGAGGCGAAATATTTCTTCATATGCTTGAGGCTTTAATCTTTTGTTTATAAATAGAAACGCCGGGAACCGATTCTTGTTCACCGGTTCCGGCGTTTCGTCAGTTACTTTCCGGGTTATTTACTCAACGGCTGGCTGGTATTGCCCGTCGTCGGTTTGGCAATGTTTTCGCGCATGGAAGTGTCGGCTTCTATATTCTTCATCCGGTAATAGTCCATGATACCCAGATTGCCGTTGCGGAATGCTTCGGCCATGGCCTTGGGTACTTCCGCTTCTGCCTCGATAACTTTGGCACGGGCTTCCTGGGCTTTTGCCTTCATTTCCTGCTCTGTGGCTACGGCCATGGCGCGGCGTTCCTCTGCCTTGGCTTGAGCAATGTTCTTGTCGGCATTGGCTTGGTCTATCTGCAGGGCGGCACCGATATTCTTACCTATGTCAATATCAGCAATGTCAATGGACAGAATTTCGAATGCTGTTCCGGCATCCAACCCCTTGCGCAATACCAGTTTGGAGATAGAATCCGGATTCTCCAATACAGACTTATGATTCTCTGACGAACCGATGGAAGACACAATACCCTCGCCTACACGGGCCAGAATCGTGTCTTCTCCGGCACCTCCCACCAATTGGCGGATATTGGCGCGCACCGTTACACGGGCCTTGGCAATCAGCTGGATACCGTCTTTGGCAACAGCTGTCACGGGAGGAGTGTCAATTACTTTGGGGTTAACGGACATCTGTACGGCTTCGAATACGTCACGGCCGGCAAGGTCGATGGCGGTTGCCATCTGGAACGGCAGCTCGATATTGGCTTTAGAGGCGGATACCAGTGCGTGTACCACCCGCTCTACGTGACCTCCGGCAAGGTAGTGCGCTTCCAGTTCGTCGCGCGTGATGTTTTGCAATCCTGCTTTATGAGCTTCAATCATGCCGGGCACAATGATATAAGGAGGAACATTACGGATACGCATCAGGAAAAGTTGTACCAGCGAGATGTTTACTCCCGATACTTTGGCAGACAGCCACAAGAAGAACGGTACATAATGGAAGAAAAGTACCAGGAAAATAATGCCTCCTATAATGAGGAAGGCGGTTAAATACATTGTGCTTGGATCCATGAGATTAAATATTAATTGTTAGTTATAAATAGGTTGATTCCTGAAATTTCACTGCTTGAGCCGCTCCACTAAGAGGACTCCGTCGGCAATACGGTCTACGATAATCGGAGTCTTTTCGTTCAGGAAGCCGTCTGATGACTTTACTTCCACGATGTCTCCGTTGATTTCGGCATAGCCGATAAGAGCCAGGCGGGTAGTGGTTACGCCTATATCACCTACCTTGACTTTTTCCTCGGCACTACGGTCTACTTTGGAGGTGATGTTTTTTTTCAATGCAATTTTGTCGAGTGTCTTGGAGCGCATGACCCATCCCAACGAGCCGATACAAGCCAGGGCAGATATGATAAGCGTAATGACACCTGCCGTGGTGCCCATATAGGCAAAGGCATAGTAGTTGGCAAAGATGATGCAACCTCCTGCCAGAAAACCGGCAACGCTGATGCCCGGAATTACGAATAATTCCACTAAGAACAAGATTACTGCTCCTATAATCAATGAGGCGATAATGAGTATATCCATAGTTGTCTTTATTTGGTGGCTTGTTTTTCCAGGTTGCGCACTTGAATGGCAGTTTGCTCCATCTCAGTGGACAATTGCCGTACACGTTGCTCCAGGTCGAGGATGGCGGCGGACATCTTGTCCTTTTCCTGCTTGTTGGCTCGGGAGTATTCCGAACGCATATCTTCCAGTTTCTCCTGCAGTTGTTTGTAGTTCTGCTCCAGCTGATTGTATTTGCCATACGAGGCTTTGGCCTGCGGGGAGCGGAAATCGTCCAGCTGGTAGTAGGTGGAGTGGTCGTCAATGATGAATTGGAAATCATGCTTCTTGGTGGTCCGCGGCTTTGCGTTGGCAGCAGTCCGAAGCCTTTCTTGGGCGGCCTCTACCGCATCGGTGTCCGTCCATGTGTCCTTGATAGAGTGAAGTTGCGCCAATGATATCATCTTGTCCGGGTCCATCCCTTCGTAGTTGTACACTTGCTTGGATGAGTTGGGAATGAATACATAGATGCACACTTTGCCTTCCGGCTGGTAGCGGTCGGAGGCAAACCATCCCAAGTCGTTGAATTCGTCGATGACGTACATATAGTCGTTGTAGGGCGAATTGAACGGCATGCCCACATTTTCCGGCATCAGATAGGAGTCGGTATTCGTATTGTAACGGGTGACGAAAATATCATATCCTCCCATCGAGCCAGGGCCATCCGAAGCATAGTAGATAGTGATACCGTCCGTAAGTACATAGGGATAGTCTGCATTCATGGCCTCGTTGATGCTTCCGGGCAACAAGCTGCCATCACTCCATTTGTCCAGCAACTTGTTGCGCGAAAGGATACTGAGGGTGCTGTCCGGTTGCATTTCGCTATAATATAGCTTATTGCCCAGCTCCGTTTCGTATACCGTTCCGCCTTCCTTACCGGAATCATTGAAGTAGGTGTCGTACATGAACAGTTTGCCCGATTCGGGGCTGATTTTGTATGCATCCAGGAATTTTTCCTTGTCTACCACAAAGCTGTCGATGAAGCAGACCTCTTCCACGCCTTTCAGCATGCGCAAGTTGGATTTGCTTTTTTCCAATAATTGTTCGGCCTCTTCGGTGGAGCGTTTTCTCTTTCTCAGGTCGGAAATGTAGGTCTCATAAGTTTCGATGGCATCTTCGAACCGATATAAATCATTGTATGCCCGGGCCAAATAGAGTTGCCCGCTGGGGACGCGTCTCTTGACGGCGCTTTCCAGGTGTTTCAAGGCTTCTGCGGGTTCGCCGGTTTCCAGGCAACATACACCGTACCATAGGTTGTAATTTCCATTGCCAGATTGTGTCTTGACGAGTTTTTTGAAGGCGGGCTTGGCTTCTTCGTATTCTCCCTTCTCGTACAAGGCTTTGGCTTCTGCCAGGCTTTGTGCGGAAATTGTTATGCTCAAAAGGCCGAATAGAAAGAAAAGGATATATTTTTTATTCATATTGATACATGCTGATTTGTTCAGAAGGTCAAAAATACAAATTTATCGTGAATAAAGCTGGTTTCCGTAATTCTATTTTGTTAATTCTTCTTTAAATCGTTCTTTTGCCTTACTTTTGCAACCGGAAGAGCTATAATTCATAACTTATAACTCATAACTCGTATCAATGGCACAATTTACTGAAGAAGAAAAGATGTTGCGCCGCATAGACAAGCGGTTTAGCAAAGGTGTGGTGGAATATGGGCTGATAGAGGACGGCGATAAGATTCTCATCGGGCTTTCGGGAGGCAAGGACTCTTTGGCGCTGGTGGAATTGTTGGCACGGCGTGCCCGTGTCTATAAACCCCGTTTTTCCGTTGTCGCCGTACATGTAGTGATGAAGAATATACCTTATCAAAGCGATGTAGACTATCTGAGGGAGTACGTAGAGTCGTGGGGAGTGCCTTTTGTTCTCTTTGAAACGGAGTTTGATGCCACGACCGATACCCGCAAGTCTCCTTGTTTTCTTTGCTCTTGGAATAGGCGGAAGGCATTGTTTACCGTAGCCAAGGAGCAGGGATGCAATAAAATCGCGTTAGGCCATCACATGGATGATATTCTGGAGACCTTGCTGATGAATATCACCTATCAGGGAGCGTTCAGCTCTATGCCTCCTCGGCTGGTAATGAAGAAGTTTGATATGACGATTATCCGTCCGATGTGTCTGGTACATGAGGCGGATTTGATGGAGTTGGCGCAAGTGAGGGGGTATCGTAAGCAGGTGAAGAATTGTCCGTATGAGTCACAATCCAGCCGTAGTGCAATGAAAGGCATTCTGAAACAGTTGGAGGAAATGAATCCTGAGGCACGCTATAGTCTATGGGGGAGTATGACGAATGTGCAAGAGGAATTGCTGCCTGCAATCATTAATCACTAATCACTAATCATTAATCACTATATGAAAGCATTTTATACCATTTTGCTATTGATTGTATCTAATATTTTCATGACGTTTGCCTGGTATGGACATCTGAAGCTACAAGAGACAAAAGTCATCTCCAACTGGCCGTTGTATGCCGTGGTGCTGTTTTCCTGGGTAATAGCTTTGGCAGAGTATTCTTGCCAGGTTCCGGCCAATCGGATAGGCTTTTTAGGCAATGGAGGCCCGTTCTCATTGATGCAACTCAAAGTGATTCAGGAAGTAATCACTTTGATTATCTTTACGGTGTTCACAACGGTTCTTTTCAAGGGGGAAACGCTGCATTGGAATCATTTTGCCGCTTTTGTATGTCTGGTACTGGCGGTATATTTTGTATTTTATAAATGATGGGTTAATCGCATTTGCACATTATTTCATATACTTCTCCATTCCTTTTGTTAAGAACGTTTGAAGCTTTCCTTCTTCATCCGTATAAATGAAACAGGCGTCGATATCCGGATGTGCATCCGCCACGCGTTCTGCTTCTTCCAGCCCCATCACCATGAATGCCGTGGCATAGGCGTCTGCACTCATGCAATCTTTGGCAATGACGGTGGCTGACAAGATGCTGTGCTGTACCGGATAGCCGGTACGCGGGTCGATGGTATGCGCATATTTCTTTCCGTCTTTATAGTAGTAGTTGCGATAATTGCCCGATGTAGCCATGCCTAAATCCGTGACTAGCAGCACTGCTTGCAGTTCCTGGTTCACTGCCAGTGAGTCGTCTATCGGCTTGTTCAAACCGATGCGCCAAGGTCCATTTTGAGGGTTTTGCCCGTGAACAACCACTTCTCCGCCTATATCGACCATAAAGTTGCGGATACCCTTCTTCTTCAGAAGTTGGGCTATGACATCTACTGCATATCCTTTTGCCACAGCGCTGCACGAGAGCATTATACGCGAGTCTGTTTTCACCACTTTCCCTTCATCGGACAATTTTACTTTTTCGTATCCTGTCATCTCCAGCAGGCTGTCTATCATGGCAGAGTCGGGGAAGTTACCCTTCTTGAACCCAAATCCCCAGGCATTGGCAAGAGGGGCAACGGTGATATCGAAGGCACCATCGGTCTCCCGGGAGATTTCCATGCTACGTCGGAAGACGTTGGTAAAGAATGTGTCGGGCACAATGTCCTCGTTGCGGTTGATGCGCGTAATGGTCGCCGTGTCATTGAAAGGGGACAAGGAACCGTCGAAACGTTTGAGTTCCGCTTCTATCTCCGCCTTCAGATTTTGGTCACATTGATAAGTCACTTTATATACCGTACCGAATATCAGTCCGTTATCCGTCTGATAAGGAGTGACTTGGTTGTGGCGGGCAAGTATCCAGATGGTTCCCAGTACCAGTAGGGCAATCCATAAAAAATTCCGTTGTACTTTCTTTTCCATATCCTATCTGAGTTTTTACTTTTTAATTAAAAGAAGAGATGCTCTACCAATATCTTGGTACCGATGATGACGAGGATAATCCCTCCCCAAAGTTCGGCGCGCAGTCTGCGGGCTATGCCACATCCGAAACGGATGCCGAACATCAGGCCGACCATCGACAAGGCGAATGATACAAAACCGATAATGCCGATGGGGGAAAGAATAGCCGAGAATTGCTTGATACCGAGGAATGCAAACGAAACACCTACCGCCAATGCATCGATGCTGGTTGCCACGGCCAGAGCGAGCACCACCTTCAGGCTGGTAGGGTCATACTCGTGCTTGCAATCTTCGTCCTTGAAGGATTCCATTATCATGCGTCCGCCCAGGAAGGCAAGGATACCGAATGCAATCCAATGGTCAATACTTTCTATCAGGTGGCTGAAAAAACTGGCGCCTATCCATCCCAGCAGAGGCATCAAAGCCTGGAAAAAGCCGAAGCTGATGGCCATCACCAGCATAGGGCGCAGCCGGGCGCGTTTCAATATAATTCCGCTGGCTATAGAAACGGCGAAACAATCCATCGCAAGTCCTACAGCCAGTAGCCAAATCTCTAACCCTGTCATAAGTCGCTTAAAGAGGTAGTTTATAAGTTATCGTATAGGTTACTCCCATCGTGTTGGAGCCATATTTCCCGAAACCGGGCACATACCACGGGTCACCGTATTCATCGGCCGAGGCAGACAATTTGAACTTGAAGCGTAGTGACCAGCCCATGTACAATGCCTTCCAGACGTGCGCCCGGATACCGACACAAAATTCCGCCCATTGCATGGAGCCTTTCATTCCTTTATGGTTATAGGGCAGGCTGCCTCCCCATATCTCGTCGTCCAGATTCGGATTGCCTACGATGCCACCGTATATCGGGTCGTCCAGTCCCAAGGCGTCTACATCGTACTTGAAGCTGCTTACACCGTAACGCAAGCCTACGAGTAGCATGTGTCCGTGCTGCTTCTTGTATAGCGTGTTATAGTCCATTCCTATGCGGAAGTAGGGGGCGTTGCTTTTGTAGTGTATGCCTTTGTCACTCCAGGTGTCCGTGGAGCCATATCCCAGTTCGGCAATAGGGAAGAAGCGGTTCTTGAGGTTTACATCCACGGCCACTTCGGAACTCAGGAAATCTCCTCCAAATACGGAACTTCCGATTCCCCACAAGTCCAAGCCGACGGACATGCCGTTGTATAACGGATAGTGCACTTCTTCTTTCGCGTCCTTCTTCTCCTTCTTGGGAGGTGCTCCCTGGGGGGGGACGGTAGGATTCCCGTTCTGCGCCCGTAGGGGGAGGAACATCAGCAGGCAGAGTGCCAGACTAATAGAATAACTTAAGATTTTCCTTTCCATAGATGCCTGCTTCATTGTCTTTGATGTATATCGAGTCCAGAGAGATGCGGGTGCACGTTACGCTTGTGATGGCCTGCTTCATCTGATAGCCGCAATCCATCGATAGGAAATAGGGGGTGTTGGTGTGGCGTATCACCATCGTGTCACTCTTGGTCCGGCTATACTTGAATATCAGCTTGGTGGAATCCTCCGTATAGCGCAGTGGCAGGGAGATGTCGTGTACCTTCTTCTGGTTGTTGATGATGATGGAGTCGGTGCCGTATGCTGTGACGGTGAGCGAGTCGAGCGTGTCGTTCTCCACGTATTGGGTTTCGGGGTCTACTCTATAAAGAATGCAATTCACCATGGGGCGTGCCGTCATGGAGCAATCTGCCTCCTCCGAGCAGGAGATAGCTATGCTTATTATCGGGCAAAGGATAGCTCCGAGTATGACAAGTCTGACTAATTTTTTCATCGTTAAATGGTTTTCTCTATTTGATATTTGTTTCGTTCCGGGGCATTACGTGAAATCAGCTCTCCGAGGAATCCTGCCACGAACAGTTGTGTGCCGATAATCATGGAGGTCAACGAGAGGTAGAAGTAGGGAGAGTCCGTCACAAGGCGGTAGGGCATGCCATGGTGCATGTAGTACAACTTGCTGACACCCACTATGACCACGGCTATGAAGCCGAAGATGAACATCAGCGAACCCAGCAATCCGAAAAAGTGCATGGGCTTGATGCCGAACCGGGAAAGGAACCAAAGGGAAAGCAAGTCCAGATACCCGTTTACAAAACGGTTCAGCCCGAACTTGGTCTTTCCGTATTTGCGTGCCTGATGGTGCACCACTTTCTCGCCGATTTTCTTGAAGCCGGCGTTCTTGGCCAGGTAAGGGATGTAGCGGTGCATTTCGCCGTATACTTCTATATTCTTGACCACCTCTTTGCGATACGCCTTCAGTCCGCAATTAAAGTCGTGCAGGTTTTTGATGCCCGATACTTTGCGGGCGGTGGCATTGAACAATTTGGTGGGGAGGGTCTTCGACAACGGGTCGTAACGTTTCTGCTTCCAGCCCGATACGAGGTCATAGCCGTCTTGGGTAATCATGCGGTAGAGTTCGGGTATTTCGTCGGGGCTGTCCTGCAGGTCGGCGTCCATGGTTATCACGACGTCGCCTTGTGCTTGTTCGAAACCACAGAACAATGCCGGCGACTTCCCGTAGTTGCGGCGGAACTTAATGCCCCGTACCTTGTCCGGAGCTTGTGCCTGCAATTGTTCGATTACCTGCCAGGAACGGTCGGTACTTCCGTCGTTCACGAAAATCACTTCGTATGAAAAACCGTTGGCATTCATCACCCGCTCAATCCATGCGAACAGTTCGGGGAGTGATTCTTCTTCATTATATAGTGGTACGACAACTGAAATATCCATTGATGTATGATTTTTCTATTTTACAATTGAAATAACATTTCTTTTTGCTGTTCCGTCACTCTGCCGGAGCGTCGTCTTTCTTGCGTCTCATCACGAACAAGGCGGTGGGGAAAGCCAGTATCGAACCCCAAAATACATTGGACGATATCATCTGTAGCGTAATGTCGATAGGGCTGAGTAGTCGGGCTGTCTCCAGAGCTTCCTGATAGGTGGCGATGTACGAATCCATTCCCGGCATGTTGCTTTGGGCAAGCGTGTCTACCATCGTTTCGCACGTGTTTATCACATATCCGTGGTCTATGAACCTGAAGTAGATGTAGTGTGCCACGGCGGCAAGCAGCGCGGCAAACATATACATGAAAACGGTGAATACCCATGCATGCAGGAAGCTGATGCCGCCTCCGCATACCTGATTACGATACATCCGTGCATAATAATATCCCATAAAAGGTACGCATAGCGTGAGTCCCATGAAAAGGAAAAGTAAAACCTTAATTCCGCAACACTATTATAAAATAGGAACCGACAGCCCCACAGGAAAGAGTATGAACTTCAATATCCAGAAACCTCCCATATAGGTACCGAACAGCATTGCGTATCGTTGCATGTAACCTCTATTTTCTGCCATCTTTCTTAGAAATAATATGCAAAGGTACAAATATAGTTGGATTCAAGGGCAAGCCGATGTGTAGATTTTAAATAAATTAGAGGATTCTTTGCGGGGCAAAAAGAAAAAAGCAGGTAACACTTTCGTATCATCTGCTTTTCT
>OOCZ01000222.1_pt1 | contig 49716 bp, 39 predicted proteins | sample 1671631 | NCBI WGS metagenome assembly OOCZ01 (sample SAMN06348176, study PRJEB24527) | human gut metagenome | reverse complement strand
CGGCATGACCGCTGTTCGGTCATGCCGAGGATTGCTGCTTTTTTGCTGTGTATTTGGGCCCATGCGGCTGCGCCATGGTCAGCCGCTATATCACATAGTCATACCCGCCGGGGTCACTGTGGGTCAGATCCGCCAGGGTGATATTCTCAAAGTATTCCGTAATAAGCTTATCCAGGCCCCGCCACATGGGAAGCGTGCGGCATTCGGCGGAGTGAGGGCAAGCATCCGCATCGGGATCCAAGCAGGAAACAGGGGCGATAGAATCCTCCGTAACGCGCAGGATGCTCTCCACCGTGTACTGCTCGGGTGCCTTTGCCAGCTGATAGCCGCCGCCCTTTCCCCGCACGCCGGTCAGCAGCTTTGCTTTTACCAGGAGCTTTATAATGTTCTCCAGATATTTTTCAGATATTTCCTGCCGCTGGGCAATGACCTTCAGCGGGATAAAACCGTCTGCCTGATGCTCGGCCAGGTCGATCATGACCCGAAGCGCGTACCGGCCTTTGGTTGAAATCAGCATTTCTGCGCCCTCCTTTTAGGAACAAGCCTATTATACAGCGGGAAAGTGGGTAAATCAATAAAGAATTGAAAAGCCTATTGACAAATGGGGGAGGCGGCATTATAATCCATATAAACCCACAGGAAAGGTTGGTTATTAAATGAGCTTTATATGGAGATACCGATGTTGCCGCTGTCAGTGAGCAGGCATACAGATAACCGGGAGCAGAATACTAAATAAAACAATAACTACTTAGGAGGAAAATACGATGAGTAAGGTATATACATCCGCCGATCAGCTGGTTGGCAAGACCCCGCTGCTGGAGCTGGTTCACATTGAGAAGGCCGAGGGGCTGGAGGCCAAGGTCCTGGGCAAGCTGGAGTATTTCAACCCCGCCGGCAGCGTGAAGGACCGTATCGCCAAGGCTATGATCGACGATGCGGAGCAAAAGGGGCTGCTGAAGGACGGCTCCGTCATTATTGAGCCCACCTCCGGCAATACAGGCATCGGCCTGGCTTCTGTGGCGGCCGCCCGTGGCTATCGCATCATCATTGTCATGCCCGAGACCATGAGCGTGGAGCGCCGCCGGCTGATGAAGGCCTACGGTGCGGAGCTGGTGCTCACCGAGGGTGCCAAGGGCATGAAGGGCGCTATTGCCAAGGCAGATGAGCTGGCCAAGGAAATTCCGGGCAGCTTTATTCCCGGGCAGTTTGTGAATCCCGCCAATCCCGCTGTCCACAAGGCCTCCACAGGCCCCGAAATTTGGGAGGATACCGACGGCAAGGTGGACATCTTTGTGGCAGGTGTGGGCACCGGCGGTACGGTTACCGGTGTTGGCGAATACCTCAAGAGCCAAAATCCCAATGTAAAGGTGGTGGCCGTGGAGCCTGCGTCCTCTCCGGTGCTGAGTAAGGGTGTGGCCGGCAGCCATAAGATCCAGGGCATCGGCGCAGGGTTTGTTCCTGATGTGCTGGACACCAAGGTCTATGATGAGATCATTCCTGTGGAAAACGAGGATGCCTTTGCCACCGGCAAGCTGATTGGCAAGAAGGAGGGCGTTCTGGTAGGCATTTCCTCTGGCGCAGCCGTATGGGCCGCCATCCAGCTGGCAAAGCGGCCGGAGAACAAGGGCAAGACCATTGTGGCCCTGCTGCCGGATACCGGCGACCGTTATCTATCCACCCCGCTGTTCGCAGATTGAGGGAAATTCAAAGGGAGGCTGAGCAGCCCCTCCGGCATGAGCCGGAGGGGCTGCTTTTTGCTTAGGAACCAGGGATCAGGAATGGGGACAAACGGATTTCCCGGCTTGCTTGTTTTCTGAAAATGCCGCCGCTTGGGAAGCAAAAAAGCACCTGCTTTCAGTATCAAAAACAGGTGCTTGGAGCGGCGTTCGGCTTTGGAATCGGGAAGTTACCATTTTTCCTTTTTTATCCTACCGCCAATCAGGATAACAGAAAGCAACGCAAAATAACATTGTCCCAAATCAGGCTCTTTTGACGGTATTATAGCAGAAATTTATAAAATTTTCTGCCGCTGGCTATCTGCCCCGCTTTTTTCGCAGCTTTTCGCAAGTCGCTCTTGAAAGGAGCATGATTCTATAGTATACTAATCGTAAACGAACGGTCGGTTTGCCTTGAAGGCGTGATCTATATGAAAACAAAAGAGCAACCGCACAACCAGAGAAAATGGAGGTCTTAAAGCAGGGGGGTCGCCCTGTTTGTGGATAAGTACAAGGCAAACCAAGCATAAGCCGATCGACCGCCGCTCATTTACGGCGTGGGCGTCGGTGCAAAACTCCGCCGTAATAATTCCGAACGGAGGAAAGAAGATGAGAACAGAAAGGAAACTACTCACAGGCACACTTTTGGCGCTTTGCGGGGCTCTTTTGGCGCTTTGTATCGTGCTTGCCGCAGGATGGAGCAAGGCGGCAAAAACCGACGCCGCACTGCCGGAGGTGCGGAATAGCGGCACGGCGATCCAGTGGAAATACAGCGATGAAGCCGATTGGCGCGACCTGGTGGCGCTTTCCGAGCTGCGGGGCGCTGCCGGAGAAAACGGCAAGGACGGAGCAGACGGAAAGAACGGTGTCGACGGCAAAGACGGCGTTGACGGTAAAAACGGTGCCGACGGTAAGGACGGAATAAACGGTACAAACGGCAAAGACGGAAAGAACGGTATTGATGGTAAAGACGGAGCCGATGGGAAAAACGGCAAGGATGGAATTGACGGCGCCGATGGGAAAGACGGCATGAATGCCAAAAGCATAGAGGTGCAGCGAACAACAGAATACATACAGTGGCGTTACGAGGGCGATGAGTGGCAGGACCTTGTGGCGATAGCCGACATCACAGGCCCCGCCGGGCAGAAAGGCGCAGACGGCACTGACGGAAAGACACCGGAGTTCCGTGTAAACGAAAACACCCTGCAGTGGCGCTACACCGGCGACGAAATATGGCTGAACCTGTACGATCTTTCCATTCTGAAGGGACTTGACGGTGAGGACGGTGTTGACGGCAAAGACGGCAACACCCCCTCCATCGGTGAAAATGGCAACTGGTGGATTGGAGAAACCGACACCGGCGTAAAAGCCGCAGGCATTGACGGCACAGACGGTGTTGACGGCACAGACGGCGAAAAGGGAGACAAGGGCGACAAAGGTGACCCCGGCGAAAAAGGTGACAAGGGAGACAAAGGAGACAAGGGAGACAAGGGACAGAACGGCAGCTGCGCCGGCTGGTTCTATGGTACGCTTTGGACAAAAGGCGATCTTTACAAAGAGGACGGCGCCGAACGGCCCGTTGGGATAAAAGTTTATAAAGAAGCCGAAAGCGGCGGATTTGTTTCTACATACATGGATGAGATATATCTGAAAAAAGGTCACACATACAGCGTAACCATAAGCGCATCTATGGAACTGCAATCTCACGAAGACAGAAGTGGTAATTATTCTGTTCAGATGACGGACAATTATGATGACGGCTTTTGCAGAGAAGCTACGCGCATAAAGAGAGACGGCGTAAAGCTGCCTTATTCAAGGGATCAGCACCATTTCAGTTTCAGCCGGATATATATAGCATCGGACGAAGATATTCCCCTGCGATTCAAAATTGAACAGTCGAGCTACAAAACTACGCTTCTCGGCTTCAACGGCACCATTACAATAACCGCTCTTGACTGAGCCGACATATACAAAAACGGAGGTAACAGAATATGAAGAAACGAATACTCAGTATCCTGCTCACCCTTTGTATGGTGATGTGTGCCATTTCACCTGTGATGAGCTACGCCGACCCGGGAGTATCGGCATCCGGCTCAGGCGCATACGGCGCATTGCTCACACCCGACACAACTCCCCCTGCCGGATGGGCAGAGGATGAAAGCAACCCATACGGTACAAAGAAGGGGCAACCCTTTGCCATCACCCCGTGGTATGAGCCGATCATTTACAGCTACCGCAATGCAGAGGGGCAATCGGCACAGGATCACACCAAGGTGTATGACAAGCTGACACTCGGAAAGAATATTATCGAGTCACCGAGCGGTACATACAGCATTTCCTCGGTCGATAATGTCGCTTTTGCTGTCGGAACAGCTTACGATCCGCTCGGCACGGGCAGAAACGATCACGCTATCTTTGTTGGTCTTTGCGATATGGATAATTCCAAGAACACGGCAAAGATCTGCTACTGGGTACAAAATCTTGTAAACAACAAGCGCTCCGAGCTTCAGAAAATTGCCGACGCGCCTAAATGGGTGTGCAAGACTGATTACGGCGAGCTGGAATATCAGGAATTCCGCCACTATTTCAATGTCACGGCGGGCGACTATGACGGTGACGGCAAAATGACCGCCGTTATTACCTATGCCGGCAGTGATGATCTGTGGGGCATTGCCGGAACGGGCATTGCCGGTGAACAGGCGTTTTACAGAAGATCCTTCGCGGGAGCGGATACCTATTTCGGCGGTTGGGAAACGACCGAATACGAAAAAGATCAGATCACAAAGTCGCTCGTTTCGGTCGACATCGACCGTGACGGCTGTGATGAACTTGCGGTTGTCGCCGGCGCCGCCGAGCCGTTCCCTTACAGCAGCGGTATGCTGCCCGGGATCCCCGGCGTTTCGGCGGATACGTATGCCCTTTTTGTCTCAAAGCTGACGGTGTATAAAAACAGCGGCGGGACCTTTAAGAAAATATCGCAGAAAAAACTGATGACCCTCAATCGTGAGGATGAGAAAGAGGACGGCAACAGGTACTATGACCATATTCGCTTCCCGAACATCACAACAGCCGACGTCAACTGTGACGGATATGAAGAGATCGTCGTTGCGGGATATTACAACGAAGTAAAGGAAGAAAAGACTTACGGTTTTCTTGCCAATTCGGATACCGATGCTTCGAATATGGGATATGCCGTGTATTACAGCGAAAACGATGCGATCACAAATGTTCAGAAGATCGCGATGAGCAGCTACACGGCAGGCGGAACAAACAATAACGGCGTGAAGCCGAAGCCCGCCATGACTGGCGTTGCCATCAACGGAAGAGGCACGCCCGAGCAGGTCTTCATCGCGGGTGCTCTCTATGAGGTGCAGGAAAACGGCGGTCTCAATCTTCTGTGCGATACCACGCGCGAGAAGAACTCGAGTGCGAGATGGTGGTGGTATTATCAGGATGCCATCGCGGGCAACTTTGACCACAACACCGAAGGCCGCGAGCAGGTGATCGCACTTGCCGCCGAAAGACAGAACGGCACCAAAAATGCGCGCAAATTCGATCTGTTCACCGATGTGTTCTATGGTGAGGACTTCGGCAGCGGCACACTGTCAGTTGCCGGCAAATATACGGCGACAGCCGAAAAAGACGAATACTCAAAGCTGTGTCACGCCGTCGACCTCGCATGGGATATGCCGTATAACTGCATACTGCTTGCGGCTGACGTGAACAAGGACGGTCTGTTTGCCCGCTATGAGGGCAAGGGCTACGGATATTCCGACGCACAGGTGCAGGCGGTGCTTCAGGCGGCTCCCTATTTTGCGGAGCTCGGCGACTATGACCTCGATTTCTCCGACGGCTCCACCACCTATACCTTCTCCTCCGGCTATTCGGACACGAAATCCTCATCGCACAACACCTCCTTCGGTGCGTCCATCGTCGCGCAGGGAGATCTGAAGGTGTGGAGATACGAGGCAACCCTCGGATACACCATGGATTTTACAAAGAGCACAGAGGATACCCTTTCAAAGGAATACAGTGCCTCCTTCAATGCCGGCGGCAACGATTCTGTGGTGCTGTACCGCGTGCCGGCAACAACCTATTATTACTCGCTTTATGACCCGCAAAAGGGCGATTTTGACCTCAGCGAGCGAAATACCATTGCCCTGATGATCCCCGGGCAACCGGTTTACACCATGCTCGACCGGGAGTATTACGATGAGTTTGCGGTACTGTACAACGAAACCTACAAGAAAGACATTGCAGCGGGAAAGGCAAAGGCTTTGCCGATACTGAACAGCCATGTACTGCCGGAAAACGCCGAGGGCGACCCGTTCGCCTATTGGTCGAATACCGCTACTACCGCCGACTATGTTTCGAAATTTGAGTCGCTCAGTAAGCAAAAATATGAGCTTGGCTTCGGTGCAAGCAGTATCACAAACGACTGGACGACCACGTCCGAACATGCCGAAGGAGTTGAGATAGCTCACGGCTTCTCCGCTTCGATGAAAAACACGTGGGGTGTAGACGCATTCAATATGGGGTTTGTGATTGATTTGAGCTACAGTAAAGCAACGGGCACGGTCTACACCACGACGAAAAGCAGCGGCGCCAGCGGCACGGTCAACAATATCGACCGCCGTTCGCTCCTTGCCTCCTACGGAATCGGCTACGATGTCTCCGGCCAGTACGGCTTTACCTGGGATTTCGGTATGCGCACATGGACGGCAGGAGATCAGAAGATTCCCGTGTTCGGTTATGTGTTGACCAATCTTCGTGCCGCGCCGCCCATACCGACACTTACGGGCGTATCCGTAACGGACAATCAAAGCGCAAAAATCACCTGGAAGGCGCCGACGGCAGATCTCAGACGCCCCTATGCCGGGTATCATATCTGGATGCGTATGGATGACGGAGAGTTTGAGCGCGTAACCGAAGCTCCGCTTTCTGCGGAAGAGCTTTCTTATACATACACCTCACTGCAGGCGGATACCACCTATACCTTTGCAGTCTCCTCCGTGACAGACAAAGGAATGGTATCGGCACTGTCCAACACCAAAACCTTCTCAACCTTTGCGGGAGCGGACGGCAGAGAAATCGAATTCCGCAGTAACGGCAGCAGTATCCAGTGGCGATATGCGGGTGAAAGTGACGACGCTTACCGCGATCTTGTCTCACTTGCCGAGCTGACGGGAAATGACGGCGCAGACGGAAAACAAATTGAACTGCGGGTATATAACGGATTCGTACAGTGGAAGTACATCGATGATTCCGTCTGGAATAATTTGATTGCCTTGTCGGAGCTGAAGGGCGAAAAAGGCGACAAGGGCGACACGGGAGATAAGGGAGATAAAGGCGACCCCGGACAGGACGGAAAAGACGGCATAACACCTCGGCTTAAAATCGGGGAAGATAACCTCTGGTATGTCTCCTATGACGGCGGACAGACATGGGTATCCCTCGGTGTGAAAGCCACCGGAGAGAAGGGCGATACCGGTAAAGACGGACAACAAGGTGAAAAGGGCGATAAAGGCGATAAGGGTGACCCCGGAGATGCCGGCACACCGGGACAGAACGGCAAGAACGGAACAAACGGTGTTAACGGCGCAAGCGGCGCTGACGGTAAAAACGGGAAAGACGGTAAGGACGGAATCGGAATCGCCAAGGCGGAGATCAATGCGGACGGCGAGCTTGTTATCACCTATACCGACGGAAAGACGGTCAATCTCGGCAAGGTCGTCGGCGCGGACGGTAAGGACGGTCTGACCCCCTTTATCGGCGAAAACGGCAACTGGTGGATCGGCGAGAAGGACACCGGTGTGAAAGCGGCGGCGGATGCAGCAGTCCCCGCAGGCTCCGGAAACATATCCGCATCCTCTCCTGCTTTGATTGTTATCGGTTCTGTTGCGGGGCTTGCGCTGCTTGGTAACCTCGGCTTGATTTTGTACATTGTACTGAAAAAGAAAAAGAGTCTTGTTTGAGGCTGCAAAACGGAGGTAGCAAGAAATGAAAAAACGAATACTCAGTATCCTGCTCGCCCTATGTATGCTGTTCTGCCTTGTGCCGACTGCGGCGTTTGCCGAGGGTGAGACAAACAGGAAAGTCGAAACGGAACAAGAGCTTGTCGATGCGCTGGCGGACAGCAGCGCAGACATCATCACGCTGAAAAATGACATTGCAATCGGCACGCCCCTGACCATCCTCCGCAAGGTCACCCTCGATCTCAACGGCTATGTTCTGAAAATGACCGGCAGCGGCAGCGTTATTATCCTCGATAATAAGAGCGGCATCACCGGCGACCTGACCCTTATCGACAGCAATCCCACGGCGGAGCACAAATTCAAGGTTAACGGCGCAGAACCTTGGGTGCTGGACGACAGCGGTACAGAGACCGTCTATGGTGGCATCATCACAGGCGGCACGGGCAGCCGGATATTCTTCTCCAACGGGGTGGAAGGCGGCGGCGTGATCATCGGCAGCGGCGCACTCACCATGAACGGCGGCAATATCGTCGGCTGCATAGCCAATAGAGGCGGTGGCCTGTTCCTCTCAGACGGTTCGTTCACCATGAACGCCGGCAGCATTGTCGGCTGCTCAACACCAAACAGATTAACGACCGGAGAGGCCTTTTACGGCGGCATATACGCTTTTGGTCCGATGGCGAACAGAGACACAACCGGCGTGATCACGTTGACCGGCGGCCTGATCAAAAACAACGGCAGATACGCTATCAATGCTGCGTATATGACCACAATTTACGCCAACGGCGGCGAGGTATACGGTGAGGTTCACCTAAGTCAGGCATGTAAGATCACCTGTCTTGCAGAAGATAACGGTATTACCGCCTTCAAAGGCAAGACGGTGATCAGCGGAGCTTCCGTTGTAAATGCAAACCATGTTGACTGGGGCCTCTTCTACGGCGGTCTGTATATTTACGGCAATACGAGCGGCGGGAGCATCGTGACCTACAAGGACGGCGACAGTGAATACGCAAAGCAGGTTCTGCCCTCCGGCACTCTCGCGACGCGTCCCGATGCTCCCGCCGCCACACCGGGCTATACCTTCGGTGGCTGGAACAAGGCCGACGGCACGGCGTGGGATTATGCAAGCGATAAAGTCACCGATAACATAACATTGTATGCAAAATGGGCAGCGAACACCTACACGATTACCTTCGACACCGCCGGCGGCAGCGAGATTGCTCCGATTACACAGGATTACGGCACGAATATTGCTGCACCTGCCGACCCGACAAGAGAGGGCTACACCTTTATCGGCTGGGATAAGGCAATTCCCACGACCGTGCCTGCCGAAAATATGACTGTCACCGCGCAGTGGGAAATCAATCAATACACAATTACCTTTGACACCAACGGCGGCAGCGAAATTGCACCCATTACACAGGACTATGACACGGCAATTACCGCACCTGCCGACCCGACAAGAGAGGGCTACACCTTTATCGGTTGGGACAGGGAAATTCCCACGACCATGCCTGCCGAGAATATAACGCTTAAAGCACGGTGGAAAGACATTGAAAAGCCCACGGGCGAAATTATCATAGGTACAAATAAATGGCGGGAATTCTTAAACACGCTCACCTTCGGTCTGTTCTTTAAGGACACGCAAGCGGTGACGATCACCGCAGCCGACAACAGCGGCGAAACGGTAACGGTTGAATATCTGCTGTCAGATAAGGAATTGACAAAAGCGGAGCTTGACGGCATGACCTTCACAGCGTACACCGCACCGTTCGGCATTGACCCCGATAACGAATACATTATCTATGTCAGACTGACCGATAATGCAGGCAATACGGACTACATCTGCTCGGACGGCATTGTGCTTGACGGCACAAGCCCGGTCATCACCGGCATAGAAAACGGCAAGACCTATTGTGCGGCACAGAAGGCTACGATCACCGAGAAATATGTGGATACCGTCACCGTAAACGGAACGGAGGTCGAGCTTGACGAAAGCGGCAGCTTTACCCTCTCTCCGGCAGACGGCGAGCAGAAGATCGTTGTCACCGACAAGGCGGGCAACACCGCCGAAATGACCGTTACGGTCAATGACGGACACACCTTCGGTGAATGGGCATCAAACGGCGACGGCACGCACACCCGCAAATGCACGGCAGACGGCTGCACCGGCTCCGAAACCAAAGACTGCTCCGGCGGCACAGCCACCTGCACCCCAAAAGCGGTGTGCGAGGTTTGCCGAAAGGCTTACGGCGAGCCTGATCCGAATAACCACACCGACCTCAAGCATATCTCCGCAAAGGCGGCGACCGAGGATGCCGAGGGCAATACCGAGTATTGGTACTGCGGCGGCTGTGATAAGTATTACAGCGACAAGGACGGCACCAAGGAAATCACCAAGGCCGACACGGTAACGGCGAAGCTGCCGAAATCTCCCCAGACCGGCGACAACAGCAACCTCATGCTGTGGATCGCACTGCTGTTCATCAGCGGCGGTGCTTGCACAGTGCTTACCGTGAAACGCAAAAAAATGTATCGACACGGAGGTAACAGAATATGAAAAAACGAATCCTCAGTATCCTACTTACCCTTTGTATGGTGCTATGCCTTGTGCCGATAACGGTTTTTGCCGCAGGCGGTGCAAAAGCCATTCTGCCCGGTACGAGCGCCCAAAGCATATTAAAGATCGACAAAAGCAGGCTGTCCTTTGCGGGGCATAAATGGTGGGTGATCGGCCAAAAGACCGACAAAAGCAATAATGCGCCCATCATTACCCTGCTTGCGGTAAACAATGATTTCGGAGATGTCCCGTTCCGCACGGGGAGCGCCGTGCCGTTTGAAAATGCAAGACGCTACAGCGAGGACAACGGTTATTATGCCAACAACCCGTCCGATATGTCGCAATGGAGAAAGCCCAATGAGTATGCGGGAAGCACCTTGCAGCAGAAAATGGTTTCCCTGGCCGAGGCGATCCCCGAAAAGGAGCAGGCGGTCATCCGCCCCAAGGACATCACCGAGGGAATCACCGGGCAGGAGGTCAAAGCGCAGAAGCTCTGGGCCTTCTCGCAAGAGGATAGTATTTATTTGTACAGAAATTCGTGCAAGTACGCTGCAAAGTGGTGGACGCGTTCTTCCAATGAGGTTTACGGCTACGGATCGTGGACGATTCATCCCGATGGCAGAAGCGGCAGCGCCCTCAACGTGGACTACGATGCTGCCGTGCGGCCTGCCATGGAGATGGATCTGTCCTCCGTTCTCTTTATATCTGCTGCCGAGCACGGAAAAGTTGCAGATTTAACGACCCCGATCGCCGAATACGCCGGAGATGAATGGAAGCTGACCTTGCATGACAGCGACCGCGACGATTTTACGGCAAAGACGGTGCTGGTCAACGGTAGTGTGCTGGAGGTCGAATACAAGAACGCAAAAGTGGGCGATAATGAATATATATCTGCCGTTATTAAGGATGCGGACGGGAGCATTTCCCGCTATACACGCGTTGTGCAGCTGGACGGCACGACAAACGGTACACGCGGCAGGGCAGCGATTGACCTGACCGGCATAGACATGACCGGCAAGACGCTCTGCGTGTTCAATGAGCAGTTTAACGGCGATCATAAGACCGACTATGCCGGCGCACTTCGGGAAGTGAAGCTGACGGATGAGATCGACGAACAGTTTACCCTCGCCCCCGGCGGCAGATATTATTTTGACCTTTCGGCGATGAATATTCCCGGAACGGCAAACGGCGGAAACTCAGATGGTGCGGTTTCTTTGCCGGATACGTCGCTGCACTATGTTCCCTTTACCTATGTGGGAACGATAGAAGCCTACAAACTCACGTCTGCGACGGCAACCACCGAGGAGTATGCACAGCAGAACAAATATCCCCACAGCCTGTTTGTGGCGGACTATGCCGTAACGCATACGATTAGCTGGGGTGGCCTGAATGACGAAGGTCTGATTTTCGGCAAAAATTATGCCAGCGGCGGCGTGGACTATACCCTGCGCGCACCGTCTGTGGGAAGTATCTCTACAGGTTCGGGCGATTCCCAACGCGGCGTGCCCCAAAGCAACGAATGGGACACGATGCTGAACAAGAACAGCGGATATATCCAAAACTGGAATAAAATGTATTCGTGGGGACAGGATACTTCTTCTGCCGCCGAGTCGTTCCGGGCGTACCGTGGGTACAACTCGGCCCGCTTCTGGTATTACACCTCGTCCTCGTTTCGGAACGTCTACCTCGGTTTCCGCCCCGTCCTTGAGCTGCCGACAGGTCTTGCCGCCGACAATCTGAAGGTTGTTGAGTTGCGGACGGTTAAATTTATGCCCGGCGAGCAGCAGAACTGGATCAACATTATCGTGAAAAACGGCGAGAGCTTCACTGCGCCCTCTGCCGAGGGACTGCCCCGCCCGGACGGCATTTCGGCAGATGCACAGCTGTGGTGGGTAGACGAAAATTCAAACTTCTACAAGCCCGGCGATACCGTTCCCGCAGATGTTTCGGCACTTACCGCTTTATGGGGCGGCTTCGGTCTGTTTTTGGATCGCGGCGACGGCGAGGTCGAGGTCACACCGGACAATTATACCGATATTTTCGGCGACGGAACTGCCTCCTTTGTTCTGCCTAAGGGCAAGGACCTTACTGAGCTTGGGGAATTAGGGAATCTGACAGGCAAGGATATTTTGGAAATTTATTCGACCGGCAGGCTTGAAAAGTACGGCAGTGTTTTCCCGAATCTGAAGCTCAAGAATGCCGACCTGACCTCTGTGAGGCTGAGCGAAGAGTATGTCGGAGATCAAAGTCCGCTCTTTGTCACGCTGGACGGAAAGAATACCGTCGGAAGCCTGAACGGAATCAGCATGAGCAGGGACACTCTTTCCATCCTCGGCGACGGCTCGCTGACGCTGAACGGCGCACTGACGCTCGGCCGATACACCCAATACGGCGGCGGCAGCGTCACCATGACGGACGGGCTGACAGCGTACGATCTTACCATAGACAGCGGCTCGCTTACCGTAACGGGCGATCCGCAGGCCATTACGCTGCGGAATCAAGATATCGGCTATCTGGAAATGGGCGACGGTGCGCGGCTGTTCACGGGCTCTTCGGCACAGGATGCCACAGAGGCTGCCGTGCCACAGCTTTCCGCTGAAATGCAGGAAGTGTATCAGCGCTATCTGGCGGAGGACAGCACGCTGACAAATGAAGAGATTTCCGCGCTGAGCAACGCACTCAGAGAGCGGTTCAACGCTATCTTCCGGCAGCTTCCCGGCAAGACCTATGTGCGTATCACGGGTGCTTGGGATGTGACCTATCAGCCCGGCACAAACGGCTCGGGCAATGCGGTAACGGATATTAAGTTCTATAACGATGCTCTCACGCTGCGAGGCGCTTTGTTCACACGCACGGGGCACACGCAAGTAGGCTGGGCGACCGTTGACGGCGGCGAAAAGGTGTACGGTCTTGATGATATTTATACCAAAAACGAGGCGCTGACACTCTATCCCGTTTGGAGCACGAATCAATACACAATTACCTTTGATACTGCAGGCGGCAGCGAGATTGCACCCATTACGCAGGACTACGGCACGAATATTGCCGCCCCTGCCGACCCGACAAGAGAGGGCTACACCTTTATCGGCTGGGATAGGGATATTCCCGAAATCATGCCCGCCGAGAATATGACTGTCACGGCGCAGTGGGAAATCAATCGGTACACAATCACTTTTGATACCGCAGGCGGCAGCGAAATCGCACCCATTACACAGGGCTATGGCACGGCAATTACCGCCCCTGCCGACCCGACAAGAGAGGGCTACACCTTTATCGGCTGGGATATGGAAATTCCCACGACCATGCCTGCCGAGAATATGACGCTTAAAGCACGGTGGAGAGACACCGAAAAGCCCACGGGCGAAATTATCATAGGCACCGATAAATGGCACGAATTCTTAAACACGCTCACCTTCGGTCTGTTCTTTAAGGACACGCAGACGGTGACGATAAACGCCTCCGATAACAGCGGAACCGTGTTTATCTCCTATTTGGTGACCGATCGGGATCTCTCCGAGGCGGAGCTTCAAGCTCTCGTATTCAGCGGGTACGAGGAGCCGTTCCGCATAGACCCCAACGGTGAGTATATTGTTTATGCAATGCTCGTTGATGAGAGCCTGAACATAACATACCTCCGTTCCGACCGCATAACGCTTGACAATGTTCAGCCGGTGATCTCCGGCATTGAGAACGGCAAGACCTACTGCGAGGCGCAGACGGTCACCGTTGACGAAAAGTATGTGGACACCGTCACCGTGAACGGAACGGAGGTCGAGCTTGACGAAAGCGGCAGCTTTGTCCTCTCTCCGGCGGACGGCGAGCAGAAGATTGTTGTCACCGACAAGGCGGGCAACACCGCCGAAATGACCGTAACGGTCAACGACGGGCATACCTATGGTGAATGGGTATCGAACGGCGACGGCACACACACCCGTCAATGCACGGTGGACGGCTGCAACGGGCTTGAAACAAAGGATTGCTCCGGCGGCAAGGCGACCTGCAAGGACAAGGCGGTGTGCGATGTCTGCGGCAAAGCCTACGGAGAGCTTGACCCGAAGAATCACACCGACCTCAAGCATAACTCCGCCAAGGCGGCCACCGAGAACGCCGAGGGCAATACCGAGTATTGGTACTGCGAAGGCTGTGATAAGTATTACAGTGACAAATACGGCACCAAGGAAATCAAAAAGGCTGACACCGTAACGGCGAAGCTGCCGAAGTCTCCCCCGACCGGCGATACAAGCAACCTCATGCTGTGGATCGCATTGCTGTTCATCAGCGGCGGCATTGTGACCGGCACTACGGTTATAAGCAAAAAGAAAAAACACTCTGCCGAATAACGGAGTGCAGAATAATGTAAAGCGGCAGGCTTAGCTTCATAAGAAGCCTGCCGCTTTTCTTTTTGCCATAGTTCCGATGACGGCTTTCAGGAGGCCCCGTCAAGATTTATGCGCAAAAATGTTTTGCAGGATCCGACAGACCTGAGGTCAGCCGGCAATGAAGGCGTTGCCCGGAGCCGCCTCCAGGTGCTTTCCGGGAAAGCATTACCGTTATAGGCGTCGACGATCCCAGCTTCAGTGCGGGCTATTTGACGGGTGATGCTGTGGTGATCAGTCAGAAGCTTTCGGAGTTTACTGCGGACGATACCGGTTTTACGATTTTATTTTCCCATAGACCGGAGCTGTTTGATTCCTATGTCGATCATGACATGGATTTGGCCCTCAGTGGGCATGTGCATGGTGGCCAATTCCGGCGTTTTTTTGACCGTATCTTGGAGGTCTGCGTCCCTATCATGTTTGGCGGTGACAACTTCCGTAAAAGCACCGCTGCCGATAATCTGAAAACGGCGGCTCGTCTGCTCGGCTGATGAACCCGGGAAAGGAGCTTTTACATGGAGAACTGCATCGGCATCAATAAGATCGGCAGCATGCTGAGAGCGCCCGGCTGCCCCTTCATGTTGTCCGTCGGGACGAAAAAGCCGGACAAGCGCCGGGAGTTTGAAGAGTACATCAGCCGCACAATGGCAATTTGAAGGCAAGTTCGCTATTGAGAAAAGAAAGCCCTTGTGCTACAATTATAAAATGCATAGGGGCCTTTTCTCATAGTGAGAAAGGAGTTTCCGAATGGGTAAGAGTTTACGAGGCAAAGAATAATGATTCCATGTTAAAAGCCGTACTACAATTTGAAAAAGTGCAGCAAAATCAAAATGGTACAGTAATGGTACAGTAAGCGCCGTTCAAGTGCCGAAAACCCTTGAAAAATAAGGAGATAGAGAAAACTATGAAATTAGGTATCGTAGGACTGCCCAATGTGGGCAAGAGCACCCTGTTTAACGCCATCACCAATGCCGGGGCAGAGAGCGCTAACTACCCCTTCTGCACCATCGAGCCCAATGTGGGTGTGGTGGCGGTGCCGGATGCAAGGCTGGACAAGCTGGCTGAGATGTACCAGCCGGACAAAAAGACTCCGGCGGTCATCGAATTCGTGGACATTGCGGGCCTTGTCAAGGGCGCCAGCCAGGGTGCGGGCTTGGGCAACAAATTTTTGGAGAACATCCGCCGCACGGACGCCATCGTCCATGTAGTCCGCTGTTTTGACGACGAGAACATCATGCATGTGGTGGCCGATGCCGGCACCAACGTTCCGGTGGACCCCCTGGGGGATATTGAGACCATCGATTTAGAGCTCATCATGGCCGACCTGGAGATGGTGAATCGCCGGGTGGAAAAGGCCGCCAAGGCTGCCAAGGGCGACAAGAAGTTCCTCCACGAGGCGGAGGTGTTCAAGGCCCTGGCGGAGCATCTGGACGGAGGGAAATCCGCCCGCACCTTCGATTGTGACAAGGATGACCGCGCCATTATCGAGACGGCGGACCTGCTGAGCCTGAAGCCCATTATCTATGCCGCCAACATGGACGAGGCCGGCTTTGCCGATTGCGATTCGAATTCCTATTATAACGATGTGAAGGCCTTGGCCGAGAAGGAGCAAGCCCAGGTGCTGCCCATCTGCGCCAAGCTGGAGCAGGACATCGCCGAGCTGGACGACCCCGAGGAGCGGGCTATGTTCCTGGAGGAGCTGGGAGTGGAAAGGTCAGGCCTGGATCGGCTGATCCAGTGCTCCTATGACCTGCTGGGGCTCATCTCCTTCCTTACCTATGGCAAGGACGAGTGTCGGGCCTGGACCATCAAAAAGGGCACCAAGGCTCCCCAGGCCGCAGGTAAGATCCACTCCGATATTGAGCGGGGCTTCATTCGGGCAGAGACTATCAATTTCGACGAGATGATGGCCTGCGGCGGCAGCGTGGCTGCGGCCAAGGAAAAGGGCTTGCTGCGCTCCGAGGGCAAGGACTATGTGGTCAAGGACGGCGACATGATCTATTTCCGCTTCAACGTGTAAAGGGAGAGGCCTTTGCGGAATTAGCATATAAAAAAAGACGCACCCCGGTGCGTCTTTTTTTATTCGATTTTGACTTATTCCGATAAGAGGATACGGTCATTGTCCAGGGCCTTTCCGGCACCGCTTTTGAACTTAGCCAGCAGGTCCTCCACGGTCATGCCTGCCCGTTCCGCTCCGGCAACATCCAGGATGATATGGCCCCTGTCCATCATCAACGTGCGGTTGCCAAGCTCCAGGGCCTGGTGCATATTGTGGGTGACCATGAGGGTGGTGATATGGTTTTCCGAGACGGTCTGACGGGTGATTTCCAGCACCTTTTCTGCTGTGGCGGGGTCCAGAGCGGCGGTATGCTCGTCCAGCAGAAGGAGCTTCGGCGGCTTGAAGGTGGCCATCATCAGCGTCAGCGCCTGGCGCTGGCCGCCGGAAAGCAGACCCACAGGCTGCTTCATCCGATCCTCCAGGCCCATGTCCAGTTGAGCCAGCTTTTCCCGAAAGGCGGCCTTTTCCGCCCGGGTCACATGGCTGAGCCAGCCGCCGGAGGCCGCCGCCAGAGAGAGATTTTCCTCAATGGTCATGTGGGGTGCGCTGCCGCGCATAGGATCCTGGAACAGACGGCCGATTTGGCGGGAGCGCTGATATTCCGGCAGGAAGGTGATGTTTCTTCCGTTCAGATAAATGCTGCCGCTGTCGGTGAAAAAGCTGCCGCAGATGGCGTTAAAGAGAGTGGATTTTCCTGCGCCGTTGGAGCCGATGATGGTGACGAAATCCCCGGGGAGCAGGTGCAGGCTCAGGCCCTGCAGGGCTGCCTTTTCATTGATGGTGCCGGGGTTGAAGGTCTTGGATATCTTTTCAATTTTCAGCATAGTGGCTGGCCTCCTTTCTCGCAGCCATGCGGCGGCGCAGCATGGGCAGCTGCTTTTTGAAATAGGGGGTGGCGATAGCCAGCACCACGATCACCGAGGATACCAGCTTCAGCATGAAGGCGGGCATATCCAGCCGCAGGGCGATGGTATACACCAGGCGGAAGGCAAAGGCGCCCACCACCATGCCGATGGCCCGCTTGAGGATGCCGCCCTTGCCCAGCAGCACCTGGCCCATGAGCAGGGAGGCCAGGGCAATGGTCACCATGCCGGTGCCGATGTCAATGCTGACGGATTTTTGACTTTGGGCCAGCAGGCAACCGGACAGACCCGTGAAGGCATTGGCCACGCACAGGCCCACGATGGTGGTGAAGGTGGGATTGATGGAGGAGGAACGGACCATGTCGGGATTGTCGCCGGTGGCGCGGATGGCCAGACCCAAGCGGGTGCGCAGAAACAGGGCCAAAAAAGCTACCACGGCAATAACGGCGATGACCGCCACCAGCAGCTTATACTGCTCAGAAAGGACGGTGCCCTGCAGCAGAGTCCGGGCCTTGGTGAACACGGTCTCGGTTTTGTTCATGTTCAGCAGGGAGGAGCCGCCCATGACGGCGATATTGATGGAGTAGAGCCCGGTGTTGACAATGATGCCCGCCAGGAGGCTGTCGATGCCCATTTTCGTTTGCAGCAGGGCGGTGATGAAGCCGGAGAGGACCCCGGCGGCCATGGCGGCCAGGATGGCCAGATAGGGATGCCCGGCAATGGCCACCGTAGCACCCACAGCGGCGCCCAGAGTGAAGCAGCCGTCGGTGGACAGGTCGCACACATTGAGCATGGAGTAGCTCAGAAACAGTGCCAGCACCGTCAGCGAGCAGATGAGGCCCAGCTCCAGGGCGGTTTGGACCAGAGATAAAATGTTCATGGGGGTCTCCTTTGATGAAGAGTGATGGGGGTTTGCGGGGGGGGGAACGAAGCCTCCCTCGGCTAAAGGGAGGGGGACCAACCGTGGGTTGGTGGAGGGGTTCCGTGCGTGATAGAGAACTTCGTGTTTTCTGTGCGTTCGTGCGGGGAAGAATCCCCCAGTCACGGCTTCGCCGTGCCAGCCCCCTTTAGGCAAGGGGGGCGTGGGGACGGGGGATGCGGATTGCCACAGCCAGTGTGCGCACTGGCTTCGCAATGACAGTTTTTTGCAAGAAATGCGGTGGGACGGGCCGATGTAGGCATCGGCCCCTACGGATGGTTGCAAGAAGTGCCTGCGTGCGGGCCGATGTGGGCATCGGCCCCTACAGACTGTTTACCGATAGAATTTCGTAGGGGGCGATGCCCATATCGCCCCGGTGGCACCAGCTTTCATGTTATGCGTAGGGCGGGGTGAGGGGACCCCACCCTACATTATATTATGTTAATTTGTGGTGCGTGGGGGCGGGGCTGCAAGCGCCCCGCCCTGTTGGATCATTTTTCGGATTTTACTTGTTCAGATCGCCGAAGCTCTCGGCGGTGACGATGGATTGGACCTTGGTGCACAGGGGGGCGAAGGTCTTGGCCAGGTCGTCGTAGTTCAGGCCCAGCTCCTTGCAGATGTCGGTGTTGATGGTGGCGGTGCCGTTGTCGAAGGTCAGCACGGGGGTGGTGGCGGGCTTATTGCCGTCCAGGAGAATGCCGGAGACCATGTTGGCGGTTTCCACGCCCAGGTTGGCATAGTCCACGCCGTAGCCCAGGAACGCACCGTTCAGGGCGAAGGAGTCAGCGCCGGTGTAGTGGGGGATGCCGGCCTTGGCCAGGGTCTCGTAAATGGCCAGCTCTGCGGTCATCACGGTGTTGTCGGTGGGGGTGAACACGGCGTCGGCCTTGTCGGCCACGATGCTGCTGACGGCCAGGCTGATCTCGTCGGTGGTGGTGCCGTTATACTCCTTGTAGGACACGCCCTTCTTATCCAGGTACGCCTTGGCGTTCTTGATGGGGGTGGTGGAGGAGTCCTGGCCTTGGTCATACAACAGGGCGATGTTCTTGGCGTCGGGGTTGGCGGCGAAGATCAGGTCCAGGATGGCGCCGGTGTCCAGATAGTCGGAGGTGCCGGTGATGCTGGCGCCGGGAGCCTCCAGGCTCTCTACCAGGCCGGCGCTGACGGGGTCAGACACGGCGGCAAAGACCACGGGGATGTCGGTGCCCTCGGTGGTGGCCTGCATGGCCACGGCCACGGGGGTGGCTACGCCGATCATCAGGTCCACCTTGTCGGCGATGAAGTTGGCAATGATCTGGTTCAGCACAGCGGAATCGGCGTTGCAGTTATCATAGCTGATCTCAAAGGTGACGCCCTTCTCCTGGCCGATGGCAGCCAGCTGGGTTTTGATGTTGTCCACGATCTGATTCAGGGATGCGTCATCCACATAGTTGCAGATGCCAACCTTGTAGGATGTGGCGCCGGAGGTGCTGGTGGAATTGTCGTTGTTTTTTTTGCCGCAGGCGAAGAGGGACGGGGCCAGCAGAGCGGCCAGGGCCAGGGTCAGCGCACGCTTCAGAATGTTCTTTTTCATTTTTGCTTCCTCCAAATTTTATATAGGTTTTTTTGGGTGGCGGATGGAGGGGCCGTTGCCGGCGGCCTGGATTTTAAAAACAAAAAAGACCTCTGCCCCACATGGGACAAAAGCCTTTGCTTCTGCGATACCACCCAAATTGACATCTTGCGATGCCCACTCGCTTTTACGCACCATCATGCGTACCCCACGGATAACGGGAGGGTTCCCGTCGGACCCTACTTAGGAATGCTCCTGTTCAAGCCGCCCTCGGAAGGCCATTCACACCGCCGCGCACCGCTTCGATCTCACCACCCGAAGCTCTCTTAGGATGCCCTGTGCTGTGCTACTCTTCTTCCTCACAGGTTTGCCGTTTGAAATTAAGCGCATTATAATCGCATTTTTGGCCTTTGTCAAGAGGAAAATTGATTTATTTGAAAAAATTTTACGGGCGGCGGGGTGAGGGCACCCCGCCCTACGGGGGGTTACAAGAGGTGCGGCAAAACGGGCCGATGTAGGCATCGGCCCCTACGGGTGGGTACAAGGAGTATGGTGCAAGACCGGGCGGGCAGGGAGAACCCTGCCCTACGGGGGGTTACAAGGGGTGCGGCAAAACGGGCCGATGTAGGCATCGGCCCCTACGAGGGGTACAAGGGGTATGGTGCAAGACCGAGCGGCAGGTCAATCTTCCCCTGCGAAAAATTTTGCCAGGGCGGCCTGGACTTCCTTTTTGTCTCGGAGCTGCTGAATATTGCCCCGCTCGTCGCAGGTAAATATATGCTTGAATACCTCCGGCAAGGCGGCGTATTGTGCTTCCAACTGCGCGTTAAACGCCCGGAAGCAGGGGTAGCTGTATTTTTCCAGCAGGTAGGGCATCAGGTATTGAGAGCGCATGACCTCATACTCCTGGTAGTCGTAGGGCGTGCGCTCCGGCCTTTTCTGCAGCAGGGCCAGTAGCTTCTCCATCAGGGGCACCACTTCGTCCTCGGAGGCGTAAAAGGCGTAGCCCCGGACGGCGGTGAGCTTCAGGTCCAGATACCGCTCTTTTTGAAAAACCCGGCGAAAAAATTCCTTGCCCTCGGGCGGGCAGGCGAATACCAGCTCCCTAAGCAGGGCGCTGCGCCGGGCCACATTTTTCTCCGCGAAATAGCACTGCATTGCTTCGTCCATAAGCGTTTTTCTCCTCGCCAGCTCACTCCGTCATTCTTCGCAGCAGCTCCGCCCGGTAGGGGAGCTTTTGAGCCAGCTCTATGGGGGTAAAGCCCCAGGCATTTTTTATGGATAGGTCCAGGCGGCACCGGGTGAAGAGCAGGTCATACAGCGGGGCCAAGTCCCGGTCCGTCAGCTTGGGGTGGCTGATAAGATGCTGGAGCGCCACCCGGCCTTTCGCATCCGGCTGGTTTATGTCCGCCCCGGCGTCTATTAGTATCTCCGTCAGCTCCACCGTCTGCGCCATATTGTGCTTCGGGCGCGAGAACAGGATGTGAAACAGGGTCTCGTTTTCGCCGTTCGTGCCCGTCAATTCCGCGCCCTGGGCGATGAGAAACCGAACAATATCATATCGGTCCTGGGGCGACTGGTGGGCCATGGCGTCAAATAGGATGGTAGAGCCGCCGTGTATCTCATGAAGCCGCTGCTGGTCATAGACCTCCATAAACTGCGCAAGGGTCTGCCGTTTGGCCGAAAAATACATATCCATTTGCTGGGAAGCCTCCTTTTTGTTGACGTTTCGCAGCAGCCGCAGCGTCAGCTTCGACAGGGCGCTGATGGTGTGTGCCGCGTCAAATCCTATGATTTTCCCCTTCCTGACTGCTCATTCCTCCACCGGCTTCTTCTTTTTAAGAAACGGCAGGCCCGCCTCCATGGTCACCAGGGCCAGCATCATCAGGGCCGCCCCCACATAGCCCCGGGGCGCCAGCCGCTCCCCGGCGAGGAAGAAGGCCACGATAGCCGAAAACAGCGGCTCCAATGTGAAAATCAGCCCCACATGGACCGCGGAGGTGTGCTTTTGCTGCACGGCGGTGATGGCGAAGGCGATGCCGGTGCAGAAAACGGACAGAAACAGGACGCTGCCCCAGCCTGTGGGGGTTTGGGGCAGACAGGGGGTCTCAAACAGCAGCGACAGCACCAGCATGGCCGCACCTGTCACCAGCTGCTGGAACACGCCCAGCTGCAGGGCGTCCACCTCCGGCTGGCGCACCGCATGCTCCACCACCAGGAGGTTAATGCCGTAGCCCAGGGCGCACAGCAGGCAGATAAGATCCCCCGGCGCCGGGCGAAAATCGTTCCCCAAGGTCAGCAGCCCAAGGCCTACCGTGCAAAGAACCAGGCACAGCAGCATCCGCCGCTCCGGCTTTTTCCGGTACAGCAAAAAGGTCAAAAGGGGTGTGGTCACCGCCGGCAGGGAGCAGATAAACCCAGCATTGGAGATGGAGGTATACAGCAGACCCACGGTGGCGCCGATATAGGTGAGGGTGAGGGAAAGCCCCGCCGGGACCGCCCACAGCAGGGTCTTGCGGTTTACATGCCGCAGCTTGGGAAACAGAGCAATGCCCAGCAGCGCAAAGGCCAGCAAAAACCGCATGGCACACAGGGCAAAGGGCGGCATCTCCCCCAGGGCCAGGTCGGACAGATAGTAGGAGCAGCCCCAAAAGCCGGTGATCAGCACCAGCAGCAGGTCGGCCTTTCTCTGTGTCGTCATGGGCGGGGCCTCCTATCATAGCAAAGCTGGAAGGCAGGCTCGACCTGCCTTCCAGCTTATCATATACTATTTTTATCCCAAGTGCAAGGGACGGCTTTCCGCCCCCTGGGGGCGGTGAGCTGCTCTCCCACGCATAAAAAATCGAGTGGTCATAAGGGATTTCCCTTATGACCACTCGATATGGTGCCGGTGACCGGACTCGAACCGGTACGCTGTCGCCAGCGGTGGATTTTGAGTCCACTTCGTCTACCAATTCCAACACACCGGCAGGTGCTTGCTTATTATAGCGTACTTTCCACCGCATTTCAAGAGGAAATTTTGCGCCATGCCCTATTTTGTACCGGAGAAAATGCAAAACAGGGACTACCCAAGGAGAGAGAAATGTGGTATAGTATATTCTGAATAAAAATCGGAACCGGGGAGGGAGTGCCGTGAAACGTTCTGCAAGGAAAATACTGATTGTGCTGGCCTATTTGGCGCTGGCGCTGGGACTTTGCGGCTGCTCGCTGGAGACCTCTGCGGAGAACCTGTTCACCCTGCCCCAGGTGCCGGTGGAATACACGGGCCTGGCCAACACACTCAACACCTATCTGGAAAGCGGCTATGAGTACATCACCCCCTCCAGCGGCAATAATATCCAATCCCTGCAGATGATCGACATGGACGGTGACGGGGAGAAGGAGGCGGTGGCCTTTTTCCGCCACACCGCAGACGACAACCCCCTGAAGATCCTGTTTTTCCGGGAGGAAAATGGGACCTTCTCCCTGTACAGCACCATAGAATCCGGCGGCAGCTCCATCGACTCCGTGTCCTTCCGAGATTTCAACGGAGACGGGCGGCTGGAGGTGGTCGTGGGCTGGCGGGTCAGCACGGAGGTGCAGACCGTAGCCGTATACGAGCTGGTGCCGAACCAGGTCAATATGCTGATGCAGAGCGGCTACCTGCGCTATGTTGTGGACGACCTGGACAGCGACGGGTGGTTCGACCTGCTGCTCATCCGGTCGGAAGCGGAGGGAGGCTGCCTGGCCGAACACTATGTGTGGCAGGATGGGGAGATGCGCGTGGAAGGCACCTGCCAGCTGCACTGCACACCGGCGGAGCTGAGCAGAGGAAGCATCGTGTGCGGCAAGCTGGACAGCCAAAAGACGGCGGCCTTTGTCACCGCCGTGAGTGCGGAAAACACGGCCATGACGAATATCCTGCTCTGCCGCGGCGGGCAGCTGCTGAATACGGGCGCGGACAGAAAAACCGGCATTACGGAGGTGCAGTATCCCTCCAGCCAGCTCCGGCCGCAGGACATTAATAATGACGGCATTATCGAAATTCCGTACCCCGAGAAAAGCAATACCCGGCAGGCAAGTGCGTTTTTCGCCTGGTACCGGTTTGATGACCGGGGCAACAGCGCCTGGGTCATGGATACCTACCATGACCTGACGGATGGCTGGTATCTGGTGCTCAATGACGACTGGCACGGAAAAATGAGCGGCACACGTCTGGATGCCATGGAAAACGGCACCTGCGTGACACTGCAGGTGGATGGCAGGCCGGTGCTGTACCTGTACAGCCTCAGCGGTGAGGAACGGGAGCGGGATGCCCAAACAGGCGGCCGGACACTGGTGCTGCAGCGGGCCAATGTGGCCTATGCCATGCGCATCACAGAAGACGGCGGTGAGCTGGGCATCAGCAGCGCCTGGGTCAGCAGCCATTTCAATCTGATTTCCACGGCGTGGGATGCCAGGAACTGAGAGAGGGGAGACAACCATGAAAAAGGTATTGGTATTAGAGGACGAGAGCAGCATCCGCAGCTTTATCGTTATTAATCTGCGCAGGGCCGGCTACGACGTTATCGAGGCCGAGAGCGGCGAGGAGGCGCTGGAAAAGCTCCAGGAAAACCCCGACACCCGGGTGGCGCTGCTGGACATCATGCTGCCGGGTATCGACGGCTTTGAGGTCTGCCGCCGCATCCGGGCCACCAATTTGCGCATCGGCATCATTATGCTCACGGCCCGGTCCCAGGAGATGGATAAGGTCACGGGCCTTATGACCGGGGCGGATGACTATGTAACCAAGCCCTTCTCCCCGGCGGAGCTTACCGCCCGGGTAGATGCTCTCATGCGCCGCAGCGGTGTGGCGGACGAGGTGGCCGACCAGATCGACCAGCCGCCCTTCCTGCTCAACACCCGCAACCGCACCCTGGAGAAAAATGGCCGGCGCATCAAGCTTACCCAGATGGAGTACGCCATCATGAAGATGTTTATGGAGAACCCGGGCAAGGCCCTGTCCCGGGAGGAGATATTGGACCTTGTGTGGGGGAGGGACTATTTCGGCGAGCTGAAGATCGTGGATGTGAACATCCGCCGCCTGCGGCTGAAGATCGAGGACAACGCCACCAATCCCACCTACATCACTACGGTTTGGGGGTACGGATATAAGTGGGAAGCATAATGCTGGACAAGGCGGAGGAGGCAAGCAGGTCTGCCCCAAAACGGAAACGCCGGGTGGTTGGTATGCGCCGGCGATGGATCATGGGGAGTGTTCTGCCCGTTATTGTCATTTTGCTGCTCATTGCTGCGCTGACCTCGGTACTCCTGGTGACCAATTTTTACAGCAACGCTCGCTCCGCCTTGGAGAGTAAGGCCCGCTCCGGCGTAAGCTACTTCAACACCTATGTCATGGTCAGCTACAACGAGTATTACCGCAACGCAGTGCTCTACGCCAAGGATTTTGAGGACGCAGACACCATTGAGCTGCAGTTTCTGGATAAAAACGGGCGCATCGACATTTCCAGCCGGGGCCAGACCATTGGCCTGACGCCGGAAACCACGGAGGTCCGCCGGGCGCTGGACGGCGGGAGGATGGAGAGCTTTTCCGGCAAGGATCCTCTTACCGGGGAGAACATCCTGGCGGTGTCGGCGCCACTGGTATTTGACGGCAGCGTGGTGGGGGTGCTGCGCCTGGTTACGGCCACAAGAGAGCTGGATAAGCAGGTAGCCCTGCTGACCCTGGCATTCATGGGCATCGCCGTGGTTATCAGCGGCGTGGTGCTGGCGGTGAATTTGGCCTTCATGCGAAGGATCGCTCTCCCTGTGGCGGAGGTGACGGAGGCTGCCAAGCGGATTTCCGACGGCAGCTACGGCATCCAGATCCCCAATAAATACGACGATGAAATGGGCCAGCTGGTGGATAATATCAATCAGATGTCCCTGCAGATCAGCCAAAGCGAAAAGATGCAGACAGAGTTCATCTCCTCTGTGTCTCATGAGCTGCGTACCCCTCTCACGGCCATTACCGGCTGGGGAGAGACATTACTGGCTGACGACAGCGGCGACATCGGGCAGCTGCACAGGGGTGTGCGGATCATTCTCCGGGAGTCCCGCAGACTCACCAACATGGTGGAGGAGCTGCTGGAGTTTTCCAAGATAGAGGATGGCCGCTTCACGCTTCGGGTGGAGCAGATGGATCTCCAGGCTGAGGTGGAGGACGCCATCTACACCTACCGGGAGCTTTTCCGCCAGGACGGCATCGACCTGGAATATTCGAATGCCGGCGAGATGTTTGAGCGGCCTATCACCGGTGACCCGGAGCGGCTGAAGCAGGTGCTGTGCAATGTGCTGGACAATGCCGCCAAGCATGGCGGCTCCGGCAAACGCATTACCGTGTCCATGGAGCAAGATGGAGAGTGGTATGTGGTGCGGGTCCGGGACTACGGCCCCGGCATCCCGGAGGCGGAGCTGCCCTATGTGAAGCAGAAATTCTACAAAGGCAGCTCCAAGGCACGAGGCAGCGGCATAGGCCTGGCGGTGTGTGATGAGATCATCCGCCGCCATGAGGGCACCTTCGACATCGGCAACGCCCCCGGCGGGGGCTGCGTGGTCACCATTCGCCTGCCGATTTCCCATGAAGAAGAATAAAAATAATAGAACAAATGTTGCATTTCCTCCACGGCTGTGCTATACTGTGGGGGAAGCAGAGAGGACTTACTGACACATGGCAAAACGCGAGAAAAAAGAAACCTTCCGTACCTCCATCGGCGGCCAGGCACTTATTGAGGGCATCTTAATGCGAGGGCCGGAAAAGCAGGCCATTGTGGTCCGGGCTCCGGAGGGCCTGGTGACCAAGGTGGAGGAGCTGAAGCTGGTGCGGGACAAGTACCCCATCCTGGGCCTGCCCATTATCCGGGGCGTGGTGACCTTTTTGGATTCCATGGTCAAGGGGATCAAGGCGCTGATGTTCTCGGCGGATTATTTCCCGGATGACGAGGCCGCCCAGCCCTCCAAATTCGACCTGTGGCTGGAAAAGCATGTCCCAGCGGAGAAGTTCCAGAGCATACTGGTCACATTTTCCCTGCTGCTGTCCCTGGCACTGTGCCTGGGTCTGTTCATGCTGCTGCCCACGTTTGTGGCGGGGCTGTTCCGTGCGCAGAGCGCTTTGGTACATAATCTTATCGAGGGCGCCATCAAGATACTGATCTTTATCGGCTACCTGTTCCTCTGCTCCAGGCAGAAGGATGTACACCGGGTGTTTCAGTACCACGGCGCGGAGCATAAGACCATCTTCTGCTATGAGGCGGGGCTGCCGCTGACGGTGGAAAACGCCCGCATCCAGCCCCGGCATCACCCTCGCTGCGGCACCAGCTTTCTGTTTGTGGTGATCGTGGTGTCCATCCTGTTCTCCTCCGTGGCCTTCACCTATGTGGAGTGGCAGAATCTGTGGGTGCGCATCGGGATGCACCTGCTGCTGCTGGTGCCGGTGGTGGGCCTGACCTATGAGTTCAACCGCTTCGTGGGCCGCCATGACAATGCCTTCACCCGAGCGCTGTCTGCACCGGGTATGTGGCTGCAGAATTTTACCACCTTTGAGCCCGACGACTCCATGCTGGAGGTGGCCATTGAGGCGCTGACATTGGTTTTGCCCGAGGAAAAGGGCAAGGATAAGTGGTAATATTGCTGGCGAAAAAACTTCGTTTTTTCGCCAAAAGGATTGCAGTCTGCTGCGCGCATAATTTGTTCGCCGCAGGCGAACAAATTCCACACTGGCAGCCTGAGAGGTATTTTTCCCCACGCACATGTCGCGGTGAAAAATGATTTCAATTTTTTGCGTCTGCGGACGCAAACTCTGCGAGGCTTTTTTAGACTCTGCAAGCCAAAAATTCTCAAAATCCCACAGAAAGTGACAACAAATCGTATTATGGCCATCACATATAACAATTTGTATATGGATATTCGACAGCAGCTGCGCCGGGCCGGGGTGGAAGCATCTACCTTGGAGGCCCGGGAGCTGGTATGCTTTGCTGCCGGCAAGACCCGCCAGCAGCTTCAACGGGACGGGCAGCTCTATGTGCCGCCCCCGGTGGAGGAGCAGGCCCGGGCGCTGGTGCGGCGGCATCTGGCCGGGGAGCCGGTGGCCTACCTCATCGGGGAGTGGGAGTTTTATGGCCTGCCCCTGGATATTGATCAGCAGGTGCTTATCCCCCGGGCGGACACGGAGACCCTGGTGGATTGTGCTCTGCCGTTTCTGCGGCAGAATCCCGGCAGCCGGGTGCTGGACCTGTGCGCCGGGTCCGGGTGCATCGGGCTGGCGGTGGCCAGCCAGGTGGGGGATTGCCGGGTGACGTTGGGCGATCTATCCGAGGGGGCCCTGCGCATCTGCCGGCAGAATATCCGGCGCAACGGCCTTACAGACCGGGTGGCACCCATGCAGGTGGACGCCGGGAAGGCGCCGCCCCGGCAGCTGGGAACCTATGATTGTATTCTCTGCAATCCGCCCTACATTCCCTCCGGGGATATTCCGGGGCTGGACGTCTCCGTAAAGGATTTTGAGCCCCACGGCGCCCTGGACGGCGGCGAGGATGGGCTGGATTTTTATCGCTCCGTCACCACCCTGTGGCGGGAAGCTCTGCGCACAGGGGGAATGCTGTTTTTTGAGGTGGGTATCGGCCAGGCGGACGATGTGCTGCGGCTTATGCGCTCTGTGGGCTTCGGAGACCTGGAGATCACGACGGACCCAGCGGGCATACCCCGGGTGGTATATGGCCGACTGTACGACGAGATATAACTGGCGAAAAATCTTCGATTTTTCTGCCAAAGGGCTTGCAGTCTGCTGCGCGCATAATTTTGAGCCATAGGCTCAAAATTCCACACTTGCAGCCTGAGAGGTATTTTTCCCCACGCACATGTCGCGGGGAAAAATGATTGGAGTTTTCGCGTCTGCGGACGCGAACTCTGCGAGGCTAATTAAGCGAAAACTTGTATTTATACTGAAATTATGACGTAGGAGGATTGGATCATGGCAGCAAAGAAAGACACGGCGGCCGCCCCGGCGGCGGGCAATTCCGACAAGAAAAAAGCTATTGAGACCGCCATGCAGCAAATAGAGAAGCTGTACGGCAAGGGCTCTATCATGCGCTACGGCGATAACGCCGAGCCAAATGTGGAGGCGATCCCCACGGGCTCCCTGGCCCTGGATGTGGCGCTGGGCATTGGCGGCGTTCCCAAGGGGCGCATCATCGAGATCTACGGTCCGGAATCCTCCGGTAAGACTACCCTGGCCCTGCATATCCTGGCCCAGGCCCAAAAAAAGGGGGGCGAGGTGGCCTTTGTGGACGCTGAGCACGCTCTGGACCCCACCTATGCCCGGGCGCTGGGCGTGAAGATCGAGGACATGCTCATTTCCCAGCCGGACACCGGCGAGCAGGCCCTGGAAATCACCGAGGCGCTGGTGCGCTCCGGCGCCATCGACGTGGTGGTGGTGGACTCCGTGGCAGCTCTGGTGCCCCGGGCGGAGATCGAGGGCGAGATGGGCGACAGCTTTGTGGGCCTCCACGCCCGGCTCATGAGCCAGGCTCTGCGCAAGCTCACCGGCGTCATCGCCAAGACCAACACCGTGGTGATTTTCATCAATCAGCTGCGGGAAAAGGTGGGCGTCATGTACGGCAATCCCGAGGTTACCACCGGCGGCCGGGCGCTGAAGTTCTATGCCTCCGTGCGCATTGATGTGCGCCGGATAGAGACGCTGAAGGCGAACGGAGAGATGATTGGCAACCGCACCCGGGCCAAGGTGGTGAAAAACAAGGTGGCGCCTCCCTTCCGTGAGGCGGAGTTTGACATCATGTACGGCGAGGGTATCAGCCGCACAGGAGAGATTCTGGACCTGGGCGTGAAGCTGGACATCATACAGAAGAGCGGCTCCTGGTTCAGCCTGGGCGAGGTACGCATGGGACAGGGCCGGGACGCTGCCAAGCAGTATCTGGTGGACCACCCCGACCAGTGCGACGCCGTGGAGCAGGAGATCCGCAAGAATTTCCACAAGCTCATGAGCAACCAGTCTAAGGTGGCCGCTCGGGCTGCCGGACGGGCTGTGGATGTGTCCGCCGACGATTTCGACGATGCGGATTGAGCGTGTGGAGCCGTCCAAGCATAAAAAGAACCGGATATTGGTCTTTTTAGAGGGCGGCCAGCTGCTGAAAATAACCGAAAATGAGCTCCTGCACTATGACCTGCGCCCGGGCGCAGACCTCCCGGAGGAGACGGTGGAGGAGCTGAAAAAGTCCGCCCAGGCTTCCCAAATGAAGGCCCGGGGTGCCCAGCTTACCGGCAGCCGTATGCTGTCAAAAAAGCAGGTGGTGGAGCATCTTACCCGCCGGGGCGGCGACAGGGCGGCGGCAGAGGACACCGCCCGTTGGCTGGAGGAGCTGGGTGCGGTGGACGAGGCGGCCTACGGCGCGGCTATCATCCGGCACTACAGCGCCGCCGGCTACGGCCCCGGCCGCATCCGCCAGGAGCTGAACCACCGGGGTATCCCCCGGGACCTGTGGGAGGAGCTTCTTTCTCAAATGCCCCCGGCGGAGGAAGCGGCGGAGCGTTATCTCCGCGCCCGGTGCCGGAATAAAACCGTGGACGAGGCGCTTCTTCGCAAGCTCTCCGCCGCCCTGCAGCGGCGGGGCTTTTCGTGGCAGGATATCCAGGCCTCCCTTCGCCGGCTGGAATCCGAGATTCAGGAATAAAGGAAGATAAAAACCGTGATCGTATCATTTATATCCCTGGGATGTGACAAAAACCGTGTAAACACCGAGCAGATGATGGCCCTGTGCCTGCAATCAGGCATGACGGTGCAGGAGGACTGCGCCGGAAGCGATGTGGTGGTGGTGAACACCTGCGGCTTTATCGACAGCGCCAAGCTGGAGGCCATTGAGACCATTCTCTCCGTGGCGGAGCTGAAGGCAGCGGGCCGGGTGGGCAAGATCCTGGTCACCGGCTGCCTGAGCCAGCGCTATCAGGCGGAGCTTTTAGAGGAGCTGCCGGAGGTGGACGGCATCATGGGCACCGGCAGCTACGGCGACATCGTTTCCGCCGTGGAGCAGGTGGCCGCCGGGCAGAAATTCAGCCGCTTTGCCGACATCAGCGGCCCAGTGGAGGAGCTGCCCCGGGTCATCTCCACCCCCATGCACTATGCCTACCTGCGCATTGCCGAGGGGTGCAGCAACCGCTGCGCCTACTGCATTATCCCGGCCCTGCGGGGCAAGTACCGCAGCCGCCGGATGGAGGATATCCTCACCGAGGCCAAGGCCCTCTCTAACAGCGGCGTAAAGGAGTGCATCGTCATCGCCCAGGACATCACCCGCTACGGCATCGACCTGTATAAAGAGAAGAAGCTGCCGGAGCTGCTGCGGGCGCTGTGCCAGCTGGATTTCCATTGGATCCGCCTGCACTACCTCTATCCCGACAGCATTACCGATGAGCTGATAGATACCATCGCCGCTGAGCCGAAAATTTGCAATTATATGGACATCCCCATCCAGCACTGCAACGACGACATCCTCCGGGCCATGCGCCGCCGGGAGACCAAGGCGGGGCTGCACCAGCTGTTCAAAAAGCTCCGCAGCCGTATTCCCGGCCTGGTGCTGCGCACCAGCATCATCACGGGCCTGCCCTATGAGGACGAGGCTGCCTTTGAGGAGCTGTGTGGCTTCCTGCAGGAGGAGAAAATCCAGCGGGCCGGCGCCTTCCCCTATTCCCCGGAGGAGGGGACCCCGGCAGCCAAAATGCTCAACCGGGTGGATAGCGACCAGGCCCAGAGCCGGGCGGAGCTTATCATGCAGCTGCAGAGCCAGGTGATGGACCAGTTCAACGAAAGCCGCCTGGGCACCACCCTGGAGGTGCTGTGCGACGGCTTTGACCCCCAGGCCATGGCCTACGCGGGCCGCAGCTGGGCTGAAAGTCCCGGCATCGACGGCGTGATTTATTTTACAGCGGACCGGGATGTTCAGCCCGGCCAATTCGTGCCCGTGCGCATCACTGGCATTATGGACGGCGATCTCACCGGCGAAGTGACAGAGGAGGAATAAGGTCATGAAAATGAACACAGCCAACAAATTGACCCTGCTGCGGGTGTTTCTCATCCCGGTGTTCCTGGTGATATACTACTGGGGCTTCGCCGGGAGCCGGTATATAGCCCTGGGCATCTATGCCGTGGCCTGCCTGACGGACCTGCTGGACGGCTACATCGCCCGGCACTATAACCAGGTGTCCGACTTCGGCAAGTTCGCCGATCCCCTGGCGGACAAGTGCCTGGTCATGGCGGCCCTGTGCTGCTTTGTAGAGAGCGGCGAGTTTTTCGGCTGGGTCCTGGCCGTGGTGCTGCTGCGGGAGTTCGCCGTCAGCGGTATGCGCCTGGTGGCCGTGGAGAAGGGCCGGGTCATCGCAGCCGGGTGGTCCGGCAAGGTCAAGACCGCCAGCACCATGGTCTGCATCTGCCTGATCCTCTTCGGCATCCCCCAGTGGCTGAACTATGTCTGCCAGGGGATCATCCTGGTGACCACGGTATATTCCGGTGTGGAATATTTCGCAAAAAACTGGGACGTGTTCAAGGAAAACTGAGAAAAATACCCCCTGCAACGCTCCATTGCGCAAATGCAACGCCCCGGCGGTGGTGTGCAACGGAAAAAACTGCTACTCTTTTTTCAACCGACAGGGCGAAAACGCGCCCTGACCATGTAAAAAGGGAGGCGAACACTATGAAAAGAAAATTTGGCGCACCGGCACTGCTGCTGGCGGCGGTGCTGGTGATGGGCTGTCTGATGATCCGCGCGGCGGACGGGGCGGAAGCACCGCCGCTGACAAAGAAAAACCTCTCGGAAGAGGAGTACCTGCAGGCGGTGACGGAGATCATGACGGACTATAAAGCGGATCGCCAGGCCACTCTGAATCGGCTGGCTGAGTTGGACACGGAGTTGGTGTGCCCGCCGCAGGCCAGTTGGTGCAGAAATGTTTCTTCCACCAGCATCTGGACAAAGCCGGCGGCCTATACGATGAGCGTGTATGGGCTGCGGCGGCAGGGGGAGGATCTGTACAGACTCATTTGGACGGTGACCTGCGAGGCCCGTGAGGCCCGTCCGGGATATCTGGACTGCGTGAGCCTGGAGTGGGACGCCTGGGTGGCGGAGTTTTACAGCGGCATGGGCGACCAAGTCTTTTCCACCATGCAAAAGCCGGGGGTGGGTGTGATGCTGTTCAATTTGCAGGATGTGAGTATGAAGCAGGGCGACAGCTCCTCGGGCATGATCTGCGTTACCGCCAAAGAGGCTGGGAAACTGTACTTCGGTGCCAAGCTCACCCATACCTACACCTGGGATACCGATCAGAACCAGGTTTACTATGAACTGATCCCCTCCACCGAAGCGGACATGAGCCTGCATATAGACGGCTGCCACACCTACCGGGTCAAAATCAACCGCGGTACGGATTTTTGGCAGCAGTGGGCTGAGCAGTGCATAACTCTGGAAACTGGAAAGGAGGCGGCGGCATGGAGCTGACCTTTGGCCAAAACCTGGCAAAAGAGCGGAAACAGGCGGGCATATCCCAGGAGGAGCTGGCAGAAAAGCTACATCTGACCCGCCAAACTATTTCCAAGCGGGAGACCGGTGCATCTGCGCCAGATGTAGAGGGGCTGCGGGCCCTGTGCCGGGCACTGGACGTGTCCGCTGACCGATTGGTGGAGGGGGCGGGGCAGGAGCCAAAACTCACCCGGGACCGGAAAGATCTGTTCAATGGTTTTTTTTACAGTTTTTTGTTGGTGATGTTCGCCGCCGGGGTGGCCATGCGCATCGTGAACCATATTAATATTGAGATATACAGTATTTGGATCACCCAGGCGGCAAATCTCATGATGCTTTTGCCTGTCGTTACGTTTTTCGCCATGGCTGCAGTCCACTTGTTTCGCAAGAAAAAGCCCAAGGAGAACTGACCGGATACCTCTCTCTGCCGCGCCTTGACAAGGGGTGGGAAAACTGTTATGATAAGGGTAATTTCATAGCGCGTTGATCGGAAAGAGTACGTGCCACAGCTTTTCTGAGAGAGGGGCGGTCACCGGCTGCAAGCCGCCCTGTGAAGCGGCGCGGAAAGTGCGTCCGGGAGCGCGGGGGATGCAGATGCCCTCCGCCCGGCCTTGCGGAAAAGGCCCCATTGAGTGACAAACGAGAGTGGAACCGCGAATTTTTTCGCCTCTCATGCCTGCGGGCATGGGAGGCGTTTTTAGTTGGAGCCAACTCGTAGGGGCGGACGCCTCTGTCCGCCCGCCCGGGCTTGTGCCGCATTTCCTGTTACAATCCCGTAGGGGACGATGCCCACATCGTCCCGCCCCACCGCACCACCTGTAATGTGTCATTGCGAGACCAGTGACCGAAGTCACTGGTTGTGGCAATCCGCATCCCCCGTCCCCAATAAAAAGGCTCCCCTGCGTAAGGGGAGCTGGCACGGCGCAGCCGTGACTGAGGGGGCGTCACCCCCGCAAAATCGTCTATATAATAAAACTGCAACCATAAAGGAGACCTGACCATGTATCTGTATAATTCCGCCACCCACAAGAAAGAGGAGTTCAAGACCCACACCCCCGGCCATGTGGAGATGTACACCTGCGGCCCCACCGTTTACCACTTTGCCCACATTGGCAACCTCCGCAGCTACATCATGGAGGACGTGCTGGAGAAGTACCTGCGCTATGCCGGGTATGATGTGAACCGCGTCATGAACATCACCGATGTGGGCCACCTGACCTCCGATGCCGACGAGGGCGAGGACAAGATGCTCAAGGGCGCCAAGCGTGAGCATAAGACCGTCATGGAGATCGCCAAGTTCTACACCGATGCCTTTTTCGAGGATTGCCGCAAGCTGAACATCAAGCGCCCGGACGTGGTCCAGCCCGCCACCGGCCTCATTGATGATTATATCAAGATCATTACCAAGCTTCTGGACACCGGCTACGCATATCTCGCCGGCGGCAATGTGTACTTCGACACCTCCAAGCTGGAGCGGTACTATATCTTCAACGAGCACAATGAGGAGGACCTGGCCGTGGGCGTCCGGGAGGGCGTGGAGGAGGACACCAACAAGCGCAATAAAAACGACTTTGTGCTGTGGTTTACTAAGTCTAAGTTCGAGGATCAGGCCCTGAAATGGGACTCCCCCTGGGGTGTGGGCTACCCCGGCTGGCACATTGAATGTTCCGGCATATCTATGAAGTATAATGGCGAATATTTGGACCTCCACTGCGGCGGCGTGGATAACGCCTTCCCCCACCACACCAATGAGATCGCCCAATCTGAGAGCTACCTGGGCCACCCCTGGTGCCCTCACTGGTGCCATGTGGCCCACCTGAATACCGAGGGCGGTAAGATGAGCAAGTCAAAGGGCGAGTTCCTCACCGTCTCCCTGCTGGAGGAAAAGGGCTACGATCCTTTGGCCTACCGCTTCTTCTGCCTGCAGAGCCACTACCGCAAGAGCCTGGTGTTCTCCTGGGAAAATTTGGATAACGCCACCGTGGCCTTTAACAAGCTCATTGCCAAAATCGCGGCTTTGGACCCGGGCGACGGCCCCGTGGACGAAGCCGCTGCGGCGGAGCTGAAGGAGAAATTCTCCAAGGCCATGGATAACGACCTGAATACCTCTATGGCCGTTACGGTGCTGTATGATGTGCTCAAGACCAAGACCAATGGCGCCACCAAGTGCGCCGTGCTGGCGGATTTCGACAGCGTATTGGGCCTGAAGCTGCTGGAAAAGGCAGCTGACCAGCGCAAAAAGCAGGCCCAGATGGCGGCCCAGCCCGCACTCTTCACCGTGGTCAGTGAGAGCGGCGAGGAGGATGCCAATGTGGAGGCGCTGATCCGCCGACGTCAGGATGCCAAAAAGGCCAAGAGCTTTGCCGAGGCCGACCGCATCCGTGATGAGCTGAAGGCCCAGGGCGTGGAGGTCATCGACGTGCCCGGCGGCGCTAAGTGGAAGCGCATTTGATGGTAGGGAATCTATTAAAAGCATACTAATTCAAAAAAACACATCCGCCAGGCGGATGTGTTTTTTTGAAATTGCCTGAAAAACAGAGGCTTCTCTGATTACAGATACTCCATAGGGGTGTGCTGACAGACCTGGAGGATCTTGGCCTGCAGGGCCTTGAGATCCAGAAAGGTCTCCGGCTTCTTGCTGCTGTCCCGGAGCAGGGCGGCGGGGTGATACAGCGCCGTCATCTGCACGCCGCGTTTCTCAAAGAACTGCCCGTGCTCCTGGGTGATCTTGAAATCGGGCTTTATCAGCTCTGCGGCGGCGATGCGACCCAAACACACAATGATTTTCGGACGCATCATGGCTACCTGGCGGCGCAGATAACCGATGCAGGCGTCCTTCTCCGTGTTCAGCGGATCCCGGTTCTGAGGCGGGCGGCATTTGACAATGTTGGTGATGTACACCGCCTCTCGCTTCAGACCGATCATGGCCAGCATATCATCCAGCAGCTTTCCGGCGGCCCCCACAAAGGGCAGGCCCTGCTCGTCCTCGTTGGCGCCGGGGCCCTCACCGATGAACAGGACCTCCGCCTCCGTATTCCCTACGCCGAACACCACATTTTTCCGGGTTGCCGATAGGGCACAGGCACGACACCGGCTACATTCATTTTGCAATTCTTCCCAGGGCGTCATGAACTAAACCTCCCAAGTTTAAATTTTTCCATGGGCATAACCTACCTGCTTCGGTGAAACACTGATGGGTGAGGTGAGCGGATATGCAGTGGTTTTGGTTTTTCTTTTTTTACAGCCTTGGGGGGTACGGGCTGGAAAAGGCGTATGCCTTTATCGCCCGGCCCCGGCATCGGGTGCGCAAGTGCTTTTTGCTGCTGCCCCTTTGCCCGGTGTACGGCCTGGCTATGACGGCGGTGCTGCGTCTGGCCGGGGGAGAGGAGAGCTTCTGGCGGCTGGCCCTTTACGGGGGCATCCTGTGTACGGCGGTAGAATATGCGGTGCATTTCCTGTATGAAAAGTGCCTGGGGGTGCTGTTTTGGGATTACAGCGGCACCCATTTGGATCTGAATCGCCGGATATGCTTTCCCTTCAGTGTGGCCTGGGGGGTGCTGTCGGCCCTGGCGGTGCGGTATGTGCAGCCCAAGCTGGCACCTGTAGCTGCAGCCATAGCGCCGGAGGTCACCCTGGCCGCCCTGCTGCTGCTGACAGCGGACAGCTTTTTCGCCGTCCGCCTGCTGCGGCGCAGCCATAACATCGACCTGCTGGGACTAAAAAACCTGTGGCGGGAGCTGCACCGGGCCTGATACGCCGGGGCAGACTGCATTTTTTAAACCGGGTCAGACATAGCGCGACAGCCAATCGTGGATGTCACCGTACACCGTATTCTGCATGGCCTTTTCGTTGAGAATCTCGTGCCGCAGACCCGGATAGAGCTTCAGCGTCACATCCTTTACCCCGGCAGAGCGGAAAGCGTCACAGGAGCGCTGTACGCCTTTGCCCATGGCCCCCACGGGATCATCCTGACCGGAGATAAACAACACCGGAGTATTGGGGTCCATCTTCACCAGATTCACATTCTTTTGGTTGAAACGGATACCTCCCAGCATATCCCGGAACAGGCCCACGGTGGCGTCCGCCCCGCACATGGGATCGGCGATGTAGCGGTCTACATTTTCCGTGTCCGCAGAGAGCCAATCGAAGCCCGTGCGGTTGGGGGCGAAGGCCCGGTTGTAGCCGCCAAAGGCCAGCTCGGTGATAAAGTTGCTGGTGGAGGCGCCGCCGTTTTTATAGAAGAAGCGCTTGGCTACCAAATTGCCGCCGGTGAGCATATAGCCCGGCTGCCAGCCGGTGCCCATGAGGATGGCGGCCTGCTTTTCCCCGGGATAGCGGATAAGGTACGAGCGGGTGAGAAACGACCCCATGCTGTGGCCCATAATGAGCTGGGGCAGGCGCTTATAGCGCTTGGAGAGGATCAGGTGCAGGCCGTGGATGTCATCCACTGCGTGCTTCCAGCCGTCCTTTTCACCGAAATATACCGGCGTGCCGCCCTCAGGGAGGGATTGGCCGTGGCCCAGATGGTCGTGGCCTGCCACCACGATGCCCTGCTCGTTGAGATACCGGGCAAAATCGTCATAGCGCTCAATGTGCTCTGCCACGCCGTGGGCGATTTGCAAAACGGCCCGGAATTTGATTTTCTCATCCGGGATCCACAGGCAGGCGTGGAGCTGCGTTTTCCCATCCGAGGAGAGAAAACGGAAATGTTCACAATTTGTCATAGAATCGGCGCTCCTTCCGTGGTATACTTGCATCCATGAGGATGCCATTGATTTACCGGTAGTATACCACGCCGGTGCGAAAAAGAAAAGAGGAGAGACCCATGGAGCAGTATATTTTAGCCCTGGACCAGGGAACCACCAGCTCCCGCGCCATCCTGTTTGACCGCCGGGGGCAGATCGCCTCGGTGGGGCAGTATGACTTCCCCCAGATCTATCCCCAAACCGGCTGGGTGGAGCACGACCCGGGGGACATTTGGAGCTCGGAGAGCCGGGCGGCGGCAGACGCCTTGCGTCCGCTGCGGCCGGGCCAGGTGATGGGCATCGGCGTTACCAACCAGCGGGAGACGACGGTGCTGTGGGACAAAAAATCCGGCGAGCCGGTGTATAACGCCATCGTATGGCAGTGCCGCCGGACGGCAGAGCTGTGTGAGGAGCTGAAAAAGCAGGGCCTTACGGAGCGGATTCAGTCCACCACCGGCCTGCTGCTGGACGCCTATTTCTCCGCCACCAAGATCCGCTGGATACTGGATCATGTGCCCGGCGTCCGGGAACGGGCCCTGCGGGGAGAGATCCTGTTCGGCACGGTGGAGACGTATCTCATCTGGAAGCTGACGGGTGAGCATGTAACGGACTTTTCCAACGCCTCCCGGACCATGCTCTTTGACATACATAAGCTGCAGTGGGACGAGGAGCTGTGCGCTCTGCTGGGCATCCCTATGGCCATCCTGCCCCGGCCCGTTTCCAACAGCGAGACCTATGGCTATGTAAAGCCCGGTATCCCGGGCTTTGAAAAGGTGGCGGGCGTACCGGTGTGCGGCGCAGCGGGAGACCAGCAGGCAGCCCTGTTCGGCCAGGGCTGCTTTACTCCCGGAGAGGCCAAAAATACCTACGGCACAGGCTGCTTTACCCTGATGAACGTGGGTGCGGAGCCTGTGCGCAGCCGGGCAGGGCTGGTGACTTCGGTAGCGTGGCAGGTAAACGGCGAGACGAATTACGCCCTGGAGGGCAGCGTTTTTAACGGCGGCAGCACCATCCAGTGGCTGCGGGACGAATTGAGGATCATTGACTCCGCCCCCCAGATCAACGACCTGGCGGCCACGGTACCCTCCTCCGGGGGCGTTGTGGTGGTGCCGGCCTTTACGGGCCTGGGTGCTCCCTATTGGGATATGTACGCCCGGGGGACTATTCTGGGCTTGACCCGGGGGACCGGGCGGGCGCACATTGCCCGGGCGGTGCTGGAATGCATAGCCTTCCAGGTGACGGATCTGATGCTGGCCATGCGCCAGGATGCCGGTTGTGACATCGCCCGCCTGCGGGTGGACGGCGGCGCCAGCGTCAGCAATCTGCTTATGCAGATGCAGGCCGACAGCCTGCGCATCCCCGTGGATCGGCCCGCCATGGTGGAGACCACGGCCTTCGGCGCGGCAGCTCTGGCGGGGCTGGCCTGCGGTATGTGGAGCAGCCTGGAGGAGCTGCAGGCCCTGCGCCGCAGCGACCGGGTGTTCCTGCCCCAAAGGATCCAGAGCGAGTGCGACGAGGAGTACCGCCTGTGGAAGCGGGCGGTGAGCCGGGCGGCAGATTGGATCGAGCATTAAAGTGCCTCAAAAACTCTCGGGACCGTCCCTATGAAATCCTTGCAAAGCAAATATAAATTGTGTATAATAGACAAAACTGCAAAATATGAAAGGAGATATTTACTATGGCATTTTTTGATGAACTGGGTAAGAAGGCACAGGCTTACGCCGGCGTAGCCGTGGATAAGGCAAAGGATTTGGCGGGCACCGCCAGTGAAAAGGCAAAGACCGCCGCAGAGACAGCCAAGGTCAACATGGCTATCATGATGGAGCAGCGGGAGCTGGACAAGAACTATAAGGCCATCGGCGAGTGGTTCGTGTCCGAATACGCAGAGGAGATCCCCGAGGCGGTGAAGGACGTGGTGGAGGCGGTGAACGCATCCAAGGCCAAGATTGCCGAGCTGGAGGCCTCCAAGCCCCAGAAGGAGGAGCCCATTGCAGAGGAGGAGCCGGCAGAGCGCGTATGCCCCGTGTGCGGCGTGACCGCCAACAGTAAGTTCTGCCCCGAGTGCGGCGCACCCATGAGCGAGCCCAAGGAGTAAGCGGCTCAATCAGCTAAAACAAAAAAGGGCGGCGCCTTGCGCCGCCCTTTTCAAGGCCTAAAATAGCTGCAGGGACAACCCTGCATTTACCGAAACCCGGCAAAGGGGGCCGCCGAGGACGCCGGCCTCTACAGGCGCGATGCTGGATGGACCCGGCGCGGCGGGGCGATGTGGGCATCGCCCCCTACGCAAGACTGAAAGTTTGATTCCGTAGGGCTGCCTTTCACGGCCGCCCGCCACCTGGGTAACGGGGCGTCGAGGACGCCGCCCCCTACAAACAGATTCGTAGGGGCCGATGCCTACATCGGCCCGACCGCAGGTGCGTCTTATTTCCATCCATCGGGGCCTGCGCCTCCGGTGGTCCGTCTGGCCTTGCGCTGTCCGGATACGACTACTATAACGGGGCGTTACTTCGGAAAAGCCAAGGAGAACTGCCCGCCGTCCGTGCCCAGGAGCATCACATCCCCGGCGATAACGGCAGAGCCGCACAGGAGGAGGTTGGCCTGGGCGTCCGTGCGCCCTCCGGGATAATTGGTCAGGCGGAAGGTATAGCGGCATACGGTCTGTCCGCCGTAGTCGGCAAAGGGCAGCCCCTGGGCCTTTTGCAGGGCGACGTAGTCGGCGCAGCTGGCCTTCAGATCCTCCGGCAGGCGCAGCTGCAGGGTCTCGATGGGATCGGGAGCCACCTCCCAGCCCAGCCCTTCCAGATAGGCGGCGCACCCGGCACTATCGGGCACGGGGATACTGTTGGGCCTGTGGGACGATGTGCGCAGGACGAAAAACAGCACTGCGGCCAATGCGGCCGGCACAAGCAGCAGCGCCGGCAGCAGCCGCCGGCGGGACAGATGGAGCACGCGCATGGTATCACCTCGCAAAAGCCTATGTCCCCGGCGGGAGAAATATGCATGGGAGAGGAAAATGGAACGACTGGATAAAGCTTTAAGCGGCACCGGCCGCTGGTCCCGGCGGGAGGTAAAGGAGCTGGTGCGCCGGGGACGGGTGCTGCTGGACGGCGTGCCCGCCGCGTCACCGGAGCAGAAGATCGACCCGGAGACGGCGGACATCCGGGTGGACGGGGAGACAGTGAGCTGCCGGCGGTTTACCTATGTGCTGCTGCACAAGCCGGCGGGGGTCCTGTCGGCGGTGGAGGACAGCCGGCAGAGGACCGTGCTGGACCTGCTGCCCCAAGAACTGAAAAGACAGGGGCTGTCCCCGGTGGGACGGCTGGACAAGGACACGGAGGGCCTGCTGCTGCTGACCAATGACGGAGCCTTGACCCACCGGTTACTCTCGCCGAAAAGCCATGTGGATAAAGTCTACTACGCTCGCACAGAGGGCACCCCTACGGAGGCGGACGCGGCCCGGCTGGCGCAGGGGATCACCCTGGCAGACGGCCTGCGCTGCCTGCCGGCGGAGCTGAAGATCTGCGGGGAGGGGCAGGTGCTGCTGACCCTGCGGGAGGGAAAGTTCCATCAGGCCAAGCGGATGCTGGCCTTCTGCGGCACACCGGTGGTGTATCTCAAACGCCTGTCCATGGGGCCGCTGCGCCTGGGGGAGGATCTGCGGCCGGGGGAATTTCGTCATCTTACCCAGGAAGAAATTGACAAATTGCAGCAGGCAGTGGGGCTTGTAGCGGCAGATTGCCAAAAAAATGACAACAATTTTTGTAAGATTCATAAAAAACCCCTTGCAAATCCGTGATTCTGACGGTATAATACAGAAAACGGATAAACAGATTGCACAAATTCATCCTATCTAAGGATGTCCGGGAGGAATATCATGTCGGGACGGATCTTTCAAAATGTAGTGCTGCAGTTTAAGGAGACCACGGATCGGGTCATTGGCGTTATGGATGCCGAAGGCAGCGTCATCGCCTGCAGCGAGCTCACCGGGATTGGCAAGAAGTGGACTAAGTATGTGGAGGCTATCGAGCTGGCTGATGGCAACTGTGTGGCCATCGAGGGCAAGACCTTCAAGGCGCTGCCCGGCTGGGGTAGTCACTTTGACTACGCCGTGTTTGCCAGTGGGGACGACAGCGTGGGCCGCACTGTGTGCTCCATGGCCTGCGTGGCCCTGAACTCTGCCAAGGCTTACTATGAGGAAAAGCACGACAAGGGCTCTTTTATTAAGAATATTATTTCTGACAATATCCTCATCAGCGATATTTACATGCGTGCCAAGGAGCTGCATGTGCCGGTGGAGGTGAGCCGGGGTGTATTTGTCGTCCGGCCTATTGATGAGCGGCTGGAATCCGTGCCTATGGATGTGATCCAGGGCCTGTTCCCTGACCGGCAGAACGACTTTGTTCTCAGCGTGGGCGAGTCGGATGTGGCACTGATCCATCAGCTGCCGGACAATGCTGATGGACGCGACCTGGACAAGGTGGCACAATCCATCGGTGAGGCGCTGAAGGTGGACGGCGAGAGCACCGTGTTTGTGGGCGTGGGCACCGTGGCCACCCATCTGCGGGATTTGGCCAAGTCCTATAAGGAGGCGCAGATAGCCATCGAGGTGGGAAAGGTTTTCGATACCGAGCGCTATATTGTGAACTACGAGAACCTGGGCATCGGTCGGCTGATCTATCAGCTGCCCACCACCCTGTGCGAGATGTTCCTGCAGGAGGTCTTTAAGAAGAACCCCATTGATGCCCTGGATCAGGAGACCCTGTTCACCATTTATAAGTTCTTTGAAAATAACCTAAATGTGTCCGAGACCGCCCGGAAGCTCTTTGTACACCGCAACACCCTGGTGTATCGGCTGGAGAAGATCAAAAAGCTCACAGGGCTGGATCTGCGGGAGTTTGATGATGCCATTACCTTCAAGGTTGCTCTAATGGTCAAAAAATACCTCACCAGCCGCGGGATCGACGCATAAAAAGCATAAGAGACCCTGTCAGGGAGACACCATAGCCCGGTGCCTCCCTGTTTTCACGCCATAGGGACAATTGCCCGGGAGGGCATCCGTAGGGGCTGCTTCCTTGGGGATGGGACTGACGGGCTTCGCCTAACTTCCCTACAGTTCACACTTTTTTCATATTTTTCCTGTTGCAAAATACGGGGAAAAACCGTATAATGAAGCATGTAACCATTTTGTAACTTTTTTCGCGGAAGCATCCGCGTTTCTGAGAATTGCGAGGAATATATGATTCGGCTTATTGATGTTAAAAAAGTATATGACAACGGCACAGAGGCCCTAAAGGGCATTTCGTTTACTATAGAGGATGGGGACTTTGTCTTTTTGGTGGGCCCCTCCGGGTCCGGCAAATCCACCATTATCAAGCTGCTCACCGGGGAGATTGTTCCTACCGCCGGGCGGGTCATGGTCAACGGCTTTTCCATGGGCCGCATCTCCGATAAGCAGATCCCCTACATGCGCCGCACCATCGGCGTGATCTTTCAGGATTTCCGGCTTATTACGGGCAAGACCGTGAGAGAAAACCTCAGCCTGGCCATGTGCGCCGTGGGCGCCGGACCACGGGAGATTAAAAACCGTATTCCCTATGTGCTGGAGCTGGTGGGCCTGAAGGGCAAGGAGGGGAGCTTTCCCGATCAGCTCTCCGGCGGTGAGCAGCAGCGGGTGGCCATTGCCCGGGCGCTGGTCAATAATCCCAGCACTATTGTAGCCGATGAGCCTACCGGCAACCTGGATCCCGCCCGCTCCCTGGAGATCATGACCCTGTTGGAGCGGATCAATGCCCTGGGCACCACCGTGGTGGTGGTCACTCACGAAAAGGGCCTGGTGAACCACTTTGATAAGCGCGTAATCACCATTAACGACGGTATGGTGGCCGGCGACGGTATGGGACGGTATGAGGTGGTCAAATGAAGAGTAATTTCGGATATTTCTTCCGGGAGGGCAGCCGGAATATGTTCTCCCACGGGTTCATGTCCTTTGCAGCCATCGGCATCACCGTGGCGTGTCTGCTCATTATGGGCACATTCTCCTTGGTGGCCTACAATGCGGATTATAACCTGAAAAACCTGCAGAAGGAGAATGCCATTTTGGCGTTTATTGACGAGACACTGTCTGATGAGGACGCTCGGGCACTGCAGAGCAAGGTGGAGGCGGTGCCCAATGTGGCCGACGCTGCCTTTGTATCCCGGGAGCAGGCCCGGGATAGCTATGTGGCCCAGTACGATGAAAACGATCTCTACGCAAACCTGGATCCGAGTATCTTCCGCCACCGCTTTGTCATTCATTTGCAGGACGATGCCCTGTTGTCCGAAACCGTGGGGGCCCTGCGCCAGGTGGACGGCATTGCCAAGGTGCGGGCGGACGAGGCTATCTCCGCCGGATTTATCACAGCCCGCAATGTGGCCAGCGTTATCAGCGTGACTCTCATTGTTATTCTGCTGATCGTGTCCGTGTTCATCATTTCCAATACCATCAAGCTCACCACCTTTGACCGGCGGGACGAAATCGCCATTATGAAGATGGTGGGCGCCACCAACGGGTTTATCCGATGGCCCTTCGTATTTGAGGGGCTGCTTATCGGCGTGTTCGGCGCCGTGATCGGCTTTGGTCTGCAGTGGCTGCTGTATAACGCCATTGCCAACGGCATTGCCGGGTCTGACACCCTGCAGCTGCTGCGGGTGGTCAGTTTCGCAAAGATCTGGTGGCCCGTAGCGGGTGTATTCCTGCTGGCGGGTGTTCTGGTGGGAGTGGGCGGCAGCCTGACAGCTATCCGGAAATTCCTACAGGTGTAAAGGAGGTACCTATGTCTTTTCGCAAACGAGTGGCATCTTTTTTGTGCGCCGCATGCATGCTGGTGTCCATCCTGTCCGTATCCCGGCCGGCGATGGTGTATGCCAGCAGCCTGGACGATCAGCTTCAGGAGGCCAGGGACGCCCAGGCAGAGCTGGAAAAGCAGATTGAGGCTGTTCAGGCTGACAAAAGCAAGGCCATTGAGGAAAAGGCCCTGCTGGATCAGCGCAACGAAATGCTGCGCACAGAGGTGAACCTCATCCAGCAGCAGGCCGACGAGACCGAGGCTCGCATTACCGAGCTGACCGAGAAGGAAAAGGAGCAGTACGAGCTGTTCTGCAAGCAGGTGCGACAGGAGGAGGAGCGGGGCACGGTTTCCTATTGGTCGGTGATTTTCAAGGCCACCGACTTTACCGACCTCCTGGCCCGGATGGATTTTGTAAACGAAGTGATGGACTATGACCGCCAGGTCATAGCCGACCTTCAGGAGACCCGCCAACAGCTTTCCGAGGACAAAGCAGCCCTGGACCAGCAAAGGACGGAGCTGTCCAGCTCCCAAAAGAAGCTGCAGCAGCAGATTGACGAGGCCAGCGCACTGATTCGGGAGTATGAAAACACGGAGGCCGGCCACCAGGCGCTGCTGGATGAGGCGGAGGCGGACGAGGCCCGCATTCAGGAGCTGATCCGCAAGCAGCAGCAACAGAACAATAACAGCGGCAGCAGTGGTGGGAGTAGTAGCGGCAGCACAGGCGGCTACATCTGGCCCACTAATAATACCCGCGTGATCACCAGCCCCTATGGCAATCGCTGGTGCCCCTATCACGGCTGGGAGTGGCACAACGGCGCGGACATTGACGCAGCCTACGGCTCTCCGGTGCTGGCGGCTAACTCCGGTACGGTGATCCAGGCCGGGTGGAACGGGGGCTACGGCATCAGTGTGATGATCTCTCACAGCGACGGCATCACCACCCTATATGGCCACATGAGCGATTGGAATGTGACCGCAGGGCAGACGGTTTCCCAGGGCGATATCATCGGTTGGTGCGGCAGCACCGGCAATTCCACCGGGGCACACATCCATTACACTATGTATAGGGACGGACAGACCATCGATGTTATGAACTACCTCCCAGGCTATATTGCCTACGATTGGTAAATAGAACAGGCTTTTCCGAAGGGCGGACACAGAAGGTGTCCGCCCTTTTGCAATCTGCCCCTTGCCGTCGTATAGCCGACTGCGGCCAGCCGTAGTGTTCCTGCACTGCGCGCGCAGGGAGGACATGCGCGGCTGCCAAATACCCGGGCTGCGGGGCGTCGAGGACGCTGCCCCCTACGGGGTCCTGTGCGCTATACCTTTTCACTTTTCCGCCCGCATATTCCTCCGCCTGCCTTCATACACTGCCACGGGAGGGGATTATCATGCTTGGATGGATCGATTGGAAGCCCCAGGGACTGCCCCTGATCCGGAAACGGGTGGAGCTGCTGTGCGGCATGCCTTTGTGCCGGGTGGAGATTTCCGGAAAAGCTATGCCGCTGCTGCGGCCTTTTCTGCGTCGGGAGGAGAGAATTCTGCGTCAGGCAGGCGTGCGGGAGGGGGCCTGGCAGGACAATCTGCCGGAGTGTCTACACCTGGGCCTTGTACCGGTGGAGACGGCGCCCTTGCGCCGGGCTGTGCTGCCGACCCTGCTGGAGCAGGCGTTCCGGCAAAAGCGCCTGTCCGATAAAAGTGCCTCCGTGCGCCTGACGGCGGATGGGACGAGCCTGCCGGTGTACTGGGCGGCGCAGCTGCTGGTGCAGCGGGTACGGTATCTGCACCTGAATACGGGATATGGCCAGGGGGCCCTGGAGCAGTGGCTCCTGCAACGCTACGGCCTGGCCTGCGGCGGGGCGGAGCCGGAGCTGGAGGTGACTCTGCGGCGGGATGGGGCCCCATCGGCCCTGCTGCTGGGAGAAAACTGCATGCGCCAGGAGATCGACTACATATTGCCGCCTGCCTTGCGCGGCAAGATTCCCGGCGGCGGCGAGGGGGAGCGGCTGCTGGCGGCTCTGTATCGGCAGGATCGGCTGCACCTAACGGAGCTGGCGGTGGCAAGAATTCATTTCGATGCTTGACACCGGGGCGGAAACTCACTATAATGCAGTATGACTTATTATAAAATCGGTGTAGAATTGCAATAGGGGATACACCGAATCATCGAAAGGAAGCATAACCATGGTTAAAGAGTTCAAAATGAGCCAGGAGCGATATGACGAGCTGAAAGCGGAGCTGGACTACAGCAAAACCACCCGGGCCGACGAGATCGCCGAGCTTATCAAGGAAGCCCGCGGCTTTGGCGACCTGAGTGAAAACAGCGAGTACGACGAGGCCAAAAACGAGCAGGGCAAGCTCTACTCCCGCATTGCTGAGTTGGAGGAGATTCTGCTCCACGCCAAGATCGTCAATGAGTCCGAAGCTGATTCCGATAAAATTTCCATCGGCTGCAAGGTCACGGTTACCAACCTTTCCACCGGCAAAAAGCTGCCCGTCTACAAGATCGTCGGTTCCCAGGAGGCGGACGTGATGAACTACGCCGTGTCCGAGGATTCCCCCTTCGGCAAGGCGCTCATGGGTCGGAGCGCCGGGGAGGAGATCGCCGTGGAGGCCCCCCGGGGCGTGATCCGTTATCACATTGATTCCATCGAGAGATAAACTATATTTTTTACAAAAGGAGGATGCCCGCCATGGCAGAGCAAGTAAACCGAATCAACGAACAGGAGCAGGATCTCAAGCAGATCCTAAAGGTGCGCCGTGACAAACTCAAGGCCCTGCAGGATGCGGGAATGGACCCTTTTACCATTACCAAGTATGATGTCACCCACCACGCCCAGGAAATTAAGGATAATTTTGACGCCCTGGAGGGGCAGACCGTCTCCGTAGGCGGCCGCCTCATGTCCAAGCGCGGCATGGGCAAGGTCTCCTTCTGCGATCTGCAGGATAAATCCGGCCGCATCCAGCTCTACGCCCGCCGGGACGAGATGGACCCGGACGAATATAACCGCTTCAAGAAGTACGACATCGGCGACATCGTCGGCGTTGAGGGCACCGTGTTCCGCACGGAAAAGGGCGAGATGAGTGTCCGGGCCAAGCACATCACTCTGGTGAGTAAATCCCTGCGGCCCCTGCCCGAGAAGTTCCACGGCCTTACCGATAAGGAAATGCGCTATCGCCAGCGCTATGTGGACCTCATTATGAACCCTGAGTCTAAGCGCAATTTTGAGATCCGCAGCAAGTTTGTGGCCTATCTGCGCCGCTATTTGGACGGCCTGGGCTTCATGGAGGTGGAGACCCCCGTTCTCAGCCCCATTGCCGGCGGCGCCAACGCCCGGCCCTTCATCACCCACCACAATGCCCAGGATATTGATATGTATATGCGCATCGCCACAGAGCTGCACCTGAAGCGGCTTATCGTCGGCGGTATGGAGCGGGTGTACGAGGTGGGCCGCATCTTCCGCAACGAGGGCATGGACACCAAGCACAATCCCGAGTTCACCACCTGTGAGCTGTACCAGGCATTCACCAACCTGGACGGCATGATGGATATTCTGGAGGGCATCCTCTCCGGCGCCGCCAAGGAGATTTTGGGCACCTACCAGGTCACCTGGCTGGGTCATGAAATCGACCTGACCCCCTCCTGGAGGCGCATCACCATGGCCGACGCCGTGAAGAACGTCACCGGCGCCGACTTTATGGCCTGTATCGGCGATGCTGACAGGGGCGTGGAGCTGGCTAAGAGCGTGGGCGTGGATATGGATGGCGTGGCGCATACCTGGGGCAACGCCCTCTATGAGACCTTTGACCAGAAGGTGGAGGAGACTCTGGTGCAGCCCACCTTCATCACCATGTATCCTGTGGAGGTCAGCCCCCTGGCCAAGCGCAGCCCCCAGCAGCCTGCCCTTACAGAGCGATATGAGATGTTCATCTGCGGCTGCGAGATGGGCAACGCCTTCTCCGAGCTCAATGACCCCATTGACCAATACCAGCGCTTCAAGGCCCAGGCGGAAAAGCGCGCTCAGGGCGACGAGGAGGCCGACATGATGGACGAGGATTTCGTCCTGGCTTTGGAATACGGCATGCCCCCCACCGGCGGTCTGGGCTTCGGCATCGACCGCTGCAGCATGATGCTCTGTGGTACCGATTCTATTCGGGATGTGATTCTGTTCCCGACAATGAAGCCGTTGGACTCTGACAAGAAGGTTGAAAAGCGTGTTGAGGCTCCTGCGGAGGCTGCTCAGGCGGCTCCGGTTGTGGAGGAAAAAATTGATTATTCCAATGTTCAGATTGAGCCGCTGTTCCAGGATCAGGTGGATTTTGACACCTTCTCCAAGAGCGATTTCCGTGCCGTAAAGGTCAAGGAATGCGAAGCCGTGAAGAAGTCCAAGAAGCTCTTAAAGTTCGTTTTGGACGACGGAACCGGCACAGATAGGGTCATTTTGAGCGGAATTCACGAGTATTATGAGCCGGAAGAACTGGTCGGTAAGACCTGCATCGCTATCACGAACCTGCCGCCTCGCCCGATGATGGGCATTGATTCCTGCGGTATGCTCATCTCCGCCGTGCATCACGAAAACGGCGAGGAAAAGC
>OOCZ01000220.1_pt1 | contig 50393 bp, 55 predicted proteins | sample 1671631 | NCBI WGS metagenome assembly OOCZ01 (sample SAMN06348176, study PRJEB24527) | human gut metagenome | reverse complement strand
CTCTGTTATAGTAGAGATGCGGTCTGGCAACTGCAAACTACAAAACAAAGGGAGGCCACTCAAGAGTGAATGACATAAACAGTTTAGCGCATACAAAATGGAACTGCAAATATCACATCGTATTCGCGCCGAAATATCGGCGCAAGGTGTTCTTCGGTGAGAAACGCAGGGAAATCGGGAAAATACTGCGGCAGTTGTGCGAATGGAAAAAGGTGACGATTGTAGAGGCAGAGGTATGCTCGGATCATATTCATATGCTGCTTGAGATTCCACCCAAAATCGCGGTTTCGAGCTTTGTGGGATACCTGAAGGGTAAAAGCTCGCTGATGATATACGAGCAGTTCCCAAATTTGAAGTATAAGTATAGAAACCGCGAATTTTGGTGCCGTGGATACTATGTGGATACCGTAGGAAAGAATGCAAAGAAAATAGAAGAGTATATCCGAAACCAATTAGAGGAAGACAGGATGGGCGAACAACTGACAATGGGAAACTTCTAAGCCCGTTTACGGGCTGCTGGTAACAAGCCCATGCAGATGTCAGACCGTACCAACGCCGCATGAGGCGTGGCTGGCAACATAGGGCTTCGCCCGCATAATAAATACCCCCGGCTTCGCCGGGGGATATTTTTTATTTTTCATAGGTGCCGGCAGCTGCCCGCCGGCGGCACCCTATCGATTCTTGCCCGCTGGCGTCACCGCCGTTACGCACAGTGCCTTCACGGCAGGGCAAGCAGTCCCTGCCCTATACCACTTTTTCTTCCACTTTTCTTTTTTCTCTTGCAAAAGCAGTGCAAAGCCTATATAATGACAGGGAATGTTACTCCTATTTGCCCGAATGATATATCACCAAACGAGAGGAATGAACCATCCATGAGTGCATCCAGAGAAAAAAAGAACCGCCAGGCCTTCGCCGCCAGCGGTGCTGCAGACCCCAAGGCCATCCGTGCCGCGGAGGAAAAGGCCAAGCAGCGCAAGTCTATGCTGCTCTATGGCGCCGTTGCCGTGGCTTTCGTAGTGGTAGCCGTTTTGGTCCTGCTGTGGAACTCCAATGTGATTCAGCGCGGCAAGACCGCCCTGACCATCGGGGACGAGAATTATTCCGCCGCTCAGGTGCAGTACAGCTACTACGCCGCTTATACCGAGGTCCGTTCCTCCAATTATTATAGCTATATGGGTATTGACACCAGTAAGAGCCTGGCCGGCCAGACCATGTCCGATACGGCCAAAGCCCTTTTGGGTGTCACCGATGAGGGCATCACCTGGGATAAGTACCTGCTCGACAAGGCGAAGTCTAACCTGGCGTCCAGCCAATCCCTGCTGGCCGCCGCCGAAAAGGACGGCTTCACTTGGACGGACGATATGCAGGCCGACTATGACGATCTTATCAAGACCTTCAAGGAAGCCGCCAAAAAGGCCGGTTACTCCTATAAGAATTATATCAAGGCCATGTACGGCACCTTGGTGACCCCGGGTGTTTTCGAGGAAATGTCCAAGAATTCCGTTCTGCTCTCCGCCTTCCAGAACAATCATCTCAATAGCCTGAACTATACCGATGAGCAGATCGAGCAGTATTACCAGGATAACCAATCCACCTTCCATGTTGCCGCCTATGACTATATCCGCTTCAGCGGCACCACCTCCGCCACCAAGGATGAAAACGGCAACACCGTAGACGCCACCCAGGAGCAGATGGACGCTGCCATTGCCGCCGCCAAGGACGGCGCTGATGCCGCTCTGACCCGCTTCCAAAACGGCGAAAGCCTGGAGGCTATCGCCAAGGACTATGACATCGCCTCCTATTCCTCCGTCACCGACGGCGCCAACAACGGCAACACTCTTTCCGCCTGGGCCTTTGACGAGGCCCGCACCGCCGGAGAGACCGCCGTGCTGAACGATGGCACCAACTACTATGTGGTGCAGTTCCACAGCGTCGGCCGCCAGGAGTATAACACTGTAGACGTGCGCCACATTCTGATTCGGGTGGATAGCTCCACCCTGGACTCCAAGTCCGACTCCTATAAGCAGGACCTGGCCAACCTGAAGAGCCAGAAGAAGGCTGAGGCGGAAAAGGTCTATCAGGAGTGGAAGGACGGCGCCGCCACCGAGGCCTCCTTTGCGGAGCTGGCTGACAAGTATTCCGCCGATTCTCCCGAGGGCGGCCTGTATAAGCAGGTCTATAAGGGCCAGATGGTTACCGCCTTCAATGACTGGTGCTTTGACGCCGCCCGCAAGGCCGGCGATACCGACATCGTGGAAACCAGCTACGGCTATCACATCATATACTTTATAGGCCAGGATCTCCCCTATTGGCAGGTTCGCGTCACCAACACCATGAAAAACAACGCCATGAACACGTGGCTGGAATCCCTGCAGCAGGACTACACCATCACGGAAGGCTCCGGCATGAAGTATGTGGGCTGATTTTCCTCAATTTATTCCCGCAGCCCCGACAAGATTTTTTTGAAAGCTGAGCAGGCCGGCGATTTGCTTCGCCGGCCTGCTTTTTTGAGGTTTTACTATGCAAGATATTTTTCTGCGCACCCGCATGATCCTGGGCGATGCCGCCATGGAGTCCCTGGCGGGCAGCCATGTGGCGGTATTCGGTCTGGGCGGCGTGGGCAGCTATGCCGTGGAGGCTCTGGCTCGCTCCGGCGTAGGCCAGCTGACCCTGGTGGACCGGGATACCGTTAGTCCCTCCAATATCAACCGCCAGCTCTATGCCCTGCATTCCACCATCGGCCAGCCCAAGGTGGAGGCGGCCGCCCGGCGCTGCCTGGACATCAATCCCGCCCTCCGCATTCATACCATTTACAAGACCTATGATGCCGAGCATCGAGAGGAATTTTTCGCCGCCCCATATGATTTTATCATCGATGCCATTGATTTAGTCTCCTGCAAGCTGGACCTGATCTCCCAAGCCCAAGGCCGGGGCATCCCCATCATCAGCGCCCTGGGCACCGGCAACAAGCTGGACCCCACCCGCCTGTGCATTTCGGACATTTCCAAGACCTCCGGCTGTCCCCTGGCCCGGGTCATGCGCCGGGAGCTGAAGGCCCGGGGCATCCGCCATCTGCCGGTGGTCTTCAGCCCTGAGGAGGCCGCCGAGATCCGCCAGCTGGACACCCCAGACCCCGGCCGCCGCAGCGTCCCGGCCAGTGTGGCCTGGGTACCATCCTGCGCAGGGCTCATGCTGGGTGGCTATGTGGTGCAGGAGCTGTGCAAAAAGGAGGCAGAACAATGATTCTATTAGGTGCGGCGGTCAATGGGGCCGCCATCGCAGTCGGTGGCTTTGTGGGCCTGTTTGCAGGCAGATTTCTGCCGGATCGGCTGCAAAAAACGCTGATGTGCGCTTTGGCCCTTGTGGTCATCGGCATTGCCGTTCCCGGCATTGATGACTCGCAAAAGCCCCTGGTCCCCATTCTCTCCATGGTGCTGGGGACCCTGCTGGGCGAGCTTTTGGACCTGGACAGTGCGGTGATCCGCCTGGGCGATTGGCTGCAGCGGAAAACCGGCGGCAGGGGGCGGTTCACCGACGGCTTTGTCAACGGTACCATGGTCTTTGCCGTGGGAGCCATGGCCATTATGGGTGCGCTGAACAGCGGCCTGCAGGGGGACCATACCATTCTCTTTTCCAAATCGGTCATCGACGGCATCTCTGCCCTGATCTTTGCCTCTACCTTGGGTGTGGGTGTACTCTGCTCCGCCGTGCCGGTATTTTTGTGGGAAGGGCTCATCGCCCTTTCGGCTTCCCTGCTCGCACCCCTGCTGGGCACGGATGTCATTGCGGAGATCAACTCCATCGGCTCCCTGCTCCTTTTGGCCATCAGCCTGAATATGCTGGGCCTTACCAAGATCCGCTTGATGAACCTGGTGCCGGCCATGCTTTTCCCCATTCTGCTGTGCAGATTCTTATGAGAAAATAAGGGTAGTCCCTCGGGGACTACCCTTATCTTTTTTATTGGGAGCTTTTCCCATACAGCATATAGAGTATAACCCCCAGGCCGCAGCCGCCTGCCATATTACCCAGGGTCACAGGCCCCAGATTCCGTAAGAAGTCCAGCCATGTCACTTCCGCCCCACCGGAGAGAAGGATCCCCGCCGGGAGATAGAACATATTGGCAATGCTGTGCTCAAAGCCACACAGGACGAACAGAAAAATGGGCCCGTACAAGGAAATCACTTTGCCCCCGGCGGACCCTGCGCAAAAGGCCATCCACACCGCCAGGCACACCAAGAGGTTACACAGAACTCCCCGCAAAAAGGCCGCGCCGAAGGGTAAACTCGCCTTGGCGGCAGCTGTGGCAATAGCTGCGGGTGCGATGCTATCCAAAACACCGCATCGTACTACAATAAATGCTATCACAATGCTGCCTATGAGGTTCCCGCAGTATACTATGGCCCAGCTGCCCATGGTCCTGCCCCCGGTGATATCTCCCCGCAGCAGCGGCAGAAGGAAAAGGCAGTTGCCCGTGAACAGCTCGCTCCCCGCCAAAATCACCATGGCCAGGCCCGCCGGAAAAATTGCGGCGGAGGCGATCTTTCCCGCCAAGGCGCCGCCTACAGACGCCGCCGTCCCTGCCAGGGCAATGAACATCCCCGCCAGAATCCCCAAAATCAGCAGCCGGGGAACGCTCTGCCTCGTTCTGTTTTGTGCGGCGGCGCAGTAATCCGCCGCTGCCTGTGTAAATGACTTCAGCATTCCGTTTCTCCGTTTCCGCAGCGGGAGCCGCTGCCGTTTTTTTCATTATAGCAAAGGAGCCATTCGGTTGCAATTCCTCATTTTTTGTGATAATATTTTGACTATAAAAGCAAGGAGGATCGTCCTATGAAATATGGATTTATCGGCACCGGCTGCATGGGCGGTGCCCTGGCCACCGCCTGCGCCAAGGCCATCGGCCCGGAAGATATTCTGCTGTCCAACCGCAGCCCGGAAAAAGCCCAGGCTCTGGCGGAGAAGCTGGGTGCGATCCCGGCGGACAATGAGACCATCACCCGGGATTGTGATGTGATCTTTCTGGGGGTGAAGCCCCAGACTATGGCGCAGATGCTCCTGCCCCTGCAGCCTATTCTGACCGGGCGCAGGACGCCCTTCGTGCTGGTGTCCATGGCCGCAGGCGTGACCATAGAGGCTCTGCAGGACATGGCCGGCGGGCGCTATCCCGTAGTGCGCATTATGCCCAACACCGCCTGCGCCGTGGGGGCAGGCATGACCACCTACACCTGCTCAGCCGAGGTCACGGACCGGCAGCGGCAGACGGTGCTGGACGCCCTGGCCGCCTCAGGACTCCTGGAGGAGATTGAGGAAGGGCTAATGGGTGCTGCCAGCGCCGTGGCCGGTTGCGGCGGGGCCTATGCCTGCCTGTTTCTGGAGGGGCTGGCGGATGGCGGCGTGCTGTGCGGCCTGCCCCGGAAAAAGGCCCAGCGCATGGCGGCCCAAATGCTCCTGGGCATGGCCACCCAAGCTCTGGAGAGCGACGAACATACCGGGGCTTTGAAGGACGCCGTATGCTCTCCCGCCGGGTCCACCATCGCCGGCATCCGCAAGCTGGAGTCCATGTCCTTCCGCTCCGCCGCCATGGAGGCCGTCATCGCCGCTTGGGAGCGCGATAGAGAAATGCAGCAGCAAAAATAATTGCACCAATAAACGGATGCCGCCTGCTAATGCAGACGGCATCCGTTTATAATCATTTCAGCTGGCATAGATTTTGCCGATGAGCCAGTTCAAGGCCCCGGCAGGCAAAATTTTTGTCAGAAACACCGCCGCCTTATAGGCAAAGCCGATGGTATACAGCGGCTTATGGCCGGTCTTCAGGGCCACGCGGCCCACAAAGGCTCCGGCCTTGGCCGGATCCATGCCAGTCTGCTCGTCATGCTCCATACGCTTTACGGAGCGGCTGATACGGCCGGCATAAATTTCATCCCCCTCAGCCACCTTGCGGCGGGCAGCGGTAAAGCCGGTATGGATATCCCCGGGCATCACGGCGCAGACGGTGATGCCGAAGGGCCGCAGCTCATTGGCAAGGGCCATGGTATAGGAATTGATGGCGGCCTTGGAGGCGGAATAGTAGGTCTGGAACGGAATAGGCACCGGCGCCGCCACAGAGCTTAAATTCACGATACGACCGCCGCCCCGGCTGCGCATGGCGGCGATGACAGCCCGATTCATGCGCACCATGCCGAAGAAATTCACATTGAACTGACGCTCGGCCTCCTCCGTGTCCGTAAACTCCACGGCCCCGCTGATGCCGAAGCCTGCGTTATTCACCAGAATGTCAATTTGCCCGGCCTCCTGCAAAATTTGCTCCACAGCCCGGCGAACAGAGGCCTCGTCCGTCACATCGGCGCTGATATGACGGAGACCCGCCACGCCCTCTGCCCGGCGGCTCAGCTCATACACCGTGCAGCCGTTTTTCGCCAGAAACAGGGCCGTTTCCTTGCCGATGCCGGAGGTGCCGCCGGTGACCAATGCGATCTTACTCATGAACCAGCACCTCCGCCATAATATCCATGGCCTCGTCCAGCAGGGCCTCGGTATGGGTAGCCATGTAGCTGGTGCGCAGCAGGGCCTCCCCCTCCGGGGTAGCCGGGGGCAGGGTGGGATTCACATACACGCCCCGCTCGTAGATCTTTTTGGCTACATCCAGGGTGCGCATGGTATCATAGGTATAGATGGGGATGATGGGTGTGGGGGCGTTGAGAGCAGACTCCCGAATTTTTAGGCCCCGGTCTGTGAAGCCCTTGCGGGCATAAAGACTCAGCTCCCGCAGCCGCTCCGGCAGCTCCGGATGCTGCTCCAGCTTGCGCAGGGCTGCCAGGGCTGTGGCGCAGTTGGCAGGAGGAATGGATGCGGAGAATATAAACGGACGGGAGGCGTGGCGCACATACTCCGCCACCGCCCCGGAGGCCGCCATATAGCCGCCCAGGGAGGCCAGGGACTTGGAGAAGGTGCCCATATACACATCCACCTGATCCTCCAGCCCAAAGAAGCTTGCGGTGCCGCGGCCGCCATCGCCCAGCACACCCAGGCCGTGGGCATCGTCCACCATGAAGCGGGCGCCGTACTTCTTGGCCAGGGCGCAGATTTCCGGGAGCCTTGCAATGTCGCCGCCCATGGAGAACACGCCGTCGGTAACGATAAGGGTACCGTTCTGCTCCGGCACACGGGCAAGCTGCTTTTCCAAATCCTCCATATCGCTGTGGCGGTAGCGCAGCATCTTTCCGTAGCTCATCTGGCAGCCGGCATAGATGGAGGCGTGGTTCTCCCGGTCGCAGATCACATAGTCGTGCCGGCCCACCAGGGCGCTGATGATGCCCACATTGGACTGAAAGCCTGTGCCAAAGGTGATGACCGCCTCCTTATGTAGGAACCGGGCCAGCTCCTCCTCCAGCTCCAGGTGCAGCTGGAGGGTGCCGTTGAGAAAACGGGAGCCGCTGCACCCGGTGCCGAACTGCTCCAGTGCCTTTATCCCGGCCTCCATGACCTGTGGGTCTGTGGTGAGGCCCAGGTAGTTATTGGAGCCCAGCATAATACGGCGCTTGCCTTCCATCATAACCTCTACATCCTGCCGGGATTGGAGGGCGTGAAAATAGGGATAAATGCCTTTTTCCTGCAGCTCATTAGCTAAGGAGGGCGCATAGCATTTTTCAAAAATATCCATATGGTTCTCCTTTTGGGGGGGTGTCTTGTTTTTATGTTAACCCATTATAAGGAATACAGCGGGCATTTGTCAAACAAAATGTTACATTCGGCGAAAATGTGACAGTTTTTTCCTCTTTTATTCACGGAATATTTATATTTCCATGGTATTCTATGGTATACTGATAGAAATTCATTTGTAATAGTCTTGCAGCGTTTGCCGCCTGCAGGCGGCAAAATGGGGATCATTTTTCACCGCGACATATGCGTGGGGAAAAATTCCCCGCAGGCTGCCGGTGTGGAATTTTACCGTAAACGGCAAAACCATGCCCGCAGCTGACTGCAAGTCTTTTGGCAGAAAAATCCGCAGGTTTTTCCGCCCATTAAAAAGGAGACCGCTATGCCGCAGAAACCGTCCCTCACCCAAAAACAAAAAAAGATCGCCGCCGCCTGCACGCTGGCGGTATTTATCCTGCTGTCGGCGGCGGTGTGTTGGTTTGTGGGGCGGCCCATGATCCGATTTGCCAAGCAGCCGGAGCTGTTCCGTCAATGGGTGGACAGCCTGGGTCTATGGGGTATGATCGTCTATGTGGGTATGTGTATCTTGCAGGTGGTGGTGGCCATCATCCCCGGGGAGCCCCTGGAAATCTGCGGTGGGTATGCCTTCGGCGGTGTGTGGGGCAGTGTTTTATGTATGCTGGGCCTATTTTTGGGCAGTGTCATTGTGTTTGCCCTGGTACGCAAGCTGGGTCAGCCTATGGCGGAGATCTTCTTCCCCCCGGAAAAGCTGGAAAAGCTGCATTTTCTCAAGCATTCTCCCAAGAGGGATTATCTGTTTTGGCTGATCTTCACCGTGCCGGGCACACCCAAGGATCTGCTGTGCTATTTCGCGGGGTTGACGGATATTAGGTGGGGTGTTTGGCTGCTGCTATGCTCCGTGGGCCGGCTGCCGTCGGTGCTGACATCCACCGTGGGCGGCAGCGCCTTGGGCGGCAGGAGCTACCTGTTTGCGGCCCTTGTCTTTGGCGGAACACTGCTTTTATCCCTGGTGGGGCTGCTGATCTACCGCTGCGTATGCCGGCGCCATGAAAAAAACAACTATCCCGAGAAAAAGGCTGAAGATTGACGGTTGCACCGATGAAATGCATATGGTATAATAGCTGCAAGCGGCCATAATGTTTTTCATGTTTTGTCATTTTTCTTCCCGCTTTGGTGGGGCCCGAAAAATGTGGCCGCAGTATACCATTCCGCTCTGCGGTATGATATACAACAGGTGATTTGCGGAACGGAATGGGTCACATCCCAGCGGTACCAAGCCGCCGTAGACGGATTATATGCCGCCGAGACCATTGGGGCAGCATTGCCCTGAGAAGGGCTCGGCATCAGGCATCCGGAGCCGGAATACTTTCCCCAAATCAGAAGGTCCTTGGCTCTTGGGGGATGCCGGCAGGACCGATATGGAATAACTATGCCCCCAAAGGGGGATTTTTTTTGCCCCAAGGAGGTAAATATGAAAAAAAAGACGGTTTATAATATCATTATGGTGGCTGTCATCGCCGCCATCGCCGCAGTGGCCGTTCTTCTGGTCGGGCGGCACCTGGGCTGGTTTGACAAGGCCGCCCCGGAGGGTGAGGCCACGGCCATCAGTGCTACCGTGCGCAAGGGTCTGGCCAATCTGGAGCGCGGCGGCATCGCCTCGGAGCTCAAGGGGCAGACGCAGCTGCGCCAAGGCGATGTGATATCCGTGGCCAGCGGATATGTGGCTGTGGAAGCAGACACAGGCAGCCTGATGCTCTCCCAGGGAAGCCAGCTGGAGATCGTGTCAGCGGCGGAGGCGCAGGTGCGCCTGGTAACGGGTGAGGCCTTCTGCCAGGTGGGAGACAAGCCTGTTAAGCTGCAGTACGGTGAACACAACGCCACGCTGCAAAATACCGTGCTGGTGTGTACCGTACGCACGGGATCCGAGACCGTGTATGTGCTGGGTGGGACCGTCAGTGACGGGGAGAACACCTTTACCGCCGGGAAAACCGGCTGTTATGTAGGCCAGGAGCTCTCTGTGCAGGATATGGATCTGCAGGCCCTGAGCTCCTTTGCCCTGAATTGCGTTTTGGGCTGCGGGGAGAGCATCTTCTGCTCGGCAGATGAGGTGCAGGCCGTATTGGACGGACGGAATGTACCGGCGGATGTCATCCAGCCCGAAAATCCGGAGACCCCGGACACGACCGATACGCCCGATGTATCAAGCAAGCCGGACAAGCCCAATACCTCCAGCAAGCCCGATACTCCTGGTACTCCGGATACGCCCGAAAAGCCTCAGCCGGCGGGGCCGACCTGTACCATTGAGATCCGCTGCGACACTATTTTAAACAATATGAAGGATCTGACGCCGGGATTGGACGTTTATGTGCCCGATAACGGCACCATTCTCGCTGCCACCACCGTTTCCTTTACCGCCGGAGAGACCGTTTTCGATGTGCTGAACCGGATCTGCGATGAGCGGAATATTCAGATTGAATACAGCTACACCCCCCTATACGGCAGCTACTACATTGAGGGCATTAACCACCTGTATGAATTTGATTGCGGACAGCAATCTGGTTGGATGTACAAGGTGAACGGCTGGTTCCCCAACTACGGCTGCTCCAGCTACAAGCTGGAGGGCGGCGAGACCATTGTGTGGGCCTACACCTGCAAGGGCCTGGGCACCGATATAGGCGCACCCAGTATGGGCTGAACTATACGGCACACATGAAAAGGAGGCTATGACCGTGCAGGACTATGATGTGCTTTCCCGCTGCCACCCGGCGGTGAATTTCCTGTTCTTTGCGGCGGCCATCGTGCTGACGGTGGTGCTGTTTCACCCGGCGTATCTGCTGGTCTCCCTTCTGTGCGGAGGGGCGTACTACGCCGTGCTGCGCCGGGCGCGCTGCATTAAAACCCTTGGCTTCCTTCTTATAGCCATGGTGCTGGTGGCGGCGGTAAACCCGCTGTTCAACACCCTGGGTGAAACCACCCTCTTTACCCTGTTCGGCCGTCCCTACACCTGGCAAGCCCTGTGCTACGGCGGCTGCGCGGGGATGATGTTTGCAGCGGTGAGCCTGTGGTTCCTGTGCGGTGGCATCGTCATGACCTCTGACAAGTTTACAAGCCTGTTCGGTGCGGTGATTCCCGCCATTTCCTTGGTGCTGGTGATGGTGCTGCGGCTGATTCCCGGCTACTGGCGAAAGGGAAAGCAGATTGCCGGAGCCCGCAAGTGTATCGGGCGCAGCGGCACCGGGTCACGAAGGGAGAAAATCCAGGGCGGCATGGACGTGCTTATGTCCCTGTCCGGCTGGGCCCTGGAGGGCAGCGTCATCACCGCCGACTCCATGCGCTGCCGGGGCTATGGAGCCCCGGGCAAGCGCACCAGCTTTCAGATTTACCGCTTTACCGGGCGAGACCGGTTTATCACCGGGCTGATACTGGCGGCCCTGGCCGCCGCCATCTATGCAGCCGCCGGCGGCAGCGCCCGGGCGGCGTTTATCCCGGCAATAGCTATTGCGAGGGTGGCCGGCTTCCGGCCTATTCTGGGCCTTGCGTCCTACGCCGCACTTTTACTGATCCCCACCTTTTATTCCATTCGGGAGGCTATACTATGGCACAGTTTGCGATCGAAAATCTGACCTTTTCCTACCCAACAGACCCGGAGCACCCCTCCCTGCAGGAGGTTTCCCTGCAGGTGGAGCAGGGGGAATACATCGCCCTGTGCGGCAAGTCCGGCAGCGGAAAAACCACTCTCCTGCGGCACCTGAAGACTGTCCTCACCCCCCACGGCAATCGCACGGGGTCTATCTTCTATGAGGGTGCGCCCTTGGACCAGGCGGACCTACGCAAGCAGTCGTCTGAAATCGGCTTCGTCATGCAGAATCCGGACAGTCAGATCGTCACGGACAAGGTGTGGCACGAGCTGGCCTTCGGCTTGGAGAGCCTGGGCTGCGACCAGAAAACCATGCGCCTGCGGGTGGCGGAAATGGCCAGCTATTTCGGCATTCAGAGCTGGTTTCACCGGGATGTGGCGGAGCTATCCGGCGGGCAGAAGCAGCTTTTAAACCTGGCCTCCATCATGGCTATGCAGCCAAGAGTGCTGATTTTGGACGAGCCCACCAGCCAGCTTGACCCCATCGCCGCCTCGGACTTTCTCAACACGGTGAAAAAAATCAACCGGGAGCTGGGCACCACGGTGCTCATCACCGAGCACCGGCTGGAGGACATCTTCCACGCCGCCGACCGCTGCGTGGTTATGGAAAACGGCCGCATTTTGGCCGACGATGATCCCAAAAAGGTGGGTCAGCTTCTCTACACCCAAAAGAGCGATATGTTCACCGCTATGCCTGCCCCGGTGCGCATTTTCTACGGCGCAGGCGAGCGGGGCGCCGCTTCTCCCCTGACGGTGCGGGAGGGCCGCAGCTGGCTGACGGAAAAGGCCGCCGGAAAAAAGCTGCGCGACACCCTGCCCCCTCAGCCGGAATTCCCGGAGGAGATCCGGGACCCGGCCCTGGAGGTAAAGGAAATTTGGTTCCGCTACGAAAAGGACAGCCCGGACATTCTCAAGGGCGTCAGCTTCCGGGTGCCTAAGGGAACACTCTTTTCCATTGTAGGCGGCAACGGAACGGGTAAATCCACTACGCTCAAGGCCGTGTGCGGCATCTGCAGGCCCTACCGGGGCAAGGTACGCGTGGACGGCCAGGACACCGCCAAATGCAAGGATCTATTCCACGGGAAGCTTGCCATGCTGCCTCAGGACCCCCAGTGCCTGTTTGTGAAGAAAACCGTGCGGGAGGATCTGGAGGAAATGCTCCCCGCCTCCTGCCCGGATAAGGACCGGCGCATTGCGGACATGGCCCGGCTCTGCGACATTACGGCGCTTTTAGAGCACCATCCCTACGACCTGTCCGGCGGTGAGCAGCAGCGCTCCGCCCTGGCAAAGGTACTGCTGACAGAGCCGAAGCTGCTGCTTTTGGATGAGCCCACCAAGGGTTTGGACAGCTTCTTTAAGCGCCAGCTGGCGGGGCTCCTGCGCCGGCTGATGACAGAGGAGGGCGTGACCATCGTTATGGTGAGCCATGATGTGGAGTTCTGTGCGGAATACGCAGACAGCGTATCTATGTTCTTTGACGGACAGCTGCTCACCACCAACACGCCCCGGCGCTTCTTTGCCCAAAACAGCTTCTACACCACCGCAGCCAACCGCATGAGCCGGCACCTGTTCCCCCAGGCGGTGACGGCGGAGGATGTGGTGACACTGATGAAGGAGAATCAGCTGACATGAACACGAAAAAAACTACCTGGCGCTTTTGGCTGAGCCTTGTGATCCTGCTGGTGCTGGTGCCGCTGACGGTGCTGGTTTTCTCCCGCTTCGACCGGAAATACTACCTGGCGGGGCTGGCCATCATCGTGCTGACCACGGCAGCCTTCTTCCTGCATTTTGAGAGCCGGAAGCCCCAGGCCCGGGAGCTGGTGATCTTAGCGGTGCTATGCGCCCTGGCAGTGGCCAGCCGGGCCGCCTTTGCCGCTGTGCCTCACTTCAAGCCCATGCTGGCCATCGTTATGCTCACGGGCATCGCCTTCGGGCCGGAGGCGGGTTTTCTGTGCGGGGCCATCAGCGGCTTTGCCAGCAACTTTATTTTCGGCCAGGGGCCCTGGACCCCGTGGCAAATGTTTGCCTACGGCATCGGCGGACTGCTGGCGGGGCTGTTTGCCATGTGGGGTATTCTGAAAAAGGCCCCCAAGGGCTGGAAAGACGTCATCATTTTGGCTGTGTTCGGCTTTTTCGGCATTTTACTGGTGGTGGGCCCACTGCTGGATACCTCCACCTTCTTTACCGTGGCCACCAGCTATGATGCCGCCTCGGTGCTGGCGGTTTACCTGGCAGGCGTGCCGGTGAACTGCGTACACGGCGCGGCAGTGGCTCTGACTATGCTGCTGTTCGGCAAGCCTCTGCTGGAGCGGCTGCGGCGTATTCAGATCAAGTACGGCATGATGGAGCCCTGACGCTATGGAATTTTCACGCTATCATCCGGCCATCAACTTTTTATATTTCGCGGCGGTGCTGGCAGGCACCATCCTTTTCCGACAACCGGTATACTTGGCCCTCAGCTATGTGTGTGCATTTTTATACCTGCTGAAGCTCCGGGGCCTCCGGGCCCTGATACCGGGGCTGGGACTTTTGCCCTTTGCGCTGCTCTTTGCCCTGTGGTATGGGTCATACCACCACTTCGGCATCAAGGTGCTGGGAATCAACTTTATCGGCAACCAGGTGACCCTGGAGTCCTTCCTCTGCGGCGGCACCTGGTCCATGGTGTGCGTGGCAGCGGTCCTATGGCTGGGCTGCATCCACACCGTGTTCACCACCGATAAGATCGTGTATCTTTTAGGCCGGGTATCCCCGCACCTGAGCCTGTACTTATCCATCCTGCTGCGGATGGTACCTCGGCTGAACACACAGCGAAAGCGCATTGAGCTGGCCCAGCGGGGCATCGGCCGGGGCAAGGGGCAGGGAAACATCTTCCAGCGTATGCACAACACCCTGCGCCGGGGCAGTATCCTGCTCACCTGGCTTACGGAGGGCATTGTGACCACCTCGGATTCCATGCGCTGCCGAGGCTGCTCCCTACGGGGACGCACCGCCTACTCCCTGTACCGCTTTGATGGGCGGGACAGAGCCTTTGTTATCGGGCTGTGCGCGCTGATGAGTGTGCTGCTGATGGCGGTGCTGCTGGATCAAACCATGATCCGCTTTAAGCCCCAGGTGGTGATGATGCCCATCACGCCTATGTCTTTCCTGTTTTATACGGCCTGGGCGGCACTTTGCCTGCTGCCCCCGGCACTGGAGCTTATGGGGACATATAGGTTTCAGCATCTTCGGCAGACGACTGGCTGATTTTTTCCCGGGATGGAATTGCTCTTTTTCCGGATATGTGTTATAATATAGCATATTATTGAGTGGGAGGGTCTCGTCATGACAACAAAAGAACGGCAGAAAGCAATTTTGTCCTATCTGCGAGATGAAAGTGCCCCTGTCAGCGCAACTACCTTGGCAAAGCTGCTGGGCGTGAGCCGACAGATCATCGTTGGTGATGTGGCCCTGCTCCGTGCCGCCGGCACACATGTCGTGGCCACCTCCCGGGGCTATGTGATCCCGCCGGAGGAGGGCTCGGTGCGTCAGGTGGTATGTCAGCACACTCCCGGACAGACCCAGGAGGAGCTATACGTTATGGTGGACGGCGGCTGCACCGTTTTGGACGTGACGGTGGAGCACCCGGTCTACGGGGAGATCACAGCACCGCTGCAGCTTTCCAGCCGCCGCGATGTGGACGAGTTTGTGCGAAAAATGCTGGATAATGCCGCCCAGCCCCTGAGCCTATTGACAGATGGTATCCACGCCCATCGGCTGTCCGTGCCGGATGAGGACGCCTTTCAGCGGGTGTGCGCTGCCCTGCGGCAAAAAGGAATGCTGCTGGAGGATTGACAAATCCCGCAATTAGGATATAATGGAGTAGTCAGGTGTCATGACACCAGACTACTCCATTATATTTGAGGTGTATCATGCAAAAAATATCCGCTTTCCTGCGGCGCAAGGACATTGTTTTCTCTCCCAAGCGTTACTTCATTGACGCCATGAGCGCCATGGCCCAGGGCCTGTTCTGCACGCTGCTGGTGGGCACCATTCTCAACACGCTGGGCACCCAGCTGCACATCGGATTTTTAACGGACATCATCGTCACTCTGGGCAAGGGCGACGGCGCAGTGGCCTACACCATCGGCGGCCTGTGCTCGGCTATGGTGGGCCCGGGTATGGCCGTGGCCATCGGACAAGCCCTGAATGCCCCGCCCATGGTGCTGTTTTCCCTGATTCCGGTAGGCTTTGCCACCAATGCCATGGGTGGGGCCGGCGGACCCTTGGCAGTGCTGTTCGTGGCCATCATCGCCTCTGAGATCGGCAAGGCCGTGAGCAAGGAGACAAAAATTGACATTCTGGTGACCCCCATTGTCACCATCCTCTGCGGTATCGGCGCTGCAGCCCTGATTGCCGCCCCCATCGGCACCGCCGCCAGTGCCGTGGGCAAGGCCATCATGTGGGCCACGGAGCTGCAGCCCTTCTTCATGGGCATCATCGTCTCCGTGGTCATCGGCATCGCTCTGACGCTGCCCATCTCCTCTGCCGCTATCTGCGCCGCTTTGGGTCTAACGGGCCTGGCCGGCGGCGCCGCCGTGGCAGGCTGCTGCGCTCAGATGGTAGGCTTCGCCGTCATGAGCTTCCGGGAAAACCGCTGGGGCGGCCTGGCGGCCCAAGGCCTGGGCACCAGTATGCTGCAGATGGGCAACATCGTCCGCAATCCCCGAATCTGGATCCCGCCCACCTTGGCCTCCGCCATCACAGGCCCTATTGCCACCTGCATCTTCCGCATGGAGATGAACGGTGCTGCGGTGTCCAGCGGCATGGGCACCTGCGGTCTGGTGGGGCAGATTGGCGTGTATACCGGATGGTTGGCGGACATAGAGGCCGGGACCAAGGCCGCCATCACCGCTATGGACTGGATCGGGCTGGTGCTGGTATGCTTCGTGCTGCCTGCCATCTTGAGCTGGCTCATTGCCCTGCCGCTGCGCAAGTGGGGCTGGATCGGAGAGGACGACTTAAAGCTGGATCTGTGAGGCTTCAAATTTAGCCACACAAAGGGAGACCGCCCGGAGGGGCGGTCTCTTTTTGCGCAAATGCCCCCGCTCCGCGCTCGGCGAGGCACATGGGCCCCGCCCTGCAAAATATTGCATATTCCCATAGGGCGGGCAGGGGCGTCCACCCCTACAAGGCTGTGCAGGAACGGGGCATAGGGCGCGGATTGCCACGCCAGTGACGTCGGTCACTGGTTCGCAATGACAGGTGGGTACAAGGGGATCATGCGAATTTTGGCGGCGGGGTGTGGGCACCCCGCCCTACCAAAGAAGCAGAGAATAGCCCAGTTAGAATGGGCCAGCACGAGCGCGGAGCGCGTCTCAGATGTAGACGCAAAGACCATGTGAAAGCAAGGCACGAAATTTGCTTATCTTGATTCGCGTGGCTAAAGGAGACCGGTACAGGCAGCACTTCAGCCGCGGAAAGGATTTCAAAACCTTGGTTTTGACGGCGTTCTTTCCGCCCTTTCTTTCGCCGCAGAAAGAAAGGGCGCCGCCGGAGGCATTTGACTTGGAATGCGGTGGGGGCGGGCCGATGTAGGCATCGGCCCCTACGCACCAATCTTCCATCTTTTTGGTTTCCTCTTTTCTCCGCTCTCCCCGTCTATTGGCATCGTTAACGAGGAATTTTTGACAAAATGCGGCCGTTTTGGACACCCTGCTAATTTTTAAATTTTTTTAACAGAGGGGTTGACAAAAGGGGTTAAAGATATTAAACTATCGGCAGTTAAAGGATTTTAACTGTTTTTCTTTTGATAGGCAGTTAGAGTAATCAAACATTCGGGAGGGATGACAATGATGCCCTTGGCACTGGCTGATATGGGTTCGGAGAACATCATCCGGCACATTGGCGGCAGCCCGGAGGTGCGCAAGCACCTGGAGGATCTGGGCTTTGTGGCCGGCGGCACGGCAACCGTGGTGTCCACCCTGGGCGGCAACCTCATTGTGAAGGTGAAGGAGGCCCGGGTAGCCATCAGCGAAGAAATGGCAAGAAAAATTATGATATAAGAAGGAGAAGGCACAATGAAAACACTGAAGGATGTTAAAATCGGCGATACCGCCAAGGTGGTAAAGCTCCACGGCGAAGGTCCCGTGAAGCGCCGCATTATGGACATGGGCATCACCAAGGGTGTGGAGGTCTATGTGCGCAAGGTGGCCCCCCTGGGCGACCCCATGGAGGTGACCGTGCGGGGCTACGAGCTGAGCCTGCGCAAGGCCGACACCGAGATGATCGAGGTGGAATGACCCTGGCAGAAAATCTTTGATTTTTCTGCCAAAAAGCTTGCAGCCTGAGAGGTATTTTTTCCGCGCACATGTTGCGGCGAAAAATGATTTCAATTTTTTGCCGAGGCTCTCAGGCTCCCATTAATTTTTTTAAGCACTGGTTAGTTTATGCTAACCGAAAGGAGAGACACATGGATAAACAAATCAAGATCGCGTTGGCGGGCAACCCCAACTGCGGCAAAACCACCCTTTTCAACGCTCTCACCGGCTCCAACCAGTTTGTTGGTAACTGGCCCGGCGTTACGGTGGAGAAGAAGGAAGGCAAGCTGAAAAAACACGAAGATGTAGTCATCATGGACCTGCCGGGCATCTACTCTCTGTCCCCCTACACCCTGGAGGAGGTGGTAGCCCGTAACTACCTCATTAAGGAGCGCCCCGATGCCATCCTGAACATCATCGACGGCACCAACCTGGAGCGTAACCTCTATCTGACCACCCAGCTCACCGAGCTGGGCATCCCTGTGGTAGTGGCCATCAACATGATGGATGTGGTGAAGAAGAACGGCGACAGCATCAATACCCAGGAGCTGGCCCGGGAGCTGGGCTGCAAGGTGGTGGAGATCTCCGCTCTGAAGGGCGACGGCGTGATGCTGGCGGCCGAGGAGGCTGTCCGGGCCGCCAACGGCGGCAAGACAGTGCCCATGCACACCTTCTCCGGCCCCGTGGAGCACGCCATTGCCCACATTGAGGAGGCCGCCGTGCACAACATGCCCGAGGAGCAGCAGCGCTGGTACGCCATTAAGATCTTTGAGCGGGACGACAAGGTCCTCTCCCAGCTGAGCATCCCCGAGGACGTTATGTCCCACATTGAGGAGGACATCAAGGCCGCCGAGAAGGAGCTGGACGATGACGCCGAGAGCATCATCACCGGTGAGCGTTACATCTACATTGCTGAGCTTATTAAGGGCTGCTATAAGAAAAAGAACACGGGCGCTCTGTCTGCATCCGACAAAATCGACAAAATCGTCACCAATCGCTGGCTGGGCCTGCCCATCTTCGCCGTGGTAATGTTCCTGGTATACTGGATCGCCATGGTGGGTGTGGGCGCACCCGCTACCGATTGGGCCAACGACGGCGTGTTCGGCGATGGCTGGCATCTGCTGGGCATCGGCTCCAAGGAGTATAACGAGGTCAACGACGAGTACACCGCTGCCGTGCAGGCTGTGGATGCTTTCCTGGGTCTGGACACCGAGGCCGAGGACTTTGACGCCGCTGCCGCCCTGGCCGAGATGAAGGCCTTTGTTCCTTCCTCCTCTACTGCCACCTTGGATGTGGAGGATGAGGAGACTCTGGCCATCAACACCATGACCGCTTACTACGATGCCCTGCCCGAGGGCGCCGACAAGCTGGACAACGTGGTACAGATGACCTATGTGGACGCTGTGGCCTACCTGGAGAAAAACGGCTTTGATGCGCCGGATCCCGCCGACTACGGCGTGTGGGTACCCGGCATCCCCGTGCTGGTGGGCGATGGCCTGGATGCTGCCAACGCGGCGCCCTGGCTCAGCGGACTGATCAATGACGGTATTGTGGCCGGTGTCGGCGCCGTGCTGGGCTTCGTGCCTCAGATGCTGGTGCTGTTCCTGATGCTGGCCTTCCTGGAGGCCTGTGGCTACATGGCCCGTATCGCCTTCGTGCTGGACCGCGTGTTCCGCAAGTTCGGTCTGTCCGGCAAGAGCTTCATCCCCATGCTCATCGGCGTGGGCTGCGGCGTGCCCGGCATCATGGCCTCCCGTACCATCGAAAATGAACGAGATCGCCGTATGACCATTATGACCACCACCTTTATTCCCTGCGGCGCTAAGGTGCCCTTCATCGCCATGATCGCCGGCGCTCTGTTCGGCGGCAGCGCATGGGTCTCCACCTCCGCCTACTTCATCGGCATGGCCGCCATCATCGTCTCCGGCATCATGCTGAAAAAGACCAAGATGTTCGCCGGCGACCCCGCTCCCTTTGTTATGGAGCTGCCCGCCTATCACTGGCCCACTCTGGGCAATGTTCTGCGCAGCATGTGGGAGCGCGGCTGGTCCTTCATCAAGAAGGCCGGCACCATCATCCTGCTCTCCACCATCTTCGTTTGGTTCACCACCTACTTCGGCTGGGTGGACGGCACCTTCCGGATGCTGGACGAGAGCGAGATCGACTTCTCCATCCTGGCTGCCATTGGCGGCGCTATCTGCTGGATCTTCCAGCCTCTGGGCTGGGGCAACTGGCAGGCTACCGTGGCCTCCATCACCGGCCTGGTGGCCAAGGAAAATATTGTGGGTACCCTGGGTATCCTCTATGGCGGCGGCGATGGAACCGTGTATCAGAACATCGCCCAGGCCTTCAACGGCATCAGCGGTTACAGCTTCCTGGTGTTCAACCTGCTGTGCGCCCCCTGCTTCGCGGCCATCGGCGCCATCAAGCGGGAGATGAATAACCACAAGTGGACCTGGTTCGCCATCGGCTATCAGTGCGGCTTTGCCTATGTCATCGGCCTGATGATCAACCAGTTTGGCGGCCTGTTCACCGGCAACATGAATATCATCGGCCTCATCTTCGCCGTGGCTGCCCTGGTGCTAATGGTCTACATGCTGGTCCGTCCCTACAAGGAAGCTACCAAGCTCTCCGCTAAGATCTGATAAGTCACCCATAAGCAAACAAGAGACCATCTCCTTTAATCGCCGCCCCGGGGACCGCAGCCCCCGGGGCGGCACCTTTATAAAGTCCGACGAATCCGGTTTACGGGACATGTTGGAGACAGGAATACCGCCCCAAAGCGCTGCCTTGGGGCGGTATTCCTGTATTTATATTTCCAGCTCATAGATGCCCATGACCTCCTCCGGGTCCGCCAGGGCCTCCACCGGACCCCGCAGAGTTGGCTCACAGCGCCAGGCCAGGCCGCAATCCGCAGTGATGGAGCGGGGTACCGGCACGATGCGGCCCGGAAGGCTGGCCGCCTTGCAGGCGCGCTCCATGGCCATGACCCCGGCGGTGGTATAAAAGGTCACGAGCAGCCAGGTTTTCTTCTGCAGCATTTGTTTCTCTCCTGGACATGGCAGTTCCCCTGCCCGGTTTTGCCGGGCAGGGGCGCCGGGATGTGTCTTATTTCTTGGTGAGCCTCAGTATCCACTCATCGCCGTTTTCTTCAGCCCGGAACGTGTAGCCGTTGTGATAGGCAAAGCGCTGGATGTTTTCCACGGCGCAGGGGGCATCAATAAGCACCTCCAGCTCTGCGGGATCGCTCTTTTTGATCTCCTCCTGCACCATCAGCAGGGGGACCGGGCAGGAAAAGCCTCTTGCATCTACGGTTGCCATATTATGCCTCCTTCTTCTTTCGCATCACATTGCACAGGGAGACCACCAAAAGCACCACCAGGGCCATGGCCACGGCCACCTTGGCATTGGCGGTGACGGCGTACTTGACGTACTCGCCGGACTCATTGAGGCCGGGATCCGCGCCGCTGGCCAACTTCAGGTTGTGCGCCAGAGCCGCACCGGCCATCATCCCCAGGACGGTAACGGCACTGTCGCCGTTGCCGGAGCCGGCCAAAACCAGCTGGCGCAGGGGGCAACCGCCCAGCAGCACGGAGCCCCAGCCGACGATGACCATACCCAGCAGGTTCCAGATGTGGTTGGAGTGGGCAATGGGCTGAGACAGGAAGGAGAAGGCGGTGAAATTGCCCATGATCAGGTTGCCCACCAGCACCACTACGAAGATGGCCACGGAGCCCCACAGCAGGTGGGGATCCTTCAGCATGAGGGTATCACGCACGCCGCCGGCCATGCAAAGGCGGGAACGCTGGGCCAGGGCACCCACCACCAGTGCAGCGGCGAAGGCCACCAGCACGGGAGCGTGCATGGAGCCGGGGCCCTTCTCAGAGGCGTGGAACAGGCTGGGGACCAGCAGAGCCAAGGCAAACAGCACCAGCATAATCACCGGCAGCACAAAGCCCTCGGTCTTTTTGGCCTGATAGGCACGGCCCAGGTTGAAGCCCTTCTTTAGGAAGATGGTGCCCACCAATGCCCCGATAACGAAGCCCAGCAGACCCACGAAGGCGTTGAGGTCGCCGCCACCCATACGCAGCAGCATACGAAGCGGGCAGCCCAAAAATACCAGGGCGCCGATCATCACCAGCGCACCCACGGCAAAGCGGGTGGCGGGAGCGGAGCCGGCCTGGGCCCGGAACTCCTTACTGATGAGGGCCATAATGCAGGAGCCCAGGACGATGCCGATAATCTCGGGGCGGACATACTGCACGACCTCGGCACTGTGCAGGCCCACGGCACCCACGATGTCACGCTCGAAGCAGGCGATGCAGAAGCCCATGTTCTTGGGATTGCCCAGGGCCTGCAGCAGCAGAGCCGCCGCGCCCACCACAATGCCCGTGACAATCACCAGCCAGTTTTCCTTGAAAAACCTTTTCATAATGTGAATAATCCTTTCTCTCTTTGCAATTGTTGGTTTGTAATTTTCATTATATAGGGCGGTTTTTTCCCCGTCCAACGGTCTTTTTCCATGAATTTTTTCAATTATTCATTTCTTCCATCAATGGAAAGAGAATTCGTTCATCTTGACAGAAAATAACGATTTTTGTATAATATGACCAAAGTCCGGAGGGGAGGCAATGGTCCATGATCGAATACACGCTGCGGCAGCTGGAGGTGTTCACGGCAGCTGCGGAGCAGGAAAGTCTGACCCGGGCCGCCGATCAGCTGCATCTGACCCAATCCACCGCCAGTACCCATCTGCGCTCGCTGGAGCAGAGCCTGGGTACGACGCTGCTGCTGCGCAGAGGACAGGGCGGCGTGACCCTGACGGAGGACGGCCAAAGACTATATCCTCTGGCTAAAAAGATACTGGCCCAGTGTCAGGCCCTGGCGGACGCCGCAGGAGATCCCCGGCGGCTGGCCTCCCTGCCGCTTATGCTGGGGGCATCCACTGTGCCGGGGCAGTATATGCTGCCAGCGCTCATGGCCGCCTTTTGCCGAAAGCATCCCCAATACCGCTGCGAGCTGCGCCATGGTGACTCAGCGCAAATCCATCGGCTGCTGCAGAATGGGCAGATCCGCATGGGCTTTGTGGGCTCACGGATGGATACGGCTGGCATGGCCTATCATCCCCTGCTGCGAGACGAATTGGTGATGGTGACGCCCAACACGCCCCACTATCAGGCGGCGCATCGACGAGGCGCCCGGGGGCTGGAGCTACTGGGCGAGCCGACCATCGCCCGAGAGCAGGGCTCCGGCACCGATCGGACGCTGCTGCAGTATATGGCCCGCATGGGCTACAGCACCGGCAAACTGCGTATCGTGGCCCGTCTGGAGGACCCCGAGGCCATTAAACGCATGGTGGTTCAGGGCGCCGGCGTATCGGTGCTGTCGGCTCTATCCGTGATGCAGGAGCAGCAGGAGGGCCGGGTGCTGGTATTCCCTATGGACGAGATGGGGCTGCAGCGGACTATCTACCTGGCGCACCGACAGGGTATGACCGCCAATGCTGCGGAGAAGCTGTTTTTGTCTTTTGTACAGGGATACTATCACACAACTTGACAGAAAAAGGGCCACCCTCCGGGTGGCCCTTTTCGCAATATAAATAGATTCACAGCTTTTCGATGACCCGCTCTACCAGGCGGCACAGATCTGCGCTGGCCCGGTCGGCCACAGCCAAGACCTCCTCGTGGGAATGCTTTCTTTCTGCGATGCCGGTGGCCATGTTGGTGATGCAGGCAATGCCCAGCACCTCCAGCCCCAGGTAGTTGGCGGCGATGGTTTCCGGCACAGTGGACATACCGATGGCATCCGCCCCCAGGGCCCGATAGGCTCTGATCTCAGCGGCGGTCTCATAGCAGGGACCAGAGAAGATGGCGTAGACCCCCTCCTTGCAGGCGATCCCCAGTTCGGCGGCGGCAGATTTTGCCAGCGCCCGCAGGCGCAGAGAGTATGCCTCGGTCATATCCGGGAAGCGAGGGCCGAAGCGCTCGTCATTAGGGCCCATAAGTGAGTTGCTGCCCAGCATATTGATATAATCCGACAAAAGCATCAGCTCTCCCGGCGCAAGACCGCGGTCAATGCCGCCGCAGGCATTGGTGATAACCAGGGTCCTAACCCCCAGCAACCTGAGCACATACACGGGATAGGTGACCTGCCGCATGGAAAAGCCCTCGTAATAGTGAAACCGGCCTTGAAGAGCGGCCACTGTTTGCCCGGCCAGGGTACCCAGGACCAGATTGCCCGCATGGCCCGCCACGGTTGAGCGGGGAAAATGGGGAATATCGGCATAGGGGATAATGGTTTTGTCCGTCATTTTGTCCACCAGGCTGCCCAGGCCGCTGCCCAGGACAATGCCGCAGGTGGGCCGCAGGGTGCTGTGGCTCAGGATATACTCCGCCGATTGCTGCACCTTTTCATAAAATCCGTCCATTGCGCGCTCCTTTCACCGGTTCACTTCTTATTATGCTCCAGGTCGCTGAAAAACATGTTGGCCCAGAACTGATAGGTGTGGCTGTGCTCGGCGTACCATTCGCTATTATCCTGCTTGATCTTATCGGTATCGGCATACTTTTCAAGGGCGTGGCAGGCCCGGATATAGGCCCGCTGCAGCGCGCGCATCCGGGCGGACATATGCTCCAGCAGGCTCATAATCTTGGCGGAATTGTCCCGGAAAAATGTACTGAAATTATCGTGGGTGATGACCCGGACCACCGTTGGCTCCAGAGCCACGGCAGTGGTGTTGCGGGGTCTGCTCTCCAGGAAACTGATGACATTGAGAAAATCTCCCGCCTCAATCTCCACCACCAGGCGCTCCTCCGGTGTACCGTAGTTCACATACACGCCTGCCCGGCCCAGCAGGACATTGTAGATAGCCAGCTCAAAGCTCTTTTCCTTGAGAATGATCTGCCCCTTCTTAAACTGCCTCTCCTCACCTTGTATCATCGGTTTCGCTCCCTTCATTGGTTTTTCCCCATTGTACCCTATGGGGTCATTTCTGTCAACGAAGAAAGCAGGGGCGCCGGCTATTCTGCCGGCGTCCCTGCCGAGGCTGTCGATAAAGCGGCAAGATTGGCAATAAAGGTAAGGAAGGGCGTGTGAGGGAAACCCAAGAAGGGCAACAGAGGGATTTCAATTAGGTATGCCATGCCGGGAAAACCTGGTGGAAATGTGGGAAAAGTCCTGGCATGGCAGGCGGTAGCCGATGCAGAATAACAAGAATCTTGTGATATACCGTGCTATATCACAAGAAAACTGTTGCAAATGTCACTTGTTGGGGGTACACTGTAGGAAACCAGTATGTGACAGAATCGCCACGAAGCGGAGGCCGAAAGGCCGTGAGCCAAACGAAGGAGGGCCACCATGAGCAAAGAGAAGTTCTTCCGGCCGTATCAAGGCGCCTGGGACAGACGACACCTGAAGCAGTTCGGGACAAAGCTGACGGCCAAGCAGGCCGAACGAGTCCGGGACGCCTGTGACCGTGCAGGGGTAACGCCCTACAAGCTGGTGCAAAATCTTCTGCTGTCCTGGGTACAAAACCAGGAGAACGCCGCCCGGCAAAACGTATACCGGGATGAATTCTATATACGGAGATAGGCCCCGGGAGCCATCACCGGGGATTCCGGGATATTCTGCGCAGAGGTCCGCCACGGCGCACGGCCGCGCGGCCACCATCCGGCGGATGCTCCCCGGCCCGGCGTACATGCCGCCCCTTCCCGCCAGGCAATCGCCAAAGATATGCGTACCATGACCGTCAAGGGCTGCGCAAGCGGCCCATGGCCACCCTTGACGGCCACGGTCTGAAGGCCTGGTGCCGGCGATAGCCCGGCAGAAAGGAGCGTCTATCATGTACGCAAACGTTTCCAATGAAGTCCGGCGAAGCATTTACCGCCGGGATGGTGTGGCGGCCTGCTCGCCGTAGTGGGGCAGGCTCCAGCGTCTTATATTGTAGGCGGTGGGGCAAGGGGCGGCCCCCCCGGCGGGCGTTGGCTCCGACGCTATAGGCTCGGCCAGGTGTGAGCACTGGCCGAGTCAGCATGTCTCCGCCCCCGCCGCCGGGGGGCTGCCCCTGCCCGGGATTCAATGCCCCCCTGCCCCCCGGAGGGGGGGACGGCGGCGCGATAACGGTAAGGAAGGGAGTGTGAGGGAAACCCAAGAAGGGTGTCCCTCACCATTGAAATCAATAGCTTTTGAAACTTTTTCAAAGTTTCAAAAGCTTAGGCAGCGGGACGAAAAGACTTTTTCGACACGCTGAGCAGGGGCGCCGGCTATTCTGCCGGCGTCCCTGCAGCTTTTCTCTTGCCGCTTACCGCACCAGGCTGCGGCGGTACTCGGCGTTGATCTCAAACAGTTCCTTTTCCCCGTCGATATACGGCTGATAGATGGTCTCCACCCGGCCGCCGCCCAGATTGTCACAGCCATTGCAGCCCTCACAGCTGCTGCCGCAGGCGGCCAAGCCCTGCCGGACGATCTGTTCGCGCTGTTCCCGGGTGGTATCCCGGATCAAAATCGATCTCATCTCTGTTCACCCCTTATCCGGCCCGGGTCAGCATATTCTCCGCGAAAATGCCGTAGCCCTGAGCGGGATCATTGATCATCACATGGGTCACCGCGCCCACCAGCTTGCCGTTTTGTAGGATGGGGCTGCCGCTCATGGCTGTGTCAAGATAGGGACAACAAATTTTTGAGGTGCTTTTTATATCGCTTGCTTTTTAAAACAAATTTCCGGGAATTCCACTAAACCGGAAAGCTCGTCCGAGAAATTCCACTCAATGCGTATGCGTTCATCCGGCCGAATAACGATCCTTTTTATGAGTTCCCTTGCAAGCCCCGGCGTTAGCTTTGTCAGCCCCTGATACGGGGCAATTCTTTCGGCTGCGGAAATCTGCTCGGTACTCATATGGATTTTTTCTTTCAGCAATGCCTGCCTCTGCTCAGCCATACCATACTGTGCTTTTAGCTCTTCCTCTTGTGCAAGCAGCAGATTCTTTTCTGCGGCATATGCTTCCTTCATAATATTTCCGCAAGCATATCGCTCATAGAGCGCCATCTTATCGGCCTGGATACGGCCTATTTGCTTATACAACGATTGACATTCGTTCCGAAGTATCTGCTCCTCGGCTTTTGCTGAATAGCTTTCTTTTTCTATGGATCGCACCTTCGCATCCAACAAGGCGCACTGTGTTGTGATGGCCCGCAGAACAATCTGTTCAAGCCGGCCGTTATCTATGCGCACGCTTTTGCAATCCGCTTTAGGATTGTAACGGTGCATAGAGCAGAGCCAGGTCTTGTTTTTTTCTCTCCCCTTGCTCAACCGGTTTCCGCAGCAACCGCATATGAGCAGTGAAGTGAAGGGATTATCCGAGCCTGCACTTCGGCTCTTTTTTACCGACTTTATAACCGCTAAAGCCCGGTCATACTGTTCACGACTAATAATCGCCTCGTGCGTGTTGGGGATCACCTGCTGCAGCTCCGGCGGCACCTGCTTTACACGCTTGCTGCCGACACGCACAACATGCGATTTAAACGGTACGGTATCTCCGGTATAAATACGATTGTACAATATGTTCCGGACCGAATCATAGCTCCAGGAGGAGCGAGTTTTATATTTTCCCCTAATATCAGCAAGGTATACGGATGGTGTAGGTACCGATGCGATGTTCAGCCTTTGCGCAATATTGGTTACGGTAATCCCCTCTGCAGCCCATTTAAATATCTGCCTGACAATCTGCGCAGCCGGCTCGTCAATTACAATCGTATGGCGCACCTCTCCTTTTTTATAGCCAAAAGGGGCTGTCCCGTAAACGAACTCGCCGCTTAGTTTTTTCAGATCAACAGCACTTTTGATTTTCCTTGCAATGTCTTTAGAGTACATTTGGTTGATCAGGTTGCGTATTGCAAGGTCAAGTCCGCCGGTCGATTCTCCCAGCTCCATGCTGTCAAACTGATCGTTTATGGATATGAACCGGACATTATAAGCCGGAAAAACAAATTCAAGGTAATGTCCGGCTTCCAAATAGCTGCGGGCAAATCGGGAGAGATCGCGCACGATGATCGTCCGTACTTTCCCGGATCCCACCAGCTTTATCAGGCGATTCATCCCGGGTCGTTCCATCGTTGTCCCGCTATAGCCGTCATCTATAATTTCCGAAAAATGCTCAACCGAAAACCCCTTGCTACGCAGATACTGCTTGATACATGTGCGCTGCGCCTGAATACTGCAGCTTTCCTCTATACTGCCGTCTTCAGCATCGCCGTCTTCTTTTGACAATCGCAAATACAGAATATCCATTCGCTCATCCAACCTGACCCACCCCCTCCACGCAGTTTTGCAGCTCGGCGATCGACCTATACGGATCGCTGAAATTGAAGGCAATGGTGATGCTTTGGTTGCTATGAACCCGAACTTCCTTTATAAGCTGTTTCAGAATTTCCGGTGTTAGCGTCGGCAGAGCTTGATATTCCTTTATGACACGCAGCCATTCCTGTGTAACCGCCAGCTGCTCCTGTACCACATTCCTCCGGGCTGCAGCTGCCTCCTCCGCTTTCAATAGGGTCTTCAGCTGCTGAGAATACTTTGCCTTCATGTACTCGTACTCATTCCGATCAATAATCCGCTCAGTTAAGGCAATAAGAAGACCTTCGATTCTGTTTTCTATCCCTTTGCGCTTCATGGTTATACTTTCAGAGGTTTCGGATGCCTCTGCAAAGGCCCGCTTAGCTTTCGGCGAATTTCTTATGCTTTCCACCAGCTGTTCAACATCCACCGCCACCTTCACTTGCTGATCGATGGCATTCCTGACCACAGCATAGATCTGCTCCTGCCTGACGTAGTGGCTTGTGCAGTGTATGTGCCCAGAATATCGATAAGTGCTGCAATCATAAAAGATGCGGCTCGGCGTATGCACGCCCGCCCGGGCACAGCCCTTACCGGCCGACATGAGGCTATGGCAATCTGCGCAATAGACCAATCCCCGGAACAAATCTCTGTAATCTTCCTCCGCACTGTTCCGCTGACCATAATGCCTTCGCTTTTCAAGCTCCCGGAGGTTTACCTTCTGAACCTGGTCAAATAATTCTTTATGCACAAGCGCCGGATGTGCATTTTCAATGATTTTCCACTCCTCCTCCGGGCGCCGCTTTTTTTCGAGATCGACCCTGCTCCGCATCACCCTGCCGTGAATACGGCAGCCGATATACACCGCGTCCTGTGTAATTTTGCGCACAGTACCACGTATCCACAGCGCATCCTTATACTTTTCCGCCCTGGTCACGCCGCGCTCATAACGAAGCCTTCCCGGGCACGGAATTCCCTCCAAATTCAGTTCACGGCATATTCCGTTAAAGCTGGCTCCGTCAGCCCGCATTTGAAAAATCCGCAAAACAATCGGCGATGTCTCCCCATCGGCTCTGAAGGTGTTGTTTTTCGGATCTCTGATGTATCCGTATGGAATACTGCCTGACGAGGGCAGGTATTCACCACTGTCCATTTTAGCGTGTATGGATGAGCGGATTTTCCTGGATATGTCCTTGACATAGTAGTCATTCATCACCATTTTCAGCGGAAGCGTCAAAGCCGATGAATCTGCATCCGGTGCGGAGCTGTCATAACCATCGTTAATACAAATCAGCCGCACCCCCATTTCCGGGAATATGCGTTCCACATAATTACTCGTCATTACAAAATGACGTCCCAATCTGGAAATGTCCTTAACAATAACGCAGTTGATCCTGCCGGATCGTATATCCCCTATCATCCTCTTAAAGTCCGGGCGTTCAAAATCCATCCCCGTGCAGCCACTATCCGAGTATGTGTCAGCAAGAACAATATCCGTCTTGTCTGCGAGGTAATGCCTGCCGATTTTCTTTTGGTTTCCGATGGAATTTTGCTCCGTGTCATCTCCGTCTTCTACAGAAAGGCGGCTATAAAGGCCGGCTTTCCACATCATATTTTTTGCATCAGATAGTATCAGGACATTGTTTGCCCGACTTTTTCGCGCCATTTCAGCCCACCTCCTTCTGCTGAAGAATTTCCTTATAATAAGCAAGTTCATTCCTGAAATTAAAGTCAATTCGGATATGCTTATCCTTATAAACATAGATTTTATCCACAAGGGTAATGACGACCTCTCTTGATAGCTCTGTAATGCCCCTGAATTCTGCAATAGATGCCATCCAATCCCGGGGGGTGGAGTTTGCCAGGGAGTTCTCTCTATCGGCAGATAACTGCCGGATTACACGCTCCGTCTCCTCTATCATACCGGCATATTTACCCCGCATTCTCTCGTATTCATCCCGATCAATTAAATCATCGTTGAGAGCCTCATATAATTTCATGCGGAAATCACGGTATCGGTCGAGTTCGCTGTTTTTCTGAGCGATTGCCAGATTCAAACGCTTAATATGGGCATTTTCAATTTTGCTTTTTCCCATTGCCTTCAGCAGCTCATCGGTATCTAAAATGATATCAATCTGCTTGGTAATTGCCCGCAAAACCGCTTGCTCCAATTTGCCCTGTTCAAGGCTATGGCTGCTGCAGCCATTTCCTCTTTTGTTGGTTGAGCAAACATAATAGCTGAATACCTTATTCCCGCGTCTTACTGTTCTGCGCAGCATGGAAGCCTTGCAATCAGCGCAGAACACCATCCCGGACAGTGGGTATACAATTTCGTTTTGAGGCGCTGTACGAGTATCCCTTTCCAGCATGCGCTGCACAAGCGTGAAGGTCAGCGGCTCAATGATCGGAGCATGGTTATTCTCCACGACAACCCAATCCTTTTCTTCCCGCATCCGCATGGTTTTGATCTTATAATTTGGTGTTCCCCGTTTGCCTTGGACCAGCCTTCCAATGTAAATGGGGTTTGTCAGTATCCTGCTGATTGATACAGCCGACCAACGCGATTGAGATGAGGTCTTGAAGCCCGTTTTATACTTCAGTCCCTGGCTCCTTTTATAGTCCGCCGGTGAAAGGACCTTCTCGTTATTCAGAAAGTCTGCAATTGCCTGCTGATTATATCCCTGAAGCTTCAATGAAAAAATGCCCCTGACAACCTCGGCTGCATAATCGTCCACGACAAGCTTATGCTTATCATCAGGAGACTTACAGTACCCATAGTTGGCAAAGGCACCTAAAAACTCTCCATTGCCGCGCTGAATCTGAAACTGCCTTCGCAGTTTTTTTGATAACTCGCGGCAATAGGCCTCGTTCATTATATTTTTTACCGGAATAATAATATCGTCACCGGCGCGGCTATTTTCACTGTCAACATCATCATTGATGGCAATGAAGCGCACGCCGAAGGACGGGAAAATCATTTCAAGATACTTTCCCGTTTCGATATACTCTCGGCCCAATCTGGACAGATCCTTAACAATAACGCAGTTGACTCTTTTTGATTGTATCGCATGCAGAACACTGCGAAAACCGGGGCGGTCAAAATTCGTCCCGGTATAGCCGTCGTCCTGTGCTTCCTCAACCAAATGAATGTTGGGGTTATTCTGAAGAAAAGCGCGAATGACCTTGCGTTGATTCGCAATACTGTCACTCTCATGCTTTGCACCATCATCCTTAGATAAACGGTAATATGCAACTGCATCATATTGTTCTGAACCGAGCGTTTTTTGCCCGTCAAAATAAAGCGCCATAACAAACCTCCTAATTATCTCAGGAAATTCGTTTCCGGTGCCTGCCCGGATGGATGACCGTCCATCCTCATTGACCATATTGATTATGCATTAAAAACGTGCATTTGTCAATGGAATCACACGTTACCACAACTTTCCTGATGTGCGGTCCATGGTGTTTGCGTAAGCTAAAAGTCTATCTTGCAGGCTTACCTCAGTATCTGTATAACCGATTTCCACCACAATGCCATCATCTAAATAACAGTATGGATTGCCGATTTGTGCCACATAGTCCCGTATTCTCTCCTTGCGCGGAATTGATGTGTCAATTACCACATTCTTTATCTCCCTGAGCGAAGAACGTTCCCTGCCGGAATCCGCAAGACCATCCATCCGGTCACCCCTTTCCTTCATAAGTAATTATTCCCTTTTTAGCTCTTTCTATTCAATTTTTAGGCTTTAATATCCATCGGCGCCTGCAGCGGCGCCACCTCCAATCGCTTCTGTATTCAAGCCTTCACTCTACATGACGGCAAAAAAATAACGGGTATCCGACTTTCGCCGGATACCCGTTATTATTTTTGCAGCCCTGCCCGGCAGATGCTCATTTCGTAATTTCGGCCTACGCCTGCTTTACGCGCACCTGCCTAAGCGGTCTTTCTTTATGTAAGGTTTGGATTAGCCCTTGATCTTGCCCTGGTCATCCACAGTGATGACGGTGGCGAAGTCCTTGGCAGCCTTGGTGATGTCATTGCTGACGGTCAGAGTGCCGTCGAACATTTCCTTCACCATGGCCTTGTAGTCGTTCTGCGTAAAGGCGCCGTCCTTCCACTGGGTGCTCTCCATGGGGATCTGGACGTAGTTCAGAGTGGGATCGTCGCCGGACACCAGGCCCAGGTTCTGGATCTTACCCTTGTAGTTGTCCCAGTTGCCCTTCACGATAACATCGGTCAGGGTGTCGAAGGTAGCGGGATACAGGCCCTTCATAGCGGAGGTAACGGTCAGAGCCTTGAAGCCGTCGATGGTAGCCTGATCGGCACCCTCACCGGCAGCATACTTGGCGATCACGCCGGCCTGGTCCACGTCAACGCCGATGACCTTGGCGCCGTTGACCTTCTTGGCAGCGTCAACAGCGGAGGTGTAGATACCGCCGCCGCAGGCGAACACGACCTCAGTGCCGCCATTGTACCAGGTATCCATCACAGCGGTGATGTCGGCATCGCCGAAGAACTGACCGCCATAGATGTAGTTGACCTTCACGTCGGTGAGCTTCATCTCAGCGGCGGCAGCGTCAACACCCTGCACGAAGCCGTAACCATAGCGGACAACGGCGGGGACAGCCATGCCGCCCAGGAAGCCCAGGTTCTTGTAGCCCAGCTTCACAGCAGCGTAGCCGGCCATGTAGCCGCACAGCTCTTCCTGATAGATGGCGCAGTACACGTTGCTCATGTCCACATACTTGGACAGCTCCCAGTTGTCGGGATTGTAGTCATACTTCTCGCCAGCCTTGGCCACACCGGCCTCCAGCAGGTCGCCCTTAGCGACGTCCAGAGCGATGAACTTAACATCCTTGTGCTGAGGAGCGGCCTCAACAATGGCGCCGCCGAAAGCATAGCCGGGCATCACGATGACATTGAAGCCCTCTTCCACGGCGCTCTCGATCATAGCCACACGGTCAGCGGTGTTATCGCCGGCGGGCTTATAATACTTGAACTCGATTTTGTTCTTCTCGGCGAAAGCCTTGCAGGCCTCATAGGTGGTCTGGTTGAAGGACTGGTCGGTGATGTCACCGTAGTCGGTGATCATAGCGACCTTGTACTCGGTTTTGTCCTTGTCCTTGTTATCATCGCCTTCCTTTTTGCCGCAGGCAAAGAGGGACAGGGACATAACAAGAGCCAGGAGCAGAGCAAGATACTTTTTCATGTCTAATCTACCTTTCTTCATTTTTTCCGCTGCTTGGGCGGATAGATTTGCATGGTATCTCTACCATGCCTGGTGCCATTTTACCAGTTTTTCTTTAAAAAAGCAAGTCCCAATTTACAAACCGATCGTAAAAGCACAGCCCCTTGTGTGTGCAAAATGCACAAAGGGCTGTGCTTTACATTGGTTTATGGTGACGTCTCTTACTTGCCTTCCATTTTCACGGCGACCTCCAGGGCGATCTTCATCATGTTGGTGAAGGTGGTCTGGCGCTCATCGGCAGAGAGCTCGGTACCATTGACCAGGTTATCAGAAATAGAGCAGATGGCCAAGGCACGCTTTCCCGTGTAGGCAGCGGTGCAGTACAGAGCGGCGGCCTCCATCTCCACGGCCATGACGCCCATCTTGGCAAAGCGCATGTTCCGCCCGGCAGCGTCATAGAACGTATCAGAGGAATATAGGTTGCCCACGGGCATCTTCACGCCCAATTCCTTAGCGCTCTCCACAGCGGCCATGAGCAGGTCAAAATCGCAGATGGGGGCGTAATTGCCGCCCAGCTCATACTGATCGGCAAAATTGGAATTGGTGCAGGCGCCCTGGCCGGCCATGACGCTGCCCAGCTCCATATCGGCCCGCATGGCCCCGGCGGAGCCCACGCGGATGATATTCTCCACGTCGTACTGGGTATACAGCTCATAGGCGTAGATGCCGATGGAGGGCATGCCCATACCGCTGGCCATGACGGACACAGGCACACCCTTGTAGGTGCCGGTATAGCCCTGGACGCCCCGGACGTTATTGACCAGCTTTGGCTCCGTCAGGAAGGTCTCGGCAATGAACTTGGCCCGCAGGGGATCGCCGGGCATGAGAACGGTCTTGGCGAAATCGCCTTTGCTCGCGTTATTATGGGGGGTAGGCATAGTTAATTTCCTCCTTACTTTTCCATGGCCTTCACTGCCTTGACAATGCGGCTGGTGCCCAGGCGGTCGGCGCCCAGGGCCACGAAATCCTCCGCGTCCTGCAGATTGGCGATGCCGCCGGCGGCCTTGATCTTTACATGAGGGGCGACATGGGCCTTGAACAGGGCTACATCCTCCCTTGTTGCGCCACCGCCGCCAAAGCCGGTGGAGGTCTTGATATACTCCGCACCGGAGTCGGACACCACCCGGCACATTTCGATCTTCTCGGCATCGGTGAGCAGGCAGGTCTCGATGATGACCTTCAGCAGCTTTCCGCCGCAGGCGGCCTTAACGGCCTTGATCTCCTCCAGCACCTTGTCATACAGGCCGTCCTTCACCCAGCCGATGTTGATGACCATGTCAATTTCCGAGGCGCCGTTTTCCACCGCGTCCCGGGCCTCAAAGCACTTGGCAGCGGTGGTGCTGTACCCATTGGGGAAGCCGATGACGGTGCAGATGGCGATTTTGCCCGCCACATACTCCGCCGCCTGTTTTACATAGCTGGCCGGGATGCATACGCTGGCGCAGCCGTACTTCACGCCGTCATCGCAGATGGCGCGGATCTCCTCCCAGGTGGCTCCCTGGCTCAAAAGGGTGTGATCCACCCGCCGGAGAATGTCCTTTACCGTGTCGTTCATATGCAAATAGCTCTCCTTTCGATCCGTTTTCGCTCAGTATATTTGTAATAATACCACAAATCTACTGCCGCCGCAACCGGATTTAAAGCCCGATATACGGAACCACCAGCGTCAGCAGCATCACCACCGCCAGCAGCAGTGCAATGCCCATAGCTACATATCTTGTCCACTTGGGTCTCATGCGTTTTCCTCCTCCGTAATAATTCTGCGGATACTCTTCTCCACCTTCCGCCGGGGAGCCATGATCTCATGGCCGCAGCCCAGACACCGGAGCTTGATGTCCATGCCAACGCGCAGCACCAGCCACTCCTTGCTGCCGCAGGGGTGGGTCTTTTTCAGCTCCACTTTATCATTTACCTTCAGGTCCATTTCATTCTCCCCCGCCCTTTATCAGGTCCCAATAGTGCTTGGCCGCCTGCTCAGTCTTGTTGTCGGCGTATTCGTAATAGGTGGTGTCCCCCAGGCTCTCGGGCAGATAGCGCTGCTTCACATAGTGCTTGGGATATACATGCGGATACTTGTACGCCTGGGGCTTTTCGCTGCCGGCGCTGTCCGCGTGGACATTTTTCAGGTGCCGGGGGATGTCCCCCACCCTGCCCCTTTCAATGTCCTGCATGGCGGCAATGATGGCGTTGTGGGCAGAATTGGACTTAGGCGCCGTGGCCAGCAGCACCGCCGCCTCCGCCAGGGGAAGCCTGGCCTCCGGCAGGCCCAGCTGCACCGCTGCGTCCACGCAGGCCTTGGTAATGGCCATGGCCTGGGGATAGGCCAGGCCGATGTCCTCGGAGGCGATGACCAGCAGCCGCCTGCACGGAGACAAAAGGTCCCCCGCCACCAGCAGCCGCCCCAGATAATACACCGCCGCATCCGGGTCAGAGCCACGGATGGACTTCTGCAGGGCTGAGAGCAGATCATAGTGGTCGTCCCCCTCCCGGTCGTAGCGCATGGCGCTGTGCTGGGCGATCTGGGATGCATCCTCCGTGGTTAAAAGCAGCCTTCCGTCCACGGGCTTTGCCGCCCGGCTCAGCAGCTCCACGGCGTTCACGGCCTTGCGCACGTCGCCGCCGCAGCCGGTGGCGATGGTCAGAGGCACCTCCTCCTCCCAAGAAAGGGGCAGGACGCTCTGCTCCTGTACGATGCCCAGGGCCCGCTCTACCGCCGGGACGGTCTCCTCCGCCGTCAGGGGCTTGAACTCAAACACCGTGCTCCGGGAGAGCAGGGCGTTGTACACATAAAAATACGGATTCTCCGTAGTGGAGGCCACCAGTGTGATCTTGCCGTTTTCCATATACTCCAGCAGGCTCTGCTGCTGTTTTTTATTAAAATACTGTATCTCATCCAGATACAGCAGGGCCCCGTTGGGGGCCACCATGGTCCCCACATCCGCCATGATATTCTTCACATCCTGCAGGGAGGCAGTGGTGGCGTTGAGATGGTAGAGAGTCTTATTGGTCTGCTTGGCGATGATGCCCGCCACGGTGGTCTTTCCCGTGCCGGAGGGGCCATAGAAGATCAGGTTTGTGGCCGTTCCGCTCTCGATAATCCGCCGGAGCATGGCTCCCGGGCCTAAAAGATGCTTCTGTCCCGCCACTTCGTCCAGGGTTTGGGGCCGGATGGCGTCGGCCAAGGGCTGCATCTGCATACGATCCCCCCTTTTTCATAGGATTTTATTATTATAACACAGCGATCCGGGAATTGCAATTTTCTTTCCCGGCATATATAATAGCCGCAAGAGGTGATGTGTTTTGAAGAATCCTGTCGAGGTAAACGCCATTATTGCGGAGCTGGAGCGCCTGTATCCGGACGCCCTGTGCTCCCTGGAATATAAAAAGGACTATGAGCTGCTCTTTGCCGTGCGGCTGTCCGCTCAGTGTACCGATGCCCGGGTGAACCAGGTGACCCCCGCCCTTTTCGCCCGCTTCCCCACCCTGGAGTCCTTCGCCCAGGCCGATGAGGAGGAGGTAGGGCAGTATGTCCACTCCTGCGGCTTTTGGCGGGCCAAGGCCCACGATCTGGTGGCCTCCGCCCAGATGCTTCTGCGGGACTTTGGCGGCAAGGTGCCGGATAATATGGAGGATCTCCTGCGCCTGCCCGGAGTAGGCCGCAAGACCGCCAACCTCATTTTGGGGGACATTTACGGCAAGGAGGGCTATGTCTGCGACACCCACTGCATCCGCATCACCGGGCGCTTAGGCCTCACCGACGGCAGCAAGGACCCCCTCCGGGTGGAAAAGCAGCTGCGCACCTGCCTCCCTCCGGAAAAGTCCAGCGACTTCTGCCACCGGATGGTCCTCCACGGCCGGGCCGTGTGTACCGCCCGTAATCCCCACTGCGATGCCTGCACTCTCCGTCCATTATGTGACACAGGCCGGGCCGTCGAGTGACTTCCCCCGAAATTTTCTCAAAAAGCAGTGGTGTTCGGCGCGGGTTTTTCCCTGCTGCTGCCGGTGTTCTTCGGCCTGGACGGCGTGCTGTATTCCATGCCGGTGTCCGACGTCTTGACATTTGCCGCTGCAGCGTTTATCATTGTTAAAACCTATCGTGAACTAAATGCGGAAGGAGCGCATGTATTATGAAGAACAGAGTCATCACCATTAGCCGCGAGTTTGGCAGCGGCGGACGCACCATCGGCAAAAAGGTCGCCGAAAAGCTGGGCATCCCCTGCTACGATTCCGAGCTAATCCAGGAGCTGGAAAAGCAAACCGGCTTTGCCGCAGACTATGTGAAGGAAGCCGGTGAATACGCTCCCGGCGGCTTTTTAGCCTCGGCCCTGTCCAACCGGATGTTCGGCCCCACCAATGAGGATATTCTTTGGGCGCAGCAGTATAAGGTCATCACCGCTTTGGCCGAAAAGGGCCCCTGCGTCATCGTGGGTCGCTGCGCTGACTATATTCTCCAAGACAAGGCCGATTGTCTGAAGGTCTTCATTCACGCGGACATGGCCTTTCGGGCCCACCGCATCGTGGAGGTATACGGCGAGCGAGACCAATCTCCGGAGGAACGGCTGAAGGACAAGGATAAGCGCCGGGCGGCCTATCACCGCTTCTACACCGACATGAAGTGGGGCCACGCCCAAAACTACCACATCACCCTTAACAGCGGCGTTCTGGGTATCGCCAAATGTGTGGACATCCTGGCCCAGCTGTTCTGATCAGTTCCCTGCGGTACTAATTTCCCCGGGACATCATATACTGCCTTGAATGAAGCAGAAAGGATGATGCCCCGTGGACATGCAGCAGGTATTGCAGCAGGTAAAAAATGATCCGCAGATGGTACAGCGCGTCATGCAATCCCCAGATGGACAGAAGCTGATGCAGCTGCTTACAAGCGCAGACGGCGGAAGCACTCTGAGCCAGGCCGCCACAGCGGCAAGCAGCGGCAACACCGCCCAAATGGTCGCCATGCTGAAGAAGATTATTCAATCTCCGGAGGGTGCAGCCCTCATGGGCCGCCTGGGCAGCCAGATACAGCAGTAGAAGGGGGTGCGGCCATGTCGGAACTGGAAGACAAGCTCAACTCCCTCCTGTCGGATCCCGCCGGCATGGCGCAGGTGGTGCAGCTGGCCCAGCAGCTCTCCTCCACTATGGGGGCGTCTCCTCCCCAGCCGGCGTCTAATGCCGCCCCGGGCCCCTCCTCCGCTGCACCCGACCCAAATCCCGCGGGCTTTAGCTCTCTGCTGGGCAGCGTTGATCCTAAGGTCATCGCCAAATTCCTGCCGATGCTGCAATCGCTCACCGCAGACCAAAGCCATTCCATGCAGCTTTTAAATGCACTGAAGCCATACCTGAAGGAGGAGAAACAGGCCAAGGTAGAGCGGGCAGCCCGGCTGGCACGACTCATCACTGTGGGCAAGCGTTTCCTGTTGGAATGGGAGGGATGAGCAGATGTATAACCGCTATATGCGCAATGACGCCGGCGCCTATATCCGGATGCCGCAGGATGACGCACCTCCGCCCGGGCCCAAGCCGCCTTCGGGACCCGGAGCCTCCCCGAAGGCGAAGCCATCTCCCGGCCCGCCGCCCATACCTGCACCGCCCCACCGGCCGGAGCGAGATATTCTGAACCGCTTTCTGGAAAGGCTGCATTTGGGTGACCTGGACTCCGGCGACCTGCTGGTGCTGCTGCTCCTGTTCATGCTGTTCCGGGAGAATGCCGACGAGGAGCTGCTCATCGCCCTGGGCCTTTTACTAATCCTGTAAAAAAATATCCGTCTATGCCGGTGCACCCGGCAAAAGAAAGCAGGCACTCTTTTCGAGTGTCTGCTTTCGCACTTTCGGGTGCATGGCACATGGCGCGGGCCCGACTTTTTATTGTGCTGCAATAGGTCTCTTTTTCAGGGCGAAGTGGGCATACAGAGTAAGCAGAGCGCTGAGCAGCAGCTCCGTATAGTAGCTCAATCCCCTGCTGAGAATCATACCCGGCAGCAGCAAATGCCCCGTAAACACAGGGACAAAAATCGTCAGAAACAGCTTTTCGCTTATGCCCATCCCACCCGGCAGGGGCAGCATATCCACAGAGATGGAAATCGCCGCCTGCAGCAAAAGAATAGTCATGGCCGAAACGCCCTGCAGCCCAAAGGCCCGGTATACAAAATAGGTGGACAGGAACAGCGAAAGCCGCTGTGCAAAGGTGATGCCCAGCACATTGAGTACCACAAGCTTATGGGTTTTAAAATATGCCGCCGTCTCCCGGTATTTTTCCATGCCGGCCTCCAGCTTTTCATGGCGGCTCTCCTTACAGCGCAGCAAATGCAGCCGCTCCAGCAGCGCCAGGCCCCCGCGCATTATGGACCGGGCCAAGGAGTTATGAAAAACCAGCACCACCAGTATCGCCACACAGATCACGTTCAGCCCAATGCCCAAATAAAACACCGGCAGGATCTGCTGCAGATAAGTATGGAGAAAGCCCTGCCCAAACGCCATCAATCCCAGGCCCATCAGCACCAGCACCGCTTTGTAGGTGATGGTGATGACCATCAGCACCAGGGTAGACACCGGGACAGGAATATCCTTTTGCCGCATATAGTATATCTGGGCGGGCTGGCCGCCGGAGGCGGAGGGGGTAATGCAGCTGTAAAAAAAACCGATGGACGAAAACAAAAAGCAGGTCCACTTTTTCAGCCGCACATGCAGGGTGCCCATCATATAGTATATGATAATGGACTCACCCCATATGAAGAAGACCACGCACAGCGCCGCCGGGGCCAGCCAAAGCTTCCGCACCTGGGCGATGACCGCCAGCGTCTGATGCAGGTCTTCCCCGCGGAACACCATATACACCGTGACCCCGAAAACCAGGAGCAGGAACAGAATCTCCCCTATTAGCTTTTTATTCTTCATACCGCGCTCCGATCTCCGCTCCCGCCCGTGCAGACGTTTCCTATACCCGAGGGCAAAAACAAAGCGCAATCCCCTATCCGAAGCTGCGCTCTGCCAAATTCTTCACCTGTGAGCCATTATACCGACCAGCCGGTGGGATGTCAACCGGTTTGTTGTCCCTCCCCGCCGGAGCTGCGCAGGCGGCTTTATGATAACGCTGCCGCCCCGAAAAGCGGCTTGAGGGCTATCTCCCGGAAAAAGCTATACAAAATAGCCATTTTTTTAAAATATTTTCCCTTGTTTTTTTTGGGGATTTTGAGTACAATAGGAGCAAGGCAGCGGTGGACCGCCGCCGATTCCCGCCGCCGGGTACCACTCCACTTCATGGTGCCGGGCGGTCAAAAAAAGGAGGAATAAAATCCCGCTGTGACTGGCGGTGCGGCAGTGTGGAGACCTGTCGTAAAGCGGCGCACCCATAGCGGTGGCCGTGAGGCTGCTCCTTGCGGAGGCAGAGCAGCTGCAGTCAAGTAAAATGGCAAAAGTCATTCTCAAGAACCTGAAGAAAGTCTACCCCAACGCAGAGAAGAAAAAGAAAGGCAAAAAGGGCGAGGAGGTCAAAAAATCCAACCTGCAGATCACGGCCGAGGGCGTCGTGGCCGTGCAGGAGTTCAACCTGGAGATTGCCGACAAGGAGTTTATCGTCCTGGTCGGGCCCTCCGGCTGCGGCAAGTCCACCACCCTGCGCATGGTCGCCGGTCTGGAGGAGATCAGCGATGGTGAGCTGTACATCGGCGATAAGCTCATGAACGATGTAGAGCCCAAGGATCGGGACATCGCCATGGTCTTTCAGAACTACGCCCTGTACCCCCATATGACGGTATACGAGAACATGGCCTTCTCCCTGAAGCTGAAGAAGACCCCCAAGGACGAGATCGACCGGAAGGTCCGCGAGGCCGCCGAGATCCTGGACATCACCCAGTATCTCGACCGCAAGCCCAAGGCCCTTTCCGGCGGCCAGCGGCAGCGTGTTGCCATCGGCCGGGCCATTGTACGCAATCCCCAGGTCATGCTGATGGACGAGCCTCTGTCCAACCTGGATGCCAAGCTGCGCAATGAGATGCGCGCGGAGATCATCAAGCTGCGCCAGCGCATCAACACCACCTTTATCTACGTCACCCACGATCAGACCGAGGCCATGACCCTGGGTGACCGCATTGTTATCATGAAGGACGGCTTCATCCAGCAGATCGGCACCCCACAGGAGGTGTTTGACCACCCGGCCAACCTCTTTGTGGCCGGCTTCATCGGCACACCTCAGATGAACCTGTTCGATGCGCAGCTGGTGAAAAACGGCGAGAAATACGCCGTGGTCATGGATGGCGTTACCGTGGAGCTCAGCGATGAAAAGCAGGAGCGCCTGCGTGCCCACAACGTGCAGCCCCAGGACATCACCCTGGGCGTCCGGCCCGACCATCTGATGCTCTGCGCCGACGCTATCAAGGGTAAGGTAGACGTCAGTGAGCTCATGGGCTCCAGTGTCCATCTTCATGTCACCGCCGGCGGCAGGGACGTCATTGTCATCGTGCCCACCAACGGTGCGGCAACGCACTTCCCCATGGGCAGCGAGGTGAACCTCATTTTTGGCGGCAACGTAGCCCATGTGTTCAGCAAAGAAACCGGCAAAAACCTGGAGTGGTAATCATGCAGCGGTATATTGGCATTGACCTGGGCGGCACCAACATCAAGGGTGCCCTGGTCAGTGAAACAGGCAAAATTCTGAAGCAGCGTTCCGTCCCCACTCATACGGAGGCAGGGGCCGAGGCGGTGACGAAAACCATTGCCGCCATGATTTGCGCTCTGGCGGAGGGCGAATCCGTCAGCGGCGTGGGCATGGGCTGCCCCGGCACAGTGGATGACCAGGAGGGCACGGTGGTCTATGCCTGCAATCTCGGGTGGGTACACTACGATGTGCGCACCGCCCTGCGGGAGCTGACCGGCTACAGCGTAAGATTGGTGAACGATGCCAACGCCGCCGCCTTGGCGGAGGCTGCGGTGGGGGCCGCCAAGGGTGCCCAGAGCGCAGTGGTGGTCACCCTGGGTACCGGTGTGGGGGGCGGCGTGGTGCTGAACGGCAAGCTGCTCACCGGATTCACCGGTGCCGCCAGCGAGCTGGGTCACATGACCATTGTGGCAGACGGAGAGCCCTGCGCCTGCGGGCAAAAGGGATGCTTTGAAACGTATGCCTCGGCCACGGCTCTTATCCGCATGACAAGGGAGGCCATGGCACAGCATCCGCAGAGCGCCCTGCACCGGATCGCCGCAGAAAACGGCGGCGTGGACGGACGCACGGCATTTTTGGCCCGGCAGGTGGGCGATGCAGCAGGCGGCAAGGTGGTCCGGCAGTATATCCACTATCTTGCCATCGGCGTCGGCAACATCGTTAACATCTTCTTCCCAGAGGTGGTGGCGCTGTCCGGAGGTATCGCTAACCAGGGAGAGAACCTGCTGGCTCCCCTACGAGAGGAGGTCGCGCAGCGGGAATACGGTGCGGCGTACTCCAAAAAACACCCCCGCATCCTCTGCTGCACCCTGGGCAATGACGCCGGTGTCATCGGCGCGGCCCTGTTTGCGAAGGACTGATTGAAAATTAAAAACAGGCGCAGCCTGCGGCTATACCGTAGGCTGTGCCTGTTTTTCAGCTTATCGTGCTGTAGAAACGGCGTCAATTTCCCCCATTACAGGGCCGTTCCCTTCTTAGGGATGAAAAAGTGTCTCATGTCCACGCCCTCCAACGCCAGCAGCTTTGCCTTTCGGTCTATGCCGCCGCCGTATCCGGTAAGATTGCCGCCGGCGCCCACCACACGATGGCATGGGATCATCAGGGAAATAGGGTTGTGCCCCACGGCGCCGCCCACTGCCTGGGCAGACATCCGCTCCATTCCCTGCCGCCGGGCCGCTTGCGCAGCAATCTCTCCGTAGGTCATGGTCTGCCCATAGGGAATGGTCAGCATAATGTCGCAGATGCACTTGCGAAACGGCGTGGAGTCATAGCGCATGGGCGGCAGGAAGTCCGGCTCCCGCCCGGAGAAATAAATATCCAGCCAGCGCTTTGCCTCCCGGAGCAGCGGGTGCTCTCTCCGCTCGGTCTCCGGGGGCAGGATATTGCCGTAGTGTCTTTGCCCATTGAACCACAGGCCGATGACAGCGTCCTCATCGCAGGCCAGGGTGATCGTGCCCAAGGGGGACGGATATTCGGTGGAATAAGTCATTATGTATTCTCCTTATCTGCGCCCGCGCGCTGCAGATAGCAAGATGAGATACACTTTTGTGTATCTCATCCTTGGTACGCCCGACTGGATTCGAACCAGCGGCCTTTAGAGTCGGAGTTATAAGGCCGTAAACTGCAAGCTGTTTCGGCGCAAGGATTTGGTGTGTGTTGCACAAATTTGCGGCATTTTATGAGAACACTTCAGAAGCCTTGCGCCACAAGGCTTCTGAGGTTTTTCGCAGTAGTAGTCAAATAGTAGTCTGGATAAAATGCGGGTTCAGCAGCCCAGTTCAGCTGAATATCTTTACCCTCTATCCCTGGATCAGATCAGCGGCATCGCATCCAAGTACTTTGGCAAGGTCAAGCACAATACCGGCCTGCGCTTTTGCAAGTTCGTACTGCTTCTGCTCGTAGAGCTGGATCATTCGCAAGGAGACTCCGGATGCTTCACTGAGCTGCTGCTGTGTCAGCCCTCTCGCCTTCCGTGTAAGCTGTAGCTTAGACTTACGGCTACCCTTGTTCCTTTGAATGATCTCATCTGCACTCTCCACGAATTTGCTTACATCCGCTTCGTGCAGGATATATAGAGACATCACTACCGATAGTGTCAATCCGTATTCTACCATATCGCTGAAGCGTCGGTTTGTTTCCCACTGGTAATAGGCAAGGATCCATCCGGCCCAATACTCTCTCCCCTTTGAGGATAGATGGGGCTGATGATGACGCTCACTCTGCATATTCACGGCAGCAAGCACAGCGTCTGCCAGTTCGACCCCCGACATTCCTGCAACATACTTCGGATTTCCATTCTCGAATTTTGAGGCAATTCCGGAGAAAATGAACCAGCCAAAGAAGTCATCCGGTGCATAGCCGAGTGTACACACGGCGTACTCGACCATATCTCCGAGATTGGCCATTGCATCATCCAAGTATAATTCGTTGTAGGCGTTCATCTTCATTCCCCCATTCTTCCCGAATGATGTCCAGCACATATTTTTCAGACAAAACCGTTTCACGATCCTTCTCTTTTGCAAAATCCTCGCGCGCTTTACTGTCTCGTGCCAGCTTCTTCGGATAATACATATCACACGGTGCAGGAATGGCTTTCTCAAATGTAAATCGAGCAAACGCTTTTCCCGATATCGCAACGATCTGTTCGCCCAGTTTCCCAAGTAACATCGCTTTTTCAAGCTGTTGGAGAGAAATCGTATTATTCAGAAATGCACTTGCGAATGAAAAATAAGAATCGTCCGCCCGATATCCTTTGATGACATCATACTGCTTATACTCTACCGCAAAATGCTCGTCAATATACTGCTTGGCTTGCCTTGCGACTGCCCCGCCAATACGGAACTTCCGATTATTCAGCAGTACATAAAGCCAATTGAGAATATGATAATTACCTCCTGTAAGCGAGAGGATAGACAGGCCGTTTAAATCAAAGGCATATCGATTTGCAAAGCCATCCGCTTCAGCGGAACAAGCCCACTCCTTTGCAAGCTCCACACTCTCAGTACAGTAGAACCCCAGTCCGTAATCGTTGTTTGGGTTTCCTTTTCCAATAACAGGCTGTTGGATAATTTGACTGGAACCATGATAAACGCAGATTATTTTATTCATAGCTGTGCCTCTTTCACGAGCCTATCGCTCCACTGATAGTTTTAACCCGAATTGATTATATCGCTATGGCGATAGTTTGTCAACAAGAAAACTTGTGGTGTTTCTCTGTCTGCAACGATATCTGTTGTTTCGACGTAACCGCCACAGCAAATGACGCATAGACACACATGAGACAATTAGTAAGGTCTCTCATACCAAGTATATTTTTCGTTTCCTGACCGATACTTTAACTATAAAAACGAAAGATAAGGATGGTCAGCATATGAATAATATGGATTTAGGATACGAAATGTTTTGCTATCAATGTGAGCAAACAGCGAACGGAAAGGGCTGCACAAAGCTTGGGGTTTGCGGAAAGACACCGGAAATCGCCAATCTGCAGGATTTGCTGATCTTTCAAATCAAAGGGATCAGCTGTTACGGAAAAGTTCTGCAAAATGAGGGACAGCATATCGATAAAAATATCATACGGTTTATCGAAAATGTTCTTTTCACAACGCTGACGAATGTTAATTTTGATGCGAAAGTACACGTGGAATTATTGAACGAATCACAACGGATAAAAGATCATTTAAGAAATATTACGGGAGAGATTCACAATCAGACACCTTACGCCACTTATGATCTTCCCGAAACAAAAACACAAATGCTAAAGGATGCTCAATTCGCGGGAATTATGTATGATAAATCCCTTGACCCGGATATTCGCTCATTGAGGCAAACCATTTTATACGGACTGAAAGGTATCAGCGCCTATGGGCATCAGGCAAGAGAACTGGGCTATTACAGTGATGAGGTAGATGAATTTTATATTCAGGCATTGGAAGCTCTCACAGACGATAACCTTACAGTGGAAGAACTGATCCGAATGACCATGCGCACCGGAGAAGCGGCAATTGAGGTTATGAAAAAATTGGATGAAGCCAATACTGCAGTTTACGGAAATCCGGCACCCCATAGGGTCAATATCCATATGAGGAAAGGACCCTTTATCGTTGTTTCGGGACATGATTTGAAGGATTTGGAAATGCTGCTGGAACAAACAAAGGGAACGGGGGTCAATGTGTATACACACGGTGAAATGCTGCCGTGCCACGGATATGAGGGATTAAAAAAGTACCCCCACCTTGTCGGAAATTTCGGTGGTGCGTGGCAAGATCAACAAAAACAATTTGATGATCTTCCGGGATGTATTCTAATGACGACGAATTGCCTTATGCGGCCGAGAGAGAGCTATAAAGGCCGAATCTACAGCACGAATGTAGTGGGCTGGGAAGGGGTAAAACACATTGGGAAAAGAGAAAACGGTGAAAAGGATTTCAGTGAAATCATTCAGCAGGCAATAGAATTGGGCGGCTATCCGGAGGATCAGGAGCCCCACGAGATACTTGTCGGATTCGGGCATCATTCGGTATTAAGCGATTCTGACAAAATCGTAGCGGCAGTAAAAGCAGGAAAAATCAGACATTTCTTTCTTATTGGCGGCTGTGACGGAGCAAGACCCGGTCGAAACTATTATACAGAGTTTGCTAAGATGGTCCCGAAAGACTGCGTGATATTAACGCTCGCATGCGGAAAATACAGATTTAACAAACTGGATTTCGGTGAAGTAGCGGGTCTGCCGAGACTTTTGGATGTCGGGCAATGCAATGATGTATATTCTGCCATACGGATCGCAACAGGTTTAGCAGATGCTTTTGGTACCGATGTAAACGGATTGCCTTTGTCGTTGATCGTATCATGGTACGAACAAAAGGCTGTTGCTGATTTGCTGGCGTTATTGAGTCTGGGAATTAAAGGCATATATTTAGGCCCTACCCTGCCGGCATTTTTGAGCCCGAATGTGCTTCAGTATTTAGTGGACACATTCGACTTGCGGCTTATTACCAATGCTGAGGATGACATTAAGACCTGCCTGAAACAGAATATTTGAGAAATCAGGAACCGTCAATGCACTTTGATAGTAACCGTAGAACCTGACAGCGCACAGTATAAGAGAGCTGGCACGAGCCAGCTCTCTTTAATCTTTTGACATCCTGCATTTATCCAGTGCGTGGACGGCGTGAGGTGTTCCTCCCATGTTGTGTCCATCTCGCTCAACTTGGGCGCGATTTGCACCCCCCACAAAAGATATCGGTACGGATCCAGACCGTTTTCCTTTGTTGTTTCAATCAGACTATACATTACGGCACTGGCCCAGGCGCCATCTGGCGTATTGGCGAATAATCAGTTCCTTCGTCCCATCGCAAATGGCTTTATGCTGTGCTCAGCGCGGTCGTTGCTCAGCCCCAGACGGCCATCCTCCGGATAGCGGATCAGGTAGGGCCACTTCTCCAGCAGGTAGTGGATTGCTTTGCCTATTATCAGCTTTATACCGGCGCATTTGAGCTGGAATGATCTTGAGGAGTCTTGAAAACGTACAATTTTCAAGACTCCTCAAAAATTTTTGCAGCAATATTCTCCAATGCGTCACTGAAAATCTCATGAACACGGATCAACGCAGCGACCTCACAGATAAACCGCTCCATCAGTGCCTTTTCGTCCAACCATGTTCTCTGCGGCGTTGCGTGATGTCCCGCGTCCTGCTCCGCCTCCGCTTTGGCGGCGCGGATGGCCTTCTGCGCGGAGAGCCACCGACCATAGGCCCCGCCATACAAGTCCTTCTTCAGTTTCCGCAGCGCGGCCTTGTACGCCTTCTCCGCTCCGCTGGGGCCATTGTAGTTGAGATAGATCGCCAACTCCTGAAAAGTCATGCCGACCTCGTCCGGCTGGCCGATGCCGAGGTAGCTCCGCACCAGATTCAACTCTCTGGGCGTCAACACTTGCTCCATCCGCTGCATCAGCAGCGTTCGGCGCATGAGGCGGTCATAGGCCACGGCGGGATCGCCGCCGCAGCTGACGGAGAACACATCATCCCCCAACTGCCGCGCGCGGCACAGCGCTTGGTATTCCTTCAACAGGGCTTCGGCCGACTTGGAGGATACCTTCAGCTTTTCGCATACCGCCTTGGTCAATTCTGCCTCAGAGGTATCCTGCGCCTCGGCGCAGAAGTACGCCACGGTGCGGAGCTGGCTGCCGCGGCTGGTTGGGACGGGCAGAGGAAAGGCGTATCGCGCGGCATAGTCGGACAGCGCCGCTTCTATCGCGGGTGTCGCATAGGTCAGCAGCTTTGTTCCATGGGCGGGATCAAAGCGCCTCGCCGCGTCCAGCAGCACCAGCGCCGCCTCCTGCTTCAAATCCTCCATCTCACACCGCGGCGTGTACGCCCGCGCCAGTTCGGTGAGGTAGCCCTCGTTCTGTGAGATAAGCTGCTCCGCGGCGTTTTTGTCTCCTATCTGTATCCGCAAAGCCAGCTCTTCATTGCAGGGGCTATCTCCGGCAACGGTGTACATATTCTTCGCCACGGGAACGCCCCCTTCCTCACTTCAGCCGCTTTTCTGCCTCCGCGTAAATGTGTTCCAATTCCATATCCCGCGCATATCCGTCAGCGGCGTAGTCGTTGTCCATCAGCGCCTTGTCCCGATAACTCTCCGCCAGATACAGTGCCTCTTGCCGTAGGTCATCGGAGATTTTTCCTCTCTGGTGATGCTTGCGGATCGTCCCGGTGCGGATATTGAACAGGCGGTAGACCGGGTGCTGTTTGTTCTGCTCCTTCTGGTGCATCATCGCGCCGTACTGCCGGCAGGTATAGCGATTGTCCTGCGGGGCGACGCCGTCGCAGTATTTAGGGATGTGGCCGTTAGTGGTCAGAAAGTATCTTCCGCAGCCTTGGCACTGGCTGGGCGCGTGGCCGTGGTGCAATCCGTTCATCAGGTCATAGGTGTAGAAATCGGTCAGGCGCGGAAAAATCACCCGTTCTACAAACACCATTTCTTTTTCGTTTTTAGGACTGCGGGCAAACACATAGGTGGAGGACAGCTCCGGATAAACCGTGAATGGCTCCATATCCAGGCTCTGCAAACTCCGCATCTCATCCCAAAACTGCTCGCTGTTGAAGCAGTCATGCGCGGCCACGGCGAAATGTGTTTCGTTCCGTTTTTTCAGCCGCCGCAGATAATCCAGCTCAAAGAACCGCCCCGCTGCATAGAAGTGATACATGGCGATAGGGATGCGTATGATCCCGACGCAGAATCTCAGGAACTCCGTCTGGAACTCCGAATCGGGTGTCCGTATTTGCAGGAGGTTTCTCTCGTCAAACAGGATATGATCCGGCGCATTTCCTTCTCGTAGTCATTATAACAAAAGGGCGGATACTTCCAAAGCAGTTCGGTCAGATACAATATCCGTTCCCGCAGCTGCGGGAATACCGCCGCGGCTTCCTCATCGCTGCCCTGTACCACCACCGGGAACAGGAAGGTCGGTGCGCCGCCGGCCTGTATCAGCTCCGGCAGTTTTTCTTCGGGAATGTTCAGAATGGACATCGCCATGAATCCCGCCGGGAACTCCTTCTCCTGATAAAAGATCTTGTCATTCCAGACATCCATTGTGAACTGCGTGAAATCGTTGTTCTGCTGTACTCCCAGCGGCATAGCATCGCCCCCTGTCCCATATCCGTTTTACAGCTGTCCTGCGATATTCTCATTCTATCAAAAAATACAGAATAATCAAGTGAAAGGGTTAGAGCCTCGACTGCAGCGAGGTCTCTGCCCTTATCCTTTTACGCCCCCGGTGCAGAGGTCGTGGCAGATGGGAAAATGTATGTCAGCCGCTATATTCGCAAAATGCCGGGCAAAAATGCGGATGCCGCATGGGAGAAAGGCTTCTACTGCCCCAAGTGTCCTGCTTGCGGCCAGCCTAATTTCACTAAAGATCCTGTTACTGGCAGTGGTCGCGAATGCGTTTCCTGCCATACACCCATCAAACGCCTGTCTTGGAGAAAAACATTGGAACATCGCATGGGATTCTGTGCAGAAAAAGAAGCCAGACCTGTTCCTATGCGCCGCCCCGAACACGATTTTAAGACAGACGATTACTACATTGGAGACCCGCATCGTAATCTAATCGCCAAGCAAATATTTGAAGTAAACGGTCAGGCTTTGCAAATTGAATCTACTTCAAATGACTCTCTCGTAGTCATTGGCCAGACTGATTACAAGGTTTGTCCTGCTTGCGGATATGCAAGCGAAACCGGAATCCCCCTTGAGCACAAGAACTCCAGAGGATACCGTTGTGTTAATAAAGAGGGCAACTCGGCAGAATACCGTTTGTCGCATGATTTCAAGACAGATGTGGCAAAAATCACCCTTGCGACACAAGAGGCGGCAGATATAAATGTGATGCTGTCAGTACTCTATGCCCTGTTAGAGGGATTGTCCCGCGAGATGGGGATAGAGCGCACCGACATCAAAGGATGTTTGTTCTACACATCTGTGGATGGGTGTTTGAAATTTTCTGTAGTTTTATATGATGCAGTCGCTGGTGGTGCAGGCCATGTTCGCAGAAT
>OOCZ01000195.1_pt1 | contig 55138 bp, 56 predicted proteins | sample 1671631 | NCBI WGS metagenome assembly OOCZ01 (sample SAMN06348176, study PRJEB24527) | human gut metagenome | reverse complement strand
TTTTATGTATAATAACATATTTGTTTTGAGTATGCAAGATATCTTTATTTACATAATTAATTTCAGATTTAACTTATTGTTATCTTTTGCTATTCTTGTTAACTATAAGGAATGTTTGTGATTTATAGATACAAGTGAATGGAATTATTAAAAACACTGTATGTATCGTCATTGTTGCGCTTCTTTAACCTGCGAAAATATTAAATTTGAACAACTGCAGATAAATAAAAAACACCTGTATTCACAGGTGTTTTTATTTATTAATTTTTAGTTGTTTATTCTTTGCCTGCACAAAAATAGGCAAACGGGCAGTTTTTACAATATTCAGTTTTCACAGTAAATTCACTTTCTCTGCGTTTCGAAAAAATATCTCTGCATAATTCGGCAACCTCCTGCAGCCTATCACTGCAATCCTGCAGCTGCCAGCAGGAATTATTTTGTAAAAAATGCAGTTCGGCCAGTGCTGCCGGGCGCTGCCATAATTCTGACGCTGCCTTTTGATACAGTGCCAGCTGATAAATATAACCCGGCGCAGGTTCGCCTGCTGCCGGCGGCACGCCTGTTTTATAGTCGACGATCGTCAGAGTCCCGTCACTGTTAAAAACAGTACAGTCAATATAACCGCTGAACACAGCAGTAATCCCATATTCCTGCAGCAGCGGCAACTCAAAGCTGATCTCAGCCTTACGTTCAGCTTCCTGCAGCCTTTGATAAAGCGGTCCATTAATATACTGCATATACATATCGTATGTCCTTGCAGCACTTCCCTGTACCTTATATGCCTGCAGCGCTGACCTGAAAGCCGGTTCCTGTTCGTAACCGTTCGTCAGTAATTCCAAAGCCTTATGGATAACGGTACCCTGCAATGCCGCCGGCAGATAACCGCTTGCATCAGCTGCATTTACAGCTTCATACCCCGGCATCTGCAAAATATACTGGTAATAATAACAGCGGGGGCAATCAAGATACGTCTGCAGCGCTGTTGCTGACAAGCTGCGCTGCCACTCCAACCCATATTCCGGCAGCGGTTTGATCCGCTGCAGCAGCTCATCTGTTACAAGTACCTGTTCCAAATCTGCTGCTGATTTAACGGCAGTTCCTTTTTTACCAGCTTCATATTCCTTTAACAGGAACTGGTCATAGTCCTGTAAAATATTACGCAGGCTGCTGAACCAGTTCTCACTTCTGCTTTTGCTGCTGCTGTCATAAGTACCTGACAGGATCAGCCTGTCCTGCGCCCTTGTCATTGCAACATATAACTGCCTCTGTTTTTCAGCGCTATCCAACTGCCTTTCTATGTCTTTGATTGCCAGCATTACGCTTGTATCCTGCAATTCGCCGCCCATATCCACTTTAATTCCTAAACCTGCATCTGCATTAAATCGCAGCATATCCGTATCACCTTTGCTCCTAGCATCAAGCGCGGGTACAAAAACTACAGGGAATTCCAGGCCTTTGGATTTATGGATCGTCATAATCGTCACAGAAGCGCAGCCCGTCATATCTGCAGCAGCTGCTTCTCTTGCTCCAGCCTGGCGCAGCTGCTGCAGCCTCAGCAGGTAGTCTGCCAGTGTCCCATACTTTTCTATGGTATAGGACTCAGCCAAAGCAATCAGTTTTTTAATATTGGCAAGATTTTCCAGTCCAAATTCCTGCGCTGCCAGAAGCGGTTCCAGTTGTAAGACATCAACAATCGTATGCAGCAATTCCGGCAATGGCATCGTCTCAGCATATTGCCGCAGCAGCCGCAGTTTCTCTACAGCAGTCAGCAGCCGGCAGCGCTTCTGATAATCAATCAACGGCCATGCATCCTGCTGCAGCAGCTGCCATAAGGTAACTGTCTGCTCCTCCTGCCTGTTCAGCTCCAGAAAAAGTGCTGTCAAGCTTTCATCATCAACAGCAAAATACGGCGACCTCAACACACCAGCAAGCTCTAAACTGCGGCTGCTGTCTTCCAAAAATATCAGTAAATTGATCAGATCAATGATTTCCCGGCGTTCGTAAAAGCCTTTGCCGTCAACGATAGTATACGGTATCCCCGCCTGCTGCAGCGCAGAGGCAAAACTTTTAGCCGCTGTTAATGCGCCAAGTAATATCACCATATCTTCGTAGGCTATCTGTTTTTCGGTATGCAGCTGCAGTATCCGTTCTGCTATAACGGCAGCCTCCGCTTCCCTGCGGCAGGCTTTGCTTTCTTTATCGTATGCGATTACCAGCATTTCCGGCAAAATATCAGTCGCACGATTAGCATTCAGAGCTTCAAAATAAACGTCCTGCTGTCTATCTTCACCTAATAATGCCGCAAAGGCCAAATTGCATAAATCAAGCACTTTATCAACTGTACGGAAGTTATCATCTAAAACGATATTACTGCCGCCAGCAGCTTCTATATCGCGCCTGACACGAGCAAATACACTTACGTCAGCGCCGCGAAAACGATAAATTGATTGCTTGGCATCACCTACTACGAACAGCTTATGTCCCAGCAGCCTGTCTTTATCACCGCCGCACAGCAAATAAACAAGTTCTCTTTGGCGTTCGTTAGTATCCTGAAATTCGTCGACCATAATATACTGATAGCGGCTGCTGTTTTTACTGCAAACCTGGCGGTTATTTTTTAAAAGCTCCAAGGCCCTGCTTTCCAAGTCGTCGAAGCCCAGCATATTATTAAGCTCCTGCTGTTCACGCAGATAAGCACTGCAATTCACCAGAGCCTGCTGCCAGCAGGGTATCAATTTCAGTGCAGCTGCGTCTGCCGCCAGCAAATGCAGCTGCTGCAGAATTTCTTTAGCCGCTTTGACCACTGCTTTATCACTGCTTGTTGCAGCTAGAGTACCCACATAGCTGTCTAAAAGCGTCATATTTTCAGGCTTGCTGCTGTCTGCTGCCGCCTTTAAAAGTTCCGGAAGGTGTTCGCGCAGCAATTCCAGCTTTTGCCTATGAGCTGAGGCTTTCACCTTCATTTTGTCTTCTGCCAGTTCCAATAGCAGCTCCTGCAGTTGTACCTGTAATACGTTTTTCTCGTTCATCTTTGCCTGATACGGCTGTAACAAATCACCAAAGTTCAAAATCGCATCCATTTTAGGTATGGCAAGCAATAGCTGTTTTACAACATCAGCTGCGGTATATTCATCAGCCAGACGTAAAATATCACTGTCACCGCGGCGCAGTCCCTGTTTTACAAACTGCTGCACAGTGCGCAGTAAAAATTCATCCATTTCTACTTCTTCAGCTACCTGAAAAGCAGGATCAAGACCTGCTTCCACGGGATTTTCTTTCAACAGACTGTTACAAAAACCATGTATAGTATTGATACGCGCCTGTTCCAGCAGTTCCAGCTGCTGCTGCCAGAAAGATGCATGCAAAGCATCCTCCTGCTCCAATTCCGCCAAACGTCTGCGAACCCTTTCTTTCATTTCACCCGCGGCTTTGCGCGTAAAGGTAATAGCCAGAATATCGGCAGCACTTACCTGTTTGCCGCCCTGCCTGAGGCTCTGTCGAAGAATGTTGACAAAACGTTCTACGAGAACACGTGTTTTACCACTGCCGGCGCCGGCAGACACAGATACATTTCTATCCAGCGTCTCTATCGCTTCCTGCTGGGCTTTAGTAAAATCAAACATTTTCTTCACCGCCTTCTGCTGCCAGTTCGCCGTAGGCCCGGCAAATATCCTTCCCAGGACAATACTCAGGGCAGTTTTTACGCGGCGCCGGCGGGAAATTCCCCTGCCGCAAGGTATTGATATATCCTCTGACAGTCGTACGGCAAAAATCTGCAAAAGCCAGCCATTGATCTTCTGCATCACTGAACGGTTTATTATTTGTTGTAAAAGGCGTTTTTCCTAAAGTCTGCATGGCAAAACCGCCTTTGCGTTTCGCTTCCTTTAGTGAATAGTAACCGCCGCCAAGCACTTTACTCTGAGGCTCTAAGGCTGCAAGCGCCATAAGATATACCGGAATCTGCAAATCCAGTCCTTCTGTCAGCTCACTGCCCGACGGAGTTTGGCTGCGTTTATAATCCGTAACAAAAATACCATTACCGTCACTGTCGATACGGTCGATACGTCCGTTCAAATAAATTTTTCCGCCGTTGACCTCCAGCACCAACGGAGCACTGCCGTTACGCCCAAAATCCCATTCTATTTTTACCGGTACAAAAGGTTCCCATTTTTTCTGGTATACAAGCTCCCGCTGCAGCCAGCGGCGCAGCAGCAAATTCAGCTTCCGACGCTGCGAAGGCCAGAAATCTGTAACGGCAATCTTTTTCCCAGTAATATATTCATCACAAACTGACGTCATAATGTCATCAAGCTGACTTATAAGCTCAGTCGGCGGATATTTGGTAAGCTTTTCGTGCAAATGTCCCGCCATAAATCGTGCTAAAACATCATGCAGCAGGCTGCCTTCAACAGCAGGCTCCACCGTTTCTGTAAGTTCTTCATATTGCTGCTGTTTCCAGACATAGCTTAGTAAAAACCTGTATGGGCATTGAGCATAGGTTTCTAAATGCGACGCACTGAATAAACCGCCAACAGCTTCATTAATAGCCCGCTGCAGCTGTACGTCTTCAAAAACTCCCTTATAAACACTATCGCCTTGCTCACGAATTCTTTCGATACTGCTGCGCAGTGTCCAATCTGCTCCCAACCGCTCCAACAACCAATTATGGCAGGTATCTTTTTGGGTAATCCCCAGCAGCAGCTCCTGCTCAGACAAAGCCTCCTGCCAGCCTATACGTCCAGCTCTGCTTCTGGTTATACACCCGGCTGCATATAATCGTTCCACATCTTCAATATATGCGGAAGCGCCAGCTGTATCGTCGCTGTACCAGCTCAAAGTCAGAGTTTCTGTTGCCATTGCTGCCACTGCGGCAAAAAAGAATTTATCCTCAGCATAAGCACACGCAGTATTATCTAATTCCACACCAACACCGCTCAATTCGGCCCGTTCTCTGTCATTGTAGATCCAGTTTTCATTTTTACTGCGCGGAAACTCACCTTCGCGCAGTCCCATAATGTAAACATGCTTGAACAGCAGCCCCTGCAGATTAGCAGCTTCTCCGAATAAAATACCTTCACTGTCGGCCGCTGTTAAAATGATTTGCCGTTCGGAACAGGCAGAAATCAGCAGCTGGCTGTATTCCTCCGCTTTTAAAGGCACACTTTCCAAACCGCCATTCTGATAATCTTCACTCAGTGTATCCAAAACTTCGGATAATTGCCGTACTGTCTCTACTATATTTTTAACCTCAAGCAGATCTGCCCTGCCATTTTTATAATTTTCGCCAGCCTTAACAGGCAGCGCCAAAGCTTCTAATATTGTTTTAAATGTTTCTCCATAAGCAGCCGCCGTATCTCGCCGCTGCACCTTGTCCAGCAGCAACTCAAGTTCGCCTAAATCAGCTGACCACTGCTTATTTTCATTGGCATCAGCCTTATCACGAACTGCCTTACGCAGTTGCCGCAGATCATTATATAAATATTCCTGTTTCAATCTGTTGAGCTGCTCTCCGTCAAAGCTATAGACCAGCTTTACAACGCCGCATTTTAACAGACGCCAGTAAGCAGCGATAGCTTCACTGCCGCCGGCAGCTACGTTCAAAAGTAAACGTAAAAATTCACAGACAGGCTGAGCACTCAGAGAAGCGATCTTAGGTAAAGTAACAGGTATACCATATTCATCACAAACAGCTCTGATACCGCTGTAAGTCTTAAAATCACGTACAGCAACCAAAAAATCATTATAAGCGGCGCCATGCTGCAGCTTAGCTTTTATAGAACGCAGCACTGCCCGCAGTTCACCTTCACTATCTCCTGATTCAATAAAATTTATACTGTCAGCAACAGCCAGCGTCTGGTAGCTTCCAGCACCTAACTTAGCCGTTAAGTGCTGCAGATCAGGCTTTCGTACTGAACCTTCCATATGCAGATCATGCAGCTGAGCAAAACCGCTTAAATAACCGAAACTCCGCTCTACAGCAGCAAATATTTCCGGTCGTTTGGGCTCGTACATCAAACCGATACTGATCTGACAATGCCGTGACAAAGATTTTATAAGCAAACGCTGCAAAGCATCAAAATGATAAAATTCGCTGAAATATAACTGCTGCCAAGGCAGCTTGGCCTGCGGTCTTTCTAAAACCGCTATTGCTAACCGGTACAAACCCTCTACATCATACCAGTTTTTTTGTTTTAGCTTATTGCGATAAAGGTTATAAAGTGCCGCTACTTCACGGTCCTTCATCACATAGGCAGGATTGCGCTGTTCCCATTCCAGCAGCGCCGTAGTAATTTCTTCCTGTGTCGACCCACTGCGTGAAAGCTGACCCAAAAGCCCGGTAACAGCTTTAACGAAACCTTCTTTATCTGCCAGTTTACTAAAATAGTCCAGGCCCTGCAATTTAGCCAGCTGGTGCAGCAAATCACCCACAAGCAGTTCCTGTGTCCTCCGGGAAATCATTTCTAATTTCACTTCCGGAGGCAAATCCAGCAGCTGCCTGTTTAATGCTACGATACGGTTGGGCAGATATTCAAAATTAACTGCCTGCGCCCTGCCTGACCGGCGGGCATGATTCACAAGCAATCTGCTTGGAAGCACCAGCAACGCTTCATCATAGCTATATTTGTTTTCTGCCTCTGCCGAAAAAAAATCCCTGGCCGTAGCACCTAACGGTACTGTATATAAATCGATCATTTTTCTTCTCCGCTCAATAAAATTATATATTTATTGTACCACAAAACAGCAGTTTCCAGTATTAAGCACAGACAAAAAGCAACAGCTGCCAGAGCCGTCGCTTTTAAACACCTAACTTATTTTCATTTACTGTTTTTCCAGACAGAGGGAGCGTAAATTTATAGTGAAATTTATGCATGCCTTGCCGTTCATAGAAACAATGCGCCTTTTCCCGCAGCATATTACTGCTTAGTTCAAACTGAATACAACCATTGTCCCGGGCCAGCTTCTCCGCATAAGCAAAAAACTGCTGCCCTAAGTTCCTGCCGCGATGGGATCGCTCCACATCAAATTCTAAAATCTCTGCTATTTTAGCGGCATGATGCAGCTGTCCTTCTACGCGCAAATGTAAAAATGCAACGGTTCTGCCCTCAATTTCACCAATCATGAGAAAATGTTCCGGCAGCTTCAATAAACTGCCGAAGATATTTTCAAATTCCAGCAGCGGCAAATCCTGCTCCTCTAATTCACAAATCAGAGCGTACACAGCTCTTACATCCTGTAATTCAGCCTTTCTTATCAGCACCCGCATCACTTCCATCATAAAATTCTTTTTGCAGCAACGCCGCAAAATCTTCAGCCGGCTGCGGTTTACCAAAATAATACCCCTGAATATAATCACAGCCAACACTTTTCAAAAATTCAAACTGCGCTGCAGTCTCTACTCCTTCGGCAGTCACTTCTATTTGCAGAGAATGAGCCAGATAAATGATATTTGAAATGATTTTTTCACTGCGGTCATCCCCAATATCGTCGACAAAGCTTTTGTCCAGCTTCAAAACGTCGATAGCTACATTTTTAAGCATCATCATCGAAGAATAACCGGTTCCAAAATCATCCATCAAGACTTTGATGCCAACTTTATGCAATGCTTCGATAACATTATTCATAATACTGATATTTTCAAAAAAGGCACTTTCCGTCAGCTCCAGCTTTATATAAGCAGCAGACAAACCGCTTCCATTCAAAACACCGATATATTCGTCAACAATATGCGGATCATACAGGCACATCCGCGACATATTGACTGATATTGGCACAGGTATAAGCCCCTGTTTAAGCCAACGCATCTGCTGGCGACAGACGAGTTCGAACATATAACGGTCAACCTTATTGATAAATCCATTACGTTCAAAAAGCGGCACAAATTGATAGGGCGGAACAATAATACCGTCACTTCTGCGCCAGCGTACTAAAGCTTCTGCACCGATAAGTTTCTGCTCTTTGGTACTGTACTTGGGCTGATAGTAAGCAATAAATTCGCCTTCAGCCAAAGCTTTTTCCATCTGACTTTCAATTTCTTTTTCGTGCAACAGCTTATCACGTACGGCTCCGTCATAAAAAGCCCAGGCTGTGTCACCTTTATTTTTTATTGTCTGCCGGGCAATATAAGCTCTGTCTGCCATACTGACGATATCATCAGTTTCACCGTCAACCTCGTATATACCCATAGAAAGGGATAGTTTATAGACCTGTCCGCTTTTTGTAATATAGTTATTCAAATGCAGACATAAATCATTGATACGCCAAAGCAGTTCTTCTCTCGTATCAAATCGCAGCAAAAAAATAAATGTATCGGCAACACCATGCGCTAATATTTCGCCTTCATTCAGGCTTGCTTTTACTTCCTGCCAAATATAACGCAAAAGGTCATTGCCTTCTCCATAGCCAAACATATCGTTGAAATATTTAAAACCGTCGATATCCATACTTACGATTGCTGTCTTTTTATCTGTTTCAGGTAACAACAGTTCTGCTTCTTTAAAAAACTTGGCAAAAGAATAACCACCAGTAACTTCATCAACATAAGCAATATCCATCAGTTCCTTTTGATTGCGGGTATGGATACGCATAATGTGCCAGATAAACAATAAAAAAATCGCAATCAACAAAATACCCAGTAAATAAGTTTTATTCAGCACCATATTGATTTTATCTTCGATAACACTGGCTGGAGTTACCGTCAGCAGCATCCAGTTATTAACACCTATCGGTGAACAGTACATATATTTCTGACTGCCGTTATAAAATTCAATATAACCGCCTTTTTTACTGTTGATCATCTGCCAGAGTTTTTCAGCACTGTCTTTATTATTTACCGGATCTGCCGTCAGCAGGGCCGCATAAACATTTTTAAAGTTTTTAAAGCTTTCTGAATGCTGCGAATCTACTACAACATCACCATTTTCCTGTACCACATAAGAATATCCAGCACCGCCAAAAAACGATACTTCAATAGTTTTTCTAAATGTATCCAGGCTGTAAGTAGCGAACAAAACTCCAATCCTCTTATCGCTTCCATCTTCAAAAATCGGTACCGCATAAACTGCGATCCTGCCGCCATCCGTATAATCATCCAGATTACGTGAAACAGCCGTGTGCCCGAGAATCGCCTTACTAAAATACTCTCGCTCTGAGATATTCAATTCAACACCATCTGTTGTATAAGCACGTCCATCCGTCAATGCTACGCCAATTCGTTTAAAACTGTTGCGCTCCGCGGCTTCCTCCAAATAAGCGGCGGCCGCCTGCGGATCATTTACAAAAATCCGACTGACATCGTGCGAAAGTTCAGCTAAAAGATTTTGTTTATTTTTGATTTCATTATGCAGCATCAAAGCTCCCTGATTAGAAAGTTCTTTCAGTGAGTTGATATTTTCTTCTTTGTAACTCTCTTCGATACTTCTGCTATAGGAAAAAACAGCCGTCAGCAAAATTATAATGGCAATCAGACCCAGCAAAAGCGTGCCATAAAGTTTTTTATATTTGCCCATCGCTGCCTTCCTCCGATTTCTGAATCATTTTTTGTCAGATTATTTTAATAGTTTGTCCGTTTTCCGGCTCTTCCAAATATATCTCGCCAATATGCAGCTTGCCGTTCACTATATCAAAAGCATCTGTTTTGATTGTCCCCATCTTGGTTTCAATGACAACATTTTTAAATTCCAGATGTTTATTTTGATTGGAAAACTCGCCGCTGATACTGTCAAAAGGAATAATATAGTACGATCCTTTTCCTGATTTAAAGCTGCCATAGGTCAACGCAGTTTTAGGATCTCCCTTGGATCGAATCTTAAAATCCAGTTCGACCTTGCATTTTATTTTACCGTTACGTGCGGCAATGCTTCCCAACAATTCGTGTCCCAGCGCGTCAATATTGTAATATTTTGTATCCAGATGATAATCTCCGAAAGCTTCAACTGTGCCTCCAAAAACATTTCCTTTTACATTAGTAAATTTCAGCAGAGCATCTTCGTAATGCAAATCGCCTCTGACCTTAGAAAAATGCAGTCCGGGAATATTCAGTTCTTTAAAATCCAAATGACCATCTATAACAGGATTCGGAAGTTCTCCAGTAACTGAAGCGGTAATAGAAACCGTATCTTTGATATCCGCTATTCCCAACGAAGCAGGCAGAATATTATAAAGCTCCAAATGCAGGTCGTAATGAGGAATCTGCTGCGCTAAATTGATGTTTCCTTTTATTTCCACCCCATCGCCAACCATAGTGCCGCCAAATTTTCCAGTCACAAAATCAATCGTAAGCTTTTTCTGCGTATCAATATCAATTATTGCATTAACTTCATTCAGTACAAAATAACGGTTATGATAACCGGCAGTTAAGGTACAGTTATTAAAAACAACACGCATTTTCAGCCGCTTATTTTCTAAATCCAGATTCAATTCATGCCTGTCTCCAGGATGCCTTTCCTTTACTACGATCTTTTCCTGCGCTATATGTTCAAGTTCAGCTGCTGTTTCGTTTCCTGACAAAACAGCTTCCTTTTGTTCAGCCCGGTCAATAACTCTTTTGGCCTGTGCCTGCTCAAAAATATCCAACTGCATCTTTCTGTTGAATCTTACGGCAAACAAAGCGTTGTCCAATTCCAGTTCCTTAATAGTAGATGTACTGATACTTCTGGTAATAATATCCCATGTCCGCACCTTGAAACGTCCCTGCGGCACATGTACGATAGGCTGACCGTCAATATCAAGCCAGACAAGATTCTGAAACTCTACCCGCCCCCAAATGTCGGCATCAATACTGCCAAGCGTCACCGAGCCTTTGAGCACTTTTTGAGCAGACATAGTTTTATTAAAAATAAGCATAGCCTGATCACTGGCTATTTTACACAAAGTAAAATAAGTAACTGTCACAAGCGCCCACAGTCCCAAAGCGATATAAATATATTTCTTTTTTATCTGCATATTATCACTATCCTTTGAGCGGACTGTTTCAGCTACGCTTAAATACTCTGTGTTTTCGTCATAATCTTCAAAATTTCCTGATCAGTAGTAGCCATTCCCTCTTTAGCCAGCTGCCCCACATTTTTTATAGTGTTCTCAACACCTTTGCTGACGATACCATCGCCTCCGTAAAATTGCTGCCCTTCTTTATACATATTATAACCTAATATACCTGCATCGATAGCCGTAGCTATTTTAGCAGCGCACGAAGCTTTAGCGCCGTCGCAGATAATACCGGAAGTTATTGCCAGAGAATTGACGATCGTGTGAGAAACTTCATCAACACCGCCTCCATACAGATACGCAATACCGGCACCACTGGCACAGCCGGCACTGACTGCACCGCAGTAAGCCGACAGCCTGCCGATACCTGACTTCAAATGGATCGTGATCAGATTAGATACCAGCAAGGCCCTATAACGTTTCTCGTCAGAAACACCCAACTCCTTAGCATACTCTATAACTGGTATGGAGGCAGTAATCCCCTGATTACCGCTGCCGGAATTGATCACGACTGGCATCTCGCAGCCGTTCATTCTGGCGTCAGAACCGGCAGCTGCTTTGGCTTTAGCTCTTATTTTTACGTCATCCGTTCCATAAGTCTTTAAAAGGACCTTACCGATATTAGCTCCATAATCGCCAGCCAAGCCTTCCTCTGAAATATTAACATTACATTCGATCTGAAGATCAAGAATATCCTTAACATCTTCTATTCTTGCAGTATCAGCAAATTCAATAATCTCCTGTACATTCATAAATCCACGATCTGTAAAGCCCAAACTGTCTTCGACTGCAATATCTTTCTGCAGCACATATTTATCATCTTCTCTTATTTCCACTATATTTGTATGAAACTCACAGATGCGTACATAAGCAGAATGGCCATTACCATAAACAGTGATCATTATATCAAAGATTTTTTTACTATCAGAAAAATTAACTGTTATTGGTGTGCTTTCTAAAAATTTATGAATTACGGCAACTGCTTCTGTACTCACTTCCGAAATAACTTTAAGCTCCTTCGCGGCATCTCCTGCCACAATACCTGCTGCCGCTGCCACTTCAATACCGCGCAGTCCCCCTGTATTAGGTACAATAACACTTTTTACATTCTTGATGATATTACCGCTGACCTCAATTTCTACACGTTCAGGCAAACAGCCTAAATGCTCTCTGGCGATAGCTCCGGCATAAGCAATAGCAATAGGCTCAGTACACCCCATCGCCGGAATCAATTCCTCTTTCAGCACATTGATATAATCCTGGTATTTTTGCCTTGTTATCATCTGCTTACCCCTCTGTATTTATGATTTATTCTTAATTATTCTATACATCTGACCTGTGACTCTTTATAAAATCATAATAAAAGTCCCCAAAAGTAATAAGGACAGAACCGATAATTGTTTTTACAGTAAATTGTTCATGTAAAAATACCGCTGCCATCACCAAAGTGATGACTATACTGAATTTATCCACCGGAACTACTTTCGAAGCAGCGCCAAGCTACAGCGCTTTAAAATAACATAACTCTAAAAGCAATGTGAAACGATGGTTCTAATCCATTAGTTCAGTCTTCGACCAATCTTTCAATTTCTTTCTCAAGCAATAAAAATGCTTTGGAAACTACATAACCATCAGCAATCGCATGATTCATTCTCACCGTCACAGGCATCAGCAATCTGCCATTTTCACTGTGATATTTTCCCCAGTTTATAATCGGAGGGAAATGCAGATGTCCGTCAGGCAGTTCTACATGTAGTGCTTCATATGACAACCAGGGAATATAGGAAGCATCAAAATAGTTTAATTTACTGCCGTCCAGACCATAACTGCGGGTCTGTTTAGCCTTTTCCATATCAGCGCAGCATCTGTCATAAAAAGCCTGGTAATCTTCGCTGAACTCTGTATAAACTACTGTAAAAGTCTCCGTATCCTCGTGGAAAACATAATGCGCAGTGTTGATTTTATCAAATACGACTAACTTATCTTCCTGATACAAATACCGCATTTTGTAGTCATCTCTGGTATTCAGCGCCTTGGTCAGGACATACAGAAAATTGATATAAAATTTAGTTCCAGTTTGTTTTGAATATGCAACAAGTTCACTAACATCGATCTTGGATGTAATCATAACCGAACATTTACAGTCCATCGTAAAATGCCTGTAAATATCCTTACGATAATACTTTTCCATATCTAAAACTTTATAATCCATAATTACCACCTTTTACACAACACAAATCAACTTTGGCCGTTTAACAAGTTTGCATAAATTAAGTATTCAAATAATTCCAAAGAATCTTTTTTCCAATTTATTGTTGACATCGCAATTGCCAAAACGCCACAGCGCTTGCAGCAGCTACATTAAGTGAGTCCACATTGTACTCCATAGGGATCTTCACAACATAATCGCACGCATCAATCGCAGCCTGAGATAAGCCGTAGCCCTCTGTACCAAAAACCAAAGCCAGCCTGCCCTCTGCCATCAGCGCCTGATCATCTATACTGACAGCATGCTCACACAAAGCCATTGCAGCTGTTTTAAAGCCCCATTCTCCCAGCTCTTTGACATTGTTTTCTATATAAGTCCAAGGTATCTGAAATACCGTTCCCATACTGACACGTACTGCTTTTCTGCATAAAGGATCACAGCAGGAGCGCATCACAAGTACCGCATCAACACCTAACGCCGCTGCCGATCGGAATATTCCTCCTATGTTGGCTGCATCCGTGATATTATCCAATACCGCCACCCGCCTGGCTTGAAAACATATCTGCTGTACTGAAGGCAGCCTGGGCCTACGCATAGCACACAGGATACCGCGGGTCAGCTTATATCCTGTCAGTCCAGCCAGCACATCCCTGTCCCCGGTATAGACTGTAACATCCTCATACCGAGCAAGAATATTTTGGGCCTGTCCCGTGATATGTCTGCGCTCCATCAACAAGGAAATCGGCTCACAGCCAGCAGCAAGCGCCAACTCTATGACTTTGCCGCTTTCAGCGATAAAGATGCCCTTTTCCGGTTCCAGCTTATGGCGCAGCTGCTTTTCAGTCAATTTTGTGAATACTTCCAGTTCAGGAGCAGAAATGTCATTTATTTCTATAATATTTGCCATTATGCCACTCTTTCTTAGAAAAGCATCTCTCCCGGGTTATAGCCGCTTGGCAGCTCTTCTTCAACTAAAAAATGAAATTCTTCATCACGCAGGACCGGCAAAAATACGGCATAGGGGATCTCTAAAAATTCAGACGTATAACTGCTGGCCCCGAACCATTTACCCTCTTTGGTACCTAAATTCAAATCTCTGGCAAACTTGGTATCATTAGAGCAATCATGTACAACCAAATTCCATTTCTCTTTTGCTGCGGCTGCCATAAATCTGAGTGTCAGTTCGCGGCTCCAGATTGGTGATATATATCCATGGCGGGCAATATACATTTTTTCACCCCAATAATTCTCAATATTATTGGGATTCAAATGCAGCTCCGCACAATTAATAAAATCTAATCCCGTGTCCAAAACAGCCTGTTTTTTCAAAAAGAATTTTTCAAAAAACTCATTGGTCATAGGCGTTTCAATGCCGACTTTTTTGATATACTTTTTTGCTATGCCAATATTTTCAATGACCTTATCAGCACAACCGGAAGCTCCTAAATTAAATCTAAGCTCATTCAGGCCAGCCTCCCCCAATGCTTTAAGCGTTGTTTCCGTAGCCAGAGTGCCGTTAGTATATAGATGCTGATAAATACCAGCCTTGTTAAATTTTTGAATAATATTATAATATTTCTCGATTTCCATAAAAGGTTCTAAATATACATAGGCAACCCCTGTAGGTTTTTTATGGATTTCCAACAACAGATCAATGTCATTTTCATAAAACTTGGTCCCGCCAATGACCCAAATCCCCTCTCCTACCGGTTCAATAGCATCCAGCTCGCCATAATTATAGCAAAACCTGCACTGCAGATTGCATTTATTGGTTTTTCTGATAGCTGTCAGCCCGCTGCCCAACAGACATGAACGGCACCCATCAGGAAATTTTTCATCTGGTCCCACAAAAAGTGTTCTGTCCTTTAATGTTTTCAAACCGGGAATTTGTTCCATAAGCTCTTCTTTTCTTTTTATAACAACTGCCTCAATCTGTGCGAATGTGGCATAAACAATTTCCTGCTGTTTAACCAGAAGCTGTTCCCCTGCAGGCAATTGTGCAAAAAATTCAAACCATGACAAAGCATCCTTCTTAGAAATCTTCATATCTGTTACTGCTCCTTGTCTACAATACAATCTACTTAATCAATCCATTGCTCTCCGCTCTGCGTAAATTGCAGTGCCTGGCAACCGGGCTCCATAATTTTATTTTTTTACTATTGTCATCAATACAACAGTCTCTACATGGCTCGACCGTATGTTTTTAATTACAACAACCGCACATTTTCAACCTTTCGGTTCGGTAGATACAGTCCACAGTTTTTGCCTGTTCGGTAGATGCAGTCGACCTATAATGCCCGTTTGGTAGATACTGTCAACAGGAAATTGGAATTTGACTGTTATTCATTATTTGGAAGCATCTCTTTTACTTCATTAATTAATTGCTTTAGCTGTGCGCAGGCATTTGTACTATCTGTTCCGGCTACTACAAAAATTGAATTTACTTTATCTTTGTATCCAAGTGGGTTAATGTTAAAATGATCTATCATGCCGACTGCCTTTTTTTCGTTTAAGCAGTATTCTTCATTTACTGCAAACAACACCTGGTTCAGCGCTGAAATCGCCCGTACAATATGAGCAGTAACATAATAAACGTCGTTTTTCTCAGCACTACTTTCTGCAAACATTAAAGAAAACTCTGCCTCAAACGCAAAGAAACCAATAATAGCTCTTTTCAATTCTGGCGGGTATTGTTCCGCAACCCTCTTCAAGGCTGAAATATTACCCTGTTTATCCCACAACATCTTACATACTGCCAATTCTCCCATATACATCACATTCATATAGGCATGGGGATGTCCCGTTTGATAATGTGCGGAAACATTCCCTTCCTGACATTCGGAAATCACATTTTTTACTCTTTCAGCATCACGCAGAATTAAATCAACATGGTATCCATCAATGACGAGCCAACCGCCACCATTAACCCATTTACCCCATTCACCTGGAGGAACAACCAAATTATCCCTATGTTCATCATCCACAAGTTTCGCTGCCTTGTTCAAGGACATAAGGTCAAGAGTATCTTTATCGTAATATATACCGATATCAATATCCGATTCTGAGGAATGCGTGCCCCTTGCACGCGAGCCGCCAAGCACAACAGCTTGGATGCCTGAAATTCCTGACAATGCTGATACAACTTTATCTAATATTGTTTTAATTTTATTCATGCATAGTTCACCATACTTTCGTTAATATCAATAATTAGCAGTTCAAAACTACTCGTCAAATCCAAATTTGCTAGCTACTTGTAATCACTTGGAACAGGAATATTAAATCTCTCACACAATAGTTTTACATCATGTATATCATTTTCATCATGTTCATAACCCAAATGAAATAATACTTGATTTTCAGCATCAATACACCTTACCATTTTATCGCCTATTTTCCCAATCCCCTTAAACACTTCTGGAGGATATGCTTCTCCTTCAAAAACAATGTATCCTTGTTCGTTGAAATTAAATATATGAAGATCGATCATCCTGCCTTTAGAATCCTTCCAAACCGTGTGAGATGTAGTGGTATATGCTTCTGTAACTTCAGCAAAGCCTTTTTCTTTTAGTATTTCAATAAACTTTTTACTATTACTTTCTTCCACAAATAAATCAATATCGTTGTGTACTCTTGTTTCTTCTTCTAATAACGCATCTACTCCCCAACCGCCATCTATCCAAATGTTAATCCCATTTTCTTCAGCATATGTTATTATCTCAATGGCATCTGTTTTATTTACCATGTGATCCCTCCGTTTAAATTCAAATTTATTCACCTTTTACTTTTTCGTTACTTTAACCAACAACATCATCGGTCTTCTCATTTCATCCTTCATCCCCGGAAGATCCATCATATTTTGATCTGGCATTGCTTCTTCAATCACTTTAATGGAAAAGCCACACTGCAATAATCCATTAATGATTTGGGTAAGTGTGTGATGTTGTTTTGTTACATCCTTACCTAAAAAATGCGTTTGGCGTAATCCTGGATAGAAATAGTTATCAATAGGCCAATATAAAGCTTTTCCCTCAGCATTATAAATCCAATCCTGATTAACACTACCTGTAAAAACAGGATGTTCGATATTAAATAGAAAGATTCCGTTTTTCTTTAATGTTCGATAAATATTTTTGTAAATTTCATTTAAGCCCTCAATATAGTGCAGCACCAAATTTGAAACAACAAAATCAAAAGTATCTTCAGGATAATCATAATCATCTAATCCGCATACTTGATAACGAATTCTCTCATCCGAATTCTTTTCCTTTGCTGTTATAATCATTTTTTCACTTAAATCTATACCCAATACACTATCTGCTCCGCATTCAATTGCGTATTTACAATGCCAACCATAGCCACACCCTAGATCCAGAACTTTTTTACCCTTCAAATCCGGGAATAGTGGTTTTAGCTGATGCCATTCACCCGCTCCCTCTAATCCTTTTTGACTGCGATACATCTTTGAATATTCCTTAAAAAATTCTTCATTATCATAAACGTTATTCATGTTCACTACCTCATTTATATTTATTATGTTTCTCCATACCTTTTACCTACATATTTTTAGGACACGTATCCAGTATCATGCACGATAGGTATGGAATCCTTCCTCCAACAGCGCAACCCTCTAGGCTTTTTCCACCCACTATCAGTAAAAACTTGCCCTTTCTTCATATTACAAGCGCGCTATATGGGATTTTCATATTTGTCTATCAAGTCTTGATAAACTGTTTGTTTCATCACCGTTATTTTCACTTTTTTCATATTTATTTCTCCCAATCTCGCTCACTCACTATATCTTATTAACCAAATAAACAAATCTCCCTGTATTGGTACCATCCACTTTGCAATATTCTTGCCACTTAATTGGATAGTTGTTCTTAAGAACAATAGGCTCCTCGCAATTTTTCCTTGTACCCTCACCAGTGTTCTCACTCCAATCAAGGGTGCCTTGTTTTGTTATTCCGTCTTCCAAAGAGAAATCTTTATAGACACAATCCGGCTTGGATGGTTTCTTTATATAAGTTAAATCATTGGTGAGGAATATTGTATATCCCTCAAAAAACTCAAGTGCGGTATCTTTTATTGATTCGATCCGCTGAAGGTCTTTCAAATAAAGATAACAGTTAATATCTTTTGCACCATGATTCTTTAAAATGAAAGTCTCAGAGCCTATTTTCTTATTGCAACCCTTAGTCTTATATTTCAGTTCAATTGGAATCCATTGATTATCTATAATAACAAGAATGTCTATGTGCATGGATGGGTTAAAATATGGGCAGTATTCCAAACGCACCAATGCATCCGGGTACTGTTCTTTTATAATCCATGCAAGTTCCAGCTGGAAATCTGCCTCTGAGACAAAAATCTCCCGCTTTGACTTTAATTTTTCCATAACTAGGTTAATATCAAAAAGATAATTTTCACTATCTTTTTCTTCGCACCACACAAATTCTCTGTTGTACTTTTCGGATATTAGTTCACACAGTTTTCCTAAATACTCTAGATTACATTGATATATAACCTCAGGAGATGGACTCATTATGATTTCTGTAGGATTAGGTTTACGTTTCTCAAAATCACGAATCTCTGATATTAATTCATCTCGCACACAAAGTAGTTCTGCATATGGTTTATTAATATAGTCTTGAATAAATCCTTCGGGACTAATCATCATCTGCCTGCCCGCTCCTTTCATCTACTGTAATTTTCTCACCACTAGGCATTGTAAATGCCAATTCAAAATTCACTCCGAGTGCATCGGCAATGGCGCTCAGTTCGGCATATGTCAGCGTATCACGCTTTAATTTTTTATTGAAGTTCTGGGGGGACTGATCAATTCTTCTCGCAACCTCGGCAAGGCTAATATTCTGTTTTTTGCATAGTTCCCTTACCATATCCGAAGTAGTCATGGCACACCTCCATTTTCACTTACTTAATTATAAACCGTTTGGTTGATGATTACAAGTGGCCATATATAATTTTACATTTCAACATAGAGAAACACCCTCTAAGCTTTTAATACTAGGAGGATGTTTCACGTTTTTTGAATATTAATTAGATTTCTACTTCAATTCCTGACTTAAACCTCACAACCACGTTGCTTTCAAATACAGTTACCTTCTCAACAAGGAGTCTTACCAACTCTTCAGCGTAATCAAGGCTCTGGTCAGCGTGGTTTTCTATAAAATCCATCATCTCTATTATTCGGTCTTTTTCGCCTTGGCTTTCCGCCTCCGCCGTAAGGATGGCTTGCTTTCTTTCGCTAAGAGCCTGTATTTCATCAGCAAGTTTTTCATAGTCCTTGCCGGAATTAGCATAACTGATGAGTTCCATCTGTTTCTCTTCCATTTGCTTGTCAATGTTGGCAATGGCTTGTTCATTGCTCTCGCAGACCACTGATTCTATATTCTCTCGCAAAACTGCAATCATCGATTCGCCACCGCCAAGGACTTGGTTAAATGCCTCTGCCACTGCGGCATGGAGGTCTTCCTCCGAAATTGTCCTTGATGTGCAACCTTTAGGTCCCTCTTCCAATCGTGTAACGCATCTCCATACAGTAGACTTCTTGCCACGGTTGTTCCAATAAGTCCGTCTATATATATCTCCGCAATCACTGCAAAAGGTGATGGAGGATAATGCATACTTACTACTATATATCCTTCTCTTTCCGTCTTTGCCTTTAAACAAAAGACTTCTGCGTTTCATTTCTTCCTGTACTTGCAGATATAGTTCTCTTGGAATGATAGCCTCGTGATTATTCTCAACATAATACTGGGGAACGATGCCTTCATTCTTAACACGCTTTTTTGTTAGGAAATCTACCGTATAGGTTTTTTGTAACAGTGCATCTCCCATGTACTTTTCGTTCTGCAGTATCTTTTGAACTGTTTCCGGTCTCCATTTTGGATTGCCTGCCGCCGTATAAATGCCGTCTTTCATCAAACTCTTACAAATACCAGCAAGGCTCTCACCCTCAAGATACTCTCTGAAAATTCGCTTTACAACCTTAGCACCTTTCGGCTCAATAATAAGGTTTCCATCCTCGTCCTTTGTATATCCAAGAAAGCGGTTATGGTTGACCTGCACCTTGCCTTGTTGGTATCTGTACTGAAGACCCAGCTTAACATTCTGTGAAAGCGACTGGCTTTCCTGCTGTGCTAAGGATGCCATAATGGTAAGAAGTACCTCACCCTTAGCATCCATTGTATTAATATTTTCTTTCTCGAAATAAACGGGGATGTTCTTTGCTTTTAAGTCACGGATATACTTAAGGCAATCCAAGGTATTTCGGGCAAAACGGCTGATGGACTTGGTAATAATCATGTCAATGTTGCCCGCCATGCATTCATCTATCATACGGTTAAACTCATCACGCTTTTTCGTGTTTGTGCCTGAGATACCATCATCAGCAAAGATGCCTGCGAATTCCCATTCAGTGTTTTTCCTGATGAAATCTGTGTAATGCTCCATTTGAGCCTCATAACTTGTAGCCTGTTCCTCTGTATCTGTAGAAACACGGCAATAGGCTGCAACTCTAAGTTTTGGTATTTCTTCTTTCGCTACCGTATTGCCAACCCGCTTTCGAGCCGGAATAACGGTTATATTTTTACTTGCATTCATATTAGCCATCAGTCCACCTCGCTTTCTATCAGACCGTACATATACTCGGCTTGTGCAAAAGGATCATCAAAAAACTTCGTCTGCCTGCCGATTTTAAATTCCGTTTGTGGAGTGGGCGGTAATGGTTCTTTATATTCCTTTATTCTCCCAAGAGCCAGTGCTCGTCTGCGTATTTCATTGTTTGCTTTATTAAAAACGTCACTATCAACAATGGCGGGGTAATACTCATCCCCAACATAATGCTCATTTTGCAGCATTCTTTTTGCTGAAGCGTGGTACAATTTAAGTCCTGCTCTTTCGGCAGCCACTGTAAGAGCCAACCCTGAGTTATAGCCATCAAAGAGTTCTTTTACTTGACCCGCTGCCGTTTCATCTATAACTGCTTTACCGCCTTCAATGCGGTAACCATATGGTGTATGTGTCATTATTCCACCAGCCTTTCTTTTAAGGAAAGACCGCATTTCAGTTTAAATACAATCTCCTCCCTGGAATTTACAACTATCTCATCTATAAAATCTTCAAAAACATTATCGTTAAATTTCAATGCCATTCTGTTTCTGCTACAGAATCTTATGAGCCTTTGGGATTCATCTATCTTTGACGCATTACCGCTTACCGCAAAAAATATATGTTTTTTCTCTGTGGCAAGCCGAGCAAACTCACTTAATAGTTCCGTATTCTGCTTTGTAAACAGTCCCGGATTCAAAAGTCCCTTTGACATAAGTTCCATAAGCACATTACGCTGATTTTCGTTCTTTTCAATGCTGTCCTCAATTTCAGTAATTTTCTTCAGATAGGCTTTCTCATCAATATTTCTCAACCCTTGCATAAAAGGCTTGAGCAGCATATCGCAAGAAAAAACCAGTTTGTTTAGCATTGTTACAAATGCAACCTTAATATCTTCATCTTTGATAAACTTCATTGAGCATTTAACTGTGTGTTCTATGTGCTTTGTACAACACCAGGCGATATACTCATTTTTTCCGGAATAATGAATACGTCTTTTGAAACGGGAACCACACTCTCCGCAGGTTATTTTGCCGGAGAATGCATACCGCTTTTGGTATTTGCCTTCCTTCTTTGAAACACCCTTTTCCTTGCCACGTTGTTCCATAATCAACTGTGCCTTTTCAAAATCCTCATGGCTGATAATAGCCTCATGATGATTTTCTAAAAGGTACTGATTTTCTTCGCCGTAATTTATATGGCGGTTGAAGTTGCTGTCAGTATAAGTCTTTTGGAAGATTACATCTCCGGTATATTTTTCGTTCTTAAGAACACCTTGTACCGTTGAAGGATGCCAAATAGTACCTCGCTTGGATGGAATGCCTCGCTCATTTAATTCCTTGGCTATAAGAAAGGCTCCTTTGCCATTAATACACTCTTTAAAAATGGTGCGAACTATTTCCGCCTCCTCAGGCACAACCTCCATCTTGCCATCAGCGTTTATGTAACCGTATGGCGGGTAGGAAATTATAAAAGTGCCGTTTATAAAGCGTTTCTGAACAGACCATTTAATGTTTTGCGAAATGGAAACAGACTCGCTTTCAGCAAGGCCGCTTAATATGGAGAGCATTAACTCGCTTTCCATAGAACCTGTATTAATGTTTTCTTTCTCAAATTGAATGAACACACCGACATCAATGAGCCTTCGTACCATTTCCAAACAGTCGGTTGTATTTCTTGCAAACCGGCTGATTGATTTTGTAAGAATTAAATCAATCTTTCCTTGCTCAGCATCCTTTATCATATCCATTAGACCGTTTCTGTTGTCTTTCTTAGTCGCACTCAACCCTTCATCATAATAAAGACCTGCAAAATCCCATTCGGGATTTAATCTAATGAAGCTTTCGTAGTGTTCTTTCTGTGCTTTTAAACTGACCAGTTGTTCATCACTGTCAGTAGAAACTCTGGCATATGCAGCAACACGTAATTTCCTCTTTGAAGTAGCTGCTACATTATCAACTTTGAATATCTTTTTCATCATCTCACCTCGCTTTCGGTATATGACATATTCGCTCTAAAAGCCAGTAATAGCAAGTGTTTTAGGGCATTATCTTTGCTAAAACGGGTGAGATTCTTTTGCGATTTAACTCTGTAATTTTGTCGAATTCATCCAGTGAAATTAGCCCCGCAGATAAAAGCTGTTTAAGCAGTTTTTGAGCCATATAGTAATCAGCCTCTTTCTGCATTTGGCTGTTAGTCATTTTTATAGTTTCACTTGGTATTGGGTTGTTGTCTGTGACTTGAAAAATCTTCATAAAAAAACACCTCCTACCTGGTAGCCACGGCGGGAGGTGAAATCTGATGTTTTTTCTAATCTTTTTTATAGAAGTCGCATTCATAGCCATCGGCATCAAGGAGCAGTCCCTTTGCCCAGGGAGGAACTCTGCCCATCTGTTCACATACGCTATCTATGGACATTCGAGGGTCTGCCTCAATGATTACTTCATCATGCACATGAGCCACAATGTTGCAATTACGGAGCGTCTTCATGGCATACATCAAAATATCACGGGAGATTGCCTGAACAATATTTTCTACAAACTTAGGGCCATAACTTTCAATTCTTTCCCATTTCTTCGTTCCACCTACACCTTCATAAGTCACAGACTCACCACCGAAGATATTTTCACCGATACGAGGCTTTACATAGGCAAGTTGTCTGCCAGAAGGGAGAACTATAAATAGCATTCCACTCATGCAATGAAACTCAATATTATTAGTTTTCTGTGACTTATTTTCCTTGATGCATTTCTTAACAACAGAGTCAACATCCCACCAGAACTTTACGATGTTTGGATTGGATGCTCTCCAGGCATTTACAAGGGGTTTCAATTCTTTTTCTGCAAGTCCCATCTCCAATGCGCCCATAGCCTTTAATGCACCGACTGATCCGCCATATCCAAGTGCTAATTCTGCTATTTTTCCTTTTTGCCTTAGATGACCGTTCACACCATGCTTTTCAACAGGAACTTTAAACATCTGAGATGCAGATGCACAATAAATATCACCGCCGCTTGTGAATACTTCGGTTCGCCATTCTTCACCTGCAAGCCATGAAAGCACACGAGCCTCAATTGCAGAAAAGTCTGCAACAATAAACTTATTGCCGTCCTTTGGCACAAAGGCTGTGCGGATAAGCTGTGACAGGGTATCAGGGATATCATCATACAGAAGTTCTATTGCATCGTAATTGCCGGACTCCACAAGTCCTCGCGCCTGTTCCAAATCCGGCATATGGTTTTGAGGAAGGTTCTGAAGCTGTATCATTCTGCCTGCCCAGCGGCCGGAACGGTTGGCACCATAAAATTGAAACATCCCTCTCGCCCTGCCGTCCTCACAGACTGCATTCTGCATCGCCTGATATTTTTTTACGGAGGACTTGGACAACTGCTGCCGCAGTAGCAGGACCTCCGTCAGTTCCTTAGGAGCGGTTTTGACCGCCTGTGCCACTTCCTTTTTTCCAAGGCTGTCCATCTCCAGACCGTTGTCTGCCAGCCACTGCTTCATCTGCACCACAGAGTTGGGGTTATCAAGGTCAGTCAGTTCCTGCATTTTTTCTGCAAGCTCTGCTTTTGACTTTGCATCAAAAGCAATGGCATTTTTCACTACATCTATATCAAGGGCAATCCCTCGGTCATTGATTTCTTGGTCGAGATGGTATTCGCCCCAAACAAAGTCCGGTACAGGATATTTTTTCAGCCTGTCCTGTATAGACATCTCAACCTCGACATCCCGCTGGTTATAGAACTTGAACAGATTCCATTTCTCCATATCATGCTCCGGCAGATTGCGTGTTCTGCCGCCGTTTACCTTAGTCGGCTTGCAAGGAACACAGAAGTAGCGAATGAGTTCTTTGCCTTCCTTCAGCTTCTGTTCTTCCAGTCCAAGTACCGTGCCTGCTCCGGCAAGAGATAACGGCAGTCCCATGTATGCCGACCAAACCATGGAGCATCTCCATGCCACCGAGTCAAGGTAATCTCTTACTGAATCCTCATCGATGCTGTAACTGCTGAAATACTGCGGATAGTTTCTTTGCAGCCATACCGAAAGACAGACCCTTTCGAACGAACTGTTAAATGCCCATTTTGTCACGCTGTCATCTGTCAGTGCCTTAATAATTTCTACAGGAACTTTCTCGCCGCAAGCAAGGTCTGTCACCTGAACCGCACCGCCATCAACGGCATATCCAAACAACAAAATTTCAAAATTGGCTGACTGCGTGTAACGATATACGCTGCATTTCTGTAAATCAACATCTGAATACGTTTCTATATCAATACTTATATATTTCATTTCATCACCATCCTATGAAAATTTAAGCGGTAAAGGTTTCCCTCTACCGCCCGTGTATTATTTTAAATAGCCTTTTTCCTTCAACTTAGCAATTGCGTTTTTTCCTAATTTGTAAATTTCTTTGATAACCATATTGGCACAGTCCAAAATACTATAGACAGCAATTACATAGATGAAAATTGCTCCTGCCGAAACGACTAACTGCTTTTGAAATTCATAACTGAACACCTTTCATCCCTCCTACGCTAAAAAATCTTCATCATCAGCGGTTGCAAAATCATCCTCTGCACGGCTCTTTCCGCCAAGCGGCTCACCGTCCTTTATCTTCTGGAGGTTGTTCAGACCGCAGGCAATACCCTTATTTCCGTTGGAGTTGAAGGCATAGAAGTTGATGCTGGCACGGCCATATACACCGCTGTATACCTCACTGCGGTCTATGACAGGCTGACGGTCTGAATCTACGATGCCCGGAGCAGATGCACTGTTGGCATTGATGAAGTAGCACCCTGCATAGGCTTCATCATCAGGTCGTTCAAGATCGCCGTCACGAAGCGGTGTCTTTATAATTGAAAGTGTCGGCACGGTCTTGCCATTGCCCTTAAGCTTAGATTGACCCTCCTCATAAGCAGATTGAATAGCCGCTTTAATTTTATTGACGGTTGCTGTATCATCCTTGGGAATGATAAGGCTCACGCTGAACTTCGGTTTGCCGCCGTTAATGGATTTTGCTTCCCATACATTTGCGTAAGACCAGCGAGTGTTTACTCCAGTGATAACTTTGGTTGGGTTGATATAATTCTTTGACATATTATTTGTCCTCCTTAAAATCGTTTGCTGCTGTATTCATTGCCGGACGCTTGTCCGACATAGGTACTAATGTTGGCTTGCCCTGTGGTTTTTCAATAAACCGATCGAGCAGTTCTTCAAATCTTGTCTTGCCGAGCAGTTTGGTCATTGCCGTAACACCCAGAACCTTATGTTCATACGGGTCATATCCGGCATCTTTAACCGTATCTGCCACAGCGGTTTCATTGACATATTTCCTGTTGGAGCGCCCTTCGACAATCTTCCAGTCCTTCCACTCCTTGCCGCTGACTGCCTGCTGCAGAGCGTATTCTTTGATATCACTTGCCCAAGATACCAACGCATCGACTTTTCCAAGAATGGCCTCTATCTCATCATCTTCAAGGGTGGAAGGCATTTCAAAATCGTAACGCGCAAGTTCAAGGTTGTATTCGGCTCTCTTACGGCAGGTGGCTTTTACCTTGCAGAACTGACAGTGGTCTCCGGCTTTGTATTCGCCCTCTCCCTTTGCCGCCAGCTGTGCTGTGGGACTAAGCACTTCATCTGCCCATTTCAGCAGTTCTTCCTTGGAAATGGTGTATGTGCTGACGCTGTCCCGTCTTGGCTGGAAGATGGTCATGGCCACCGAATCAATATCGTAGATACCGTCAAACAGCTGTAAGGCTCCCAGTGCATAACACATCATCTGCGGATTCTTTTCTGCTTCTACTAAGATCCCAACACCATATTTGAAATCAATCACGGTAATGGTTTCATCTGATACGATGACACAGTCCCCAGTGCCAAATCCCTCCGGCACCCATCTGGAAAAATCAAGATGCTGTTCAATCAGAACAATAGGGTCTTTGCATTTTTTTTTTGCCGCCATAAGCTGTTCCATCACATATTGGGCATACATATCGGAGCAATCTGCCATTTCCTCATCGAAATACTGCAAATTCTCCATGGGGTCTTTCGACTTCTGACCCAGAGCGGTTTTCAGCTTATGTTCGCAAAGGCTATGGGCATCGGTACCCTGCATGGCAAACTCACTTGCTGTATCTCCTGCCTTGGAACAGAGCAGAGCCGAGGGCGGGCATTCCAGCCACCTGTGACTGGAGGATGCTGATAATACTGCGTGTCCCAGACCAGTCTCTCTTGCACCTGCAGTACAATTCACCTTCTGTTTATAGGGCATTCCCAAGTACCTCCACTTCAGCAAGCAGTGCCTTATATTCTGCCGGATTTATCTCGGACAGCTTTTCTGCACCATGCTTGTTAAGGATTGCTTTGACTTCTGCCGTACAGCCTTTGCGGGATTTATCCGCACACACGGATCTGACCTCTTCCAGAGTCAGCGGCTTTTCTTTCTCCGGCTGTGGTTCAGGCTTAGGCTCTTCGGCTGCCTTTTTCTTCGCTGCCACTTTCTTCGCAGGTGCTTTTTCTTCCTCTGAACCGCTGAACATATCAGCCAGCCCCTCCGAAATACCAATCAAGGCTTCGGCACACTTTTTGAGTTCAAGGGCGAGCACGGACAATTCGCTTACTTTACTCATAACTCCATACCACCTTCCTTAACTGTGCAAATAGCAACTTCCTCTACGCTGTCACCGGGTACAAGAATCGTGATTTTTTGTTTTCTTCCTAAGAAGAAGCATAGAATACGTTCTCGTACATTAATACTGCGGCAAGAAAGAATACCATCTGATTTCGACTTCTTGGATACACTGATTTTCAAATTTTGTTTCATCGTCTTGCCTCCTTTCCGAGAGTTCTTTATGTGACCCTCTACCTAATAGCCTTGGGAGAGCAATGAATCTGATGGTTTTGAAAAATAAATAAAAAAATAATGCCCGTCAAGGAATAAATCCAAGACGGGCATCAAATCATCCATTCTATTTTCTCACCAAAGCATATAGTAAAACCGTTCCAACACCATAGGCTATATTTCGCTGTTTCTTAATTGCCGTCAGTCTTTTCTTCTCCTCTTCTGCGTACATTTTCAAGGATTCGTTGGCACTCTGCAATAATTTCTCCTGCGTCATTGAGGTTTTCCTTAATTCCATCAGCTCGCTCCTCAGCTTCCCGGATTCCTCCTTCGCTGCGTTCAATTCGCTCCTGGATTCCTCTAGCTTTATCTTCAGCAGACTTAAGTCCGTCTGTGATTTCTCGTTCAGTATTTGCAGCTGAGTCAAGTTGTTCTCTAACTGATTCAACTCCTGCTCCGTTATCCGGTAGGTCTTTTCCGCTGTGTACCCAGCAGCAGGCAGCCATGAGCAAAACACAAAGGCCAAAACCAACAATAATGTATTTTTTGTTTTCATGCAGCATTTCACCACCTCGCTAAAAATAGAGTTTTTTCATAGGTCAAATCATACGCACCCTCAAATTTAAACGGCTTAAAACGCATTTCTGAGGGTCGTTTTTTTATATATTTTTCTGCCACCAAGCAGCTTTACCCCTGATTACTTCTCCTCCCGGTTTTAACCCACTTGTAACCGGTGCATCCGGTAAATACCACAAATCCCAGCGTTCACAAGTTGTTGATGGACCATAATCATCCTCTTCAGCAGCTTCGCAGTGGGTTTTAACATGAGCATAATCAATAGGCAGATTCAGTTCTTCACATAAAACCGCCACAACCTTTGCCACTCCATCGATTTGGTCTTGCGTTGGTGGATAATCGCCAAAGTCTGTATTATAACCACTATGTGCTTCTGCTCCATAACAGGCTGCCATGCAGATACCAATGGTTCTGCTGTTTCTGTGCCAAGTATGAGCCAAAAGCTCTGTCAAATCCTCCGTACTGACATAAATGCTTCCATCGGCATCTACGTTAATATGGTAATCATCAAAAAATTGATAGTGCCTTCCTGCGCTCCAATGCACATAAATCTTGTCGATACAGTCTTTTGCTGCATCGGCCATAATCCTAAGCTCATCTAGGTTGATTTTTCTCATCGACTTTTTCCTCCTCAAATCTGTCCGGTATCCCGTTATTATTCATGTCAATAAAACAGCCTGCTATGAAGGTCATAAAACCTATCATGGCAGGTCCAATCATTTCTTTAATTACCGCGAGCAGGTCACTCATTATAATCTGACCGTTGCAGCTTTGATACAACCATGCCGCATAGTAAGTCAATACCAAAAGTACAACCAACATAAAATAACCGGTAATTACAAACTTTATCGGCTTACTCATCACGTTGATTTTTCCCTTTATGGTACTCACTGCTCTGCCGAAGATTAGCTTAACATTTTCAAACACCCTAGGCCTCCTTGTAGTTAGGCAGTGCCTTTATTTCAGCCATCAAATCATCTATTACTCCATTAGCGCCAAGGTTTTCATAACTTTCATAGCAGGAAACCAGACTATCTTTAGCATAAATAGGAATCCATTTTTTCTCCGTTACGTAATGGTTATAAGACTGAATAATTCTATCTCGAAGCAATGCCTGCAATCCGGTCTGAAGAGCATTCTGCCGTTTCTTTCTCGTTCTAAGCTCCGTAAAAATGTAGGTCAAAAGCATACCTAGACCAGCACTTAAAATACTGGTCAATATTTCTTTTCCCATCTAATTACCCCCTTATCAGCCTGACTACATCAATCGCCCTGCCTGTATATCTGCAATTTTCTGCGCCAAAATAGATGTTTTCTGTCGGTATGTATTTAAAGACCACCGAATTAAAGCCTTTCTTAACTAGCTGGCTCTGGCCGGCATGACTTATAAATACCTGTGTTTTCCAAAAGTCGGAAATAGTAGTGTTAAAACGTACAGTCAAAAAACCGTTCTTAAGAACAGCTTTCACTTCTTTTACCGTCCAGCTATACCGCCAATCAAGCTCGTGTATGTAATCCAGTGTATAGTGAGCAAAACAGCTAAAATCGCCGGTATCGCTAGGCAGTTCATTCATACCTTTCAGCAAAAACGCTTTGATAAAAACCTCCCCTCCGCTTTTATCAATCTGCATAAAGCATCTTTGGGACAGGTTTGTTAAGAATTCACTGGGCAGCATATCCAAAACCTGCAGCATCTCCCTAAAGTTATACAGCACATAAGTGTTATCCGTAATGCCATTGTTAAGAATAACTGTGGAACTGCCATCTCTTAAAACCTCGGTATCTATAATACACAGCCCGCCATTGTGATGGAATTTTAAAACCTTATCTTCAATGTTTAGCTTTATTGTTTCTGCCTCTGTTTTTCTATTAACAGCATTCGGAAAAACAAATAAATTCTTAGTCAGCATAGCCTGCTCCTTTCCACTTTTCATATTCTGCCTTAAACCAGCTAAAAAGCATTTTATTGATGTAACATTCAATATCTATGCTTTTACTTTTAAAGCAGCCACCACCGCACATAAAATAAACCGGACAGCATCTGCATTCTGGAAACTTCTCGTCTAGAAGCCTTTGCTGTTCGGTCTGCCAGTTATCACTTAGTTTTTCATCTCTTATATAAAGGCAGGTAAAACTTTCCCCACTGGTGTTATATTTTTTCAAATTCTTATTAACGCAGTAGGTTTCCCCATAACTGAAATTTGCTTGATAGCGTTTTAATAATCCGGTAAACATACCCTCATAGCGAAAATTACGAACACCGTATTTAAACCGTTGTTCCATATAACTGCCAACCATCTCTTTGTATTGCCTTAGTATGTATTCGGCATCGCCAAGGCTTAGTGCATATGTATCATTAGCGGTGTTCGTGGCATGAGCAAAATGAGGAAAAAAAGATAATGCCCTGCCGATTATTCTTTCCTTTTCGGCAAATGATTTTATAATCGCTTTTAAATCTATATGACCATGATGAAGCGTTGTGGAAACGGCAAGCTTGGGATAATCAATAGCCTTGGTAAACGGGTCAAAGCCGCGTTCCGCATTGGCACCGCCGTCAAAGCTGATGCATACTAGAAAATCGTGTTCTCTAAAAAACGGTAAGTAATTTTCCAAATTCACCCCATTTGTACAAATGACAAATTTTGTGCTTGGCAGAGCTGCTACAATCCGCTTTATTTCCCCCATATACAAGGTCGGCTCACCACCCATAAATTTTATGGTAGGATCATCTAGCTTTTTTAGTTCTTCTATCAGTTTCTCTGATACTTTTGGTTCAAACTCATCCGCTTCTCTGTGGCAGTACGCACAGTTTAAATTGCATTTACTGCCCATATAAATAGTTGCCTGCATTCTAGTCCTCCAAGATAAGGTTATATTCATTCCAAACCTCATACCATTTTCTGCCAAGCTTTAGTTTGAAAATTCCGGTATGACCCATAGGATAGAGTCTGAACTTCCCCTTACCGTTTTCCAACTGCACCCTGCGGTTATTAATAATGCCGCAAGTACTTTCTACCGTGACATCATCATCATCAATATTGCGAGTCAAAGGCTCGCCTTCAAAACTTCCCGGATATTTTAGAATCTCAAATTCTGCGTAGTCCTTACCTTGTTCTAATGTCACAGGTATCGTGAAATCTCCGCCTAAAGACATACCTTTGCGATTAGCCATAAGAATCCTATCCCCTATTTTAAGAGCGTAGCTGTCCCACAGATGCATTCTTGGATGATCACCCGTTACCAAATCATCTGAATTAAAGCTTAAAATTTCATACTCCTCATCTGCCACAATTTCAGTATTTTCTTTTTTGCCTTCAAAAACACGGATAATAATATCTCTTTCTGTTCCGCCTATAATTCCCGTATCTAGCTGCAAAATATCCGCCGTACCATAAAGCTGCAGAAGCTCGGCAAAATCAAGCTTTACGCTGACTCCCAGCCTGTTAAGGTCTAAAAACTTAAAATCAGACTTGCTCATCTTCCGGTAATTTTTAACTTTTCCCGAGCTGCTTACCAGTGTATAGCTATTATAAGGACGCAGCGTTTCAATGGCATCCTTCCCATAGCCTGCCGGATACTTAGCAATTACTTCTGCAGTAACACATAAATCCTTAATTGTTATTTTTAACTTATGCTCCGAATCAGACTTTTCGTTGAAATATATCTTAAGCATTTTTATCCTCCAGTTCTAAGCAGTAATTCGATACAAATATAGAATCGCAGCCCTCCGCTTGAATATCATAGGCGATATATTCGTCCAGTACTTTCTGGGCTTTGTCCTTAATCATACGTGCATTGGGCTGAGCCATGTAGAAAAACACGTTCTCTAGTTTCTCAACCTTTTTGCTTCCATAAACTGTTTTTATAACGGTTTCCTTCGTCACCATAAGATTAGGATTTTTAGCAAATGTATATGCCACGCTCACCGTTTTTTTCTGAACTGCTGTAACTACAAAAGCGCGATGCAGCTGGTTCAGCACTTTATCTCCCGGTTTTAAGTTTTTAATATCCACCGGACCATTATCTGTTAAAACCTGTCCTTGTATAATCATTTTCATCATCCTCCATCATCTCCGCAGTCACAATTACTGCAGTTGCAGTTACAATTGCAGTTTGTACATTGGGTCTGGCAATATTGGCAGCGCACAGACTGGCACCCTTGGCAAGTTTGGCATCCCTGACAGCTTTGGCAGTAGGTGCTTTGGCAATAGGTGCTCTGACAAGTCTGACAGCAATTTGCCTGGCAGCAGTTGCCGGAAAAACTTGTTTCAAGATTATTTACCGCTGCCCTCAAAAACATAATATTAGCACTTACTACCTTGCTATATGTCAAGCCGCTTAAATCAATAGCAGATGATTTATTTGCATTAGTTGCCATCGCTGTCAATGCTGCTGCCAATTCTGATATATGCAATTTTTTTACCGTAATATTGCTGTTTAAGGTTGTATCTGTATAAGCCATCTAAACACCTCACGTATCATCGCCGCAGTCACAATCGCATTCCATGGACTGGCAGCTGTAACTTTGGCAGCTTTGGCAGGACAAGCTTTGGCAGCTTTGGCTTTGACACGTAACACCTTGGCAGGTAGCGCTTTGACAAGTCTGACAATACGTACAGTTTCCGCAGTTATCTACATTGGCCGCATAAGCCTGCAGCCTGTCTATCGCCGTCCTTAGCTCCGTAATATGCACCGGACGTATTTTTAAACTAGATGAAACGGAACTGTCTGTAAAAGTCGTCTTAGCTATAGAACCGTTAACCGCCATTTTCATCACCTGCCATCCGTCTGCCGTACTCTTCAAAAACAGAAAGCACCGGCAAAAAGACCGCTTGTTTTAATCTGCAATAACCTTCCCGTCTTGCCTCAGTATTAACTAACTTGCAACCACCTCTGCAAAAAGCAATTGCAGGACAATCCGAGCAAACACTCATATTTACCTTGGTGTTATCAGAACATAGGACCTTATTTAAATAAGTAAAATAGTCATCTGTGATAGTGCCAATCTTGCTGCTGGTATTGTGACAAGGATACAAATTTCCCTCTAAATCAAGATTCAAAACATCATACCCATTGCCACAGGAACAATAGTGTTTATGAAACCTTCCGTCACCATCTGCATAAAAACGCTTCAGCATTCCAAACAGTCTGTCCACATAAGAGAGCTTGGTATAGTCTTTTAGCACTGTTCTGCTGCCATTCAATCTTTTCTCCAGATAAAACTTTCCTAGCTCAAGCATTTCGCACTCCACTCGAGAATAATCTACTGCTAAAAGTTCTTCCGGCAAATCTCCCGTATTAAAAATCTCATCAATGTTTGTCCCTACCTGGTAGCCATGAATTTTGTAATAATCATCTGAAATTGCTTGAAAATCTTCTAAAATATCCAGCGGATATGCCTTACTGCTTAAAACCGCAGATAAGCCAAGCTGCTCTATTTCTAGCAGGAGCTTTCTTTTCTCCTTATCAGCAAACACATCATAACCACGGGTTTCTATGACATTTCTGCCATCCCATGATATGGTAACAGGCATCTTGTAAGCATTAAAAAAGGCCACCATTTCTTTGGTGACCGCCTTACCATTTGTTATTACGGAATGCCAGCAATAATCGTGAGTCCGCTCTGTTATTTCCCTTATAGCATCAAAATACAGCAGCGGCTCGCCGCCATAAAACTGTATGTGAAGCTTCTGCCCTTCCGTCAGTTCTTTTGCACAATCTTTTAAAAAATCATAAATCTCAGGGTTAATCTTACTTGGCAGCTGCGCTGTAACCAAAGGATGCTGCAAACAGTATCGACAATTCATATTGCAGCTATTACCCAACATCAAAAAGACTGTATGCACCGTGCGTTTTAAAAATTTGCCCATCACTGCCTCCTTACCATAATCTTTACCCGTCTTACATTTTGAAACTTGTCCCCAAGAACGATTCTGCCTACAACGCTCTCCTCACTGTCACCATCAGTGAAAGCTCTCCCAACTCCAGGTATTTCGGATGGCACAACCTTCATGCCAGCCTTAGCCGTTCCATAAAATTTAACGTGTACGCGCCCTGCTAACGCTACCGGAATATAATTCTGCAGGACTTTATCCATATCTACATTACCGTTTTCGTCTGTTTCTCCCCCAATTACCTGCGCATATTCGTCACTGTGAACACCGACCACCAATGAAGCGTCCTCGCTTGCCTTGACATACTTTTCCTTAGTGCCATCAGCCAAGGCAATAATATCCCCTGCCTCGGTATCTTCACCTCTGGGAAAAAACTCAGCGTAGTCATTGTAATAGGCATTTACAACCTTTGCGGCTGTAAGCGTTCCGGTAATAGTAACATTGCCACTGGCATCTTTAGCCACATAGTTACTATCATTGGTGAGCTGACTGTTTTTGCTTGGAATAACCGGTTTGTTTAAAAGGTCGTTATAACTACCCGTAGATGCAACTGTGGCAAGTTTAGTAATACCTCCTGTTACCTCGGTTTTGGTAGCATACGTGCTTGCAATATTATTCCCATTGCCGTCCTGCACAGCTTTAGTCGCACTTACAGCATTCGCCGTTTTATCAAGCTTGGCCGCAATAAGATTCGTAACCGTTGTGGCAAAGTTTGGATCATTGCCCAAGGCTGCGGCCAATTCTTTTAACGTATCTAATGTCCCCGGAGCAGATGCCACAAGAGCAGCTATAGCGCCCTGCACAAAGGCCGTGTTAGCAATAAGCTGTGAGTTATTTCCATTTGCCGCTGTTGGTGCTTTGGGCTGCCCGGTAAAAACAGGAGATGCAACATCTGCTTTTAGGGGCAAATCCACTGTTTCTAGTTTCTCAAGCTTGGCGGCAGCAAGTTCTGCACTCTGTTTAGCAACTGTTTCACTGCTTGCCGCGTTCTGTGAAGATAGAGCAGCAGCTTTGGCACTGTCACTGCCAGCCTTTGCCGAAACAGCCGCCGTATCAGCACTGTTTTTTGATGTCAAAGCAGATGCAGCGGCAGCATTAGCATGGTCTTTAGAAAGTTCCGACCAGGTTTTTGCTGATTTTGCACCTTTTACCCCGTCCGGTTCTGTTTCGCTTTCTGCCCACTGCCTTGCATTCTCTGCCCAGCTTTTAGCCGACCTTGTCCCTTCGCCGGTTGGTGCATCAATACTCTCCGCCCAAGCCTCGGCTAGGTTTTTGCTGTTTTTAGCATCTTCAGCATATTCAAATGCCTTATCCGCATATTCCTTGGCTACTTCTGCTCCATATTCTCCGACCTCAAGACTTTTGCTGCCCGCGTTATTCAGAGCATCTACTTCTATTTCCAAATCAATCGACATTATGGGCAACCCCCTTAATCATGAAATAAGCTGACCAAATTAAAGTCGTTATCTTTTTCGTATTCTTGTTGATTATGGCCACATCATACACATAGGTATCCGGCGCAAGATTGTCCAATTCACCAAGTGCAATGGATAAATCCACATAATTAAACCCTGCGTTGTACACATCCTTAGAAAATACCACATCCGTAGAATTAGAAGTTGCTTTAACTGAAAAACGGAATTTGTCATCACCCGTCAGTACATAATCCTTAAATTTAAACCGAATGGTATAGGTATCATACTGCGAAGCCTCAATATTAAAATTATTATCAATAGAAATCACGCGCTCGCCACCTTTACATATCATCACCGCAGTCACAATCGCAGTTATAATAATTCGTACCTTTTACAAATTCCAACGTCTGACTGCGATTGATTAAATGCTGTATTACTTCCCTTAAAGTATACGTCCCGGCAGGAAGCCCCCGGTGCTGTTTCACTCTTACATAACCGGAAGCAAGATTGCCACCGCCGGAACTTTCTGAAGAATCATAACTAACAGCAGTTCCGGAAAGCCTTACATCTCTTTCCGGCTGAGTGCTAGTAGTCACCGCAAGCTCCAGCATATCCTGCACCCTGTCATCCACCAGTGTGCCTACACCGTTGTAGCTGGCATAAACGATTTTTCCGGCATCAGCTGCGTTAAACAGAAGTGTTCCGGTATTCCAATCTGCCACTCCATGAGCTGTCGTATTATAATCCGGCCAATACTGCCCTTGACTAGGCTGCGCTGCCACTTCTGTAAGTACAGCACCATTGGCAAACTTTATATTCAGAGAGCTAGGGTCTGTTTTTTGCGGTACCTCATTAAGCCTTACGGTATAGGGACTTTGATTTGGCACTTGATGGTATTCGCCGGATATTTTCTTTATGTTGATAACATTCAAAAACGGGTCTAGTCTATAATCTTTAATCGCCACCTTACTACCTCCTTAAAGTGCCGTCAGCTGCTTAATGGCAGAGGACTGCGATTGTTCTATATTCATGGCATTTCTTTCTATGTCAGAGAGATATTTTTCCAGTGAAAAGATTGGCTCTCCTAGTTCCATATCTGTAGCGATGCCCCCAGATGCTGAAATCGTATATTTAACTTTAGTGATGGGATAATCATGGGTATCCCCGGACAGGGTCCTTATTTGAGCCTGTCCTGTCGTAGTCATATGCCGTACGTTAAAAGTACCATCAACTAGCGGATACTCAAGCCGTACTCCGCTTATCTTTGCGGATTTGATGGGATTCTTATAGCGTTCAAGCTGATTTTCTCCCCATCTAACCGCATCAGATACTTCATAGGCTGAAGGCAAGGTCCACACTTTATCTCGTTTACCAAATTTTACAATGCTCACATCATCTTTCACTACGCACAGCCACTGCTCCCCTTCATCGTCAATATTACCCCCCTTAATCCTTGCCCAATTTACAATCTTTTCTACGTTCCAAGATGGTATATATTTATTTATATGCTTGCCTACCGTAAGCCTTGCCTGTTCATTAATACCGGTTTCCCTCGGCATAAAATAGAGGTTTCTGTATTCGTCCACACCATAAACATAGTCCACAGCAAAATCTGCTAAGGTTGACAAAGCCTCTTTTACCGTAACCCCATCAAAGACAAGCTTCGTGATAATGTATCCAGCATCGCTTATTTTACTGTCATTATAAATAATGCCATGGGTTCTTTCTGCTTTCATAGCAATATCCCGAACAATTGCCCCAGGATCCATATTTTCATAGGTTTCAAAAAGCACCAGTTTTTCCAGACGGTTGTAATAACCATGAACTATAAATTTATATTCTGTTTCCGTTGAGCCTTCCACTGGTCTTGTAATAATGTAACCGGAATACCACGGCTGCTCATCTCCGAAAAGGTGAATATCCACTCGCTGCATATAGTTAAGTTCGCTATTCTTGGGTAATACTTTAAAGCTTAACTCGCAGCTGCCACAGCCTGTGGAACTTATCTCAAAAGTTCACTGCCGCTGCCGAAAAAAGCTGTCCTTGTTCCATCTTCCGCATAGGCAATAACCGTGTACTGGCCGGGATAATATTTTTTTGTTTCCCCTTTTGGATGTTCATTGGCATCGTTGCCTGTTTTTCCAGCGAATATAAACCTTCCAAATAGGCTTCTTCCAAAACTAAAATTCATATAAACCACCTGTTGGTGTAAATAATTTCAATTTTTCCTGCAGCACCCGTGTAATACAAGGTATTCTTCCCCGGTACAGCCTGTAAAAACTGCCCGTTGAAAGTATTTATACTATTGAAATCATTGCGCCACACCGTACCTTCTTTGGCATTAATAACAGTAAAGGCAGGTGCGATTAAAAGCGCATCTGCCAGTTTAAACTGCTTTTTAGTTTCCTCATGCCATACGATAATACTTGCCATTTTGCTTTTAGGAGTAAATTTAAATCTGATCGGTGTATCTACGCTGCCTAAATTATGCAGCACCATCTCTGCCTGATAGGCTTCTGCCGGAAAGTCATATACAACAAGGCTTTCTTGCCCTTGATACCGGAACGGGTCAGCTAAAAGAAGGCTTACCGTAATATTACTCCACCTTTGTTTAAAGCCGTTCACATAATCATGGGTAATCTTACTTATGCCTGCCACATTAAAACAACGGTCAGACCGACCGCAGTACAGCTTATAATCCGTCTGAGCAAAACACCTATACGCTCTGTTTAACATTTCATCATGAGTAAATTCGTCTGTTCCATACATAGAGAACTTTACCTTGATGGTATGCCCTTTAACCATACCGTCACCTACAACATCTCCTCCATGAGAAAATGCTCTGTCCTCAATTTTATTATTAAAGTCATAGCTTCCGGCATCTGAGAGCGACCATTCCGATGGCAGAACATATTCATGCCCGTCTTTGATAATTCTTAAGGCTGAATCCGTACTTTCTCTTATAGGAAAATTCATGTCACACACCTCGTAATCCGGCAGCCACCATACTGTTTAATTCATCAAACAAATCTTCTACTTCTGCCGCATTATTTATATCACCATAAATATTCTGCGTTACCTGGGCAGACGTACTTGCTCCTGCTGCTGCAATCCCTTCAGCAATATTGTTAAACACTGCACGATTTAAAGGCAGTGCCACCTCGTTGTCTGCTCCCTCACCAATGATACCTAAGGTGGGTCCTGTAAAGTACCCGCCCTTAGCATATTCTCCAACAGCAATACTCCCCGCTGAATTACCGGCACTTCCTCCCACTGAAGATACCGTTAAAAGCGAAGTTCCTAAGGCGGCTGCCGTAACAAGGGAAGTAGTAACCATGCCTAAGGCTCTGGCCGCAGAACCAGGGTGAACTGTTTCATAAGCCACTGCCACAGGCGCCCATGCAGAAAGCTCTGCCGCTGACTGTGCAGTGCTTGCTGCCGCTTCTTTTTTCTGAATGTTCTGCCCCATAACGTGCGACATAATCATTCCTGCCGCCTGTTTAGCAAAATACTGAGCAATCACTTTCAGCATACTCTTGCCTAGATCCGCAAAAGCATCTTTTGCACTTTTAGCATTGGTAAGGATACTTGTAAAGGCATCTTCCAATCCCGTTAAAGCTGTACTGTACATTCCCGCAACAAGCTGTGAAATCGTCATGTGTTCAGCTAGGAATGCCTCTTTGTAGGTATCCATCATGGTCTTTTGTGCTTCCATATCATTAAGGCGAATGGCTGCTTCTTCCGTCAGCACTTCCTGCAGTCTGGCAAGGTCATTGGTTCTGTATGCCTCATCAATACTTGCCTGAATATCCTTGCACTGAGCATGATATTCAGCTTTTGTATCTTCGTATGCTTTATCTTCTGCCAGTTTATCCTTGAGCATCTGTTTATGGAAATCAAGCTCACCTGTTTCACTTTGCTCAAAAGCAATACTGCGTTCCTTTAAAGCTTGGATAAACACTTCTTTTTCAGAATTTGTAAGACTGATAAAAGTGTTATTGAGATTTTGCCATCGTTCTTCAATCCCGCTGACCGTTTTTTCATGTTCCAATTCCATTTTTACAAGTTCTGCGGCTGCAGCATCCGTATTTAACACCGTTCCCGCTTCTTCAGAAGCAACGGCAGCATCTCTAATGCTGTTCCTTATATCTTGGGTTTTCTTAGCTTCTTCCTGAAGTGCAGTAAGTCTTTTCTGCGCATACAGCTCTGTTAAGCGCTGCTTATCACGCTCATAGTCTTCATTGGCAGCTTTTGACTTTTCCAGTTCCGCCGTTTCTTCCTTATACCAACGGTCTACAAGCTCCGACTTTGTATTAAAGGTACGCACACATTCATCCTCAATGGATTTGGAAGTGCTGGCAGCTTTAGAGGCGGTATTATCCGCAGACGAGCTTTTGACTCCACCACCGGAAACCCCTGAGGGAACACTCTCGCCGCCAGAACCTTTAAAATTACTAAAATCGGGCATTTTCCATTCTTTTTTTGGTCTGGCTGTCGTACTGTTACTGCCTTCTGCCGTATCTACGCCCACATCGTTTAAAGCTTCGTTCGTTTCAAATATTTTTGCAATAAGACCGGATAGCCAGCTAACTGCACTAGATACAAAATTAGAAATGGTAGCTAGTCCGCTCGATGCCCAAGCAGGCAGAATGCTGTCTGCCATGCCGCCCAAGGCTGAGGCTACCGCCTCTAAAGCTGAACCAATGCCATTTGCCATCCATTCGAAGGCACCGCAAATTCCTTCTATTACCGCTCCTACCACAGAAAAGAGCTGCGCGGCACCATTAATTAAAAATCCGAAATACTGTAAAACAGCGGAAATAACAACCGCTGCCACCGCACCAAAAGCTACAAAAACTGGCTTCAATCCGGTAAGAACAGTGCTTAATAAACTGCCCACTGCTGAAAAAGCTGACTGTAAAGCACTGCCTGCCTCTGATAACAGCTCAGTTTTAACCCCCATCGTCTGAAATACATCTGCAACACTTATACCCTTTGCCCACAACACATAAAGAGCTGTACCGATTGCGGTAATAGCCGCTATAAAGGGGGCTGCTGTCGTGAGTGCCGCACCTATGGCAGCCACAAAAGGAGCTGCCATTGCAAGTGCGGTGGCTCCTGCCGCATACATTGCCGGAATTGCAATCCCCGTTAAAGCCGTGCCAAATGCCACAATTGCTATTTGTGCTTCCGGTGGTATGCAGCTTAAGATAGCCGCTCTAATACCGCCCTCTTGTAAAACGGCCGCAAAATTACTCAGCCATCCGCCTATGGAGCTAAACAGCTCCGGTAAATTCAAGGCCTCAGCGATAGCAAGTCCGGTCTGAGATGCGACCTGTCCAATTCCATCCATAAGGTTCGACCAAGTACCTAGGACTGTACTGCTTTGCTGCGCCATCATACCGCCATAACGGCTTTCCATACCGGAAACCAAGGCATCTAATGCCATCTGACTATCTACCATACGCTTGGTAACCATATCCTGTGCTGTTGCCACATCAGTGCCAAGTTTATCTGCTAAAAGCTGCCATGCGGGGATGCCAAGCTCTGTAATCTGCATCATTTCCTGGCTGGCAAGCTTGCCCTTAGCCGCAATCTGCCCCAGAGCAATGGTTAAACGGTTAACACCATCCTGTCCTGCCCCTACGCCTGCCGCAGCATCACCCACAGCGGTAAGCGTAGGAATAATCTGCTCAGCGGTAAAACCAAAAGCAAGGAACTTCTGACTGGCTTTTGTGACATCATTAAACTCAAAAGGAGTATGAGCTGCAAAATCCTGCAGTTCTTTGACAAAGGCAGCAGCTTTTTCTGCACTTCCCAGCATATTAGTCATAGCAACCTGCACGTTTTGCAGTTCACCGCCTGCTTTAACCGCATATACGCCTAATGCCCCAAGAGCGACTCCCAGGCCCTGCAGTACAGTTACAGCCTTGCCAGAAAGATTTAAGCCTTCAGAACCGAAGGCAGATTTGAGTTGCCTTTTAGTAGCTGCAATCTCTTTTCTTAAATCTGAAGAATCTGCCCCTATTTTTACTAATAATTCTGCTACCGTTGACATTCATCCGCCTCCTTCCGTTTAGCATAAAATTCTTTGAAAAACTCTTCCTTTTCCCGCTCTTTAGTGCCGGATGTTTTTCTCGGCAAAAATGGTTTCATAAGCTTTTCCGGAGTTATCCCTTTCACTTGGGTAGCCATGAGATTAGCTGTAAAATAAGACATCGTCCAAAGCTTAGTCAAACGTCTTTGTTCATACCCTTCTGCGAGCTTTGCCAGCTCCAGCGGTGAAAGCTTGTAAAATTCCTTAGGCTTTAAAGCAAGGGGGCCGTAGGCAATGCCCTCTGCCCATTTAAGCCAATCAAAAAAGGAAGGGACTCTCTGCCCTTCCCTTAGTTTTTTCTTTCTATTTCCAATTCTTCTTTGCTATTTTCCGTCATTTCTTCCGGGAAAAGCTTATAATATATAGCCTTGCCTAGGATGCCGGAACCTGCGATGCACTTAACTACCGGAATCTGAATATCTGTTTCGAGGTCAATGCCTTCATCCACCAAATCCTGCAGCTTATTTGCATACCATTGGGGAGTACGCATTTTATGGTGACGCAATGCTACACTTAAAATGATAGTAAGCATTCCTAAATCAAGGCTCTGATTTTTAAGAATTTCTCCGGCAGGTTTTCCTGTCATCCGTTCAATATCTATCAGCCTGCCGATATTTAAAAACATATATTCATTTTCCCCAAATAGCGGAAACTCAACCTTCTTCATTTACCGTACCTCCTGTTTTCAAATCAGATAATGGACCTGCTCCGGAAAGCGTTCCCTTTAAGGTAGCTACATCATCATGAGGTGTGGAAAGACTGCACTCTGTAAGAGATGCCCACCCAGTCAAATAGCTTTTATCCGGATATTCAAACTTAATATGAACCTGCTTGTTGTTTAAAAAGGCAGCCTCTAAGAATTTTGCTCCCGTATCTCCGGCGAGGTAAACGCTTTCCAAATCAATAGACCAACTTCTAAGACCAGGTAATGTAGCCTTCCAGCCACCGCTTGTTTTGTCCGATGCATCTATTTCATCTGCCTTACGGGATAAATCCCCACTTCTCTGCCCACCTACCAAAGTCCAGGTAGGACTTGCCTCAGTTGCTCCTGTATTCACATACAGAAGATAATCCTTGCCTGCCGTTGCCTTACTGGTAGTGGCCGGCTCTGCAAATACTGTGTATGCCATTACTTTTCACTCCTTTGTAAATTCTGAATTAATATGACTAAACTTATTACTCCGTTATACCCGGTTTCTTCTTCCGGATAGGCTTCAAAGAAATCCACCTGCTGACGGACGGCTACAAATGCATCAGCACTTAAATCTATTTGTTTTGTCTGCAATAACACAATTACTCTGTTAGCAATGCTGTTAATTTCAAACTTGCCCTTGTAGGTTGACCAAATGTTAAGCTGCACTGTTACTTCTACCATATCTTCATATTTTGTGCCGGCTTCCTTGCAGGTAAAAGCACCAATCGTCATAAAGGGCGGTTTCGCTGTTTCCGGCACATAATCGTAGATTGGCACGTTTTCATTAGCCAAAATATAAGTTAGAAGTGCCTTTTGCAGGGCATTTAACGGTATACGTTTCATTTATTCAGCACCTTCCTTATATTAGATACAATCTTGGGTTCTTCCGCCTCGAAAGCAGGTTTAATAAACGGTCTGCCCTTTCTTGCCGGGATTTTAGCACTTTTTCTAAGTACCAACGCACTGCCCCCCGGAATTGTTAAAGCTTTTTTATTCTTTGCCCTTACCGTATAACTTTTAGATCCAAACTCCACAATATGAGCATAGGGTGTTTTAGCTCTGACCATGCCTTCCGGCTTTCTTCTGTCAAAGCCTGTTTTAATAGATTTTTTTAGTTTACCGCTGCGCTGAGCTGCTCTTTGCTTTGCACCTCTCGCCACTGCTTTTGTGCCGTTTTGTAGTGCATTTTCTACAGCAAGGCGAGTTTTCCCATCCCAAGCAGAAATACTCCCCAAAGCCTTTGTTAAATCATTACTTGTTACTTTCGCATAAAACTTCATTACACACCTTTTTCATATTCAACAATTTCTATATAGGTGCTGTCTTTATAGAATCTAGTCACCGATACAATCTCATATTCCTTGCCCTGCCACAGGATATGCCAGCCTTTTTGAATTTCACTATATGTGCGGGTTACTAAAGTAACGCTGTTTACAGCGCTAGGAGAATCAAAGGCCTTCTTTTCCGCATATTGATTGTTTTTCACCTCTGCCCACAAAGCTATTTCTTTCTCATATTCAGTACTATAACCACCGTAACCATCACTGGTAAGCAGCGGCTTTAAAACCTCAATACGTTGGTTTAATTTAGCAATCCGCACTAAAACCCATCCCTTCTGTCACCAAAAAGCAGCGAACGCAAAGTCAACATCAGCTGCTTATAGTCCGCTTCTTCCCGATGTTCATAAAAGTAGGCGGTGGTATACAGGATTGCCATTTTACAGTTTTTGGACTTCATAAGAGTTTCTTCATCACCCCTTACTATATCCATGCACAGCTTTTCAGCTGATTCCAGAAGCTGGGTAATTAGCGTGTCCTCATCACCGGAATCAACTCTCAGGTACACTTTCATTTCATCAAGATTCACAACCATTGTATACACCACCTGCTTTTACTTATTTAAGCATTTAGCTTCATAATCTGCACGGCTTCGCCAAGTACCAGCTTGCCGTCCACACGTTCCTTTGCTACATAGGCAATCATGCCGTTGCCGGCAAACAACTCTCTTAACTCCGCAATAGAACGAGTTCCTCGATCGCCGATGTTATAGTAGCTCATATCCCCAAAAGCGATAGCGGCAGCAGGTGCATAGGCAGAAGTAAATATGCTGTATCCCAAAAGCTTATCCGGCTCGCCTGCCTGATAAGAAGGCTGCCACATATAATTACCGTTGTTATCTTTCAGCTTACGCAAGGAAAGCAAAGTACGGTCATTCATAATAAACTTGGCATTCTTACGATAGGGACGTTTTAAAGCATAAATCAAATCCAATACATCATCGGACTTAATTGCCGCCGTCAAAGTTTGAGCAACCGTACCACCGCCGGTTTCTGCAAAAAGTCCTAATGGCTTGCCGGTTCCGTCACCATTTAAAAAGGCATCTTCTTCCGCATTGGCCATCGCTCTGCCAAACTGGTCAATGATATATCCTTCAAGGTTAAAGGCATTGTCGTAGAGCAATTCTTCCGTGATTTTAATGGCCACATGAAGTTTGTGTGCATCAAGCAAAGTCTGTGCAAATTTAGCATCACCAAAGGTTAATGCTCCGCCCTCTTCAATCCAGGCGGCCGCAGGTTTTGCAGCTGCTATGTTAATCTTGTGCTGACCACTGGTAGTGATTTTAGTCCCCAGCTTACGCATAATATTTTCTTCTTCCAAAGTGTCAATGATACGTTTATCGTATTCCTCCGGCACCAAATAACCGCCGTCTGCATCCACCCCTTCCTGCAAAAGGTTGGTTACCTGCTTAAAATTACTGCGCATTGCTTTGATTAAATCCTTGGCATAACCATTTCTTGCACGGGCAGGTTTGAGTTTTTCTTCCTCACCACCAAATCCCGGTTTACCTGTAATAGGTACATTCACTGCTTTAGCAAGCTCTTTATCCAAAAGCTCCTGCTTTTCCAGACGCTTAATTTCTTTACCCAAATCATCAATATCCGCCATCATATTGTTATAGGTATTTTCATCCTCAGCGGTAATCGTCCCTTTATCAGTGCGGTGACTTTCCAAAAAGGACTTGGTGGTTTCCCATGCTTTAGCTCGTTTCTCTCTTAATTCGTTAATATTCATACTGTTAATTCCTCCCTTAAACGTGGTTTTTTAATAAGTTTAATTCTTTCAGGCATTCCTCTGCCAACCGCTCCTTAATTTGCGGTTTTAGTGCTTTAATAGTGCATTTAGCCGCAAGCTTATCCCGCAGTGAATTTGTTACTGCCACGGCAGAACACATCATAGAAACAGCCGGCTGCTCCATATCCGTTTCGTCTGTTCGCTTTAAAATTCCGTCTGCAAAGCCAAGTTCAATCGCCTTATTGGCATTCATCCAGCTTTCCGCATCCATCAGATGCGCAAGCTTAACTCGCGGCAGACCGGTTTTAATTTCATAGGCATTAATAATAGATTCTTTAACCTCTGAAAGCATAGCAATGGCCTTTTGAAACTCAGCCCTATCTCCAAAAGCAATGGTAGCAGGATTATGAATCATAAGCATGGATACCGGACTTACGAACACCTTAGAACCTGCCATGGCAATAACGGATGCCGCACTGGCTGCTAAGCCGTCAATTTTAACGGTGACCTGCCCTTTATACTCCATCAGCATATTGTAGATTTGGGCTGCCGCAATACAATCACCGCCCGGACTATTAATCCAGATGGTAATATCACCGCTGTCAGCTAACAGTTCTTCCTTAAAAAGCTGCGGAGTAACATCATCATCAAACCAACTTTCTTCAGCTATCGTTCCGCTTAGAAACAGAATCCTTTCCTGTTTTTCACTAGTTTCGTCTTTGTTTTGCACCATTTTGTTTTTCCAATTCCAAAACTTCTTCATTCGTTTCTTCCTCCTTCCCCTTAGTATCCGCTTTAGCCGCAAAAATCCCTGCATCTGCAAGTTTAGTCATATTCCCGTTAATTAAATACAAATCACCGCCTTCAGCAGCAGAAATACGGTCTAAATTCTCTAATTGGCGGATGTCATTGGCGCTCATCCAACCATTTTGTCTTGCCGTAGCATAGCCATTCATCCGGCTTTCGTAATCGCCCCTTAAAAGACCATCTACATTAAATTTAATGAAATACTTCTCCTTCTCCGTTTTAGATAAAAGAGAACGCACCATAGCCTGCTCCCATCTGACAAGCCAAGGCTCTAAAGTATATTTCACAAATTCCAAACTTTGCTGCTCTATATTAGAAAAGCTCGATTTTTCAAGGTCACCAACCATGTGAGGCGGTACCCTAAAAATTCGAGCTATCTCATTGATTTGAAATTTTCTTGTTTCTAAAAACTGCGCCTGTTCCGGCGATATACCTATGGGTGTGTACTTCATACCCTCTTCTAAAACCGCTATGCGGTGCGCATTGCTGCTTCCTTGATAGACTGCATTCCAACTTTCTCTTACTTTGGCAGGGTCCTTGACGATACCCGGATGCTCTAAAATTCCTCCCGGAGTTGCACCGTTCGCAAAGAACTTGGCACCATATTCCTCACAGGCAATTGCCATGCCCACTGCGTTCTTGGCCATGGCAATAGGCGAATAGCCGACCAGTCCATCAAAACCAAGTCCCGGAATGTGCAGCACTTCGCTAGGTGAAAGCATAACTTCATTCGTGTTAGCTCTATGGCCATCTTCCAAACTGCGTAAATACTTATAATAAAGATTTCCGTTATAATCTCTGTGAACGCTCATCCGGTTTGGCAGCAAAGGATAGATGGCAATGACCTCACCCTTGCCGTTTCTGATAATCTGCGCATAAGCATTGCCCCAAAGAAGCAGGTGCGTCATAAGTGTTTCTCTAAATACAAAAGATGTCATTTCCGGATTTGGCTCGTCATGCAAAAGGAAATACAGCTTATTATTAAGCGCCTTGTCTTTCCCTCCGCTGTCCGTGTACTTGTATAAATGGAGCGGCAAACCTGCCACGGCTTCTGCAAGCACTCTGACGCAGGAATAAACTGCTGTCATCTGCATGGATGAACGCTCCGTTACCGTTTTACCGGCTGTGCTGCCTCCAAATAAAAAATTATAGGCACTCCCTACAGTTACATTTTTAGGCTTATCCCTAGATTTAAAAAGCTTAGAAAGAACTCCTAAAATATCAACCACCTCCTAAAATTGAGTATAAAAAAGCACCTCCGAAGAGATGCTTCCCTTAAAATATTGTCTATTCCCTTAAAAGTAGTATTGTTTTAAGGGAATGATTAACGAAATAAGGTTACTATTTGAGCCTGACATAGCAGGTGGCTTTGCCAGAGCCCTCACGTTTTAACTCCCCTTCCTTGACTAACTTCCTCAAAGAGCCTTCAATGGAGCTTATGCTAAGGGAAGGACACTGTTCCCTGATATCCTGCTTTGTGAATTTGCCAATTTTATTCTGAGTTGCCTTCCTCACCATTTCAACAGCAGGAATTTTTGTCTCTACAATGGAAAATCTATCCTCAAAGTCCTTATAAGCGGCTAAAACGATGCCAAGAAAATACTTGATGAATGGCATGGTATCTTCTGTCCCCTCATGCCAGCCATACTGCGACCGGCCAAGAGCATCATAATACAAATCCTTGTTCTTCGCAATTTTGGCCTCCAAGGAGATATATTTCCCCACATAAAAGCCATTGCGATATAAAAGAAGCGTTGTAAGCAAACGGCTCATTCTGCCATTTCCATCGTTGAATGGGTGGATGCACAGGAAGTCGTGAATAAAGACCGGGATTGCAATGAGCGGTTCGACCTCAAGGTTTCCGATGACCCGATTGTATTCTTCGCAGATTCTGTCCAGTGCTTCTGGTGTTTCATATGGGGCAAGCGGCGTGAACAAAACCTCTGTATTACCATCCGGATAGGTAGCACTGATATAGTTCTGAACGTTCTTTGTCTGTCCGGCGATTGGATTATTCATATGGGTGTACATGATTTTATGCAGTTGAAGAATGTAATTTTTTGAAATTGGAATGGCATCAAAGCTTTCATGGATGATATTTAGAACATCTCTATAGCCTGCAATTTCCTGCTCATCACGGTTACGAGGTGTGGTTTTTTCCTCAACCAACTGTTTCATACGGGTGCTGGTAGTCACGATGCCCTCAATAGCATTCGATGCCTCGGTACTTTGAATTTTTGCTATTTCAACCAACTTTTCCAGTTCTTCTGGCCGCTGCTTCAGGTATTGTTCCTGCTTCCCAGCCTCTTTATAAATAGCTGCGATATATCCAAGGATATCAGAGTCCCATTTCTGCTCCCTGATTTGAGAGTAATTAAAATCTCGCATTCCCTTATTCCCCTCTCTTTCCCTTAAAGTATGGCATAAATTAAGGGAATAATCAATAGTTTACAGCCGTTTTCCCTTAATATATAGATAAATCTAAGGGAAAATGGAATGGTTAGATAAATAGTATGCCCCTCTCGTCATAAACTGATGCCCCATTATCATTTCCACAGCGAATTGCTCGGTCTAATGCCATTATTGTGGCTATTGCACCGTCAATCTTCTCTGTGGATTTTTCTTTATCTGCCTTGATATTTCCGGCGGGGTCTGTACGAATGAAAATATTATCCATCATCCACCTTAGAACCGGATGTCCGCTATGGGCTAGTCTTTCTTCAAGTGTAAGCTTCATAAGTTCTTTAGTCGGAGGACTCATATCCTTAAATCCTTGACCAAAAGGAACCACCGTAAAACCTAAGCCTTCCAAATTTTGTACCATCTGCACTGCGCCCCATCGATCAAAGGCTATCTCACGAATATTGAACCGTTCGCCTAATTTTTCTATAAACTGTTCAATATAGCCGTAATGCACCACATTTCCTTCCGTGGTTTGCAAATATCCCTGCCGTTCCCATATATCATAAGGAACGTGGTCACGTTTAACCCTTAAATCCAAGGTTTCTTCAGGCAGCCAGAAATATGGAAGAATGCTGTATTTATCTTCCTCATCTTCCGCCGGAAACACCAGTACAAAAGCTGTAATATCCGTAGTGCTGGATAGGTCAAGGCCACCATAGCAAACACGTCCCTCCAAATCCTTTTCATTTACAACAAATGAACATTTATCCCATTTATCCATGGGCATCCAGCGTATTGCCTGCTTAACCCACTGATTAAGACGAAGCTGACGAAAAGCATTTTCTTCTCCAGGATTTTGCCTAGCAGATTCACAGGCTGCTTTAACCTTATCAATACCAACCGTAATGTCTAAAGATGGGTTTGCCTTCTTCCACACCTTGGGGTCAGTCCAGTCATCGGTTTCCTTAGCACCATATATTACCGGATAAAAAGTGCTGTCATGCTTTCTTCCCTCTAAAATATCCATCGCCTTTTGGTGTGTTTCATAGCAAATAGAATGGGTATCCGTTCCCGCCGTAGTTATAAGAAAATATAAAGGCTGCATACGTGCATCACCGGATCCTTTGGTCATAACATCAAAAAGCTTACGGTTTGGTTGGGTATGGAGTTCATCAAAAACAACTCCGTGAATATTAAAGCCGTGCTTGGAATAGGCCTCTGCTGACAGCACCTGGTAAAAACTATTTGTCGGTTGATAAATTATTCTCTTTTGTGATGCTAGTATCTTTACTCTTTTATTTAGCGCAGGACACATACGCACCATATCGGCAGCCACTTCAAAAACAATGGATGCCTGTTGGCGGTCAGCTGCACAACCATATACTTCAGCGCGTTCCTCGCCATCACCGCAAGTAAGAAGCAATGCCACCGCAGCCGCAAGTTCACTCTTACCCTGTTTCTTTGGAATTTCAATATAGGCGGTATTAAACTGTCGATATCCGTTAGCCTTAAGCGTACCAAAAACATCGCGGATAATCTGCTCCTGCCAGTCTATCAATTCAAAAGACTTGCCGGCCCAGGTACCCTTCGTATGACTAAGACACTCAATAAAATTCACAGCATAATCAGCTGCAGCTTTATCATATACCGAGCCTTTAGTTTTAAATTTGGTGGCTTTATACCTCTTTAGCTTTCGCAATATATCACCTCTATATTTGAGCATAAAAAATAACCTGCCATAAGCAAGCCTCGCTAACAAGATACAGAGCCATATGGCTCCGTTCTTGGATTTTTCAGTTGTTTTTTCACTTAGAAAAGTTCTTCAATTTTTTTGAGTTCAGTTTTTAACCTAACTACATCCTGCGCAATGCAAGTTCTGCGAAAACTATTTTTGCAGGACTTGCCCTCGTGGGTAAGCTTCTCGATTTCAGCTCTACGTTTTGTAATTACCTCAATTCCATTGCCTTCTTCTGCATCCTTGTAATCTCTTTCAAATCTTGTCATTTTCGTATTCTCCGTCCATATGGTTTTCCCTTTCGGTATGTACATATTCGCTCTAAAGGCACATAATAGCAAGTCAATAGCGGCAAGTATACAATATCTCTCTACTCTTCTCCTGTTAAGATAAATCTAACGTATTCTTTGCGGTGTTCTTCTACAAAGACTACTAAGTCGTAGTAACCAAGTTCGTTGGCAATGTACTGAACCATATTGATGTCAAACATATTAGTTCGTCCCGTATCCCTAATGGCAATAATTTGGCGTTTAATTACTGGCTTCATCATTTTGGCACCTTCTTTACCAAATCTTCACCATAAATCACATTAAGACTGCTTCCGTTATCCCAATTTACTAAAATACTGGCAGTATCATCCACGCCGGTTACCGTCCCTTTTGTGCCAAGTGGCGGAGCTTGGGCATCGTCCATCTTTAAAAGCTCCACCCTTGTTCCATTGGGATACTGTTTACGCACAAGTTCCACAATTTTCTTACTTGGAAATCTCATCCTCCTCTGCCTCCTTTTTCAACCCGCTTTTAAATGCACTGCTGCCAGTCAGATTCTTCAGCAGAATTTTTCGGTCTGCCTTGTACTCGGCACCCACAAACCCTAGCCGGAGGAGCAAGCATCGGAATGCGTACTTTTCATTTTCCACCGCTTTTTCCATGTTGGAGATACGTTTCTGCTCTCGGCTCATTTTGCACAGAGCGGCAATGAAATTGGTGTAGGCTCTGGTCATGTCGGTATCCAAGCCATCTGTAAACCATGGAAAGGAAATCTGCTCCTGCGTGATTTTAATTGGCAGCTCGCTGATTCCTAACGCCTTTTTTATTAGCCGTCCCTTAGCTTCTAAGAGGTTGGTAAGGTTACCCACCAGTACCTTATTCAACGGCATTGCCACTGTAAGCCCCACAGTTTCGTTCTGTGGCTCTATTTCCGGTAATTGGCAGGCAGGTTGGCAGTCCGCCAAAGGCTCCTCACAACCCATTTCTGGCTTAGTTTCATCATTTTCAGAACTCTCACAATGAAAACCTCTCTGATTAAGTTTCTCCAGCACACATTCTATTTCCTCACTGTCCGCCATATCATCAAAGGTAAGATTTCCCTCACGGGTCACGGTAAAATAATCCACCCTATATGCGTAGGTGGGGGTTCTCATGTAAACTGCCTTTGCGCCTGTAATTTCTTCCAAAGCTTTTACAAATGGTTTTCTGTCGGTAAGATTGTAAATAACTTCCATAATGTAGTTCCTCCTTTTGTTTTGGTACTACATTTATCACTCTAAAGGCACATAATAGCAAGCAAATAATGTGAAAGATACTGTATACCTAGATATTTTCAGCAGCCCAGACGATGCCTGATAACACAAAACAAACACACGGAAGTGCAACTCCATTACCCCACATTTTATATTCCGCAGAATCAGAATGCGGTTTACTTAGCCATTTAATAATCTGATTTCTAGTTTTGGGTTTGCTTGAATTCTTAAATATCTGCCTGTGAGTTTCAAAAACCTCTGCCCACCAACAGAGTTCTTCTTCAGTAGGAGTTTCTGTCTCTAGTGCAGAACACCACCAATCTGGAAATCCCTGCAGCCTGGCACATTCCGTTGGAGTCAGTCTGCGAACAATGTAACTCGCATCCTTCTCATCACTGACAAGAGGTGGGTCTTTATAATCAGTTGCTACGAGGGTATTGGCCACATCTTTATCTGCCGATGTAAAAAAAGATGCCTTACTACTGGTATAATTAGGCATTGCAACTGCACCCGGTCCTTTTGCAACAATAGTCGGTTCTACCTCTTTTTCAACACTAAATCCAAACTTGGCATTTTCTCCTTGATTAAAGGCTGCTCTGTCAATTCCATAGGCAACTGCGTGTTTATCCGTTGTATTTAATGTAAAACTTACTTCTTCGTTGACCCCATCGCCCTGTGGTCCATTTTCCTCTTTTCTGCCTATCATAGAGCCTTGCAATACAAACGTCTGCATTTGCTGGCTTTGCCTTGCCATCAAAGCACCGGATTTTCCTTTGAGGTCAATAACCTCGTCACGCTGATTTACATGGAATGCTTTTACATCTTCGACAACAGCTACCCCGCCTTGATTACAGGCTGGATTCCCTCCATTTCCGTCTAAGGTGCGAGCCGTTTCTGCTTCATATACACCACTTTTAGGATTTGCGGATTTCATGGAATTACTACCATCTGAGCATATTCCATAAGCTTTTGGTACAAATACAGTCTGGTCATTATTGCACCCTAAGGTAGCAGACATATTTTCCTGCACCAAAGCACCTTTGCCTCCACCCTCGCAGCCACTGCGAATTTTAAGTGTTTTAGGTGTTTCCATAACAAAAGGCTGATTATTCCCGCCCATACCGAAAGTAGCAAGCACCGTCTGTGCTTTATCAATAGGCCCAACATATCTCGCATCCTGACTATGATTTTCAAACACCAGTGGCGGATGATTAGAATTCGCTCTAAGAGTAGATGTCTTATCCTTCGTTACATCCATTCTTTCTCCACCTTGGTCATTTAAGCAGATTGCGCCTGCTGTTCCAGTGCCGCTTTCAACAGCTCCGGCAACTCTTTTCCACGAGCAGCTGCCCGGCGAAGAATACCCTGACAAGCCTTCTGACTCAAATAATATTTTTGAGGCACATCCGCCATCAAAATCTGCGACAAGGTAGATTCTCGCTCTTCGTTGGGGAAGATACCAGTATTGAGCATCGAATGTTCGGTAGGCAAGAGAGAAATCTTTTCCCACAATTTCTCCTGCCTTTGTCCATTTTTCAGGTTTAGGAACAGATAAATCTGCGTCTTTAATCTTACAGAATTCTTCGAGGACACATCGGAAGTCTTCTCCGCCATTTGAGGAGAATGCTCCTGTTACATTTTCCCACACTGCGAATCTCGGATATTTTCCATTGGTTGCACACCTCATTTCCTTAATAATTCTGACTGCCTGAAAGAATAGTCCGGAACGTGCGGAATTCAAGCCCTAACGCTTGCCTGCAACTGAAAGATCGGTGCAAGGCGAGCCAAAGGTGATAATATCTACAGGTTCAATTTCTGCACCGTTGATGCTGTTGATGTCACCAAGGTGCTTTACAAAAGGCAGTCGCTTTTCGGTTACAGCGATAGGAAAAGGTTCAATTTCTGATTTCCAGACAGGCATGATGCCTGCAAGCATAGCCATCATTGGAAATGTTCCTGAACCGTCAAAAAGGCTGCCGAGGGTGAGTGGTTTATTCATCAGGCTTTTCCACCTCTTTCACCAGTTCAGAATATGCGATCTGCTTTCCGTCACGGATAACATACACACCGTCAGCATCGCCGGTATCCTCAACATAGCGACGGAGAATAACTGATGCATATTTTTCATCCAGTTCCATGGTGTAACAGATGCGATTCAGTTGTTCGCAAGCCATCAAAGTAGAACCGCTGCCGCCAAAGGTGTCCATTACCACGCCATTTTCCTGTGTAGAATTGCCGATGGGATAGCCAAGCAAGTCCAGCGGTTTAGAGGTGGGGTGATTGGCGTTGCGTTTCGGCTTGTCAAAATGCCAGATGGTCGTCTGCTTACGGTCGGAATACCAGTGATGCTTGCCATTCTGCATAAAGCCATACAGCACAGGTTCATGCTGCCACTGATAATCCGAGCGTCCCAGCACAAGGCTGTCTTTTACCCAGATGCAGCAGCCTGCAAGATGAAATCCGGCATCAATGAATGCTTTTCTGAAATTCAGCCCTTCGGTATCTGCATGGAATACATAGGCAGAGCCGCCTTTTTCAAGGTGGTCAGCCATACACTTGAATGAAGCAAGAAGAAAGTTGTAGAATTCTTCGTTTTTCATACTGTCATTCTGAATGGTAAGTCCGCTGGCACTCTTAAACGAAACGCCATATGGGGGATCGGTCAGAATGAGATTTGCCTTGGTGTCACCCATGAGAGCAGATACATCTTCCGCAGATGTGGCATCACCGCACATCAGCTTGTGTCTGCCAACTGTCCATACATCGCCACGCTGTACAAATGCAGCCTTTTCAAGTGCCTTGGTAAGGTCAAAATCATCGTCTTTGACTTCATCACCGCTGTTTGTATCAAATAAATCAGCAATTTCAGATTCATCGAAACCAGTCAAACCAAGGTCAAATCCGAGATTCTGTAACTCTTCCATCTCAACAGCAAGCAAATCATCGTCCCAGCCTGCGTCCAATGCCATACGATTGTCGGCAAGAATATATGCCTTTTTCTGTGCCTCTGTGAAATGGTCAACATATACACAAGGAACTTCTGTAATTCCTTCTTCCTTTGCTGCCATGATGCGTCCATGCCCAGCAAGAACGTTGTATTCCTTGTCAATGATGACAGGATTCACAAATCCAAACTCACGGAGGGAAGAACGGAGTTTCAAAATCTGTTCTTTATTGTGTGTACGAGCGTTATTTGCATAAGGCACTAACTTGTTGATGTCAACAAGCTGAAATTCTGTGGTCGTTGTCATCTGTAATT
>OOCZ01000185.1_pt1 | contig 56629 bp, 48 predicted proteins | sample 1671631 | NCBI WGS metagenome assembly OOCZ01 (sample SAMN06348176, study PRJEB24527) | human gut metagenome | reverse complement strand
TAACAAGGGCAAACACGCCTGCCAGCGCGCCTTTGCGGCGCTTTTTGTCCTTCTCACCTTGGCGGGCACCAGCCCGCCTGCGGCTCGAAAACCAAAAATCGCTCGGGAATCCATCGCTGGCAGGTGCGAAGCATTTCTGCGCGGCAAAACCGTGTCTGCTCATGTCAATCGATGGTAATGAGAGAGCTTAGTCAAACAGAGCCTTCAAATCCACCTTGCCGGCCTTCAGATCAGCGACAGCCTGGTCGCAGGCGGTCTTGGCCTCGGCGGGGCAGTTATCGGTGTAGACGGGGAAGTAAACATTCTCGGGCACGCCCACTTCTACGATCTGGTGACCGGCCAGCTTGCCGGCCAGGAACTGGTCGATGGCCCAGACGTACATGGTGGCATAGTCAAAGTCGATGGAGGCCACAACGGTCTTGGGGTCGATGGTGGTCTGGTCGGAGGAGTAACCCACGACCTTGGCGCCCTTCTCCACGGCACCGTTGATGACACCCAGGCCCAGCTCATTGGCATATACGAACATCACGTCCGCACCGTTATCGATCATATTCTCGGACATCTGCTTGCCCAGGGCCACGTCGGTCCAGCTGTTGGAATAGGCCAGGTTGTAGCTGGCATCGGCAATGCCGCGGTCCTTGGCGATGGAAACGGCGGTCTTGCCGTATACGGCCATCAGGTCCTTCATGGCCTGGTTGGGGTCGCCGCCGATGAGGCCGAACTGGCCGTTGGCGGTGATGTGGCCGGCGATGACGGCGGCCAGGTAGGAGGCCTCATACTCCTTGGGGAACAGGGGGCAGAGGTTATCGGCGTCGCACTTGGAGCCGTTGACGACCATGAAGCGGGTGTTGGGATAGTTGGCGGCTACGCTGGAGGCAGCCTCGTCAAACTGGGAGCCGGCGGCCATGATGATGTCATAGCCACGCTCGGCATACTCGCGGAAGGTGGACTCAAAATCGGCTTCCTTCACGGACTCCACATACTCCATCTTGGTGCCCAGCTTCTCGTTGCAGGCCACAACGCCGGCGTAGTTAGATGCGTTCCAGCCCTGATCATTGATCTCGCCGGGCAGCAGCAGAACGATCTTCAAATCGGCAGCGGTCTTGGTGCCGCCCTTCTTGTCATCGTTGTTTTTGCTGCCGCAGGCAGTGAGGGTGGCCATCAGCATTACAGTGGCCAGGATGAAAGCGATAATCTTTTTCATGTCAATCCTCCTTTAAATTTCCACACTGGCTTTAGACAGAATGGTATAATCCTATTGTAAAAAATTTGGAGAAATTGGTCAATGCGACAATTTTTCTATTTTGTTGAAAATGTTACGATACCGAAATGAAACACACGGGAATATGCCCGGGCGGCTGGCATCGTTTTTTCACGGACAGAGAAATGATACAATTCTGTTCGCGCTCTGCGCGAGAATGAGAAAAAAATCGCGCAGACTGATTTTTTCCGCGAAAATGGGCGTTTCTTGGCAAAAACTTTATGGGCTGCAGGTGTATAATACGGCATCATGAAAAAGTGGGGAGGCGCAGATATGGATATTTTTAAGGAGCTGCAGGAGGAAGGCGTGGATGCGGCACTGCTGGAGGAGATCCAGCGGTTTCGCCAGGCACATCCGGCGCCCCAGGAGGCGGCGGAGCGTGTTCCCCAGCCACGGTATCTCTACTATGGACGGGAGATTTGGGAGAGCGCGGCGGCGGCTCTGCTGTGTGGGGAGCATCTGCTGCTGGCGGGACCTAAGGCCACGGGCAAAAACGTCCTGGCGGAGAACCTGGCAGCGGTGTTCGGCCGGCCGGTTTGGGATGTGTCCATGTATGTGAATGTGGATGCGGCGGCACTCATCGGCGCCGATACCCTCCGGGGCGGACAGGTGGAGTTCCGGGAGGGGCCGGTGAGCAAGTGCGCCCGGCTGGGCGGCTTTGGCGTGCTGGACGAGGTGAACATGGCGAAAAACGAGGCCCTGGCGGTGCTGCATGCCACGCTGGATCACCGGCGGGTCATTGACGTGCCGGGCTATGAACGGATCCATCTGGATGAAGCCACCCGCTTTATCGGCACCATGAACTACGGCTATGCCGGCACCCGGGAGCTTAATGAGGCACTGGTGTCCCGGTTTGTGGTGCTGGATATGCCCGTCATCTCCGACGAGAATCTGAAAAAGCTCCTGCGCCGCAGCTTTCCTACCTTGAAGGATCAGTGGGCGGAGCAATTCACGGCGCTGTTTCGGGATTTGCGGCAGAAGTGTGACAGCGGCGAAATCTCCACCAAGGCACTGGATCTGCGGGGCTTGCTGTCAGCCCTGCACCTGATGGAAAAGGGCATCTGTGCCGGGCAGGCCCTGCGTCTGGGCGTTATCAACAAGGCCTTTGAGCCCTTTGAGCAGCAGCTGGCGGCAGACACGGTCTGGGCAAGGATCCCGGAGAAGGCGGATCGGGCCCAGCTGTTTGGGGACTGACTATGGACCGGGAAGAACTGCAAAGCCGCCGGGCCTATAACCAAATCTGGAATGGCGCCGGGCGCTACGACCTGCACCCGGAGGAGGCGGCGTTCGACGACCAGGGAGACGCCGAGCTCTACATAAACACGATCATGGGCCTGGCCTATGGCCTGTATGATTTTTCACGCTTTCAGCCTATGCTGCACAGCTTTCAGCTGCAGCAAAAGGGCGGGCTATATACGGACGTGTTCTGGCTGGGCATGGAGCATGCGGTGTTTGCCCGGGCCGGGAAAACGCGGCCTGCCCTGGCGGGTCTGCGGCGGGAATATGCCCAAAGGACTTTGGCCCGGCCCCATCCCCAGGACCCTCGGGAAAGTGCCGAGAGCCTCCGGGCCGCCTGGGCCCGCCGCGTCCTCGCAGGAGAGGAGCCCCAGGACCCGTGGCTGCGGAAGGTGCTGGCGGCCCTGGAATTTGACCCAGGGTGGAACGAGCAGAAAATCATAGATCGAACGGAGGAGCTGCTGTTTACATTCTTTCGCCGGGCCCGCCGCAGCGTTACCGACCGCCAGTGGGCGGCCTTCGCCGGGCGGAGCATCGTCGGCAGGGGCGGCGGCGTCCGCCTGATCCGTCCCAACGCCCTCCGGGCCCTGGGACGGGGCGACCCCAGCGAAAGCGGCGGGGTCGGCGCCGGAAAGACCATGCGCCTGCTGAGCTTCCTCCAGGGCAAAACGCCGGAGCCCATCCTGCGCCGCTATGTGGAGGACTGCTTCGGCACGTCCATGCTCACCCCCTCACAGCTGGCGGAGGCGGAGCGGGAGCTGTGCACGGGGGTACACCGGAACTGCCGGCTGCACTTTACCAGAGGAACGCCGCCGGAGCATCCCGTCAGTGCAGACGCCGCCTGGGATGCGGAAAGCTTTCAGCGGCAGAGGGAGAAAAACCGGGCGTACTATCAGAAAAACCTTCTGCAAAACCGTCTGACAATCGCTCAGCTCACCCAAAAACTGCAGAACACCCTGCTGCTGCAGCAGGACGAGGATACCTCCCTGGGCCGCGTGGGGCGGCTGCGGGGGGATGTGGCCTGGCGGGCGGCGGCATTAGGCGAGCAGCGGATCTTCACCCGCCGCAGCGACAGCCAGCCCGGGGAGCTGTCCGTGGATATTTTGCTGGACGGCTCTGCCTCCCAAAACCGCCAGCAGGAAAAGCTGGCCGCCCAGGCCTATATCATCGTGGAGAGCCTCAGCCGGTGCCGTATTCCGGTGCGGGTCACGGCGTTTTGCTCCGTCAGCGGGTGTACGGTTCTGCGGATTTTGCGGGACTATGACAAGCCGGAAGAGAATGACCGGGTCTTTGACTATGTGGCCGCCGGGTGGAACAGGGACGGCCTGGCGCTGCGGGCTATGGCCTGGCTTATGCGCAAGGCGGTGAGCCAAAACCGCCTGCTGCTGATTTTGTCCGATGCCAGCCCCAATGACGACCAGCGTATTCCCGTGGGGGCGCTGCCTCTGGGGGGATACAGCTACAGCGGCAAGCGGGGCGTGGATGATACCGCCCAGGAGACGGGGATCCTGCGCCGCCGGGGCATCCGGCCTGTGTGCATCTTCACCGGCAGCGACCGGGAGCTGCCCGACGCCCGGAAAATTTACGGCCAGGCTATGGAGCGCATCCCATCCATCGGATGGTTTGCCGATGCCGTGAGCCGGCTGCTGTGCAGGCAGCTGCGGCAGGGATGAAGGGCAGAATTAAATGCAGAAAAACCGGTGCCCTCCGCATATTTGCGGAGGGCACCGAGGTTTACATGGCCTGTGCAAGGCCCCTGACGATAGACGCAGATTTTTTTTGAGAAAATAGAGTAATCCCCCGGCTTTCACCGGGGGACTGCTCCTGTTAGGAAAATATTTGAGGAGAGAAAATTCTTTAGCTGTTCATGGACAGCTTCTTAGCTGCACGCTTCTTGCCGTACAGGCAGCAGGCGACCACATAGGCCACGGCGCAGGCCACGCCGATGATGTAGGCAATGGTCCAGGGGATGTTGAAGCCGATGTGTGCGTTGGCGATGTAGGTGACGCAGATGAAGGCGTACCAGCCGCCGGGGATCATGGGCATCCAGGCCCACTTTGCCTTGCCGTTTTCAAACATCCACACGGCGATGCACATCAGGGCGAACAGAGCCAGGGTCTGGTTGGCCCAGGCGAAGTAGCGCCACAGGATCATGAAGCCGTTGGAGTTGACCTTGGCCCAAACCAAAATGGCGATGACCAGGATGAAGATGGGCAGAGCCAAACGGATACGCTTGCCGTTGGTGGATTGGTCGATGTGCAGGGTCTCGGACAGGCTCAGACGCAGAGCACGCAGAGCCGTATCACCGGAGGTGATGGGCAGAACGATAACGCCCAGCAGAGCGATGATGCCGCCCACATGGCCCAGCAGGTACTTACACACCACGCCCACGGTACCGGTGGCCAAAGAGGCGTTGGGCTCCTGCAGAGCCAGGTTGTACACGCCCATAGCGCCGGCAGCCCAAACCATGGCGATGAAGCCTTCCAGCACCATCATGTTATAGAAGGTGTTGCGGCCCTCCTTCTCGCTCTTCATAGTGCGGGAGATGATGGCCGTCTGAGTGGAATGGAAGCCGGAAAGGATGCCGCAGGCCACCGTCACGAAGAAGATGGGCAGGAAGTGTCCCTTTTCGAAGTAGGAGGCATAGGTGAAGGTGCCCACAGCGCCGTCAGCGCCGGTCAGGCTCAGCACGGGAGCGGCCCAGCTGTCCCAGATGTTCAGCAGGGGGAAGCCCTTGACAAAGATGCCGATGAACACGCCGATGGCGGAGAACAGCAGGATGCCGCCGAAGATGGGGTAGATCTTGCCGATAATGGCATCGATGGGGAACACGGTGGCGATCAGGTAGTACAGGAAGATGGCGCCATAGATGACCCACGTGGAAACAGAGGTGGCCTTGCCGTCAAAGCCGAACAGCTGCGTGGCGGCAATGTCGCCGGGGGTGTAGATGAACACGGCGCCCACCAGCAGCAGCATGATGCACACGAAGATATTATAGAACTTATAAATGCCCTTGGGGGAATAGCGGCGGATCATCTCGGGCATCTGGGTGCCGCCGTCACGCAGGCAGATCATGCCGGAGAAGTAGTCGTGCATAGCGCCGCCGATGATGTTGCCGATGGGAATGGTCAAAAATGCGATGGGCCCGAACAGAATGCCCTGGATGGGCCCGATGATGGGGCCGGTACCGGCAATGTTCAGCAGGTTAATCAGGCTGTTCTTCCAGCCCTTCATGGGGACAAAGTCCACGCCGTCTTCCTTGGTGTAGGCGGGGGTCTTGCGATCATCAGGACCGAACACCTTTTCGCAGAAGCGACCGTACAGTGCGGCACCGCCGATCAAGATGACCAAGCCAATAATGAATGTAGCCACAAAAACACACTCCTTTGTAAAAGCGATTTCTCTTTTTTACATTTTTCGACATCCGGATCGTCAAAATTTGATGCTCAAACTATAGCACTATTTCCCGTAAAGTTGTCGTTAATGAAAGAAAACAAAAATAAAAATGTCATATATAAAACGATGCACTTTGTTAATTTTTACCGCTAAAGGAAACTCTCGAAAAGTGTTAGGACGGGCCAAAATCTAAAAGCGCAAAGATTTCTTAAAATAATTTAGAGCAATAATAAAAACTTTTAGGACATCTGCTTATGGGGGGCGGAAAAGCGGCTCGCGCTGAAAAAGGTGGATTGCACTGCAGGCTTTTGCGGAGAAAAAATCGCGCGCACAGAGACTACACTGACGGCTTGAGGGGGCGCTGCCACGCATTATGGGTTGGGAAAGGGTGGCTGGGCGGTATACACGGTTTTATAGCGCTGGGAGAGGGCTTCCCAGTTGATCAGCGGCAGCGCCGCCTCCACATAGGCTGTTCGGTCATTGCCGTAGGTGAGGGCGTAGGCGTGGCGGTACAGGTCCAGGCAGAATAGGGGAAAAAGGGGCAGGGCCGTGGCCTGACCCGGGGTGAAGAGCAGCCGCAGCCGCCCGCAGCGGTCCGACAGCAGCCAGGTATAGCCCTCCCGCTGGTCCGACAGGCTCAGGTGGCGTAGGGCGCGCAGAAAGTCCTCCATGGAGCCGAAGCAACGGTCAATGGCCCCGGTGAGGGCGGCCTCGGGCAGGGTAGACCGGGCAGGGGCCAGGGAGGGAAAATACAGTGTGTGGTTATATACAGCCCCGCCGTGCTCCAGCACATCCTCCCGGATGGCGCAGGGCAACCGGTCCGGATGGAGCAGCAGCTGCGGGAGAGGCTGCTTCTGCAGGGCAGGATAGGGCTGCAGAGTACAGTTGAGGGCATCTGCATGGCTGGCGAAGATCTTATCGTGGTGGGTCATGATGGTGGCCCGGTTCAGATTCGGCTCCAGGGCGCCGGTGGGGTAGGGCAGACGGGGGAGCGTGTAGGGGAAGGTCATGGACAGCGCATCCTTTCCGAATATTAATTTCGGTTTCAGTATATGCGCCCCTTGACAAAAGATGATGGGGAGGGCAAAATGGACGGTGAAAAGGAGGTGCGGTATCATGCGCAGAAAAGATAAGGAACGGGACGCCGCTTTTGCCTGGCAGGTGATGGCGGAGGCGCCCTATGCCACGCTGTCCCTGGTGGACGGGGAGGGCAGGCCCTACGCCGTTCCGGTGTCCCAGGGAGCCTGTCCGGAGAAAAACTGCATTTACATCCACTGCGCTCTGGCGGGGAAAAAGTTTGAGATATTCGAAAACGGATGCCCGGCGGTGATGAGCGCCGTGTCCCGGGCAGAGATTGTGCCGGATCAGTACACGGTGGCTTACGCATCTGCCATAGCCGGGGGGCGCTTGGAGATTATAGTGGATCCGGAGGAACGGATGCACGCCATGGCGGTGCTGTGCCGGCAGTTTGACCCTGCCGCCGGGGAGAAGTATGTGGGCTGTATGCAGCGTATGGGCGCAAGAACCTGCCTGGTGCGTCTGGCTGTGGAGGAGATCACCGGAAAAGAGGGCAAGGGCGACGATTGAAAAAAATTGCTTTCCCTCCCGGGAAAGCAATTTTTTCAGTCTCAGCGTGTTGAAAAACTCACCCCTTGTCATTCTGAGCCAGTGACCGACGTCACTGGTGTGAGAATCCGTTACCCAAATACGACAAATCTACATGAAAACGCAACATTTTCTGCATTTAGAAACGGATTGCCACGCCAGTCTGCGGACTGGCTCGCAATGACAGGCTTTTTTCAGTCTGTAAAGTCGTGGGGATGCTCTGCGGCCAGGACGGCTGAGGGATCGGCCTCCCACAGGCGCAGGAGCTTTTCTGCCAGGATCTTGGAAAAACCGGCCAGCAGCGCCGACTCCATCACCAGGCACCGGGCCACGCCGTCCGTCCCGGCATCCGGGACGCACAGATCCTGCCAGCTCTGCTGGATCTGCCGGTTGAAGAGCAGGGCAATGCCCCGGAATTTGCCGCTGTAGTCCTCATAGATCTGCCGCACGGACTCCGGCCCGTCCTGCCCGTCCGCCAGCTCCCAGGGGATGATCTTCTGCACCTGGCTGATGCCGATGGATTGCTTCAGGGTAAGGATCATGATAAGGTAGCAGATGTGAACCCGGTAATACTTCCGCTTTACCGGGGCGGGCATCAGCTTCAGACGCACGTAGTTATTGATGGCGGAGGCCGTGACGATGCGCTCCTTTTCCTCATTCACCGGAGGGATGAAGCTGAGATATCGCTCCAGCAGAAGCACCACCTGGTCCATGTACAGGCCAAAATCCGGGATGGACTCCCACTGGGGCAGGTGATAGTCGGTTATGTACTGATCCCACCGCTGCAGCTTGTGGGCAATGAGGGATTTATCGTAGGACATAATGCCACCTCCATAAAAGCACAATTATTATAACAGCAAATCTGCACGGATACAATAGGAAAAAGAGCGTTGACAGGGCAGATGTAATATGCTATATTATTAAAAACGATATAGCCGGTAAAAAACGGCTGACAGAAAGGGGCGAAAGCCATGGCTTGCGCGTACATTTACGGGGACTCCCTGCTCAAGGCCACGGTGCCGGATGAGCAGTTTCGCTATCATTTTCACCTGCCGGAGGTGATGGAGCGGTACAGCGGGCGGCAGACGGAGGTGGTGAACCGCTCCAAAATGGGTGCAACCATCCGCAAGGGGCAGGCTCTGCTGGAGCACGACCTGCAGCGGGGCATGCAGGCGGATTACGCCCTCATTGCCTACGGCGGCAACGACAGCGATTTCGATTGGGACGCCGTGCAGGACAGCCCCCGGGAGAGCCATCTGCCCCGGACCACGCTGGCGGACTTCAAGCAGATCCTGCTGCAGATGCTGCGCCAGCTGAAGGACAAGGGCGTGCAGCCGGTGCTTATGACCCTGCCGCCCATTGACGCCCAGCGGTATCTGGACTTTCTATGCCGGAATGGGCGCAGCAAGGAGCGCATCATGGATTGGCTGGGGGACACCCAGCATATTTACCGGCACCAGGAGCTGTATTCGGACACCGTGGCGCGCCTGGCCTATGAGACCGGGACACCGCTCATCGGGGTGCGGGAGATATTTTTGGGCGAAAAGCGTCTGCCGGGACTTATTTCGGCCGACGGCATCCACCTGACAATGGACGGCTATACAAAACTGTTTGACACGCTGGCAGGCTGGCTGCGCGGCGCTGTGATATGAAAAGGAGACAAAATGGTACAGATATTTACGGATACGGCAGCTAATCTGCCTATGAAGCTGCTGAAGGAATACGGCATCCGCACGGTGCCCCTGAGCTACGAGGTGGACGGCGTGGAGCCGGACTACAGCATCGAATTCAACGGCCCTGCCTTTTATGAGGCTATGCGCAGAGGCGCATCGGTCAAGACCTCCATGGTCAATCCCGGGCAGGCTGCCCGGGCCATAGAGGAGAGCCTGCAGGCGGGGATGGACGTGCTGTATCTGGGCATCTCCGGCGGCATCAGCGGCAGCTGCTGGGGCGTGGGTGTGCAGTGCAGGGAGCTGGAGGAAAAGTACGGCTCCGGCCGCATCGCTGTGTTGGATACCCGGGGCGCCTCCCTGGGCGAGGGGCTGGTGGTCATTGAAACGGCCCGGCTTGCCAAAGAGGGCAGGAGCCTTGGGGAACTGGAGGATTTTGCCAAGAGCCGCTGCGCAAGGATGCAGCAGTTCTTCGTGGTGGACGACCTGAAATACCTGCACAAGGGCGGGCGTATCTCCGGCGGCGCACGCTTGGCCGGTACGCTGCTGCAGGTGAAGCCCATTCTCCGGGGCAACGAGGAGGGCAAGATCGTGGTGTACGACAAGGTCCGGGGTAAGAAAAAGGCCCTGGAGGCTTTGGCGGAGATATACGACAAGACCGTGGACGACCGGGGGACACCCATCGGTATTGCCCATGCCGATGCACCCGCCGATGCGCTGCACCTGCAGAATCTGCTGCGGGACAGGGGCGCCGAGGGGGAGATCACCCATGTGTGCTATGAGCCGGTTACCGGCGCCCATGTGGGCCCGGGGACGGTGGCCCTGTTCTTCTACGGCAAAGCGTGGAGATAAGAAACGGGCGAAAAGCTCCTTGCTTTTTTCCATGCTCATGTCGCGGGGAAAACTGATTTGACTGCCTTGCCGCCTGCGGGCGGCAAACTCTGCGAGGCAAAAAAAGGGATCCGCTCTTGTAAGAGCGGATCCCTTTTTTTTAATTTGGTTCAGCCGGTGAGGCCGATGATGAAGATGGCCAGGATCATAAGGGGCAGCACGATCATAAACAGCCACCGCATCCAGCCGGCTACCTTCATGCCCTTGCCGGCATTGGCTTCGGCCTGATAGTTCTTAAAGCCCCAGCCCCAGCGGGTCACACAGAAGAGCAGATATATCAGCGACCCAAGAGGCAGCAGGATACTGCTGACCAGGAAGTCCTCGCTGTCCAGCACATCCCGGCCGCCGATGGGGTGGAAGTCGCTGAGCACATTGTAGCCCAGCACACAGGGGACGCTGGCGATGAGGATGATAACGCCGTTTATCAGCGCGGCCTTCTTGCGACTCCAGCCGAACAGGTCCATGCAGGAGGACATGATGTTCTCGATGACCGCAATGACCGTGGAGAAGGAGGCAAAGGTCATAAACAGGAAGAATAGCGATCCCCACACGCGGCCCCCGGCCATATTGGTGAACACATTGGGCAGGGTGACGAAGATCAGGCTTGGACCGGAGGTTACCTCCACGCCGTAGCTGAAGCAGGCAGGGAAGATGATGATGCCCGCCATGACGGCCACAAAGGTATCCAGCCCGCATATGCGGGCGCCCTCACTGAGCAGCGTGTGGTCCTTACTCATATAGCTGCCGAAAATCTCCATGGCTGCGATGCCCAGGCTCAGGGTGAAAAACGCCTGATTCATGGCCGCAGCAATGACATTGCCCAGGCCTACGGAACGCACATTGTCCATGTTGGGCACCAGATAGAAGGCGATGCCCTCCTTGGCCCCGGGGAGGGTGAAGCTGTGAATGGCCAGCACCAGGATCAGCACCAGCAGAGCGGTCATCATCACCTTGCTGACCCGCTCCAGACCCTTCTGCACGCCGATGCTGCACACCAGCACGCCGGCGGCCACTGTAATAACCATCCACAGTCCCATTTCGGTGGGGCTGGCCAGCATATTACTGAATACCTGGCCGCTGACCTCGGCGGCCATGCCGGGGGTAAAGACACCGGTGACGAACTTGAAGAAGTAGTCCAGCATCCAGCCGGATACAGTGGTATAGTACATCATCAGCAGGCAGCAGCCGATGATGGCGAACCAGCCGTGAATGTGCCACTTGCTGCCGGGCTTTTCCAGGGCCTTATAGGCAAGCACCGCACTTTTGCGGCTGGCGCGGCCCACGGCCAGCTCCATGGTCAGCACCGGCAGGCCCAGCACCACCAGCATGACGAGGTAGACCAGCACAAAAAATCCACCGCCGTTCTGCCCCACCACAAAGGGAAAACGCCACACATTGCCGATGCCGATGGCGCACCCGGCACTCACCAGCAGGAAGCCCAGACGGGACTTAAAAGATTCGCGTTCCATGATTCTCTCCTCCAGTTTTGGGCGGCCAATAGGACCGCCCGTTAAAAAAGCGTTATGAATGTACTATAAGGGGCGGACGGACTTTTGTCAACCGTTGAGATGAACAAAAAGCGGCACAGCGGACATTCTTCGGGGAGAAAGGCGGAAGCAGGGGAATTGCCGATGGGACGTCCGGCGGTGAGGACCCAACGGCGAAAAATCCCCCCTGCAGCCCGATGGCTGCAGGGGGGATGACGCTGCCAATGGAGCAGGGCTTCAGGTGCCGTTATCGGATCAATTCTGAAGTGCCAGGGCCCACTGGGAGTACTTTTCGATGTTCGTGTCCCGCTCCTCGGCGTCCTTGCCTAGGGTGAGGATATAGACCTTGATCTTGGGCTCTGTGCCGGAGGGGCGTACCAGGATTACGGTGCCATCAGCCAGGGTGTAGCGCAGGACATTGCTGCCCTTCAGCTCCGAGGCAGTAACCTGCCCGGTTGTACAATCGGTAATGGTACCGTCCTTATAATCTGTGCGCGCCGTGACGGCCACGCCCGCAATCTCCGTGGGAGGCACGTCCCGCAGGTTCTTCATCAGGGCAGCCATCTTTTCCAGACCGTCCAGGCCGGGCATCACCAGATTGTGAGTCTTTTCGCCATAGTAGCCGTACTTTTCGTACAAGGCCTGGAGAGCGTCAAACAGGGTCATGCCCTGGCTCTGGTACCAGGCGGCCATCTCCGTCAGCAGCAGGGAGGCGGTGACGGCATCCTTGTCCCGGACATAGTCACCCAGCATATAGCCGTAGCTCTCCTCATAAGAGAACACCACCTTGCCCAGGCCCTGGCTCTCCAGCTGCTGCTTCTTCTCGGCCATGAACTTAAAGCCCGTGAAGGTATCATAGCATTTGACGCCGTGGGCCTCCGCCACCCGGCGGGCCATCTCGGTGGTGACGATGGTCTTGAGCAGGACGGCGTTCTTGGGCAGCTTGCCGCTGCGGGCCATGGCACCCAGCAGATAATCTGCCAGCAGCACACCGGTCTGGTTACCGGACACGGGCACAAAGCGGCCACCCTTATTGCGTACCAGGATACCCACCCGGTCGCTGTCCGGATCGGTGCCGATGATGAAGTTGGCACCCACCCGGTCCGCCAGGGCAATGGCCAGGTAGAAGCCCTCCGGATTCTCCGGATTGGGGGAGACCACCGTGGGGAAGGAGCCGTCCAGCACCATCTGCTCAGGCACGCAGTGCAGGTGCTTCACACCCAGATCCCGCAGAGCCTGGGGAACCAGCTTCCAGCCGCAGCCGTGGAAGGGGGTGTAGACCACATGGAAGGTATCCGCCACCTTGGCAACACATTCCCGGTCATTGACCATGGCCATGACGTTTTCCATGAAGGCGTTGTCGGTTTCCTCCCCCATGAGCTCAATGTGCCCGGCAGCCTTGGCTTCATCAAAGGGCATGGTCTTTACGCCGGTGAAGATGTCGATCTTCTCCAGCTCCCGGGCGATGGCATCGGCGTGCTGGGGGGGCAGCTGGGCGCCGTCGGACCAGTAGACCTTGTAGCCATTATACTCCTTGGGGTTGTGGCTGGCGGTGATGTTGATGCCCGCCTGGCAGCCGTAGTGCCGCACGGCAAAGCTAAGTTCCGGAGTGGGGCGCAGGGACTCAAAAATCCGCACATGGATGCCGTTAGCGGCGCAGACCTCGGCGGCGGCCCGGGCAAACTCCATGCTATGGTGGCGGCAATCCATGCAGATGGCAACGCCCTTGTCCATGGCGGCAGAGCCTTCAGCGCAGATGACATTGGCAAAGCCCTGGGTGGCCCAGCGGATGACATAGATATTCATCTGGTGCAGGCCCATCTTCATGGTGCCCCGCAGGCCGGCGGTGCCGAACTCCAGAGGGCCGTAGAATCGGCTCTCGATCTCCTTGTCGTCATCTGCAATGGCGGCCAGCTCTGCCCGCTCGTCTTCAGTGATGGCATCGCTGCGGAGCCATTTCAGATATTCTGCTTTGTAGTCGATCATGCTATAAAATCTCCTTTCCGTTTTACTATGAAGGTTAAGAATTATCCTCGTCAAAAACCGGCTCTGCCTGGAGCAGGGCTCGGGCCTCCTCCAGCCGGGAGGCGGGGACATAGAGGTCGGCTCCATAGCCGGAAAAGCCGCTGATGACCTTGCCCGCGCCGCCCTCCTTGGCGTAATACTTAAAGCAGGGAATGCCGCAGGATATCAAAAAAGAAATGGTCACATCCGATTCGGCAGGGGAGTCAAAGGTGGACGTCAGCAGCACGGCCTTTTCCTTCTCGCCCTTTTCGTCCACCGGCCAGGCCAATTCCTCCTTACGGAAGCGCCAGCCGGAGGAGAGATCGTCCCAAAAATTCTGCGGGAGCTCGCCGCTTCGCGCGGTTTCCGCAGCTGCCAACATATCAAACTCGTTCATCACAAAACCTCCCATATGCTTCATTCGATTATTTGTGGTATTTCGTCCCTTGTTGGATCTGAAAAGCGCGGTAGATCTGCTCCAGGAGCATGACCCGGGCCAGGTGATGGGGGAAGGTCATGGGGGACATGGACAGACGCCAATCTGCCCGGCGCTTCAGGTCCTCACTGAGGCCCACGCTGCCGCCGATGAGAAAGGTAACTTGGGTCCTGCCGGAAACCGCCAGCTGCTGCATTTTGCGGCTCATTTCCTCGCTGGAGCAGGGGCTGCCCTCGATGCACATGGCCACCAATGCGCCGCCCCTGGGGAGCTTTGCACTTATGGCGGCGGCCTCCGTGTCCAGAGCCTGCTGGAGCTGGGCGGGGGAGGGCTCCTCCGGCAGCTTGCTCTCCGGCAGCTCGATAACCTCTAATTTGCAGCAGCGCTGCAGGCGCTTGGTGTACTCTGCCACAGCGTCCAGGTAGAATTTTTCCTTCAGCTTGCCTACGCACAGGACGGTTATTTTCTGCATGGCGCACCCTCCGCTATATAGGCCTCACTGCACTCGCCTCGGGGGGCGGCGGTGAGCCGGACTCCCTCGAATCCGCCGCAGCGCAGGGCATAGCCTACAGTATCCAGGGCCCGGACCGGGGTATTATTCTCCCTGCTTAAATGCACCAGGACAAACTGCCGGGTGCCGCGGTCCGCCATGCGGCAGGCAAACTCCGCCGCTGCATCGTTGGACAGATGGCCGCGGTCGCCTAATATCCGCCGCTTCAGGGGATAGGGATAGGGCCCGCTTTGCAGCCACTGCACATCGTGGTTGCTCTCCAGCAGCAGCAGCTCCACCCCGGCCAGGGCTGCCTCGGCCTCCGGCGTTACATAGCCCGTGTCCGTTAGGATCCCGGCGGAGGCGCCGCCGCAATCAAAGCGATAGTCCATGCTGCCCGGGGTATCATGGGAGGTGGCAAAGGCCGTCACGGTCAGAGGGCCGAAGACCTGTGCATCCCCGGGGCATAGGGGCCGCAGCAGAGAGGCGCTGCCCGGTATCTGCCGCAGCAGGGCGGCGCACACGGCGGGGGAGGCAAATACGGGGGCGCCCGTATGCTTCAGCAGCACCCGAAGCCCGGCGGTGTGGTCGGAATGAGTGTGGGTGATGAAAACGGCAGACAGGGCCTGAGGCAGCCGGTTCAGAGCCCGCAGGGCGGTCTCAATGCGCCGGGCGGAGATGCCCGCGTCCACCAAAATATGAACATCGCCGGCGCAGACCAAGGCGGCGTTGCCCTCGGACCCGCTGGCCAGAGTGTGTATGGTGATCAAATGTCAGACCTCGCTTGTGATTTTGGGTATTTCGGATTGCCATATTATAAATAGAAAGCGCGGTGAGGGAGCACCGCCGGGTGATAAAAGCAGCGTCACCACGCCGGCCGCCCTTTGGCGGCCCTACGCGGCAGACGCTGCTTTGGCGGCATTGTATCAGCCGATATGTGCTTCCTTCTGCTCGGCGATGTCCGGCGCGTCCACCACACGGATGTCGGCCCCAACGGCCCGGAGCTTGCCCACCAGGTCCTCGTAGCCGCGCTCGATGAACTGCACCTGGCTCAGCTCCGTTACGCCCTCAGCGCACAGGCCGGCGATGACCATGGCGGCGCCTGCCCGCAGGTCGCAGGCCTGCACCGGTGCGCCCTGGAGATGCTCCACGCCCTCGATGACGGCCACATGGCCATCGGCCTGGATATTGGCGCCCATACGCTTTAATTCGTCGATATACTTAAAGCGGCTGTTCCACACGTTTTCATTGACGATGCTGGTGCCCTGGGCTGTGGACAGCACCGCGGCGATCTGGGGCTGCATATCCGTGGGAAAGCCCGGATAGGGCATGGTCTTTACGTTAGTCTTCTGCAGCGGGCCGCTGCGGCGCACCAGCACGGCGTCACCCCGGTCCTCAATGTAAACACCCATCTCCACCAGCTTGGCGCTGATGCAGTCCAAGTGCTTGGGGATCACATTTTTGATGAGCACCTGACCGCCTGCGGCGGCCACGGCGGCCATATAGGTGCCGGCCTCGATCTGGTCGGGAATGATGCCGTAGCTGCCGCCGGCCAAATGATCCACACCGCGAATCTTGATGGTGTCGGTGCCGGCTCCCTTGACGTCGGCACCCATGGAATTGAGGAAGTTGGCCAGGTCCACAATGTGCGGCTCCTTGGCGGCGTTTTCGATGACGGTGCTGCCCTTGGCCAGCACGGCGGCCATCATGATATTCATGGTGGCGCCTACGGACACTACGTCCAGATATACGGATGTGCCGGTGAGACGGCCGGACTTGGCACAGGCCTGAATGAAGCCGCTCTCCACCTTCACCTCTGCGCCCATGGCGCAGAAGCCCTTGATATGCTGGTCGATGGGCCGCACACCGAAGTCGCAGCCGCCGGGCATGGCCACGGCAGCCTCGCCAAAGCGGCCCAACAGAGCGCCGATGAGATAGTAAGAGGCGCGGATGCGGCGGGCCAGATCATAGGACGGATGGGTGGAACGGATGGCATGGCAATCCAGCTCCACGGCGTGGCGGTTCAGCACCCGGACCCTGGCGCCCAGCTCCTCCAAAATATTCAGCAGCAGCGTAACATCGCTGATCTGCGGGATGTTTTCAATGCGGCAGGTGCCGTCCACCAGCAGGGCGGCGGGGATGATGGCAACGGCGGCATTCTTTGCGCCGCTGATGGTAATTTCACCAAAAAGCGGCCGACCGCCGCGAATAAGATACTGATTCATAAGTGCCCCTTTCGTGAGGTGTTATAGGGAGAGGCAGAGCCTCTCCATCGTCAGCCGCTGCAAAAATATGCAGGGCGCAGTTATTTATCTGCAGCGCATTGGGGAAGGAACCTTCGCCCTGCTGCCTGCGTGCTTCGGAGAGCTTAAAAAAACGTCCAAAACCATGGACTTTAATGGCGCAGAGAGCCCCCGATGGGGTTTCCCGCACACATCCGACCTTACTGTTATAGTAAATTTTTCATTTTTAAGACAATCTGCTACACATGATAGTATACCACATTATTTCTCAAAAGCAATCACCAATATTCCAAAACCGGTGGGAAACTTCTTTAGGAAATTAAGAGGGGCGTAAAAATTGTCCGAATAATTTACAAAAAGGGGTTGACACAGTTTGGGGAAGGGTGTAACATACAGACAACAAACGTATGAGCAATTATTCAAATGAACATTTAAGGAGGGCGGCATGGATCAAATGGAAAAGAATCCGGAGCAGGATTTTCTGTGTCTGGACGAGGCCGGCGTAGAGGCTGTGCGGCGGCAGATGCCCGATGAGGACGACCTATATGACCTGGCAGAATTGTACAAGGTGTTCGGTGACTCCACCCGCGTCAAAATTCTGTATGTGTTGTTCGGCGCGGAGCTGTGCGTGTATGACATTGCAAGGCTCTTGGGCATGACCCAGAGCGCCGTAAGCCATCAGCTGCGTATTCTGAAGAATAACAAGCTGGTGAAGTTCCGCCGGGAAGGCAAAGCTGTTTTTTATGGGCTGGATGACGACCATGTCCGCTCTATTTTGCAGCTGGGCATGGAGCACCTGGGCGATTGAGGAAAGGAGACTACTTACCATGAAAAAGACCTATAAGATCGAAGTGGATTGCGCGGCCTGCGCCGACAAGATGGAGCAGGCTGCCCGGAAGACTCAGGGCGTGGCCGCTGCCACCGTCAGCTTTATGACCCAAAAGATGAAGGTGGAATTTGCCGAGGGCGCCGATGCGGACGCCGTGATGCAGCAGGTGCTGAAGAACTGCAAAAGGGTGGAGGACGACTGCGAGATATTCCTGTAAAAGCTATGCGCAGGACCGGGCGGCGGGGTGAGGGCACCCCGCCCTACGGATAAGCAGGAAAATCGGTGTAGCGGGCGGGGTAGGAACCCGCTTCTACGCAGAGGGGAAAATCATTTGATTATTTTGCCGCCTGCGGGCGGCAAATACTGCGAGGCTTTTTTGAGAGTTTTATGAGCCGGAAACACTGAGGTTGTCGATAAAACGGTAAGATTTGCGATAACGGTGATAACGGTAAGGAAGGGAGTGTGAGGGAAACCCAAGAAGGGTGTCCCTCGCCATTCAAATCAATCGTTTTTGGAACTTTTTCAAAGTTTCAAAAACGCAAACGGCGAGGCAAAAAGTATTTTTGCTGCGCCGGTGTGTGAGGGAAACCCAAGAAGGGTGTCCCTCACCGTTGAAATCAATAGTTTTTGAAGCTTTTTCAAAGCTTCAAAAACTTAGGCAGCGGGGCGAAAAGACTTTTTCGACACGCTGACACTGAAGGAGGCATAAAGGCCGTGACGAAGAAACAGAAAACCAATCTCATCCGGATCATCGTGTCGGCGGTGCTGGTGATCGGAGTATGGGTATCCCCCCTCACGGGATGGCTGGAGGGCGTGCTGTATCTCATCCCGTATTTCATCGTGGGCTACGATATCCTGCTCAAGGCTGTGAAGGGTATCTTCCGGGGCCAGGTGTTCGATGAGAATTTCCTTATGGCTGTGGCCACTGTGGGCGCTATGGCCCTGGGTGATTGGCGGGAGGGCTGCGCCGTTATGGTGTTCTATCAGATCGGCGAGCTGTTCCAAAGCTACGCCGTGGGTAAGAGCCGCCGCAGCATCTCCGACCTGATGGACATCCGCCCGGACTACGCCAACATTGAGTCCGGCGGCGCCCTGGAGAAGGTGGACCCGGAGGATGTAGCCGTGGGCGCCGTCATCGTGGTGCAGCCCGGGGAGCGCATCCCCATTGACGGCGTGGTGACGGAGGGCGAAGCCGCCGTGAACACCAGTGCCCTTACCGGCGAGAGCCTGCCCCGGCAGGTGAAGGCCGGGGATGAGGTCCTCTCCGGCTGTGTGAACCTCAGCGGTCTGCTGCATATCCGGACTACCAAGGAGTTCGGTGACTCCACCGTGGCCAAGATCCTGGATTTGGTGGAAAACTCCAGCATGAAAAAGGCCAAGGCGGAGAATTTTATCACCAAGTTCGCCCGCATCTATACTCCCGCCGTGTGTTATAGCGCCGTGGCCCTGGCGGTGCTGCCGCCGGTGGTGCGGCTCATCATGGGCAATGCGCCTATGTGGAGCGATTGGATTACGAGGGCGTTGACCTTCTTAGTTATCAGCTGCCCCTGCGCATTGGTCATCAGCATTCCCCTGAGCTTCTTCGGCGGCATCGGCGGCGCATCCGCCAAGGGAATTTTAGTCAAGGGCAGCAACTATCTGGAGGCTCTGGCTAAGACCGGCTGTGTGGTGTTCGACAAGACCGGCACCCTTACCAAGGGCGTTTTTCAGGTGCTGGAGACCGCTCCGGAGGGTATGGACGCACAGACCCTGCTGGGGTGGGCGGCTCAGGCGGAGTGCTACTCCAAGCATCCCATCAGCCAGAGCCTTAAATCCGCCTGGGGCGGCCAGGTGGATACCGACCGGGTGACGGACGTGGAGGAGCTGGGCGGCTTCGGCCTAACAGGCCGGGTAGACGGCCATGCCGTAGCCGTGGGCAACCGGCGGCTCATGGAGAAGCTGGGTATTCAGCCTATAGAGCCCCAAAGGGCCGGCACCGTGGTGTATGTGGCTGTGGACGGCGTGTATGCCGGGTGGATCCTCCTGGGTGATGTAGTCAAGGAGCACGCGGCCCAGGCCATCCGGGGCCTGAAGGCAGAGGGCGTCGAAAAGACCGTTATGCTCACCGGCGATGCGGACGCGGCAGCCCGGCAGGTGGCATCCCAGCTGGGGGTGGACGAGGTCCACAGCCAGCTGCTGCCGGCGGATAAGGTCCGGCAGGTGGAGCGGCTGCTGAAAGAGCGCAGGGAGGGCCGGCTCCTGGCCTTCGTGGGCGACGGTATCAACGACGCCCCGGTACTGGCCCGAGCCGACATCGGCATTGCCATGGGCGCTTTGGGCAGCGACGCAGCCATCGAGGCGGCGGATGTGGTCCTCATGGATGACGACCCGGCCAAGATCGCCCTGGCCATGCGCATTTCCCGGCGGACGCTGCGCATCGTGTACGAGAATATCGTGTTTGCCCTGGCGGTGAAGGCGGTGTGCCTGGTGCTGGGCGCCATCGGTATTGCCAATATGTGGCTGGCCATCGGCGCGGATGTGGGCGTGATGGTGCTGGCGGTGCTCAACGCCACCCGGGCCCTGTCGGCTGGAAAAGAGTAAAAAAAGAGGGACAGCCCAAACCGCGCAAAGGAGTTACCCCGCAGCATGAAAAAACTCCGCAAGAGTCATGGCATTGCGAAGCCGGCACACACAGCAGGCGTGGGCCCTTTGCCGGAAAATCCAAAAGCTTTTTGATAGCTCCAAATCTATAAAAAACCTATAAAGGCCGCCTTTTTCAAGGCGGCCTTTATAGGTTTCAGCGTATCAAAAAAGCCTCGCAGAGTTTGCCGCCCGCAGGCGGCAAAGAAATAAAATCATTTTCTCTCGCGACATGTGCGTGAGAGAAAATACCGCTCAGGCTGCCAGTGTGGAATTTGTCCGTCTGCGACGGACAAATTATGCGCGCAGCAGACTGCAATCCTTTTGTCGGAAAAACCCGGAGGGTTTTTCGACAGTCTCAAACCTATAAAGGCCGCCTTTTTCAAGGCGGCCTTTATAGGTTTGAGGATAGAAAGGAAAAGCAATTCATGTTTGAGAATCACTATGGCCATACTATACCCCGGCGGGAATCAATTGTAAAGCGACAAGTATGCATTTTTATATTATATTATGTCATGATTAAATGGAAAATGTTGCAAAAGTCATTGCGAATTCTGTAAAAATGCGGTATAACATAGACTATGACATAGTTTCATGATTAGGAGGGCGGCGTATGGACACCAAAAAGCTGGAGGCGTTGGCCACGGCGGTGCAAACCGGCAGCTTTACCCGGGCGGCGGAGGTGCTGGGCTACACGCAATCGGGCCTGACACACATGATGAACAGCCTGGAAAAGGATATTGGCTTTCCTCTGCTGGTGCGCAGCCGCACGGGGATCCGGCTCAGTGCCGCCGGACAGCGAGTTTTTCCCATGATACAGGATCTGCTCCGGGCGGACGAAACCTTGGAGCGGGAGATCCGCCTCATCAATACCCGCCGGGAGGAGACCATTCGGGTGGCCTCCTATGCCAGCATCGCCATGCACTGGCTGCCGGAGATCATTCAGCGCTTCCGGGATAACCACCCGGATGTGGCGGTGGATGTGCAGATGGGCAGCGTGGAGGAGGTGTATCACTGGGTGCAGGAGGATAAGGCGGATATGTGCTTTGCCTCCTGGCAGGAGTGGTTTACCCTGGATTGGACCCATCTGCGCAATGACCCGCTGCTGGTAATCCTGCCGCCGGATTACGATATGCAGGGCCGGGAGAGCCTGAAGGTACAATCCCTGCAGGGGATGGATTTTCTCATGCCGTCCCCGGGCTTTTATCTGGACATCATGCACGCCCTGGGGGATGTAAAGCCCAATATCCGCGAGACCCATGTCAGCGACAGCGTCATCATTTCTATGGTGGAGCATGGCCTGGGCGCCAGCATCCTGTCCGAGCTGGTGCTCAAGGGCCGCCGGGACAACGTGGTGGCGGTGCCGATGGATCCGCCGGCAGCGCGGGAGCTGGGCATCGCGGTGCGGTCCAAGAAGGAGCTGCGGCCCATGGCCCGGCGGTTTATATCGGAGACAAAAGAAATTCTGGAGAGCATTTGATATGATTTTTGAACCTGTCACGCCGCAGAACGCGGAAAAACTGAGACCCTATTATATAAATTGTGACTATCGCCTGTGCGAGTACTCTGTGGGCGTGAAGCTCATGTGGGGGAGTGTGCTGCACCCGGCCTTCTGCGAGGCGGCAAATTGCCTCATCGTCCGCAATCAGATTGACGGCCGCTATCAGTTTGATTTCCCTGTGCCCGGGCCGGAGGGGGATGTGGACGCGGCTCTGACCCTCATCGAGAAATACTGCACGGAGCAGGGGGTACGCCCGGTGGTCTCCGTGGTACCGGAGGGGGAGGCCGGACGGCTGTTTCTGCGCTACCCGGTAGTGCGGCTCATTAATGAGCGGCCCTGGAAGGACTATATCTACCGCCGGGAGGATCTGGCGGAGTTTGCCGGGAGGCATTACAGCGGCCAGCGCAACCACATCCATAAGTTCCGCAAGCTCTATCCCGATGCGGAATATGTGCCCCTGACGGCGGCAGATGAGCCCCTGCTGGAGCGGTTTTGGCAGGACTATGGGGCGGAGTTTTCCAAGGAGAGTGCCATTGCCAAAAATGAGCTGCGCCTGGCCAAGGAGATGCTGCGGCACCTGGCGGGAGATTGGTTCATGGCAGGGGGCCTGCTCCATGAGGGGCGGCTGGTGGCCATCAGCATGGGTGAGCAGTGCGGCAGTACCATGCAGGTGCATATTGAAAAGGCACTGTACTCCTACCCCGGGGCGTATCCCACCATGGTGCAGGAATTTGCCCGGCACTGTGATGATTCCGTCCGGTGGATGAACCGGGAGGATGACGCCCGGGATAAGGGGCTGCGTATGTCCAAGATGCAGTACCTCCCGGCGGCCCTGGGGGGCAAGCTATGCTTTGAGGTGGGCAGCGAGCTGGACCGCCTTCATGAAATGCCCACCCTGCACTCCGATCGCCTGACCCTGGATGCCCTGAAGGAAAAGGACAAGCTGCCCTATAATGCCCTGTGCCTGGACGAGGAGCGTAACCGCCTGTGGGGCTATGATTGGCACAAGGACTACGATGGCAGCCCCATGGAGGAATATTTCCTCTCGGTGGCCCGGGAGGATTTCCGTCTGCGCCGCTGCGTGAATTTTGCCGTGCGCCTGGGGGAGGACTTCATCGGCGAGGCGGTGCTGTATAACCCCGATTGGCAGGGCGGCATGGAGCTGGGCTGCCGCATTGCCCCGGCCTATGCCGGCCGCGGCTACGGCACCGAGGCCTTTGCCGCAGCGGCAGATTGGGCCCTGTACGGCCTGGGTCTCGCCCGGGTGGTTGCCAAGTGCTTCAAGGAAAATGGGCCCTCCTATAAAATGCTCTCCTCCTGTATGCGGGAGACCGGCCAGGATGAGACATATTTCTATTTTGAAAAAACCATCTGAGGAGATTTTGAAAAAGCGGGCGGGGAAAACCCCGCCCGCTGCGTATTTTCTTGCGCCGGGCGTATGCCCGGTTCTTTTTTTACACATACTTCCGTTAAAGTATGAATAAGCGGAGGGGCAATATGAACCAACCCTTTGACACAAAATGTGCCCAGTTGGATGACCTTTTGGGTGTGGGCCGCAGCTTCGACATGGTGAGCCGGGAGCTGTATGTGGGCGGCCGCCGGGCCAAAATGTGGGTGGTGAACGGCTACGCCAAGGATATGCTCCTGGAGCGGGCCGTGGAAAAGCTGCAGGAGGTAGAGACACTGGATGGTATCTCCGGCGTAGATGAGCTGCTGCGCCGGTATATCACCGTGTGCGACGCTGGGACCAGCCGGGATCGGATGCAGGCGGTGACGGACGTATTTGCGGGCAAGACTCTGCTGATAATAGACGGCTTTTCCGGCGGCATTCTCCTGGACGCCAAGACCTTTCCCACCCGGTCGGTGCAGGAGCCGGATGCAGGCAAGGTCCTCCGGGGCAGCCACGACGGCTTTGTGGAGAGCATTATGGAAAACGCCGCCCTTCTGCGCCGGCGCATCCGGGATCCGGCCCTGACATTGGAGCGGATCCGCCTGGGCGGCCGCTCCCAATGCGACGTGGCTCTATGCTATATGGAGGGGCGGGCGGATGCAAAGACCCTCTCCCAGCTCCGGGAAAAGCTGCGCCGGATCGATCTCCGGTCGGTGTCCATGAGTCAGGAGACCATTGCCGAGGCCATTGCGCCTAAGCAGTGGTACAATCCCTTTCCCAAGGTCCGCTATACCGAGCGGCCGGATGTAGCCACCGCCTCCGTCATGGAGGGGGACATCCTGGTGCTCATCGACAACACCCCCGTGGTGATGCTGCTGCCGGTGTCACTGCTGCGGTTTAATGAGGAGATTAACGACTACTATTTCCCGCCTCTGGTGGGCACCTATCTGCGCATCATCCGCTTTTTCGTCATGCTGCTGAACGTGGTCATTACGCCCCTGTGGTATCTGCTGGCCACGGAGCCCGGCGGCCTGCGGGAGCCCTGGGACTTCCTGCTGGTGGAGGGGGAGTACGCCGTGCCGCTGGTTTTACAGCTGCTGCTGGTGGAGCTGATTATCGACGTGCTGAAGCTGGCGTCCCTGAATACGCCCGATGTGCTGGGCAACTCCTTCAGCATGCTGGGCGCGCTGATCCTGGGCGATTTCGCGGTGCAGTCCCGATGGCTGGTGCCGGAGGTGCTGGTATATATGGCATTTGTAGCGGTGAGCAACTTTGCCCAGCACAGCTTTGAGATGGGCTACGCCTGCAAGCTCTGCCGTATGGCACTGGTGCTGCTTGCCTTTGCCCTGCGCTGGTGGGGCTTTGGCATCGGCCTTTTGGGTGTTCTGGCGCTTATGGCTACCACCAAGCCCATTGCAGGCCGGGGCTACCTCTATCCTCTTATCCCCTGGAACGGAAAGGCCCTGCGCTCCCTGCTTCTGCGCCGCCCGGCCCATAAGGACAACACATAAGACAATGTGCCCCACCAACCGCACCAGCTCCCGTCAACCCCGTCCGTAGGGGACGATGCCCCCATTGTCCCGCCCTATCTTTTCACTTTCCACTTTCCTCTCCTCTCTGCCTCCCCACAATTTTTCTCTCCCCAAAGCCGTTTTGCTTGCCTGCAGGACGGCTTTGTGCTATGATACCATTGAATTTGTGTGGGAAGGGGAGACGCTATGGCTGCTCTGCGGGAAAAACGCCTGTTTCTGCTGGATATGGACGGCACCATTTATCTGGATGACCGGCTCTTTGACGGGGTGATCCCCTTTTTGCAGTATATCCGCCGGGTGGGTGGCCGCTACCTGTTCCTCACCAACAACTCCTCCCGGGGCGTGGAGGGATACATCGAAAAAATGCGCCGTCTGGGCATCGAGACGGAAAGAAGCGATTACCTCACCTCCGTGGATGTCACCATCGCCGCCCTGCAGAGGGAACGCCCTGAGAAAAAGTGCTATGTTTTCGGCACTCGCTCCTTTTATTCCCAGCTCCGGGATGCGGGCATCCCTGTCACAGCTCAGCCCGACCCGGATGTAGACATTCTCCTGTGCGGCTTTGACCGGGAGCTGACGTTTCAAAAGCTGGAGGATGCCTGCATCCTCCTAAATCGCGGGGCGGAGTTTTGGGCCACCAACCCGGATTGGGTCTGTCCCACCTGGTACGGCTCTGTGCCTGATTGCGGCAGCGTCTGCCGGATGCTCACCACCGCCACGGGCCGCACCCCCCGCTTTTTGGGAAAGCCCCAGCCGGATATGGCGGTTCTCGCCATGGCCCGCACGGGCTTTGCACCGGAGCAGACGGTGCTTTTGGGGGACCGGCTCTACACGGACATAGCCTGCGGCGCAGCCGCCGGCATCGACACGGTGTTTGTCCTTTCCGGAGAGGGGACGGAGGCGGATATAGAAAAATTCGGCGTACAGCCCACCTGGGTGCGCCGGGATATTGCGGCTTTGCTGCAGGAATTGGAGGATAATTGAAAAAATTCAATTATCATTTGATTTAAGCTGTTTTTCTCGCCGCTTTCGCGGCAACCGAAAAACATGGCGCTTTTTGACCATTCCTTCTGTTGGTCATTTGTGCCTTGCAACATAGCGGAAAGGAATGGTCATAAAATATGAAACTAAACTATAAGCGGACGATTCTGGTGGGCTTTGCCTTTTTCCTGATCTGCGCCTTTTGGCAGGCCTACGACAATACCATCCCCTTGATCCTGACCAATAAGTTCGGCATGTCCCAGACCTGGTCGGGGGTTATCATGGCGCTGGATAATATCTTAGCTCTGTTTCTGCTGCCTCTGTTTGGCGCCATTTCCGACCGCAGCCACAGCAAAAAAGGGCGCCGCACTCCCTTCATTGTGGTGGGCACCCTCATTGCCGCCGTGGCCCTGGTGGCATTGAGCTTTGTGGATATGGCCCAGCTCAATAATATTAAAGATGTATCTGCCATCGACGACCCCGCTGCCCTGGTGACCATCTATGAAAAGGAGAAGGACGAGACTCTCCTGACCCCCGACGGCGTGAGGTTTACCCTGGCGGATAAGTTCTCTCAGGAGGAGTTCGCCGCCATCCGCAGCCAGATCCAGGACGGCGACAAGACCCACACCAACCCCGACTATACCGATTATGTTGTTCCCGCCCGACAGGCCTACGCCTGGCAGGTAACGGCGGAGAGCCCTGCCACGCTGGTGTTCTTCATCGTTCTGCTGCTGGTGGTTCTGGTGAGTATGGCTACCTTCCGCTCCCCGGCGGTGGCGCTGATGCCGGATGTCACCGTAAAGCCCCTGCGAAGTAAAGCCAACGCCATCATCAACCTTATGGGCTCTGCCGGCGGCATATTGGTCCTGGTGCTGGGCATGGTGTTCGCCACGGCCTCCGTGCGCAACGCCCTTATGAGCTACACCGCCTATTTTGCCGTTATCGCCGCCATTATGCTCACGGCTCTGGTGATCTTCCTGCTCACCGTTCGGGAGCCGGAGTGGGCCGCCCAGATGGTGGAGGATTCCGTTCGCTATGGCCTGGAGGACAAGCCCGCCGAAGCGGAGCAGCTGGCGGAGAACGCGGACGTTGCAGAGCCTGCCGTAGCGGCAGAGCCTGCACAGCCGCAGAAGCAGGGCCTGTCTCCGGAGGAGAAGAAGTCTATGATCTTCATTCTTCTGTCCATCGTTCTGTGGTTTTTCGGCTATAACGCCGTCACCAGTAAATACTCTGTTTACGCCAGCAATATTCTCCATAAGGACTATAATCTCACCCTGATCATCGCCCAGGCGGCGGCCATTATCTCCTACCTGCCCGTGGGAATGATCGCCTCTAAGGTGGGCCGAAAAAAGACCATCCGTGCCGGCGTCATCATGCTGGCCGCGGCCTTTGGCGTGGCGGCTTTCCTGCGGGATAACAGCCCCTCCATGCTTATGAACGCTATGTTCGCCCTGGCGGGCATCGCCTGGGCCACCATCAACGTCAACTCCTTCCCCATGGTGGTGGAGATGTGCTCGGAGCAGGATGTGGGCCGTTACACGGGGCTTTACTACACCGCCTCCATGGCAGCCCAGGTGGCAACGCCCATGCTCTCGGGCCTGCTGATGGATAAGCTGGGCATGACGGTGCTGTTCCCCTATGCGGCGGTGTTCTCCGCGCTGGCCTTGGTGTCCCTGCACTTTGTCCACCACGGCGACAGCCGCCCCGAGGCTAAGAAGGGCCTGGATGCACTGGAGGATATGGATAACTGATATGTGGATCGCTATTTTAATTGTTATTATTCTGCTGCTCCTGGCAGAGATATTCGCCCTGCTGACTATGTGCCGCCGGGGCCATTCCTACTGGAAGCTGCTGCGGAAGTATCGCTATGCCCACCGGGGCTACCACGGAAAGGATCTGGCCCCGGAAAACTCGATCCTTGCCTACAAGGAGGCCATCCGCCGGGGCTTCGGCGTGGAGCTGGATGTGCATCTGATGCAGGACGGAAATCTGGCCGTTATCCACGATGCAAGCCTTTTGCGTACCGCCGGGGCCGATGTGCTGGTGGAGGACCTGACGGCCCGGGAACTGAAAGCCTACCGCCTGGAGGGCACCGACGAGGAAATTCCCCTTTTGGAGGAGGTACTGCCCCTGTTTGAGCAGAGCGGCCTGCCCTTGGTGGTGGAGCTGAAGGCGGAGCGGGGGAACCACGATGCCCTGGCCGCCGCCACCTGCGCCATGCTGGATAAGTATAAGGTGCTGTACTGCATTGAGTCCTTCGACCCCCGGTGCATCCGGTGGCTGAAAAAGAATCGCCCGGAGATCGTCCGGGGCCAGCTCAGCGAAAACTTTCTCCGCCACGGCGACGGCGGCAATATGCCCAAGGCACTGCTGTGGGCCCTGGGAAACCTGCTGACCAATTGCCTGGCCAAGCCTGATTTCATCGCCTATCGGTTTTCTGATCGGGATAATTTCTGCCTGCGCTGGTGCCGGCGGTTCTATCATGTCCAGGAGATCAACTGGACCATTATCACAAAAGAGGAGATGCGCGCGGCGGAGTCTGCCGGAAATCTGGTGATTTTCCAGGACTTCGATCCTCGCCTGTAAAGCTATGAGAGTTATCACAGGATCTGCCCGGGGCAGACGGCTAAGGGAGCTGGAGGGTCTGGAGACCCGCCCTACCACGGGGAAGGTCAAGGAGGCCCTGTTCTCCGTTATTCAGTTCGATATTGAGGGCCGCCGGGTGCTGGATCTATTTGCAGGTACCGGTCAGCTGGGCATCGAGGCCCTGAGCCGGGGCGCTGAAAGCGCCGTGTTCGTGGAGCGGCGCAAGGACGCCCTCCAGGCTGTCCGGGAAAACCTGGAGGCCTGCGGCCTTTCAGACCGGGCCCGGGTGGTGAACGGCGATGCCATGAGCTACCTGAAGTCCGGTGAAAAGTTCGACCTGATTTTCCTGGATCCCCCCTATGCCTCCGGCCTCTTAGAGCAGGCGCTGGAGGACATCGCAAGGTTTGACATTTGCCGCAGACATGGTATAATTGTGGCGGAAAGTGCGGCGGATAAGACCCTGCCCCCGCTCAGCAGCCCCTATTCGATATACAGAGAGTATCGCTACGGCAAAATAAAACTCACTGTATACCATAGAAACGAGGATTGACCCCATGAAAATAGCCATCTATCCCGGCAGCTTTGACCCCATTACGCTGGGACATCTGGACATCATTCGCCGCGCTGCCCTGTGCTTTGACAAGGTGTTTGTGTGCGTGATGGATAACTGCGACAAGAAATCCCACATGTTTCCGGCGGAAAAGCGGCTGGAAATGCTGTGCCGGTCCGTGGAGGAGCTCCCCAATGTGGAGGCGGAGCTGTACCGCGGACTATTGGCGGACTATGCCCGGGAGAAAGGGGGGCACGTCATTGTCAAGGGTCTGCGCAATGCCACGGATTTCGATCTGGAGTATCAGATGGCCGCCATCAACCGGGGCATTTGGGCAGAGCTGGAGACGGTGTTCCTGCCGGCCAGCGTTGAATATCAGCACTTCAGCTCCACCATGGTGCGGGAGATGATTCGCTACAGACAGCCATTGGAGAAATATGTTCCCCGGGCGGTAGCCGAGGAACTCAAACAGAAAACGGAGTAATTGAAACGGGGAGGATATACCATGGAAGAAAAAGATCTGCAGCGCCTGCTGGATATGCTCTACGGCATGATCGACGAAGCTAAGAGCGCCCCCTTCAGCGCCGAAAAATGCACCATCAACCGTGACGAGGCCCTGGACATTCTCACGGAGATCCGCAGCCGTATGCCCTTGGAGATTAAGAAGGCTCAGGAGCTGATCCGCGCCCGGGAGGAGTATATCGCCTCCGCCAAAAAGGAGGTGGAGAAGATGCTCCGGCAGGCCGAGCTGGACGCGAAAACCATCGTCTCCGAGAGCGAGACGCTGCAGCGGGCCCGGATGAAATCCGCTGAGATCATCCACCGAGCCGAGGAGCGCACAAATGAGCTGTATCGGGTGGCCAACTCCTATACCGAGGATGCCCTGCGCCGCACGGAGGAGGCTATTCAAATGGCCCTGGACGAGGTGCGCCAATCCCGCACCCGCTTCCGCGCTGCCTCCAATGAGCAGATGCAGCAGATCCGCAGCGGAAATGCCTCCTCCAGCGAAGAAAAGTCGGAGGAAAATGAGGAAAACTGACAAATTTCGACCTGAAAATTCGTTAAAACTCACAAAACGACTCTGAGCTTTTCGGAGAGACTTTTCTGTAGTCCCATATATCGTATTTGAAAAAAGCATCCGCTACTATATATAGTAACGGATGCTTTTTTGTATTCCACAAAACAAAAACAGGTGTTCTATTTTAAGGGGAAAACTAAAAAAATCAGCCGCTTTTTGCAGGAAATATGTTCCAATTATGGGGAAAAATATTCTTGCAATTTAGCGGCTGATTTACTATACTGTAAACATGAAGTGGGGAGATGTGGGGGTAGTGCCCATATTTGTGGGGTATAATCCCACAATTTCCCATAAAAACCATGGAAGGAGGAGCAGCCGTGACCGGACAATATGCACATAATATTGACGCCAAGGGGCGGCTGTTCATCCCTGCCCGCCTGCGGGAGGAGCTGGGCCAGACCTTCCATGTGACCGTGGGCCTGGACCACTGCCTCTCCGTCTATTCCGATGAGAGCTGGGCCACCTTTACGGACAAGGTCCGGGCCTTGCCCTACAGCAAGGCTAAGGCCCTGCGCCCCCTGTTTGCCAACGCCGTGGATTGTGAGCCCGATGCACAGGGCCGCATCCTCATCCCCACCAAGCTTCGGGAGTACGCCGGTTTGCAAAAGGAAGTGGTGGTCATCGGCAGCTTTGACCGGGCGGAGATCTGGAATGCTGAGCGCTGGGCCAGAGAGGAAGCTATGGCCTTCGACAGTGGCTCTTTGGAGCAGGCTATGGAAGAAATGGGGCTGTGAGCCATGGGATTTGACCGCAACGCCGCCGACGACCAGGCCTTCGGCCACAAGCCGGTCCTGCTGGACGAGTGCCTGGACGCGCTGGATATAAAGCCGGAGGGCATTTACTTGGACGGCACCCTGGGCCGTGCCGGCCACTCCCTGGAAATTGCCAAAAGGCTCACCACCGGCCGGCTTATCTGCCTGGACCGGGATGAGACCGCCATTGAGGCGGCGAAGATTCGCCTGGCGGATTATAAGGACCGGGTGACCCTGGTGCACAGCAACTTCAGCCGCATTGCCGATGTTCTTCGGGAGCTGGATATTGACGGCGTGGACGGGATGCTTTTCGACCTGGGTGTCTCCTCTCCGCAGCTGGATGAAGCGGACCGCGGCTTCTCCTATATGCACGACGCGCCCCTGGATATGCGCATGGACCGCACGGCGGCCCTCACCGCCCGGGACGTGGTGAACGATTGGAGCTATGAGGATCTGCGCCGCATCCTCTTTGAATATGGCGAGGAGCGCTATGCCCCGGCCATTGCCAGGGCTATTGTAAGCCGCCGCCAGGAGAGTCCCATCGAGACCACCGGCCAGCTGGTGAGCATCATTCGCGGCGCCATGCCCCCGGCAGCCTTGCGGGAAAAGCAGCACCCGGCCAAGCGCAGCTTTCAGGCTATCCGCATCGCTGTGAACGATGAGTTGGGGGAGCTGCCGCCCATGCTGAAAGCGGCGGCGGAGCTTTTGCATCCCGGCGGACGGCTGGCCGTCATCAGCTTTCATTCCCTGGAGGACCGCATCATCAAAAAGACCCTGCAGGAGCTGGCCACCGGCTGCACCTGTCCGCCGAATTTTCCGGTGTGTGTGTGCGGCAAGAAACCGAAAATGAAGCTCGTCAGCCGCAAGCCCATCGTGGCCGGTGAGGCAGAGCTGGTCTATAATCCCCGGGCCCGCAGCGCCAAGCTCCGTGTGGCGGAAAAGCTTTAAAGCCCGGCGAAAAAATTTACTTTTTAGAAATTGACAAAATCACAAAAGAAAGGAAGCGGAAACCATGGCACAGAGCAATGATCGGCGCAGATATGGATATACGGACGGTTCCCTGGCATACGATCTGGATGCCCTTGCCAGAGAGCGCGCACTGGATGATGCCGGTCGCATGGAGCCCCAGCGCCGGGAGCCGGTGGCGGCCCCCAGACGGCAGAGCGTCGCCCGTCCTGCGGCAAAGCTCTCCCCGCTGGTTTTGGCCTGCGCGGCGGTGCTGACGGGCCTGGTGGTGGTGCTGCTCATGGGCTACGTGCGCCTGACAGAGGTTTCTGCGGATATTTCGCAGATCAAAACGGAGATGGGCCAGCTGGAGGAGCGCCATGTAGCGCTGCTGACCCAGTATGAAAAGACCTTTGACCTGGCCACTGTGAAGCGCGTGGCCGAGGAGGCCGGCATGACCAAGCCCACCGCCGGTCAGGTGGAGTACCTGGAGCTGCCCGCCGCCGACAGCACGGTGGTGTACCGCTCCGATGCGGGCACCGCCCTGGAGAATATCGCGGAAAGCATTTCCCACGCTCTGGGGTCCGTGGTGGAATATTTCCGGTGAGCCGCCCCATATAGTAGGGATATACAACAAGGAGTAAGAAGGTGACTTCTTGCTCCTTCCTTTGGTATAATAGATAGGAAAAAATGCGAAAGGAGCTGAGACCATGGCCCAAAACGGCGGTGAGATCAATCGGAAAAGCGAAAAAGTGCGCCGCGCCAATCGGATTATTCAAAATCGCACCATGATCCTTATGGCGGTTTTGGGTGTGCTGGTATTTTTGATCCTGGTCATCAAGCTCTTTTCTCTGCAGATCCTGCGCCACGACGAGCTGGAGGCCAAGGCCCTGGACCAGCAGACCCGCAGCACGGAGGTTGCCGCCACCCGGGGTACGATCTATGACCGCAACGGCAATATCATGGCCATTTCCGCCACGGCGGAAACGGTATTTCTCTCCCCGCTGGAAATGGACCGCGCTCTCAGCGACAAGGATAATCCCGTTGCCTGGACCAAGGACAGCGTGGCACAGAAGCTCTCGGAGATCCTGGAGATCAACAAGGAGGGCATCCTGAAAAAAATGGAGCGCACGGACTCCCAGTATGAGGTGCTCAAGCTTCGGGTGGAGGAGGATGTGGCCGATCAGATCCGCACCTTCATCAACGACGAGGGCGTTGTGGGCGTGTACATGGTCACCGATGCCAAGCGCTATTACCCCTATGCCACGCTGGCCTCCCAGATCATCGGCTTTGTGGGCACGGATAATTATGGCCTGTATGGGCTGGAGGCCCGGTATAACGACGTATTGGACGGCGAGACGGGCCTGGTGGTGTCCACCAAGGATCCCACGGGCAGCGACATGCTCTACGGCTATGAGCAATACTATAAAGCGCAGAACGGAAGCGACATTGTGCTGACGCTGGACGCAACAGTGCAGTACTATGTGGAGAAGGCCCTGAGCGAGATGGTGACCTCCACTGAGGCTCAGGGGGCTACGGGCATCGTCATGGATGTGGAGACCGGGGCGGTCTTGGCCATGGCCTCCAGCCCCACCTATGATTTGAACGATCCCTCCGCCGTCTATGAGAGCAGGCTTGCGTCCCTGGTGAAGGACGGCCAGCTGGATCTGGCGGATGCCCAGCTGCGCCAGTGGCGCAACCGGGCCATCAACGACACCTATGAGCCCGGCTCTACCTTCAAGGTGCTGACCCTGGCGGCGGCCCTGGAGGAGGGAGTCATTGACGAGAACACCACCTTTGACTGCACGGGCTCCATCCATGTGCTGGACGCCACCATCCATTGCAGCAATCGCGCCGGCCACGGACATCAGACCCTGGAGCAAACGGCGGGCAACTCCTGCAACCCGGCCTTCATCACCTACGGGCTGCGCCTGGGTACGGAGAAGTTCTACCGCTATATGAAGGATTTCGGTCTGGTAAACGGCAGCGGCATCGACCTGGAGGGCGAGGCCCTGGGCATTTTTGCCCCTCAGGAAACAGCCTCGGAGCTGGATCTGGCCTGCTATGCCTTCGGCCAAAACTTCAACACGACCCCTGTGGCCCTGATTTCCGCCCAGGCCGCCTGTATCAACGGCGGCTATCTCCACACCCCCTATGTGGTGGAGCGGGTGGTGGACAGCGAGGGAAACGTTCTCTCCAGCCATGACTCCACCCCCGTGCGCCAGGTGGTCAGCGAGGAGACCTCCGCCTTGGTGCGCCAGTGCCTGGAATATGTGGTCTCGTCCGGTACGGGCCGCAATGGCCAGGTCCACGGCTACCGCATCGGCGGCAAGACCGGCACGGCGGATAAGGGCAACACCGGCGAGGTGGTGCTGTCATTCATGTGCTTCGCACCGGCGGACGATCCCAAGTATATCATGCTCCTGACTCTGGATTCGCCCACTGGGGAGGGACGGGGCGGCGGCGGTACGGTAGCTCCCTACGCCAGCCGGATCATGGGCGAGATACTGCCCTATCTGGGCGTGGAGCCCTCCTACTCGGCAGAGGAGCTGCTGGGCTCTGACACCACGGTGAACTACGTCATCGGTATGACCGTGGCGGACGCCGAGGAAAAGCTTAAATCCAAGGGCTTTTCAGTGAAGGTCGTCGGCGACGGTGACACCGTCACCGATCAGACTCCGGAGGGCGGCACAGTGATCCCCGGTAAATCCCGGGTGATCCTCTATGCCGGCTCCGAAAAGCCGGATACACTCTGCACAGTACCCTCCCTGGTGGGTCTGTCCCCCAGCGAGGCGAATATGGCGGTGAGCAGCGCGGGCCTCCTGCTGCGCTTCACCGGAACCACAGATAGCGGCTCGGGCAGCGTTCGGGTCATCAATCAATCGGAAGCCGCCGGCGCACAGGTGGAGGCGGGGACAGTGATCTCCGTCCAACTCAGCGACAGCGGCGTAACGGATTAGCCATGTGGTTTGCGGTGGAAAGGAGCGGGCTGAATGCGTTTGCGGGAGCTGCTGGAGGGAACGGAGATCACTGCACTGACGATATCACCGGATACGGAGATCACCCATGTGTGCGCGGATTCCCGCCGGGCCCGGAAAGGCAGCCTGTTTGCAGCGGTGCCGGGTACCCTGTGTGACGGCGCCCTGTACGCCCGACAGGCGGTGGACCGCGGCGCCGCGTGCGTGCTATGCCGGCAGGAGATGCCGGGCCTTCCCTGCGCGGCGGTGCCGGATGTGCGAGCTGCCCTGGGCAAAATTGCCTGCACCTGGTATGAAAACCCCGCCGCCCGGCTGACGGTCCTGGGCGTTACCGGCACCAACGGCAAAACCACCACCACCTATCTCCTGCGCCACATCCTGCGCAGTGCGGGAATAAAGACCGGCCTCATCGGCACGGTGCAGAACCTGGTGGAGGAGCAAATGCTCCCGGCCCGGCGCACCACGCCGGATGCGTTGGAGATCCAAAGCCTGCTGTGCCAAATGGCGGACGCGGGCTGCACCCACGCAGTGATGGAGGTCTCCTCCCATGCCCTAATGCAGCACCGGGTGGAGGGCATAACCTTTGCCGAGGGCATTTTCACCAACCTTACCGAGGACCATTTGGACTATCACGGCACTATGGAGCGCTACTGCGGCGCCAAGGCGAAGCTGTTTCACGCCAGCCGTGGGGCGGTGTGCAATGCAGACGACCCCTGGACAGAGCGTATGCTCCGGGGCGTGACCTGCCCGGTGACGCGCTATGGTCTCCAAAACCCTGCCGACCTGTGGGCGGAGGGAATCACCCTGCAGGAGCGGGGCGTAACCTTCGCAGCCTGTACAGCGCGGGAATGTATTCCGGTGCGCTTGGGTGTGCCGGGGCGGTTTTCGGTGTATAATGCATTGGGGGCCATGGCTGCCTGCAGACAGCTGGGCATCCCATTGGCGGACAGCGCTGCCGCATTGGCCGCCTTCCCCGGCGTAAAGGGCCGCATGGAGGTGGTGGCCACCCCCGGAAAGCCCTATACCCTGCTCATTGATTATGCCCACACTCCTGACGCCCTGGAAAACGTGCTGAAAACCGTCCGGGGCTTTGCAGGTGGTCGGGTCATCGCCGTCTTTGGCTGCGGCGGCGACCGGGAAAAGGAAAAACGGCCCCGGATGGGCCGCATCGCCGGGGCTCTGGCGGATCTGGTGGTCGTCACCAGTGACAATCCCCGTTCCGAGGAGCCCATGGCCATCATCCGGGATATCCTCCCGGGTCTTGCCGGGGCGGAGGAGCGATATGTGGTGGAGCCGGATCGCCGGGCGGCCATCGCCCTGGCTATGGATTTGGCTGCGCCCGGGGATGTAGTCATCCTGTGCGGGAAAGGACATGAGACGTATCAGGAGATCGGCAGCAAAACGCTCCCCTTGGATGAGCGGGAGGTTGTGCGGTCCCTGCTGTAAATACACAACAAAAGAGGCCCCATGGGGGCGGAAAGAGGAACAAGAACTATGATCCTTCAAGTGATTTTGGCCTGCGTGATCTGCTTTGCCATCACGGCTGTGGCCGGGAAGCTTTTGATCCCTGAGCTGGTGAAGCTCAAGGCCGGACAGAGCATCAAGGAGATTGGCCCCACCTGGCACATGACCAAGCAGGGTACCCCCACTATGGGCGGGCTGATGTTCATCATCGGCATCGGCATCACGGTGGTGATTTTGGGCTGGAAGGGCATGGTGCAGGGGGACTTTACCCATATCTATGTATACCTGTTTGCCCTGGTATTCGGCGTCATCGGCTATATTGATGACTATCAGAAGGTGAAGCACCACCGCAACACCGGCCTCACCGCCATTCAAAAGTTCCTGCTGCAGCTGGCGGCGGCGGTGGCGTTTCTGTGCCTGCTGCGGGCGGAGGGCCATCTGAGCCCCAACCTGTATATTCCGTTTTTTAACACCTACGTCGTGCTGAACTGGGTGGTCTACATGATCCTGGCCGCCTTTATCATCGTGGGTACGGTGAACGCCGTGAACATTACCGACGGATTGGATGGCCTGTCCACCAGCGTTACCATCCCGGTGGCGGCGTTCTTCGCGGTGCTGGGCGTGGTGTGGAAGGGCTTTCCCCAGCTGGGCGTCTTTGGCGGCGCCATGGCAGGCGGCCTGCTGGCGTTCCTGCTGTATAACCACTACCCCGCCAAGGTCTTTATGGGCGATACCGGCTCCCTGTTTTTGGGCGGCGCGGTGGCGGCTTTGGCCTTTGCCTATGACATGCCCTTGGTGCTGATCCCCGTGGGCATCGTGTATATCTGCGAGACTCTGTCGGATATCCTGCAGGTGGGCTATTTCAAGCTCACCCACGGCAAGCGTATTTTCAAGATGGCTCCGCTGCATCATCACTTTGAGATGTGCGGCTGGAAGGAGACCAAGATTGTGGCGGTGTTTACCACGGTGAGCGTGATTTTCTGTGCCCTGGCCTACCTGGGCGTTATGAACCGCTTCGCATACTGAGCCGGCAGCAAAAACCAACGGAAGGGAGGGGAGATCTGTGCAGCAATCGGCCATTCATAAGCGCCTGGCATTCAGGAGCAGGAGCACCCGGCGTCCGCCGCGTCAGGCTTCCCGCCCGGAGAGTATTCCCCGGGCCCTGGCGGGCCGGATGGATCTTCCGTTTCTGCTTTTGACCATTTTGCTCACGGTGCTGGGCCTGGTGATGCTGTTTTCCGCCAGCTTCCCCTCCGCCAGCTACAAGCAGGGCGACCCGGCCTATTTCTTAAAGCGGCAGGCCATATTTGCCCTGCTGGGCATGGCCGCCATGGTCGTTATGAGCCGCATGGACTATCATCGCCTGCGGGGCATGGCAAAGATATTGATGTATGTGTCCATCTTCCTGCTGGTCCTGGTGCTGGTGCCCGGTGTGGGCATCAAGGAAAACGGCGCCACCCGGTGGCTGGGCAAGGTGGGCGTGCTGACGTTCCAGCCCTCGGAAATCGCGAAGCTGGCCATTATCGTGTTCTTTGCCGACAGCATTTCCAAAAAGAAAAACCTCATGGAGAGCTTCAAATACGGCGTTCGGCCTTACCTCCTGACACTGGCATTTTTTTCGGGCCTGATGCTGCTGGAGCCACACCTATCCGGTACGATTCTGATTGTGGGCACAGGCGTTGTGCTGATGATCGTGGGCGGCATCGATAAGCGCTGGGCCATCGGCGGCATCGGCAGCGTGGCTGCGCTGGGCTTTACCTATGTGAAGCTGGTGGAGGCCGGGGTCATCTCCTACGGCGCGGACCGCATCCGCATGTGGGAGGACCCGTGGATCGACGCCCTGGACGAGGGCTATCAGATGTGCCAAAGCCTCATTGCCATTGGCTCCGGTGGACTCACGGGCGTGGGCTTGGGCAAGGGACGGCAGAAGTTTTTGTACCTGCCCGAGGAGCATAACGACTTCATTTTTGCCGTGGTGTGCGAGGAGCTGGGGCTCATCGGAGCCGCACTGGTGATGCTGATTTTTGCGCTGCTGATCCTGCGGGGCTTCTGGATCGCTCTCCAGGCCCGGGATCGCTTCGGCGCGCTGCTGGTGGTGGGCATCATGACCCAAATCAGCCTGCAGACCTTTTTGAACATTGCGGTGGTGTCGGGCCTGGTCCCGGCCACGGGCATTTCCCTGCCCTTTTTCAGCTACGGCGGCACGGCCTTGGCCCTGCAGCTGTTTGAAATGGGCATTGTACTCAGTGTATCCCGGCAGATTCCGGCACCCCGGGGCGGATAAGAGGAGGACAGCTATGAAAGTGATTTTTACCTGCGGCGGCACGGCGGGCCATGTAAATCCGGCCCTGGCTCTGGCCGGCTATATGCGCAAGCAGGACCCCACGGTGGAGATTTTGTTTGTGGGTACCCCTAACGGCATTGAGCGCGGCCTGGTGGCCGAGGCGGGCTATGACTACCGGGGCATCGAGGTGGGCAGCTTTGAGCGGTCTATGGACCTGGACAGCCTGCGCCATAACGCCAAAAGCGCTGTGGAGCTTCTGACTCTGCGCCGCCGGGCCCAAGCAATTTTGCGGGAGTTCCCGGCGGACCTGGTGGTGGGCACCGGCGGCTACGCCAGCTATCCTATGGTAAAGTATGCCGCCCTGCAGGGCATCCCCACGGCGGTGCATGAGGCAAATATGATCCCGGGCCTTACCACCCGGATGCTGGAAAAGCATGCCGCCCGCATTATGGTGGGGTTTGAGGAGTGCCGCATACACTATAAGCATCCCGAACGCATCGTGGTCACCGGCACACCGGTGCGCGGCGACTTTTTTGACATGTCTCATGACGAGGCCAAGGCTTCGCTGGGTATCCCCGCGGAGCAGCCCCTGGTGGTGTCCTTCTGGGGCAGCCTGGGCGCCAGCACCATGAACCGGCAGATGCTGGATTTCTTTGAAAAAGAGCGCTCGGACGGCTACCCCTTCCGGCATATCCACGCCGCCGGCGACAGAAGCTGGACCTGGATGCAGCCGGAGCTGGAGCAGCGGGGGCTAACGGAGGATCCCCACCTGGATGTGCGTCCGTATATCCATAATATGGCGGTGGTGATGCGGGCGGCGGACCTGGTGATCTGCCGGGCCGGCGCATCTACCATCAGCGAGATCACCGCCCTGGCGCTGCCTACTATCATCGTGCCGTCCCCGTATGTGGCCAACGACCACCAGGTGAAAAACGCCCGGATCCTGGCTCAGCACGGCGGCGCCTGCCTCATCCGTGAGGAGGAGTCCAGCGGCGATAAGCTCTATCGTACCGCCCGGGATATTTTGGCCAGCCCCACCCGCCGCGCCTCCATGAGCCGGGGCATGGCGGAGCTGGGTATTTTGGATGCCACAGAGCGCATCTATCAGACTGTGATGGAGCTGGTGAAGTAAAAGAGCAGTACGCACTTTGCTCATAGCACCTATAGGCTTCCCCCGGCATAGGATGGCGTACATTCTATGAAAAACGGGGGAGGAATATGAGCGTCATTTTGGTGGAGGGCGGCAGGAAGCTCTCCGGTGCGGTGACGGTGCAGGGAGCCAAAAACAGTGTGCTGCCCATGCTGGCGGCCACGGTACTCTGCCCCGGCGTCTGCTGCCTGCGGGGGTGTCCCGCCCTCAGCGATGTGGATACGGCCGTGCAGATCATCCGGCATCTGGGCGGCACCGTTCACCGGGAGGGACCGGATTTGGTGGTGGATACCCGCCAGATTACCGGCTGCGAGATTCCGGAGGAGCTGATGGGCCGCATGCGCTCGTCGGTGATGTTTTTGGGGGCGATTTTGGGCCGCTGCGGGGAGGCGGTGTGCTCGCAGCCCGGCGGCTGCGACCTGGGACCCCGGCCTATCGACCTGCATCTGTATGCGCTGCGCGCCATGGGCGCGGAAATTGAGGAAAAAAGCGGCCGCCTGCGGTGCCGGGGCGCTGCCCTGCACGGGGCAGAAATATTCCTGCGTACACCCAGTGTGGGAGCTACGGAGAACGCCATTCTGGCGGCCTGCGCCGCCTCCGGCACGACGGTCATATCCAACGCCGCACGGGAGCCGGAAATCATGGAGCTGCAGGACTTTCTAAGGGCCATGGGTGCATGCGTCCAGGGAGCCGGCAGCGCCACCGTGGTGGTGGAGGGACGGAAAAAGCTCCACGGCTGCACCCATCGGGTGCGTCCGGACCGCATTGTGGCGGCTACATATCTGTGCGCAGCGGCCGGTGCGGGCGGCTGTGTATACCTGCACCGGGCGGATTATCGCCACCTGGCAGCGGTGCTGTGCATCCTGCAGAAAAGCGGCTGCGAGATCTGCAGCGACGGCGGGGGCATCTGCCTGAAAAGCGGCGGCCGATTGCGGGGAGTACCGCCGGTGCGAACCTCGCCCTATCCGGGCTTTCCCACCGATGACCAGGCCCTCCTGATGGCGGCGCTTACAAGGAGCCGCGGCTCCACGGTATTTGTGGAGAACCTGTTTGCCGATCGGTTCCGCCATGTGCCGCAGCTCATTAAAATGGGTGCGCAGATTCGCACTCAGGGCCAAACGGCCATCGTCACCGGGGTGCAGCGGCTGCAGGGCGCCGCTGTGCAGGCCACAGACCTGCGTGGCGGCGCGGCCCTGGTGGTGGCGGGGCTGCAGGCACGGGGCGTCACCCGGGTGGAGCAGATCCATCACATCGAGCGGGGCTACGCCGATATAGTGGGTGATCTATCGGGCCTGGGGGCCTGCATATACAGAGAAGACTAAACGAAAGCAGAGGTGTCATATGAGCGGCCGAAACAGACGCAGACGCAGAAAAAGAAAGGGGAGCTTTTCCTTTTTATATAAGCTGCTGGTGTTTTTTGTCATCTGCGGCGCCATTGTGGCTGCCCTGGCCGTATTTTTCAAGGTGGACACCATTGAGGTCACCGGCAACAGCCGCTATACCGCCCAGGAAATCGCCGACAGCGGCGGCATCCATGTGGGCGATAACCTGTTCCTTGTCAATAAATTCAGCGCTGCGGAGGCCATCACCCGCAGCCTGCCCTATATTTCCAGCGTGCGCATTAGCCGCAAGCTGCCGGATACCCTCTGCATCCAGGTGGAGGAAAATGCTGCCCTCTGCGCCATTGAGCAATCCGGCGGCGATTGGATTTTGAGCGGCAGCGGTAAGCTGGTGGAGCAGGCCGCGGCGGGGGAGGAGGTAACGCGCATCGTCGGGCTGACGCCGGTGGACCCCCAGGTGGGCATGCCCCTGCAGGTGCCCGATGAGCAGGGATCCGCCAAGGAGAGCCTATTGCAGCTGCTCCGGGCGCTGGAGCAGAGAGACGCCCTCGGCCGCTGCCAGCAGATCAGCGTGGCCGACGCTGCAATCATTACCCTGCGCTTTGACGGACGGTTTGACGTACTCCTGTCCCCGGATGATGATTTCGGATATAAGCTGGACTGCCTTTTGGCCGTGGTGGATACCAAGCTGGAGCAAAATGAAAAGGGGACCATCGACCTGACGCGCAAGGAAGTGCGCTTTATCCCCGGATAATCTTTTCGGGAAAATACCGGGGAATACTTGACCCGCAGGGGAAACTGTAATAAAATAACTTTGGTATAGCAGCAGCGAAACCATTCAGCTAACGGTGGGCAAATTCTTGCCGCCCGATGGTTAAACGGATGATAAAACTGCCATTTCACATAATCTGCAGCAGGAGGAAAAGACATGGCATTTGCAATGGATACAGGGGTAGAGAATGTCGTCAGCATCAAGGTCATCGGTGTTGGCGGCGGCGGAAATAATGTGGTCAACCGCATGGTTACGGACGGCATCAAGGGTGTCGATTTTGTGGCCGTGAATACGGATAAGCAGGCACTGAATTCTTCTGCTGCCAGCTATAAGATTCAGATCGGCGAGAAGCTCACCGGCGGCAAGGGCGCCGGCTCCAATCCCGAGGTGGGCCGCAAGGCTGCCGAGGAGAGCCGCAATCAGCTGGCCAAGGCCCTGGAGAATACCGACATGGTCTTTGTCACCGCCGGTATGGGCGGCGGCACCGGCACCGGCGCTGCCCCTGTGGTGGCGGAGGCTGCCAAGGAGCAGGGCGTTTTGACTGTGGGCGTGGTGACAAAGCCCTTTGCCTTTGAGGGCCGCAAGCGCATGACGCAGGCTGAGCAGGGCATTGAGGAGCTGCGGGGTAAGGTGGATTCCCTGGTTATCATTCCCAACGAGCGGCTAAAATACGCCACTGATCAGAAGATCACCTTTGCCAATGCCTTTGAAATCGCAGACGATGTGCTCCGCCAGGCAGTGGTGAGCATTTCAGACCTGATCCGAGATACCGGCTTTATCAATCTGGATTTTGCCGATGTCACCGCTGTGATGAAGGATGCCGGCTTGGCCCATATGGGCGTAGGCCGCGCCGCCGGCAAGGGAAAGGCCGAGGAGGCTGCCCGTATGGCCATTTCCAGCCCCCTGCTGGAGACCAGCATCCAGGGTGCCAAGGGTGTTCTCATCAATGTCACCGGCTCCATGGACATCGGCCTGGAGGAGGTGGAGCAGGCTGCCACCCTGGTGCAGGAGGCGGTGCATCCTGATGCGCTGACCATCTTCGGCGCCACCTTTGACGAGAATCTGGATGACGAGATCCGCGTCACCGTCATCGCCACCGGCTTTGCCGAGCCGGACGGGGCCGCTAAGCCTGCCGCTTCTGCCGCTGCCAAGGCAACCGAGGAAAAGCCCGCTGCAGAGCTGGAGGCTGAGTCCGAGGAGGAGGCCCGGCAGCTGCGGGAGGAGCAGACGCATTTTGACGACATCCTCAAGATATTTGAGCGGAGCTAAATTAAATCGCTTCCATAATTCGATCTGGTCTCTGCTGTTAACATCAAATCGTCAGCGTGGTTTCCACAACCGGCTTCTTAAATCCCGGCGTATACCGTTTGTCCGGTACTCCCTTTGCCATAGAACAACACCCCATTTGTTAGACAAGTATGATAGAATGCTTGTCTAACAAATGGGGTGCTGTTTAGTCCCTGGGGAACGCTATTTTTCCGCGATATGAATTTGTTCTGCCTTCGGCACATACCGGATCACCTCCCCTACAGCCCTTCAAACAGCAGATTTCGGTCTGCCGGCGTATCGATACCTGGCACGGTGCCGCTGTGGTCATACTGCCACAGGGCCGCATGGTAGTAAAAGGAGGGATACTTACCCGGCTCCGCTATCCAAAGCGTGTAGTCCTTGAGAGGGGAGAGATTATAGGTGTGGTAGCCTATTTGGAGGTTAAAGTATGTGCCGGCGGTGTAGCCGGCCTGCTCTATGGCCCGGCAGAAGGCGGCGGCGCAGGCCGTGACGGTCTTGCCGTCCAGGCCGTTGGCGCGGCCCTCCTCGGCAGTGACAGTTTCCCAATCATAAAAAATCGGCAGCTCCAAAGGCCGGCCGGCCAGCATTTGCAGCACAAAAGCGGCTTCCTCCTGAGCCTCCGCTACGGAGACGGCCTGGGAGAAGAAGTACACACCCCGGCGCAGCCCGGCTGTCCCGGCGGCGCTGTAGTTCTCCTCAAAAAAAGTGTCCTGCTCCAGGCTGCCGCTGACGTACCGGCGATAGCCGCAGCGGATCACGGCGAAATCAATGCCGCCGTCGGCCACCTCCTGCCAGCGGATCTCCCGCTGCCATTCGGACACATCTACCCCCTGGCTGGCAGTGTACCGGCTGCCGGTGTAGAGCACGGCATCGCCCTGGCGGGTGAAGTCGCCGCTGTCCAGGGTGTTGGCGGGCAGGGCCGGATCCGGCACGATGTATATGGTGCCGACTCCGTCATTGACCGGGACGGTGCCGCTTTGGCGCAGAACCGGCCACAACAGCTCAAGTGCGGCCAAAGCAGCTAAAAACACCAACAGAGCGGGCCACAGGCGCCGAAGGATTTTTTTCTTGTTGCTTGCAGACATGCTTCGACACCTCCTGATGCGTCCCATTTTACCACATTAGACATTCCTGCACAAGCCGCCCCAAATGACTTTTCTGTCACCATTGGGCGCCATGGATTTTTTGAAAATTGGAAAGCAGAAAAAGCATGCCGCCTGTGGGCAGCATGCTTTTATAGGTTGTTTTTCAGACCGCAGATGGCGGCCTGTCGGATAGATTAAGCTGCGCGGTTATCTGTTGTGGTTTTTCTTTTTATTGGCAATCACCACACCGATGACTGCGCCGCCACTGATGACTGCCAGGCCCAGCCACAGGAACATATGGCTGCTGTCGCCGGTATTGGGGGTATCAGCGGGCTTAGTGGGCTCAGGCTTGATGGGATCAACGGTGTCCTTGGTGTAGACCACAGTGATGACCTTGTTACCGTCCAGAGTGCCGGTGAGGGCGTCACCGGTAGTGACCTTATAGGTGTAGCCCTGGATGGCCGGTGCGGCCTGAGCGGTCACGTCATAGGCGGAGCCCTCCTTCAGGCTGTCGGAGGTGTAGGCAGGGGCCACGATGTTGCCGTCCTCGTCCACAAAGTTAACGGTAACGGTGTAGTAGTTGATCTGATAGGAGACGGTGGGCTTCAGGAAATCCTGACCGTCGCCCACTATTTCGGCGCCGGTAGCCATGGGGTGGAGGGTGGCGCTGCTATTGGTGTAAAGGCCGTCATAGTCCTGGCTGCCATTGGCGTCATAGGTACCATAGGTACCGGCTTCCGTCTTGGGGTTCATCAGCTCCACGGTGTAGTGCAGCTGCACATGGCGGAGGTTGGTGATGGGTACGTTGATGTTCCACAGGAAGTGCTCCTCACCGTCCGCTGCGGGGGTATAGGTCAGAACATAGTTATAAGAGTTATTCTCTTTGTCCCAGCCGAAGCCATAGGTGTTCTCCTGAAGAGGCACGGCCTCCAGCGTCTCATCGCCCACGGTGACATAGATCTTGGCGGGATCATTGACCAGGTCGAAGTTGTAGTCGTTCTCCACATAGCCCATGTAGTCGGTGACATAGGAGCCGGCGTCCACGGCGTAGAGGATCTCGTTCCGGATGGTGCTGAAGTCCAGGCTTCTGCCCCCGTTCAGATAGTTCATGAAGAAGTAGGAATCATCGGCATTACCGGCGCCGGCAGAGCTATCCTGCGTGGCGATGGAGTATGCGTTATACCCGGCGCTCTGGATCTGCTGCCAGACCTGGTCGGCATAGTAGAAGGCCATGTCCCGGTTATTGGCGGTCCGGGGCTCACAGGGCTGGGACTTGAAGTCATCGCTGGGGATCCCATGGTTGAAGTTCAGATCATAATTGATGTGGTAATCATACTGATCTCCGTTGCTCTCGGCGTTTCTTTCCGCCACATCAGCCAGGTATGCCTGCCAGGTGGCCACATTGGAGGTCGTCTTGGGCCGGGGAACGTTGACCTCGGAATAGTTGTTCGGCTCATAGAGGCCGTTATCCCAAAAGCCGCCGGCAAAGCCGTTGTAGTTCTCCTTAGTGTAGTAAGAGCGGGAGAACGGCGTGTCGCTGGCCCAGTTGCCATCCTTGCTGTAGAGGTAGGTGGAGCCGTCGGACACTAAGACCAGGTACTTTTTGTCGGGGGAGATGTTTTGGTGATCCTCCAGAGCCGCCTTACCGGCCAGAAGACCGGCGTGGATGTTGGTGCCGCCGGAGTATTTGGTCCCCATAGCGGCCTTTATGGCGTCATAGTCTGTTGAAAGATCGAACCAGTCGGACTTGTAGGCCTGGCGCTTGAATTTCACGACGCACACGTTCACGGCGGCGCCGCTGTCCTCAGCGGCATCTTTCAGCTCGCTCAGAAGGTCAAGAGCCTCAATCACCACGTTGGTATTGGCGGAAGAGGAGCCATCCAGCACGAATACCACATCGGAGTCCAGCTTTTCCTCTGCGCTGGGCAGGGAAAGGGTCACGTCCGAGGTCCAGGTAGTGGTGTCCAGGGGCGTGGCGGTTTTGGATCTGGAGACACCGGTGGTGTAGCGGGGGTTGTCGGTGGGAATCTGATCTTCGGCCAGTGCGGCCGTGGGCAGAACGCCTGCCAGCAGCATAGCGCACAGCAGGGATACTAACAGTGAACGGATTTTTCTTTTCACCTTCATAAGTGTTCCTCCAATTTCTTTAAATTCTTTCGGGCACGGATTGTCTGCCCGGCCATCAGCGGCTGCCATATTTCGGAGCAATACTTTTGGCTGATGCCGGTCCTCTTAACAATTGAATATAGAACCACCACCTTTCCCAAAGCAAAAAAACTTATGGCAGGGTGCGGCGCACACTGTCATAGACGGCGATTATTGAAAGGCTGCCCGCGAGCAGCAGGGGTGTTTGCCATGTTTGCCCGGCGGCAAAAGCCTTTATGTAGTATTTCCCTATTTTACAAGTGCTTTTCCGAAAAATTAAATACCCTAATTTTTATTACTTTTTTCTCACAAACACCCTTGACATATGGGAAACCCGCCGCTATAATGGCCCGGAAAGCTCGGAGGGCGAGCTGTTCGGAGAAGCAGCAGCCGGATAAGAGACAAGCTGAGACGCTTGTTTCTTATCCGTTTTTTCTTGAAAAAGGAGGAATGCAGTATGGAACTTCTGAACGGGAAAATCAAGCCCATTTATTTTAAATATCTGTCGGCGTCCTTTGGCACCGCTCTGATCGCCTCCGTTTATTCCATCGTGGATGTGGCTATGGTGGGGCAGTATCAGGGACCGGAGGGTACGGCGGCCCTGGCGGTGGTAGCACCGCTGTGGAACATTATCTACAGCCTGGGCCTGCTGGTGGGCATCGGCGGCAGCGTGCTGTTCAGCGCCCGGCGTGGCGGCGGCCGCGGGGACGGCAGCGAAAACCAGTATTTTACCGCAGCGGCCATCGGCGCGGTGATACTGGCTGCCTTGGCCTGGGCGGGGATATGGTGCTTTGAGGGGCCCATTCTCACCTTCTTCGGCGCGGATGAATCGCTGCTGGCCCTGGCCCAGCGGTATATGCAGCCCATCAAGCCGGTGTTCCCGCTGTTCCTGCTGAACCAATTGCTGGCGGGGTTCCTGCGCAATGACGGAAACCCGGGCTTGGCCACCATGAGCGTGCTGGCCGGGGGCATTTTTAATGTATTCGGCGATTATTTCTTCGTGTTCCCCTGCGATATGGGCGTTTACGGCGCGGGCCTGGCCACGGCCATCGGCTCGGGCATATCCTTTCTGGTGATGCTCATCCACTTTGTGAGCCGGAAAAATACCCTGCGCCTGGTGCGCCCGGAGAGGCTGGGCGAAAAGCTCCGGGCTATCTCCGTTACCGGCTTTTCTACTTTCTTTGTGGACGTGGCCATGGGCATCCTGACGGTGCTGTTTAACCGGCAGATCATGCGCTGGCTGGGCAGCGATGCTATGGCCGTTTACGGCCCTATCATACAAATCAGTACCTTTGCCCAGTGCTGCGCCTACAGCGTGGGCCAGGCGTCGCAGCCTATTATTTCCATGAACTACGGTGCGGCCAAGGCCGGGCGTATCCGGCAGACCCTCCGACTTGCCCTGTATACAGTGGCCTTTTTCAGCATTTTCTGGACGGCCCTGAGCTTGGCCTGCCCCAATTTCTATATCCGTATTTTCATGTCACCTACCCCTGCTATTTTGGCTATAGCACCGGCCATCATCCGCACCTATGCGCTGTCATTCCCTCTGCTGCCGCTGAATATCTTCTCCACCTATTATTTCCAGGCCATTATGAAGCCCGGGGCGGCGTTCATCGTGTCGGTGGCTCGGGGATTGGTGGTCAGCGGGGTGTTGATCCTGGCGCTGCCTGTGGTGCTGGGAGCGAACGCCCTGTGGCTGGCCATGCCTATTACCGAGCTGCTGGTGGCGATCTATACCGTCGCGGCCATGAAAAAATATACAAATACCCTGCCTGCCGCCGGGGCTCGGCTTTGAGATTGTCGATAAAGTGGCAGGATTTGCGATAACGGTAAGGAAGAGAGTGTGAGGGAAACCCAAGAAGGGTGTCCCTCACCATTCAAATCAATCGTTTTTGGAGCTTTTTCAAAGCTTCAAAAACTTAGGCAGCGGGGCGAAAAGACTTTTTCGGCACGCTGGAAATAAAGGGCCAAGCACCCAAAACAGAAGGAGAAACGACATGAAAAAACTCATCATCCGCGCATTGGCCGGTCTGCTGGCCTCCGTTCTTTTGGTGGCCGGCGTAGCACTGGTGGGCAATATGCCCAACGGCAAGCGTACCGACGGCATATTTTATCAGGCCAGCGGCATCCATCCGGACGCCGCCCTGATGACCGTGAACAAGCGATCCGTGTCCGCCGAGGAATACCTCTACTGGCTGGCCTACGATTGCGATTATCTGTCCTCCTATATGGGCTCCGTGGACTTTGACGCCGCCGTCAGCGGCGGTCTGACCTACGGCCAGTACGCCATGGAGGACGCCCAGCGCACGGTGGTGCTCTATGCCGTGGTGCGCCAGTGGGCGCAGGAGGCCGGGATCACCCTGTCCGAGGAGTCCCAGGCCCAGCTGGACGCCCAGCGCCAGCAATATGTGACCTACTACGGCGGCGAAGAGGGCTATGCCAAGCAGCTGGAGCTTATGGGGCTCACCGATGAAGGCTTCCAGCAGATCAACCAGGTATACTTCCTGTATTCCGAGCTGTATAAGGCCTACTGCGCCGCCGGCGGTGCCCTGCGCCCCTCCGATGAGGAGATTGCCGCCTTCGCCCAAAGCGGCGGCTACTGCACTTTCCTTCCTCTGTACTGGTCCATCACCGGCGATGAGGCCACCGACGCCGCTACCCTGGCCCAAGCTCAGGAGGCCGCGGCCCGCCTGCGCAGCGCGGAGGATATGACGGCTGCCTATCTGCAAATTGCTCAAGAGCTGGCGCTGCAGGCATCGGAAACCGGCGAAACGGTCGCCGTCCAGGATCTGGACAGCAGCGTTGCCGCCGTCCTGACCGCTCTGGCAGAGGGGCAGGTCAGCGATGTGGTGACCACCGCCAAAGGCTATTATGTATTCGTGGGCCAGGCCCTGAATGCTGACGCTGTGCTGGATAAAATGTTCAATGCCAAGCTGGACGCTATGCGGGAGAGCGCCGGCATTCGCTACAACTGCCGCAGCTATGACAAGCTGAACGTTGCCCGCTTCTATACCAAGCTGCAGACCCTGCGTAGTCAGCTTTCCGGCGCCGGCACGGACAGCAATACCTCAGCGGGCACGGATACGGCGCCTCAATCCTGATAACGGCTGAATTTTATTCGTCAAAACAACGAAAGATCGAAGCTTTTCATTGCCATAAATCACAATCTTTTTGACAAGGTACATTTTTGTATCTTTTGACCATTGACTATTGTTAAAAAAATGACTATCATGGGGTTGCTTTAAAAAATGCGCTCTCACGCATCTATATTTAACTATAAAAATTAGGAGGAACACATTCATGAAAGACTTGTATGTTGTCAATTGCTGCAGAACAGCCATCGGCTCCTTTGGCGGTTCTTTGAAGAACACTCCCGCCGCTGAGATGGGTGCCATCGTGGTCAAGGAGGCCCTCAAGCGCGCCAATGTCGCTCCCGAGAACGTGGATGAGGTGATGTTCGGCTGCATCCTCACCGCTGCCCAGGGCCAGAATGTTGCCCGTCAGGTTTCCATCAAGGCCGGCATTCCCTACTCCGTCCCCGCTTACACCGTGGGCATGGTCTGCGGCTCCGGTATGAAGTCCGTCATCGAGGGTGCCCGTTCCATTCTGGCCGGCGATTCTGACATCGTTGTCTGCGGCGGTACTGAAAATATGAGCGCCGCTCCCTTCGCCTCTCTGGACGCCCGCTGGGGCGCCCGCATGGGCGACAAGAAGCTGGTGGACACCATGATCAAGGACGGCCTGTGGGACGCCTATAACAACTATCACATGGGCACCACCGCCGAGAACATCAATGATATTTGGGGCATCACCCGCCGCGAGCAGGACGAGTTCGCCGCTGCTTCCCAGCAGAAGGCCTGCGCCGCCCGGGATTCCGGCCGCTTCGATGACGAGATCGTGGCCGTGCCCGTGAAGGTGAAGAAGGAGATCGTGGAGTTCAAGCGCGATGAGTATGTGAAGGAAGGCGTTACCGCCGATGGTATCGCCAAGCTCAAGGGCGCCTTCCCCGTAGGCCCCGAGTCCCCCAACCCCCAGGTGGTACACACCTTCGAGGTCACCGGTGCCCAGGATGCCGCTGACAAGGGCACCCAGCGCGTCACCGCCGCCAACGCCTCCGGCATCAATGACGGCGCTGCCGCCATCGTGCTGGCCTCCGGCGAGGCTGTGGCCAAGTATGGTCTGAAGCCCATGGCCAAGCTTATCGGTTGGGGCCAGGGCGGCGTGGATCCCAAGATCATGGGCGTAGGCCCCGTGGTAGCATCCCGCAACGCTATGAAGAAGGCCGGCGTCACTATCGATGATATCGACCTGGTGGAGGCCAATGAGGCTTTCGCCGCCCAGTCCATCGCCGTAGCCCGTGAGCTGCACTTTGACATGAGCAAGGTCAATGTCAACGGCGGCGCCATTGCCCTGGGTCACCCCGTGGGTGCCTCCGGTGCCCGTATCATCGTGACCCTGCTGCACGAGATGCAGAAGCGGCCCGAGGCCAAGAAGGGCCTGGCAACCCTGTGCATCGGCGGCGGCATGGGCACCGCAGTGGTGTTTGAAAAGTGCTGATTGGCTGAAGCATAACGCATAAAAGCAAAAATCGGGGGTCTCGGGCTTCCGGGACCCCCGATTTACCCTGTCAAAAAATCCTTTGGATTTTTCCGACAAAAGGATTGCAGCCTGCTGCGCGCATAATTTTTGCACGGAGTGCAAAAATTCCACACTTGCAGTCTGAGGGGTATTTTTCCCCACGCACATGTCGCGGTGAAAAATGATTTGAATTTTTTGCCGCCTGCGGGCGACAAACTCTGCGAGGCTTTTTGAAACGCTGGGGGAGGGGAGAAGTGGTCCTAATTTTGTTGAAGGGCAAAAATATCGCACAGAGGTGTTGACAATCCCGCAGGAATGTGATATTCTAATTCTTGCCTAAATCCGCCGGTGTGGTGGAATGGTAGACACAGGAGACTTAAAATCTCCCGGTAGCAATACCGTACCGGTTCGAGTCCGGTCACCGGCACCATCCGGTAAACTATATATCGCGGAGTAGAGCAGTTGGTAGCTCGTCGGGCTCATAACCCGGAGGTCGGAGGTTCAAGTCCTCCCTCCGCAACCATATCGAGCGGATGTAACTGATTTCAGTTACATCCGTTTCTTTTTTACCTGAAAGTATTGACACGGGCATCATTCGTGAGTATACTATGATGATTTAGCGAGAAACGCTGAATGGGTGGCATGGGAAGAGAAAGGATTCATAATATGAAACACGATTTCAAGTTCATATCTAAACATTCCCCACAGGTTAAGTCTGCCTATTCTGACCTTATGGAAATTCTCAGTCTTGTTCATGATGATTTGCGGAAGCAATACACTTTTCAGCATGAGCCTGTTGGCAGTTACTCTCGAAATATGATAACCTATGATGCAAAATCAAATATCGGTTTCGATTTTGACATCAATATTTATCCCAACGATGAAGAAAATCGCTTCACTGCAAAACAGATTAAATTACTGTTCAAGCAATCATTGGATAAATTTGCGCATCGGTATGGCTACGACTTTGCCGAAGACTCAACTCGCGTCTTAACCATCAAAGTTAAGGACCGAAAAAATTCCCGTATACTTCACAGCGTTGATTTTGCTTTTGTAAATGACTATGAAGACGACGATGGGTACGATTGTCAGGAATACATTCACTATAACAAGAAGCAAAATGCTTATTCATGGTCAGAACAGTCTCAAGGATTCTATATGCTTCCGGAACGCTTTCAATGGATAAAAGACAACGGGCTGAAAGACGAACTGGACGCACTATACATCCGCAGGAAAAATAACAATGATGACCCAAACAAGCATTCCCGTTCACTATTCGCCGAAGCGGTCAATGCTTGTTATAATGAGAATTGTGATGAATAGGTTTTTGTGTCCGGAGCAGGTTTACGCCTGCTCCGTTTCTTCTTCCTCAAAAGAATCATCATCCGCGTTGTATCCCTCCGAGAACAGCTCTTTCAGACTGTCCGACGGCTCGCAGGAAACATACTCAATGGCGACGCCCTCACGGATGTCGGCAGTGTAGTTCGGATGGCACTGCGTGGGATCAATGTCCAGATACCCGACGAACTTGTAGTAGATGACAAGTCGTTGGGTTTTATTTTTGCCCGTCCCCTGCGTTTCGTACACATCGATGTGGTCAATCAGCTCGTTCAACACCTGTTTGGTCAGCGTCCGCATTTCCATGAACTTGCGTATCGCATGGATGAACTCCTCCCGCTCGTTTTCCTTTTCGCCCATTTCGGTCAGCTTCCTGCGCAGCTTCAGAATCTTCTTTTGCAGCTGCTCACGCTCATCGGAATATTCCTGCGAAAGAACACAGTAGTTATCCTCCGAGGTCTTGCCGCTGAGCTTGTCTTCATAAAGCGTTTTCAGTAGCTTGGGAATGATCTCAATACGCATTTCTGACTTTCGCAGCTCGGACTGAACTGTTTTCTTTTCACTCTCTACCTGCTTAATGCTTCTGCGGGCAAGAATTTCGGCAAAGCGGTTTTCATCGGCTACGAGGTATTCCGCAAGCCTCCTTAGCTCCATTTCCACCACCGCTTCCACCGCATCCGCACGGATATAGTGGCGGGTGAGGCAGGTACCGCGGTAGTCCTTCACATAGTTGGAGCATGAAAAGTAATGAATGTCCCTGTTCTGCGTGTTGGTGTGGTACCACAGCTTGCTGCCGCAATCCGCACAGCGGAGGATGTCGCAGAATATGCTCTTCGGACCGTTTATCTCCTTCGGCGCACGCTGGTGTGTGCTTTTCAGCCTTTTCTGCACCTTTTGGTAGGTGTCGCGCTCGATGATTGCCTCGTGCCTGTCCTCAAACACCATCCAGTCCTCTTTCGGATTGTCAATACGGCGGTGATTTTTGAATGACTTGGAGCGCGTTTTGAAATTCAGCACATCGCCGCAGTATTCCTGCCGCGTCAGGATACCGTGGATGGTGCTCGATTTCCATTTGTACGGATTCGGCTGGCTTTTCTTGCCGCCGCGATTAATGCCTTTGGACGCCCAGTACGCCGTACAGTTCAGGTGCTGCTCCTCCTGCATGATCCTTGCAATGGTGTCCTCGCCGTTGCCGTCCAAATACAGCTTAAAAATCTCCCTGACGACCGATGCGGCCTCCGGGTCGATGATCCAGCGCTTCTTGTCCTGCGGGTCTTTCACATAGCCGTATGGGGGTTGGGAGAGCGGCTCGCCGGCCCTCCCTCGTGTATTGTGCGCAGACCGTACCTTGCGGCTGATATCTTTGGCATATAGCTCGTTCATGATATTCTTGATGGGGATAAAATCGTCCATATCCGTTGCCCCGTCAACGCAGTCCACATTATCGTTGATGGCGATAAAGCGGATGTTGTGGTCGGGAAAATAGTTTTCGGTGTAATACCCTACCTGCAGATATTCACGCCCGAAACGGGACATATCCTTAACGATGATCGTGCCGACATATCCCATTTCAATATCATCGAGCAGTTCCTGAAAGCCCGGTCGATTGAAAGCTGACGTTAGATAACGATACTTTTGAAAACACTGGAAAATCAAGGTTTTTCGAGCGACGGACAAGCAGGGTATTGTACTAAAAACTGAATACGACGCAGAAGCGGCGTTTCTTACTCTCTACATGGGAGAACAGGAACGCCGCTTTTTTCATGCCCTTTGTTACGCAGTAGGGGCAGAAAAAGCCTTGCTACAAGCGGTTTTGCGGGTGTGTATCTGGCGCGGCAAGGGATTTATACCTTATTCCCCGAAACCGCGCTTCTACTGCGTAACAAATCCAAAGCAAAGGAGCTATGAACTATGGCAGTTTTCAGAGTGGAACGGAACAAGGGCTACACCGTAATGAGCAACCACCACCTACGCAACAAGGAGCTTTCCCTAAAGGCAAAGGGGCTGTTGTCGCAAATGCTGTCACTCCCCGAAGATTGGGACTACACCTTGAAAGGCTTATCCCTTATCAACCGGGAGAAGATAGACGCTATCCGCGAAGCCATTAAGGAGCTTGAACGCGCCGGGTATATCGTCCGTTCAAGGGAGCGCGACGAGAAAGGACGCTTGCGGGGCGCGGACTATGTGATATTCGAGCAGCCGCAGCCGCCTACGCCGGATTTACCAACATTGGAAAATCCAACATTGGATAATCCAACACAGGAAAAACCAACATTGGAAAAACCTACGTTGGAAAATCCAACGCAATTAAATAAAGATATACAAAGAACTGACTTACCAAAAAAAGAAAAAATAATTACTGATGAACAAAGTACCCATTCCATTCCTATCCTTTCCCCTAACCCCTCTCCTTGCAGAGAAGCGGCTACGCCGCCGGAACGGAAAGGAACGGAAGCGACAGCACAGAGCGCAGTTGATATATACCGGGAAATCATCAAGGACAATATCGACTACGACATTCTCAAACAGGACATGAAGTTTGACAGTGACAGGCTTGACGAGATTGTAGACCTCATGCTTGAAACCGTATGCACCGCCAGAAAGCGGGTACGGATTGCGGGGGACGACTACCCGGCAGAGCTTGTGAAATCTAAGTTTATGAAACTGGACGGCGAGCATATCCGCTTTGTGCTTGACTGTATGCGGGAGAACACAACGAAAATCCGCAACATCAAGCAATATCTGAAAGCAGCCCTTTTCAACGCCCCGTCCACTATCGGCAATTATTACACTTCCCTTGTCGCCCATGACATGGCAAGCGGCGCACTGTCACCGAAAAAGCCGCAGTACGGCGACCCGGACTATTATTCATGCAACGAGGGCGAAAGCCTGTAACCACCCACAACCACAAAAGGAGGATTTTATTATGGCACAGAAAATGACAGGAGCATTGGTATTTGACGAGCGCACCGACCGTTACGACATCCGCTTTGACTTAAACAGCTACTACGGGGGCTTGCATTGCGGCGAGTGCTTTGACGTATTCGTGCGGGGCAAGTGGAAGCCGACCCGGATTGAGTACGGCGACAACTGGTATCTTGTGGGTATCAGAGCCGAGGACTTGAACGGGCTGCGGGTGCGTATCTGACCGCCGCCCCATAAAGAAACGCGAAAGGAGGACGCGACAAATTGCAGGACGAAGTAAACGAAAAGACCATAGCCCTTTACATCAAGACCGGGAAGCTGACCGCGCAGACGCTCCAAAAGGCAATGAAAGCCATACTGTCAAAGGGCAAAAAGCAGCTTGCAAAACCGCCACAGGGCAAGCAGAGCTTAAAGCAGCTTATGAAGCAGAACGCGGGCGTTTCCAACATTGAGATTACCGAGGGCAATATCAAAGCCTTTGAGAGTACGGCGAAAAAGTACGGTATCGACTTTGCGCTGAAAAAGGACGCGACGGAAAGCCCGCCCCGCTATCTGGTTTTCTTCAAGGGGCGGGACGCGGACGTGCTGACCGCCGCCTTTAAGGAATTTTCCGCAAAAAAGCTGACACAGGAGAAAAAGCCCTCAATCCGAAAGCTGCTCTCTACCCTCAAAGAAGCTGCACAGGGCAAGAACGCGGAACGGGCAAAGGTCAAGAACAAAGACAGGGAGGTATCGCTATGAAGCCGGAAATCAAGAAGCTGCTTATCTTAAATCTCCCGTATCTGCTCTTTGTCTGGCTCTTTGATAAAGTGGGCGCGGCTGTCCGGCTCTCCCCCGGCGCGGACGCGAGCGCAAAGCTGCTACATCTTGGGGACGGTTTTACCGCCGCCTTTTCCAGTATCGCGCCGAGCTTCCACCCGGCAGACTTAGCTTTAGGCATTGCGGGGGCGGTCATTGTCCGGCTGATTATCTACACCAAAGGCAAGAACGCGAAGAAATACCGCCGCGGGACAGAATACGGTTCGGCGCGTTGGGGCGGGGCTGACGACATAAAGCCGTACACCGACCCGGTATTTGAGAACAATATCCCCCTAACGCAGACGGAACGGCTTACCATGAACAGCCGCCCGAAGCAGCCGAAATACGCAAGAAACAAAAATATCCTTGTAATCGGCGGTTCCGGCAGCGGCAAGACCCGGTTCTTTGTGAAACCGTCGCTCATGCAATGTACGTCAAAGGATTTTCCAACGTCGTATATCGTCACTGACCCGAAAGGAACACTGATTTTGGAAACCGGGAAAATGTTACAGCGGTACAAATACCGTATCAAAGTGCTAAATACGATTAACTTCAAAAAATCCATGAAATACAATCCCTTTGCCTATCTGCGGAGCGAAAAGGACATTTTGAAGTTAGTCAATACCATTATCGCCAACACCAAAGGCGACGGGGAAAAATCCGGCGAGGATTTCTGGGTGAAAGCGGAAAAGCTCTACTACACCGCGCTAATCGGCTATATCTGGTATGAAGCCCCGGAGGACGAGAAGAACTTCACGACGCTGCTTGAAATGATAAATGCGTCGGAAGCCCGCGAGGACGACGAGGACTTCCAGAACCCGGTTGACCTCATGTTTGAACGTCTGGAAGAAAAAGACCCGGAGCATTTTGCAGTCAAGCAGTACAAAAAATACAAACTTGCGGCGGGTGTTGTATGCTCTAAAAGACTTCTTAATCAAGCGGTTTGGAAGTCTCTTAGAACACACAACCTAAAACCGAAGAAAGGAGCGCAAGTTATGAG